>Ga0123356_10002837_pt1 | contig 18343 bp, 19 predicted proteins | sample TergutEmb28metaG_2_FD_92546 | JGI IMG/M metagenome (GOLD analysis project Ga0123356, IMG submission 92546) | Embiratermes neotenicus P3 segment gut microbial communities from Petit-Saut dam, French Guiana - Emb289 P3 | ecosystem: Host-associated > Arthropoda: Insects > Digestive system > Gut ...
CGGATTAACACGGATTACTCGTTAAAACCATAGTAATCTGTGAAAATCTGTTTAATCCGTGAGAATCTGTGTTTATTTTTTTTATTTATTTTGTGTATAATACAAATTACTTGATTTATGGAAAAATTTGCAGATGAGGCAGTAATCGAAGTTTCCTCCGGGAGCGGCGGCAATGGATGCGCATCTTTCCGCAGGGAAAAATATGTGCCCAAAGGCGGTCCTTCAGGCGGAGACGGCGGCAGAGGAGGGGACGTTGTATTTACCATCCGCCGCAATTTACGAACTCTTGCTCATCTTAGATATAAGCATACCTTTAAAGCTGAAAACGGCCATGATGGGGAAAACTGGGGCCGATATGGACAAAATGGCGGAGATGTCATTATTCCTTTACCGCCCGGCTCAATAATCCGTAACATAGAAACAGACGAACTAATACGGGATTTTACTCAAAACCAGGATGATTTTATTTTTCTTAAAGGCGGAAACGGAGGATGGGGTAATATCCATTTTAAATCTTCCGTGAATCAGGCTCCGCGAAAAGCGCTTCCGGGAAAACCCGGTATAACCACTAAGATTAAAGTTGAATTGCAGATAATGGCGGATATTGGTCTTGTCGGTTTTCCCAATGCCGGCAAGTCCAGTCTTCTTGATCGTTTTACAAACGCGAGGCCAAAGATAGCGGCTTATCCATTCACTACAAAAATCCCCAATCTTGGAGTACTGACCGCCGGAGAAAATGATATTATTATTGCCGACATTCCCGGTCTTATTAAGGGAGCTTCGCAGGGAGCGGGACTGGGCTTTCGTTTTTTAAAACATATTTCACGTACTGCAGCATTGGCTTTTTTAATCGACCTTTCTGATGAAAATTATTTGGACGCTTTTGATGTCTTATTAAATGAACTTGGTTCTTTTTCCGCAGACCTGATTAATAAAAAACGCCTGCTTGTGGGAACAAAGACAGATCTGCCTGAAACAACAGGACGGCTTGAAGAACTAACCGGAAAATATCCATCGGAAGAAGTTATTGGTATTTCAGTTTTTTCCGGTGATGGCATAAAAGAACTTTCTTTTGCTTTCCTGCGTCTTGTAAACGATGTTAAAAAAACAGAAGATACAGGGAACAAAACAGAAGAAAATTTTTCTGATAATGATTCAACGCAAAATGATATTGAAGATGGCTTTTTTGACGATGACCTGATTCCGGATTCAAATTCTGAACAAGGGAGCGGACAATGAAGCTTGGTATATTGGGCGGCAGTTTTAATCCTATACATCTTGGGCATATTTTTCTTGCAGACAAGGCTATTACCGCGTTAGAACTGGACAGGGTTATATTTGTTCCTGCGTACCGTTCTCCTTTTAAGCCGGAAACCAATAGTACGGGCGCCAGCGCTAACGACAGGATGGATATGCTCGCGGCAGCCCTTTGCGGAGACGACAGGTTCGGGATTGACAGTTGCGAGATAAAACGGGAAGGGGTTTCTTATACAATTGACACACTGGAAGATTTTATTGTGCGGTATATGCCAAAAGGAAAACCAGTATTAATTATTGGAGATGATGTCGCCGCAGATTTTCCAAAGTGGCGTGAAAGCGATAAAATTCTGGAATTAGCGGATATCGCTGTCGCGTTCAGAGATAGTTCCGCTGTGACTGAATATCCATTTCCGTATACCCTGATTAATAACGAAGTTATAAATATATCTTCGCAGGCAGTAAGGCAAAAAATAAAAGAAAACAGCAGCTGGCGTTCTTTGGTACCAGCCGGAGTTAAAGCGATAATCGAAGACAGGTTTCTTTATGGTTTCGCAAACGGGTCTCGCCTGGAAACGCGCTGGTCAAACAAAAACTGCTCCCAGGCAATTATTCAGCGTATCGAAGCGGCGGCGCGGGAAATCTTAAGTACTGAGCGCTTTCTTCATTCAAGGAATACTGCTCAGGCAGCCAGCGATTTGTGCCGCCGGTTTGGCATTGACCCTCAGGAAGGTTACCTGGCGGGAATAGCGCATGATTTAACGAAACAGCTTGATAATAAACAAATATTAAAAATAGTTAAATCCGATAAACAGGAACTTTCCGCCCTTGAAAAAGGTAAGCCAAATCTTCTTCACGGAAAGGCGGCGGCAGTATTGCTAAGAGAACGGTTCTGCATTCATAATGAAGATATACTTGATGCTGTTGCCTCGCATACATACGGAAACGACAACATGGGGCTTTTGGCAAAGATAGTTTATATTGCCGATAAAACCGAAAGCTCAAGGAATATAGATCCTGCTCTTAGAAAGATGTGTAAGGAGGCCGATTTGGACAGTATTCTTTTGGTTGTACTGGAAAAGACTATCAACAAGCTAAGAGCGAAAGAACTGGATTTATCGGAAGATACATTAAAACTTTTGAATAAAATGAAGGGAAGAAAAAATTGAAAATAATTAAAGGCGACGCTTCGATTTTACTGCTTGGTTTAATTATTATTTTACTCGTTTTAGGAATAGTCTTTTCCATTCATACATTTCGTTATGATCCTGTCGCGAACGCTATTGCGGAAAACCGGGTTATTAATATCCTGTTTATAATCGAAGACAATAAAATGCCTCTAAGTACATATGTATTGATGTATTATCCGGTTACAAAACGCGCTGTTATTTTTGATATACCCGGTAATTTGGGCATCTTAATCGGAAACACACGTATTGGCCGTATTGACAGTGTTTATGATTCTGCGAGAATTAATAATTATGAAAAAGAAATTGAAAGACTCTTAAGCTCTCCGGCAACAAAGATAGAAATTGATTTTTCCCTTATTCTTACAAAAGAAAATCTGGTTTCTATTGTCGATCTTCTTGAAGGAGTAGAGATATTTATACCCATACCTGTTTCGCATATAACTGATGATGAAATTATTCTTTTTCCTTCCGGCATGACTATTCTTGACGGCGATAAAGCCAGTATTTACGCGACATACAGACTGCCTCACGAAGACAGCGATATGGAAATATTCCGCAGACAGCGTTTCTTTCTTGGTTTTCTTAAACGGCAAATACAAATGAATGAAATGCTCAAGAATCCTGCGGCTACCAAATTGTATTATTCGTTTTTCAGAACCAGCATGAATCAGCGGTCTTTAATGCGTTTATTTGATGAATTTGTTTATATAGACACAGACCGCACCAGTATTCAATCTGTAGGCGGAAATCCGCGGGATGTTTCAGGACATACGCTTATTATGCCTCACTGGGACGGAAATCTTGTAAAGGATATTGTGCGCCAGACATTGGAAGCGCTCAAACGTGAGATTGAAGATCATTTAATTGAACGTACTCTTACAGTAGAAATCTTAAACGGAACAACTATTAACGGCCTCGCCGGAAGGACAGCGGAAATACTGCAGAGTTTTGGTTATGATGTTATTTCCATAAGCAACGCTGATCATAATAATTATGACAGTACGTTTATAATTCACCGTTCCGGAGATGAAAATCTTGTTGGCGCTTTTGCCGATGTTATCCGCTGTACCAATATCCGCCGTGAGGCAATTGACGAACCGGATGATGACTCTCTTATATTAAATATTGAATACAAAGCGGATGTAACGCTTGTAATTGGAAGGAACTTTAATGGAAGGCATGTCGTCGGAAACTAATAATCAGGCAGTTAATTTAGCCGGTGCTATTGGTTCATTGCTGAAGGAGCATAAAGGTCAGGATGTTTCCGTACTGGATCTTCGCGGAATTAATAACTGGACAGATTTTTTTATAATCGCGACAGTATCAAGCAAAACACACATGGATGGCCTTGAACGGCATATCAAGGATTTCTGCTTGGACGGGAATATTGAAATGTTCGGCAGCTCACGTAAGAATACTGATGATCAGTGGCGCTTGATAGATCTTGGCGTTGTAATTGTCCATTTGATGACAGCTGAAACCCGTGATTTTTACGAGCTTGACAGACTATGGCGGCAGGTACCTTATACTAATAACACCGGGAACACTGATTCTCGCGGATTATCAGGATAAAACCCAAATCCGCGTTAATCAGTCTCCATTTTGTTCCAGGTTTAATTATCAGTCGTCTTCATCCCAGTCGTCGTCATCTTCGTAATCATCATCTTCATCTTCGTAGTCGTCATCTTCGTCTTCATAATCGTCGTCATCTTCGTCTTCATCATCGTCATCTTCCAGCTCTTCGTCTTCGTCCTCGTAATCATCGTCAAAATCATCATCATCATCGATGTCATCATCATCGCTGAAGATGTAAGCCGGAGAGCAGCTATCAGTGCCGTAAACGGTATCAAGCCCGTTTACCTCGTCACCCGTGAAAACGGGTATTAGCGTCAGCTCTTCTTGTTCCATAGCTCCGTTCAGAACCATAATGTTCTCCCTCTAAAAAGATATTTTCCTTGAATCTAAACTGAGTAGTGAAGGTTAAAAAACCTCCCCCTTAGAAACATAAGGGAGGATATATTAATTTGTCAACAGGTTTTTAAAGAATTTTATAAAGAGGAGTTATTATTACCCAGCCGGGGTTTTTAGAGTTTCTCCTATTATGGTATCCTGTATTAATGCCTGAAAATATAGAACAATTAATAGTCTTGGCGCCCGCTAAAATAAACCTTCATTTAGCTGTAAAAGCAAAACGGCCGGATGGTTTTCACGATTTGGAAAGTATCTTTTTAGCTGTAAATTTATACGATATTTTGCATTTCCAGTTGATTAATGATGATAATTCTACAGAGATTACTATGAAAAGCGGAGAAAACCTTGCAATAAACGCAGATTTCGACTCTATTCCTGTGCGTGATAACATAATATTCCGGGCAATTACCCTGTTCCGGGAAAAAACCGGTTATTCAAAAGGGTTAAAAATAAATGTAGAAAAACGCATCCCCCCCGGCGGCGGTCTTGGCGGCGGCTCTTCTAACGCCGCAGTTACGCTCCTAACCCTGAATAAGATTGCTGGTTTTCCATGCTGCCAGGAAGCCTTACTTGAAATGGCAGTAATCCTTGGCAGCGATGTATCTTTTTTTATACATCAAACCCCTGCCGCCTGGGTAACAGGCCGCGGAGAACATATCCAGCCAATAGAAGCGCCGTCAATGTATTTGGTACTTATAAACCCCGGTTTCCCCAGTAACACCTCCTCCGCCTTCCGCCTCCTGGATGAATATAGGTATTCTAATTCTTCTGGAAATAAGAATTTAACCACGGAGTACACGGAGTTTCACGGAGATAATAACCTTTCTATACTTAAAACTCCGTGTTCCTCCGTGTCCTCTGTGGTTAGTCATTCTTCTTGGTTATCTCATATAAATCTCTGTAATAATAAATTAGTAAACGATTTCTTAGATGTTTTTCCGGGAAAGGAAAGAACTGTATACAACGAGATTATTTCTCAATTGATGGAGCAGGGAGCGGAATACGCTAATCTTTCCGGGGCAGGTTCTACATGTTTTGGGGTTTTTAAAACTAAAGAACAAACACAAAATGCGGTTAAGTCTTTACAAGGTAAATGGCCATTTATACAGGAATGTTGCTCTATAAATAAAATCGATGGTTATTTTTAATCACATTGTGAGCGGTTTGTAAAAAATAATCGTACAAATTAAACAAAGGTATAATAAACATCAATAAAAAAAGCAACTTTCCTACTTGATTTCGTGACAAAACTGTATTATAATGTAAATTATATCGAGCTTAACGCCTTTTAAACCCCGATGGGGCAGGGTTGAGTTCTAATCAACAGGGGAACCTTCGCCCATCATCAATGGGCTCGGTTGAAGTCTTTGAGTAAGACTTCAAAGGAGAGGAGCTATGGAAATTACTGATATCAGAGTCCGCAAGGTAACTGGCGGCGGCAAACCGAAGGCCTATGTAACGGTGACTTTTGACGATTGCTTTGTTGTTCACAACATTAAAATTATTGAGGGCAAAACCGGCGTCTTTATCGCGATGCCAAGCCGGAAGACCAGGGCAGGCGAATATAAGGATGTCGCCCATCCAATTCATCCTGAATTCAGAGCAGAGTTACAAAGACGCATCCTAGAGAAATATGAATCAGGGGATGTAGACGTTACCACTGATGGAGCGGATGATCAGGATTAATTTAAGTGAGTAGCGTGGTATAATCACGCTTCTCACCTGATATATCACATTGGTTTATCATTGCTTTAAACCTCTTGAATAATACCCTTGATTCATGGTATTCTCGTAAACGACAATGGGACGTCGGCAAGCGGTAAGCCACCGGGTTTTGGCTCCGGTATTCACAGGTTCGGATCCTGTCGTTCCAGATAGGGATATAAAGCAGCGCAAAACATCAGTTTTGTAATTTATGTAATCCCGGTATTTTTTTATTGAGGTAATTATATGAGCAAAGTAGTATTACAGGCAAAGAATCGTCAAAAATACGGTTCTGCTGAATCACGCCGGATTAGGCGCGGCGGCAGAATACCTGCAGTTATTTATGGAAGATCGGGTAAATCTGTATCCATCGATCTGGATGCTGTTGATTTTATTAAAGGTACAAAAGGCATATCTGAAAGTACTATTGTAAAAGTAGAAGTAGAAGATAAATCTTATGATGCTTTTGTAAAGAATACCCAGAGAAATATAATCGACGGTAATATTCTTCATATCGATTTTTATGAAGTAGAAAGCGGTGTCACTTTACGCGCCAAGGTTTCCCTTATTTTACAGGGAAATCCCATTGGTGTACGCGAAGGCGGTATGCTGGAAACTCCATCGCATGAAATCGAAATTGAATGTCTTCCCAAGGACCTTCCGGAAAGAATTGAAATCGACATTTCCGGCCTTAAAACCAACCAGTCCTTTCATGTCAGAGATATCGCTCTCGCTCCTGGTGTCAGGCTTCTTACAAACCCGGATCAGGTCATCGCTCTTGTAAAATTCGCCAAAGCTGAAGCCGCTGCCACCGCCGCCGCAGAAACCGCCGCTCCCGCCGCGAGCGCCGCTCCTGCTGCCGGAGATAAAAAAGCCGCCCCGGATAAAAAGTAGTGAGTAGTGAATAATGACTAGTGACTAATGTGTAGTTACTAGTGTGTAGTGATAAATGAATATGAAAGATAAACCATCATCACTCCACACTAGTCACTCAACACTAGACACTCAACACTCCACACTCCACACTAAAAACTCACAATTTGAAGATATGGTTTTATCCTCTTTAATGGATTTTAAGGGGGAGAGTTTGCTTCTTGCGGTATCGGGCGGGGCGGATTCAATGGCTATGCTCGCGGCGCTTTGTGTTGTTGTTCCAAAGGAAAGGCTCTTTTGTTTGCATGTTGAACATGGGCTTCGTCCGGCAGAAGAAAGCCGAGGCGATGCTGATTTTGTCCGGGTTTATTGCAAAGAACAGGGAATTGAATGTAGTGTAGTGCACATTCCTCCGGGAAAAATCGCTTCTTATGCGCAGCGCAGGGGTATTGGTATAGAAGCAGCTGCACGCTTTTTCAGGCATAGAGCGCTTTTTAGGGAAGCAGAAAGACTTGGAGAGAATACCTGTATTTTATTTGCTCATACAAAGGATGATCTTCTGGAAACTGCTTTAATGCGTGTTTTGCGCGGAGCAGGTCCCGCGGGATTAACCGCTATGCCTTCCATAAAGAACATAAAACGAGGAACAAAAAAAGCGCGTATTATTCGCCCATTGCTTTCTATGAGCCGTTCTGATGTTATCAAATATTTGCAGGTTAGGAATCTTTCCTGGCGCGAAGACTCTACAAATACCGATACTCAATTTCTTCGTAATCGCATTCGTCATCAGCTTGTTCCATTGTTAAATGAATTCTTTCCTTCCTGGAAAAAGGGTGTGGAAGTCATGGCGCAAACGCAATCACTAACAGCCGGTTTTATCAACAATGAAGCTCAAGCCCGTATTAAATGGGAGATCAATTCTTTTTATTCTACTGATATCGATAATTTCTATATGCAGCCATTAATTATCCGCGAAGAAGCCTTATTTTTGGCAATTGATGAACTTCTAAAAAATGTAAAAAATCCGCGTTCTGTAAAACGCGCTGTTGTAAGGCGTTTTTGTGCAGGAGATATTACCGCTGCCGACCTTGGACCTGTTAGAATCAGGCAGGAAAAAGGTAAAATCCTGTTATTTAAAGCGCAAAAAGAGTTCTTTGAAAGCGGAGTTTCACTGTTGATTAAAGAGCCAAGCTTCGATAATCTATAATTATTATTGAAAAGCTCAGGCGGAGGTACTGATGTTTAATCCCAATGATAATATGCCTGAACGAGGGCCTGCTCAGCCACGGCGGCCAAGCAGATTTACATTTGTTTTCTTCTTTGTATTAGCCATTATTTTAATCTTTTATTTTTTCAGAGGAGAAACTACCTCTGTAGCGAATATTTCATTCTCAGATTTTATTCGGTATGTGGAAGATAATCAGGTTGAATCCGTTATTATTTATGATGACAGAGTTGTTGATATTTATTTAAGAAACGCTGCTGCGGCAAGTTCACCTCATTTTAAAACGCGTATTCCGCATCCTGTCGATCCTAACTTGTTATCTATCCTGCAGGAGCACAATATTAAAGTTACAAGCCAGCCCGCAAAAGTTTCTGTTATGCGTTTGATTCTGGATATACTTCCCTGGATTATTGGTTTTACTATTATCATGCTGATTTTCAGGAGTATGCAGGGCGCTGGTATGAAGAATTTTTCGTTTGGTAAAAGCAAGGCTAAACGTTATCAGGATGAAGGAAAAAAAATCAGTTTTGCGGATGTCGCGGGGCAAAAAGACGCAAAATACGAACTTGAAGAAGTAGTTGAATTTTTAAAAACCCCGCAAAAGTTTACAAAGATGGGAGCCCGTATTCCTAAGGGTGTATTGCTTGTAGGTATGCCCGGTACAGGTAAAACATTAATGGCTCGTTCTGTAGCGGGTGAAGCAGGAGTCGCTTTTTTTCACATGTCCGGCTCCGACTTTGTAGAAATGTTTGTCGGTGTTGGCGCGAGCCGCGTTAGGGATCTTTTTGAACAGGGACGTAAAAGCGCTCCCTGTATAATTTTTATCGATGAATTGGACGCTGTAGGGCGTACACGCGGCGCCGGTTATGGCGGCGGCCATGATGAACGTGAGCAGACATTAAACCAGTTGTTGGTAGAAATGGATGGGTTTGATTCAAAAGACGGAGTAATAATACTGGCCGCCACAAACCGTCCCGATGTTTTAGACCCTGCTCTTCTGCGTCCCGGCCGGTTCGATCGTCAGGTAATTATCGCTATGCCGGATATAAAAGAACGCGAAGCAATACTGCAAATTCACTCGGCTAAAATTCCGCTGGATAAAGAAATTGATCTTGCCCGTATCGCAAGGGCGACTCCGGGAATGAGCGGCGCTGATATCGCGAACCCTGTAAACGAAGCCGCTTTGTTTGCTGCCCGTAAGGATCGCTCAGATGTATTAATGTCTGACTTTGAAGAAGCAAGGGATAAGGTACTGATGGGTGTTGCGCGAAAGACTCTTGTAGTGTCCGATAAAGAACGGCGTATGACTGCCATTCACGAAGCCGGACATGCGTTACTGCATTATTTTCTTAAAAACGCGGATCCATTACATAAGGTTACAATTGTTCCTCATGGACGGGCATTGGGAGCGGCTCTTTCTCTTCCTGAAGAAGACAGTTACAGCCGCGCCAAAGGCTGGATAGAGGATCGTATTACTATCAGTTACGGCGGCTGGGTTGCGGAAAAACTTTTTTACAATGAAACAACTACAGGTTCAAAAAATGACATTCAGCACGCTACAGAACTTGCGCGTAACATGGTTTGTGAATGGGGAATGGCGGAAGAACTTGGTCCTGTTGCCTACGGCCAGGAAGATGAACCTATATTCCTTGGCAAGGAAATTGCGCGTCACAAAGATTATTCGGAAGATACCGCTCAGCGTATAGACAAGGCAATAAGGGAAATCCTGGATCGTACAAGGAAAAACGCAGAAGTAATAATAGCGGACAAAAAGAACGAACTTGAAAAACTCGCGGATGCTCTTCTAGCCCGAGAAACACTCATTGATGACGAAGTCCGCAAAATTATCGGCCTTCCTTTAAAAGAGGAATCTGTATAAAATATGAATACAATGAAAATAAACCACAGAGTTACACAGAGTGTTAAGCGGGATTTCCAATTTATGCTCACTGTAAAAAAACCTTGTAGTTCGTTGTATTTGAAGATTAAGAGGTATTTTCAAACTTCACCTATTACTCTGTGCAACTCTGTGGTTTTTCTCCTTTTATTTTTTGTAATACCTTCCTTTTATTTATCTGCTCAATCTCAACTTAGGGCTGGAGGGCGTGATGATTCTGAGGTTGCGCGGCAGTATGTTCAATGGATAAAGCAGGCAATTGATGAAGATCGCTGGACAGAAGCTGCTGCCGCTGTTGTTCGCGCCGGAGATTTCGCTAATGTATTGTCAGATGTTCCGTATCTTAACGCTGTTATATATAATCATTTTGGTGAGTCCCGCATTATTGTATTGGATAATTTAAACAAAGCGATTGATACAAACCGATGGGTAATTTACAACGAAAATCAAGCGCTGCTTTTTAGAGCCGAAATATTATTGGCTATGCGCGATTACCGGGGAGTATTGTCTTCTGTTTCCCAAATTGGAGAGCATGCTGCAGGTAACGCTCAGATGAGAGCTGACGCGGCAATGCTGCGTCTTTTAGCTTTGCGCGGAATGGCGGTTAGTAACGATGTTATTTATGATCCTATTCAGACAATGGCGCAGTTCCGAAGCCAGGTTTTATTAAACATGGACAGATTCCCGCGCGACCCGCGTCCTTTACGGATTTTTTTCGAATATGCACGCAGCAGGAAACCGCAATCATTTGAATTTCCGGCAATAGTCGCTGACATGGATGACAGAGGTCAACTTACAGACGGCGATTTTACCCTGCTTGAATTGGTTCTAAGACGGCTTCCTTTTCTTTTAGAAACGGATCCTGAACTTGCCTGGATGGCAGCGCCGTTTATAAGTGATATAGAAGCGGCGCGAAGGCTTGTTGCGTCATATAGATCCGGAAGTTTATCTCAATCACATTCCGGTACTTTTAAACCAAATCCCGCTTCCATTCCCATAGCATTGAATCTGGGTCTTATTGATGACAAAACCGCTGTGGAAGAATTATTTCCAGTAATAGCGGATGACGAAAAGCTTGTTCATAATATTGAAAATATTATGAATACATATAAATTGCTTCGCAGTGAAGAAGGACGGGAATTATTTACCCGAAAGCTTTTGTCTTATACCGGTACAATATATACTGATATCGACAATGATGGATATATTGATAGTCAGGTGTTTTACATTTCCGGTGTAGTTCAGGCATTTGAATACGACAGGGATCAAAGTAATGTATTTGATTTATTAATTTTATTTACTTCTGATGGCGTTCCGGATTATACAAGGGTTTACATTACAGGTCAAAAATTATTCGCGCATGTAAATTATGAGCGTTATCCTTCTGTAGAACAGGTAATATTGGGTAATCCTTTGGCAGGCAATCCTGATACATTTAAATTTGGTCCTGCGGACTTTCAATATTCACCTGTTTCTTTCATTGAAATTGGCGGAAGTAATAATTTTAAAGGCCTTCTTTATCCCATATTGGAACATCAATTTTTTGATCTTACTTACCGGTCTCTTATTTATTTTTGCTCAAGCCTTACACGCCGCAGTTTGGAATTTGAAGGCGCTATAGAAACAATTTATATGAACCGGGGAGAACTGCTTCAAGCTGTCGAAGTTATAAATGGAAAGCAGATTTCTGTTACCGAGTTTGAAATGGGACTTCCTGTAATTCAATATGTTGATTTGGATTTAGACGGCAGGATGGAAACAATACGCCGTTTTCGCTTTCCGCCTGCAGGTTATGTATGGCAGGATATATTCGATTACCGCAGATTAATTGCTTCTTCTGAGAGTGACTGGACTGGAGACGGAAGGCACAAAACAATGGAAGTGTATCTGCCGGACGGTTCGGTTGTTTATTATATTGATATAGACGGCACCGGAGAAATGATTTTATATAACGGAAGAGAAAGATGATAAAAAGAAGTTCGTGGTTAATAATTTTTGTATTTATACTTGTTATATTTATTGTTGACTGCAGGAGTTTTAAAAACAATGACGATGGATTATCTCATACTACAAGTTCTGTTCGGTTGGCAAATATAGAAAGAGATATTTCTGACAATCCGGTTAATGCTTTAAATCTTATTTATATTTATAAAGAAATTTATAATGTTACTGATGAAAACAGCGAAAACGAAGACTGGCAGCGATTGGCTTTATATGAAAATGAAGCGATAGAAAATTTAATTGCGATGCAGGAAAAAGCAATTGAAGAAGAGCGATGGGATGACGCTGTTTCCCTGGGAGGATCCATAACCAGTATTGGGGTAACAACACCGCATACAGGTAAAGAAGCGTCCTTTATTCTTGAATATGCAAAGAAAAAAATACAGGAAGGAGATAACCTAAGCGCGTTTTTAGCGGCTTTTAAATCCCATGAAATGCAGCCATTGGATTTACAAAGCGCTTTTCTTTTTCTCGAAAAAGCTGTAGAAGCGAGACAGCGGCGGGCAGCAGCTTTTTTTCTCGCGGCTGTTCAGTCCGCCGGAGGCAGTAATATCCCTGCCGCTTTATATGAGTACGCTACAGGCCGTGATACTGTTTCCGATATGATTAAAGGTGTCGCGACAGTTATTGTAGACAGGGGATTCAGAATAGAAAGAGGCATTGGCATACCAAACAGAGTTTTAGGTTCTGCCTTTTTTGTTGACGCCAGTGGTTTACTAATTACAAATTATCATGTCATAGCCAGCGAAGTAGATCCCACATACAGGGGAACTTCCCGGATGTTTATCAGAATGGGAGACGCGTCAAGTCCTCGTATTCCCGCGCGTGTTATCGGCTGGGATAAAGCATTGGACCTTGCTTTAATTAAAGCGGAAATAGAAACCGAATATGTTTTTTCACTTGTAGATCGTGTAATTCCCCGTGTTGGTGATACAGTTCTTGCTATAGGATCTCCCATGGGTCTGCAAAAGACTGTCACTTCCGGCATTGTCTCAGCTCTTGGCAGGCGTTTTTTACAGATTGGAGATGTCATTCAAATTGACGCAGCTATTAACCAGGGTAATTCAGGCGGCCCTGTAATAGATAATGAAGGGCGGCTTGTTGGAATCGTATTTGCCGGAATTCCGCAGCATCAGGGATTAAACTTTGCTGTTCCCGCAGAAAGATTGGCTGCCGCTCTTCCGGCTATGATAAAAGGCGGTAAAGCGCAGCGTCCATGGCTTGGTTTTACGTTATGTGAAACATTTTCCGGCGCGGAAGTCATCTACACAGCTCCAAATACACCAGCCGCTTTGCATCAAGTCGCAGAAGGCGTCTTTATTAAAACGATAAACGGCAGGACAATAACCGCTCCGCAGGGCGGGCTTATTCCCGCTTTACAGGATGAAATCTTTTCCCGCGGCCCGGGAGAACTTGTAGCGCTGGAAACTGTAAACAGCGAAGGTGTTGTTAAGAAGATTATCTTAATGACTGTTTCCCGCCCGGATCTTCCGCTTTTGGACGCAGCCAGAATTGACAAACGCGAAAGAATTGTCGCTCCGTTATTTGGCATGATTCTTACGCCGCTTCAAAGCAATTTTTTCTCGTCAAATTACAGGGTAGACAGGGTAGTCCGCGGTTCAATCGCAGATGAAGCCGGTATTTCCGAAGATGATCCTGTTTCAATAAATCGTTTACGTATTCTGGAAAATGAAGGTTACGCATTATTGGAAATTTCTGTTAAAAAACGCCGGATGGGTTATCTGGATACCAATATGCAGCTTCCTGTCTGGCTGGATTCCCCGGATACTTTATGATGTTATAATTTGCAAATAGGGATTATTTTTCTTATAATTCATATTAATGACAGATATAAATAATAAAACATCCAATTTACATGGAAAAGAAGTATCAAAAAATGATATTTCACTTCATTTTATCGGTACTGCGGACGAGCTTAATTGTCACCTGGGTCTTATAAAAGCGATGTTATCCAACGATGAGACTTGGCAGTTTACCTGGCAGGCCGCGTGTAAAACAATCGAAAGAATACAAAAAAATCTGATGAAGCTGATGTCTCATGTTTCTGACAATAGAAATGAAGAATATTTTTTCCATGAAAATGATATTAGTGGTTTGGAAAATGAAACCGCCAGGCTAATGGGTAATCTTCCAAAACAGAGCAAATTTACTTTGCCTGGAAGAAACATAATAGAAGCGCAAATACAAATCGCAAGAACAGTAGCAAGAAGAGCAGAACGGATGTATGCTGCGGTAAAAGAAAAGGAAGTATTATGTTCAAACGCGGCTTTGTATTTAAACAGGCTGTCCAAATATCTTTATTATCTGTCTCAGCAGGAATCATTGATAAATGTCAATTTCATAAATCAATTCACCGGTATCTAAATCGTATACTCTTCTTTTAAAACATGAAGGAACCAGAACCGGTCCGACTTTGTTCTCGCTGAATTCGTCTACAATAATAATAACCCTTACCTGTAAATATTCAGATGCCAGCCTTCTTGTTTCATTTTCTGTTCTAAGCCATACAACCCTGTTTACATTTGGTGTCTGCGGCCAGACATTTGCGATAAAAAAAGTCATTAAAGCATTTTCATAAGTGTCATTAAAATCAGCATTAGGCGCCATATGTCCTCTGTCATATCCTGAACGGGTAAAATCATTGTGATGGGGCAGTGAATAATCGTGTTCAATCAATAAAGCCTGCAAAACACCTCCATCTCTATTCTGTGTAAATGATGTAGAAGGCCGTCTTATGCCGGTAGCTTCGGCTCTCTCTTTTGTTAAGATATATTCAATTATATGCGGTCCCAGATTAATAGCGTCATAACATCCCCAATAAAGTACTTCTTCTTCGTTATTGGAAACACTAAATTCAAAATGTCCTTCCAAATCACACGCAAATACAAATATCGCGCGGAATAAAAATAAATAAATTAACCAGGAGCTTCTAATAAGTTTCATTTAATATCTCTATCAGAGCAGCAGTGTCCGCAGGGATTGTTCGCGAGTTAACTGTTCGTTCCATTGCGCGGGCAAGTGATGCCGGCATGGGAGGCAGGCCAACCAATGGTTCTACAGTTTCTGAAAACTTTGCCGGGTGAGCTGTGCAAAGTATTCCGGCGGCTCCTTCTATTTTATTTTCTTCAAGAAGTTTATCTACGGCTTTCCAGCCAACCGCGCTGTGCGGATCAAGGAAATAACCGGCATTTTCATGCACATATTGGATTGTTTCCCGGGTTTCACTGTCTGTTACTGAAACGCCTAAAATAATCTGTCGCATTTCGTCCCAGGAAAAATGCGCTGACATTCTTTCAAAGTTACTTGGCGCGCCGACATCCATAGCATTTGATATTGTAGCTTGTGATATACGCGCGAGATATTCGCCGGAATCCAGGTAATCGGGAACAGTTTTATTTATATTGGTTGCCGCGACAAATTGTTTTATGGGAGCTCCCATTTTCATCGCGTAAAGTCCCGCTGTTAAATTGCCGAAATTACCGGAAGGCACACAGAGAGTAACAGGTATATTTTTATTTAAATTCTTTTCATAGCATTGAGATGACTTTAAATTGGAAATTCTGGGTGTTGCTTCACCATCAGGATCGGTAAGGCCAGCAAATGCTCTTCCCGCGGCGGCAGAATAATAAACTGCTTGCGGAATTAACCGGCTTATATTTATCGAATTTGCTGATGAAAGAGCCATACGCTTTTTTAAGCCTTCATCCGCGAGAGCGGCTTTTACTAATTTTTGACAATCATCAAAACTGCCTTCTACGGCAATAGCGGTAATATTTTTTCCAAGTCCCGCTATCTGCTTTTCCTGCAAAGGTGAAACGCGTCCCTTTGGGTATAAAACTGTAACAAAAATACCTTGTACATCAAAAAAACCATCCGCGACCGCTCCTCCGGTATCACCGGAAGTAGCGACCAGTATTTTTAACGGACGATCCTCACCCCGGCGCAGGTAAGAAAATGTCCGCGCCATAAAACGGGCGCCAAAATCCTTAAATGCCGCAGTTGGTCCGTGGAAAAGTTCCGATGTATAACGGTCAGAAACAGCTATTAGAGGAGCGGTAAAGGTAAACGCAGATTGTACAATGTCGGATAACATATTGTCCGGTATTTCGTCCGATATATACGGTTTTATTGTTTCAAAGGCAATATCACGGAAATCCATCGATCCAAGTGATGTTCGTACATATGCCGGGTATTGAGGGATTTCTTCAGGTACAAAAAGCCCTCCATCCGGAGCAAGTCCAGTCAAAGCAGCTTCCGCAAAGTTTGTTTTTTTGTTTTTATTTCTTGTGCTATAATAACGCATGGCTTATATTAACATATAAACACAATTGACATAAAGGGGTTTTAGATATATTATGTGGTACCTTGTCATTATAATGGCAGATATCATTTTTAAGGAGTATTTGTGGCGAAAGAAGAAGCAATAGAGGTAGAAGGTATTGTCAGAGAAGCTCTTCCCAATACCATGTTTCGCGTAGAACTGGATAATCAAAATGGACATTTAATAATGGCTCATTTGTCCGGCAAAATGCGTAAACATTACATCCGTATTGTTCCCGGAGACAGGGTTAGAGTAGCTCTTTCTCCGTACGATCTTAGCAGAGGCCGGATTATTTATCGCGAACGTTAAAAGGGGTTTTTATGTCAGAGAATATTATTTACATTAATGCAGAAGATGGCTTAAAAAGGGTTATGAATAATATAAAACTTTTTAGTAAACTACTTACGAAGTTTAAGGAAGACCCTACCTATAATAGTATTTTTGATGCATTGACAGAAGGAGACATGGCGAAAGCGCAAATAGCCGCGCATACTTTTAAAGGGCTTACCGCGAATCTATCTCTTACTGAAATGTACAAACAATGCGTGGAATTGGAAGCGCAGATAAAAGCCGGGTCTGTAAAGAATGAACATCTGGAATTGGTTAAAACTGTCTATGACAGGACATTAATAGAAGTTGATAAGGTAATTACACAATATGCTTGATAACACTCCGACTGTACTAGTAGTAGATGATCTTGATACTAATGTCATGATTCTCGAAGAAATTTTAAAGGATGATTATAATATTATTACCGCGGCTAACGGCAAAGAAGCGCTGGAAGTACTTAGGACAAGCGGTATTCTTCCGAAGTTAATGCTTTTAGATGTCAACATGCCCCAGATGGACGGGCGCGAATTGTTTGATGTATTAAGAAAAGACGCGGCTTTTAAACGGATACCGGTTATTTTTATCACAATAGAAAACGAAGCCGAAAGTGAATTGCTGGAAGCCGGCGCTGTTGATTTTATTAATAAACCATTTTTGCCGCATATTGTTAAACTTCGTGTAAGAAACCAGATTACATTAAAAAATTACAGTGATAATCTTGAAGAAATGGTCGCGGAAAAAACTGCTGAAGCTACCAAAACTCTGGAAAGTACCCTGCAGGGACTGGCAAACGATATTGAACATCGCGATTTGGAATCCGGCGAGCATGTTAAAAGAACGCAAATGTTTGTAAAAGCGTTAATAGATTACCTTATAGAAAGCGATTCTGTTTATGCTGATGAGTTAAAAAATCTTAAGCCTGATATAATAATGAAATCTATGGCTCTTCATGATGTCGGCAAGATAGCGATTCCGGATAAAATCCTTTTAAAACCCGGGAAACTTGATCCGGACGAATATGATATAATGAAAACACACACCACTCGAGGTATGGAAATAATTCATGAACTGGGTGATGTTAATTCTTCTCTTTACCTTAAGCATTGCGAAGATATTTGATATGGGCATCATGAGCGCTGGGATGGCAATGGTTATCCGCGCAGGTTAAAAGGAGCGGAAATACCTTTGTCCGCCCGTCTTGCCTCGCTTGCGGATGTATACGACGCTTTGGTCTGCGCCCGTGTTTATAAATCCGCTTTACCTTATAATGAAGCGCTTGCGATAATTGTCCAGGGAAAAGGCACTCAGTTCGATCCTGTTATTACCGACGCTGTAGTACAGATTGAAGAAAAGTTCAGGGAAATTTCTCAGAAGTACCGGTAATAACAGCGAATAATAATTGATAATTATTTAAAGTCGTGATATAATAACTTATATTTAGGGGGTGCACCGGTTTCGACTGGTACGTCTTCGGGGTATAAGCTGCAGATGGAGCGCTCATCTCCTGATTGGGCAAAAATTTAACTGCCAATAAAGTCAGTTACGATTACGCC
>Ga0123356_10002838_pt1 | contig 18341 bp, 13 predicted proteins | sample TergutEmb28metaG_2_FD_92546 | JGI IMG/M metagenome (GOLD analysis project Ga0123356, IMG submission 92546) | Embiratermes neotenicus P3 segment gut microbial communities from Petit-Saut dam, French Guiana - Emb289 P3 | ecosystem: Host-associated > Arthropoda: Insects > Digestive system > Gut ...
GGAGCAAAATTCGAATCATATGATTCAATAGACAAAGCTCCCGAAGAGCGTGAACGCGGCATTACAATCAACACAGCTCACGTTGAATATGAAACCGACGCCCGTCACTATGCACATGTTGACTGTCCGGGACACGCCGACTACATAAAAAATATGATAACCGGTGCTGCTCAAATGGACGGAGCAATCCTCGTTATATCCGCAGCTGACGGTCCGATGGCACAAACCCGTGAGCATATTCTGCTTGCACGTCAGGTTGGTGTTCCGGCAATCGTTGTATTTTTAAACAAAGCAGACCAGGTTGATGACCCGGAATTACTTGAAATAGTAGAAATGGAAGTCCGCGAACTTCTCTCCAAGTATGAATTCCCCGGAGACGACATTCCGATAATTACCGGCAGTGCCCGCAATGCACTGGAATCAACATCAACAGACCCGGCAGCACCCGAATATGAGTGCCTGAAGGAACTGATGAAAAATGTCGATGATTATATTCCGACCCCGGAACGTAAATCAGACCAACCGTTCCTTATGCCTGTTGAAGACACAATGACAATCACCGGACGCGGCACAGTAGCAACAGGTCGTGTCGAGCGCGGAAAAATCAACAAAAACGATAAAGTTGAAATTGTCGGACTTATGGATGAGCCAAGAGAAACAACCATCACCGATATCGAAATGTTCCGCAAGCTTCTCGATTATGCCGAAGCCGGCGACAATATCGGAGCTCTTTTAAGAGGTGTCTCAAGAGACGAAATCTGGAGAGGTCAGGTTCTTGCAAAACCCGGAAGCATTAAACCGCTCACCAAATTTAAAGGTCAGGTTTACGTCCTTTCCAAGGATGAAGGCGGACGCCACACACCGTTCTTTAACAACTACCGTCCCCAGTTCTACTTCAGAACAACCGACGTTACCGGCGTTATCACATTACCCGAAGGTGTGGAAATGTGTATGCCCGGCGACAATGTTGAAATGGACGTTGAGCTTATTACACCAATCGCTATTGAAAACGGTCTTCGTTTTGCCATCCGCGAAGGCGGACGCACAGTCGGCTCGGGAGTTGTTATCTCAATATAAACCTGCTGTATTTAAAGGGCTGGTGCATAATTGTGCACCGGTCCCTTTTATATTTAAATTTTCTAAGCGAATAATTACAATAAGTTACAAAAAACTATTGTATTTATATATTCTTTAGTGTATAATGTACATCGAATGCGTATATTTTATGGTAAAATTGCCAAAAGGAACAAAAGCATAAAATAAAGCGTCGTACACGGGGAGGGTATATTTTGTCAAGCAGAATATTTCAAAGCGTTATAATTCAAATGAAGGATGCAACAAACCGTCCCATAGGTGTTATAGACCCCGATGGAGTGGTTGTGGCAAGCAGTGACCTGACGCTGATCGGCACAAACCCCGGTTTTAAAACCTCCATGATTGAAGAAAGCAACGAAGCAGCAGTCAAATATGCAGGCAAAACCTTCAAATCTCTCGGTACGGGTACAGCCGATGATTATATAGTTTTTGCATCGGGAGAAGATGACTTATCACGGACACTATGTATCATGGCATCAATTGCCATATGTGAAGCCGGAATTTATTTTGAAGAAAATCATGATAAACGCACATTTGTAAAAAGCATTATATCCGAAAATATTCTTCCCGGCGATATTTACATGCGGGCAAAAGAACTCAGATTCACTCCCGATGTTTTAAGAGGCGTGCTGGTTGTCCGTCTTGATTCTGCAGCAAATATATCCGCCGTCGAACTTTTACAGGATACATTTCCCGATAAGCAGCAGGATTTCGTCATAGCAACAGGAGATACGGATGTCGTTATCATAAAAGAAATGCCTGCCGGAGGAGATTCAAAATATCTCGGCAAACTTGCAGAATCAATCCAAAAGAAAATTACGGAAACATATTCGGTCAAGTCTGTGATAGGCATAGGCACACCGTCACGCCATATCAGAGAGCTTGCCGATAAATATAAAGAAGCACTGATATCTATAGATATCGGCAGAGTATTTGATGCCGACAAGGTAATAATTAATTATGAAACTCTCGGAATAGGCAGGTTAATTTACCAGCTTCCTACAACATTATGTGAAATATTCCTTTCCGAAGTATTTAAAAGAAACCCCATAGAAGCGCTTGATCAGGAAACTCTTTTTACAATAGACAAATTCTTTGAAAACAGCCTTAATGTCTCTGAGACCTCAAGAAAACTTTTTGTTCACAGAAATACATTGGTATACAGGCTTGAAAAAATAAGAAAAATAACAGGACTTGATTTACGTGAATTTGATCATGCAATTATATTTAAAGTAGCATTAATGGTAAAAAAATACCTCATATCACAAGAATCGAAATATTAAAGGATTATTTACCGTATGATTAGAATGACCGATGTTTTTAAAGAATATGCAAACGGTACAAAAGCATTAAAAGGTGTTACATTTGAGCTTAATACAGGTGAGTTTGCGTTTCTTGTCGGACCTTCAGGTTCAGGAAAATCGACAATAATCAGGCTTCTGATAGGTGAAATCGCACCGTCCGACGGAGTTGTAATTGTCAACGGCCAGGATATGGACAATATTAAAATGCGTAAAATGCCGTATCTCAGACGAACCGTAGGTGTAATATTCCAGGATTTCAGACTCATCGAAAACAAATCGGTATATGAAAATGTCGCATTTGCAATGCGTGTCATAGGCGCATCGGCAAAGGATATACGCCAGCGTGTCCCTTATCTTCTTGAGCTTGTCGGTTTGGAATTTAAAGCAAAAGCCAAACCCGATGAACTTTCGGGCGGTGAGCAGCAGAGAGTTGCCGTTGCAAGAGCACTCGTAAATAACCCGAGATTAATAATCGCCGATGAACCTACCGGAAACTTGGACCCTGCACGAAGCCTTGAAATATTACTTCTTCTTAAAAAAATAAACGATCTCGGAACAACTGTTTTAGTAGTTACACACGAAAAACCACTCGTTGACAAATTTTCGCAGCGTGTTATCGCAATTGACGGCGGAAGAATAATCAGCGATGGAATGGACGGATATTATAACTATGAAAGTGAATAGAAACAGAACCTTTTATTATATCAGAGAAGGCATATCGAGCATTTTCAACCACAGCCTCATGTCGTTTGCATCGATATGTATTATAGTTGCTTTTCTTATTATCATGGGCAGTTTTATTCTGCTTGCCGTTAATATAAACGCTCTTATAGGCGAGCTTGAAAACGATAATATTATTTTGGCATATGTTCATGAAAACGTATCAGAAAGTGATGCAAGAGCAATAGAGCAAACATTGGCAAGCATACCGAATATAGACAGGGTCAATTTTGTATCACGTGAAGTTGCTTTTGAAAGATTCATGAGAAGATATGACGAGGAAGAACGGTTTACCGATATAGACTACATGGTATTTCGCCACCGGTATGAAATATATGTAGAGGATGTGGCTCTTATAGCCGACACTCAGCAGGAGCTTCGATATGTACCCGAGCTTGCATCCGTCAGTGCAAACTTGACGATTGCTCAAACTCTTGTTACCATAAGAAACGTAGTCAGCTGGGTATCTGTAATAATTATTGCCATACTTCTTGCTATTTCATTATTCATTATGTCAAACACAATCAAGCTTGCGACATATGAACGGCGTGAGGAAATCGCAATAATGAAAATGGTCGGAGCAACAAACTCATTTATCCGCTGGCCCTTTATCTTTGAGGGATTTATCTTGGGAGTAACCGGCTCGCTCATTGCATATCTTTCCATAATAAGTCTTTACGGACTTACATCAGGCAGAGTACATGATTTTGAAGCAGGGTTTTTCCAGCTTGTAGCATTTTCAAACGTTTCCGTACCGTTATTTCTGTTATTCACGGGAATCGGGTTTGGAGTGGGAGTAGGCGGCAGCGGATTTGCTCTCAACCGTTACCTGAAGGTTTAATATCATAAAGAAAAACAACTGTCACCCCACGGCTGTACAAGAGGAGTAAAACAATGGGAAATAAAAAATTTGTAAGAATAGTGGCAATAATATTAGCATTGATTTTGCTTTTATCGGTTGCGATGATAGCAATTGAAATACTTGTTAATTCTACGGCAAGCGCTCGTGTAACCCAGACACAAATCAATGATCTCAGAAACGAAAAGAAAGATTTGGAACGAAAAAAACGTGAAATCCAATCGAAAATAAATACGATTGAATTTGAACGTATGGCAGAAATTGCAAAGAAAGAGATTCTTGACGAGCGTATAGTCCTTACAGGGCTTGAAATCGACAATGTCAACGAAACGATAAACTTCTATGACCTCTTGATAAGGGAAAAAGAATATGAAGTATTTTTGGCTCAAGGCAGAGAAGATGAACAATTGCAAAGATACAGAAACCGTGTCCGCAATATGGAGGAAAACGGATTAATCTCATATTTGGAAATTATCTTTGACTCTACCAGTTTTTCGGATATGCTTGCAAGAATTGATTTTGTCGCTGATATAATGCGCTCTGACGAGAATGCATATAATAATTTAATTGTTGCAAGAAATGAAACGGAATCGGCAAAACTTGAGCTTGAAGATACACGCGAGGAAATGGAAGAGCAAAAAGCTTATTTGCTGACTAAAGAAGAAGAACTATACGAACAGCTTGAACACGCTCATCAACTGATTTTAAGAATGGAATCAGACCTTGATACTGAAAGAGAACTGCGAAAACAAGTTGTTTCCGATGAAGAACGTGTTCAAAAAGAAATAAACTCAAAAGTTGCGGAGTTTGCAAGACAGCAGGCAGAAGACAGACAACGCCGTCTCAGAGAGCAGCAGCGTCGCCAGGCACAAAGAGGTTCTACAGGAGGCGGTGCCGTTGTCGGAACCGGTGATCTGATGAGACCCGTAAGCGGTCCGGTTACAAGCGGATTCGGCATACGGCGTCATCCCGTACATGGCGATATGCGACAGCATAACGGTGTCGACTTCGGAGCATCTCACGGAACAACCGTTGTTGCCGCAGACAGCGGAACCGTACTTATTTCGACATATAACTCCTCATACGGAAATTATGTTGTAGTAGACCACGGAAACGGCATGACCACATTATATGCGCACCTCAGTTCAAGGTCCGTAAGCGTAGGATCGTCTGTTTCAAGAGGTCAGCAGGTCGGTCTCGTAGGTTCTACCGGGGTTTCAACCGGTCCGCATCTTCATTTTGAGGTATCCATAAACGGGACAAGAGTAAATCCTCTGACAAGGCTGTAAAATGCAAGACGTAAAGAAAAAATATTCATTGGGATTTGTGTTAACGCTGGTGTTTGCAGCATCGGCGTTATCATGCATGCTCTTGACAATATTGTTTCTTTTTTATGTCGGTTACGGCTATGATGATATTAATGAACCCCGTACAGGCAGCTTTGACGAGCTGATGAAAGTTGTGGAAACACGTTTTATCGGCTCCTACGATATTGCAGAATTAACTGATGAAGGAATGCGCGCCGCAATTGAGGCACTCGATGATGACTGGTCATATTATATGTCGCCGGCAGAATATACCGAATTCCTTGCAAACTCGAACAACCAATACAGGGGAATCGGTGTTGAGGTATTGCTGGACGAAGAAACCGAAGGAATGAAGGTTGTAAGAGTCTATGAAAACTCCGGTGCGGATCTTGCAGGTATCATAGCAGATGATATTGTTGTGGCAGTTGACGGTCAAAGCATAATCGGATTAACACTTACGGAAATACGGACCTTGCTTCGCAGAGAAATCGGTGAAACAGCGATTGTAACCGTCATACGAGACGGCACGGACACAATTGATCTGATTGTAGAGTACAATATAGTTTTCACAAATCCGGTAACATTTGAAATGATAGACGGTAACATCGGATATGTACGGCTCAGAAATTTTGAAGAAGGAGCGGCATGGAGATTTGCAAATGCCGTAAGCGATCTTATTGATGACGGAGCAGTCGCTTTTATTTACGACGTACGCTCAAATAACGGCGGCAGAGTCGGTGAGGTTACGGGTATTTTAGACTTTTTGCTGCCTGAAGGAGAAATATTCATTTCGGTCGACAGGGGAGGAATCGAGCAAATTACTTATTCGGACGAGTATTTTATTGATTTACCTGCAGTAGTTCTTGTAAACAATTATTCTTTCAGCGGAGCAGAGTATTTTGCCGCAATGCTCAGTGAATATGAGTATGCCGAAACAGTCGGCGAACCAACAACGGGAAAAAACCGGATGCAGACAACCATTCCACTCACAAACGGCGGTGCCGTACATATTTCGACCGGACATTATCTGACAAAAAACAGAATAAGTTTATTTGACGAAGGCGGATTTACTCCCGATTATGTCATCGAAATGGACGATGAAGAAAGATCGCTTTATTACAGAGGCGAGCTTACGCCGGATATCGACAGGCAATTACAAAAAGCATTGACATTACTGCAAAATATCATAAATTAGTATTGACAACCGTTTATGCGTACACTATAATAACCTGTGATAGCGGTTGCTATATTTTTCTTTATGCCCGGTGTTTATGGGCTTTTTATTTTAAGAAAAGGGGTACAGATCATTAAAATGATTAAAGAAGCAAGATATAAAATGAGCGAGGAGCGATTGCAGGAACTGAAAAAAGAGCTCCACCACCTCCAGACGGTTCGTGAAAAAGAAGTGGCACAGCAAATAAAAGAAGCACGTTCCTTCGGCGACCTTACCGAAAACAGCGAATATGACGATGCCAAAACCGAGCAGGGAAAATTATATTCAAAAATAGCGGAAATAAAAAACCTGATCGAAAACGCAGAAATAGTAAAAGCATCCGAAAAAACAGATGTCGTAGGCATGGGAAGCAAGGTTACGATCAGAGATCTCGAACTTAAAGAAGATGTTGTCTATGAAATAGTCGGCTCACAGGAAGCAGATCCGGCAATATACAGAATTTCCGATGACTCACCCCTCGGAAAAGGTCTCATGGATCACAAAAAAGGCGAGACAATCAGAATTGAAGCACCGGCCGGCGTATTAGAATTTAAAATAATGAAAATAGAATAACTATTGAGTACTGACAGAGTGAAAATGGAAATTAACAATAACGATGAATTAAATATCCAAAACAATGAGCAGGAGCTGTCCGAAATACTGCAAGTCCGCAGAGATAAGCTCTCTTGCCTTCAAAGCGATAATAACGACCCTTTTCATATTACAAAATTCGAAAGAACTGCTTTTTCAACTGATGTAATCGATAATTTCGATACAAAAGAAAATACAGATGTATCGATGGCGGGACGTATTATGGCAAAGCGTGAAATGGGAAAAGCATCATTTTTGGATATTAAAGATGACAAAGGACGCATTCAATTATACTTTAAGCAAAACGAGTTAGGCGAAAAAACCTTCGATGAAATCAAAAAAAGCGATATCGGCGATATAATCGGTATTTCGGGCAAGGTGTTCAGAACAAAAATGGGTGAAATATCCATACATTGCGACAGTTTTAAACTGCTTGCCAAATCACTGCGCCCACTGCCGGAAAAATATCACGGACTTACAAATCAGGAACTTAAATACCGCCAAAGATATGTTGATCTGATTATGAATCCGGATACCCGCAAAACATTTGAAATCAGAAGTTTATTTATAAAACATATACGCGAATATTTGGACAGCCGCGGTTATATGGAGGTGGAAACTCCTGTTTTAAATCTTATTTCCGGAGGTACAACGGCAAGGCCGTTTACAACACATCACAACACCTTAGATCTTGATATGTATCTAAGGATAGCAACCGAGCTTCATTTAAAAAGGCTCATAGTAGGCGGGATTGAACGTGTTTATGAAATTGGCCGTATCTTCAGAAACGAAGGCATCAGCACAAAACACAACCCCGAATTTACAATGATAGAGCTTTATCAGGCCTATGCCGATTACAATGATATGATGGACCTGTTTGAAGAGCTTTTGTCAACCGCAGCTGAAAAAATATGCGGTACACATTTACTAAGCTGGCAGGGAAGCGATATAGATCTCAGTCCCGGCTGGCCCCGCACCACAATGACAGATGCAGTCAAAACACATACAGGGATCGATTTTAATAAAATTCATTCAACGCTGGATGCCGTAAAAGCTGCAGCAGAGATCGGCATTAAAATGCCTGACGGTAAAGCACCGTCATGGGGAGACCTGCTCTATGAATGTTTTGATAAACGTGTTGAAGATAAATTGATCCAACCGGTATTTATTATAGACTATCCGGTCGAAGTTTCACCTTTGGCAAAGAAAAAGCCAACAGATAAAAGATTGACCGAAAGATATGAGCTTTTTATCTGCAGCAATGAAATGGGCAATGCGTTCAGTGAATTAAACGATCCTGTTGACCAAAAACAGAGGTTTATCCGCCAGGCAGAGCTCCGAAAAGCAGGTGACCTCGAAGCCGGAATGATGGATGAAGACTATATAAATGCCATCGAGTACGGCATGCCGCCGACAGGCGGTCTCGGAATAGGTATTGACAGATGTGTTATGATGTTAACAGGAAGCTCATCAATAAGGGATGTAATACTGTTTCCGACAATGAAACCAACCGAATAAAGAAAAAAAGAAGTCGCTTACGCGACTTCTTGAAGTATAACACCAAAAATGTAGATACAAAGTGTGAAATCGCGGAGGAAAATGATGAAAAATTTAACAAGTAAGAATAATCCCGTTTGTTTCCATCTCAGAAAGCTCGGCAAAAGCAAAAGTTACAGAGATCAGTGCGGTGAGTTTATTTGCGACGGGGTAAAACTGCTCAGGGAAGCCTTAAGCAGCAATGCAGACATTGGTGTTGTGCTGACATCCGAACCTTTGGATTTTAAGCTTCCCGCAAAAACTGATGTTTTTGCCGTGACTGCTGATATAGTTGACTCGGTATCTCCTCTTTCAAACTCTCAGAGTCTTGTATTTTCCTGTCTTTTTAAAGAAACGAAAATCTGTGATTTTACTAAAGGTACACATATCCTGCTTGACAGCGTTCAAGACCCGGGAAATGTCGGTACAATAATCAGATGTGCAAATGCATTCGGAATTGACGGTGTGATTCTTGCCGGAGCATCAGCGGATGTATATAACCCGAAAGCAATCCGTGCAACAATGGGAGCACTTTTTAGACAAAACTTTTATTATATGAACAAAGATAAGGTTATGGAACTTAAAGAATCGGGAGTAAAGTTCATCGGTACATCCAATAAGGATAATGCAATTGATATCAGAAAAACCGATTTAAGCAATGCGATAATTATATTGGGAAATGAAGGAAAAGGCATTTCAGATACACTATTTGGCTGCTGTGATGAAATAATAAAAATACCCATGTCACCAGGCTGCGAATCTATTAATGTAGCATCGGCTGCAAGCATTGTAATGTGGGAGTCGGCAAACAGGAGGGAGTTATGTCTTCATTAAAATACTGGCTTTGGCTCTCTGCTTGTCCCGGCATCGGGCTTGCACGCAAAAAAAACCTGCTCGAATATTTCGGCTCGCCGGAAAATATTCACGCGGCAGGCAATGACGATTATCTCGATATTGAAGGCATTAAATCTTCCGATATTCTTAATTTGACGAACAAGGATTTAAGCAACGCAAACGAAATAATTTCTTCATGCGCTAAAGCCGGGTGCAGAATTGTTACTTTCGGCGACAGCGATTACCCCGAAAGACTGAGGAATATTTATGATCCTCCAATGGTTCTCTATGTAAAAGGAAGTTTGCCTTATATTGATGATGAGCCTGTTGTAGGGGTTGTAGGAACAAGAAAATGTACAGTTTACGGATATAAAATCGCAGAAAAAACCGGTTATAAACTGTCAAAATACGGTATTATTGTTGTGACAGGACTTGCTTCCGGTATTGATTCGGCAGCATCAAAGGGCGCACTTAAAGGCGGAAAAGCAACAATCGGAATTATCGGCTGTGGACTTGATGTCATATATCCTTACGAAAACAAAAAGCTTTTTGAATATGTCACACACTATGGAGCAATAATCAGTGAATATCCACCCGGAACAGAGCCGAATAAGTTTAACTTTCCGGCAAGAAACAGGCTCATAAGCGGAATATCGCTTGGTGTTGCCGTTATTGAAGCACCCGTAAAAAGCGGAGCTCTGATTACCGCAAGAAATGCCACGGAACAAGGCAGAGATGTTTTTTCTCTGCCGGGAAACGTTGGCGTAGCTTCAAATGAAGGTTCAAATAATTTACTCCGTGAAGGAGCGATACCGTTTATTTCCGTAGAGGATATAATAGATCAGTATATTGACCTGTATCCCGATAAAATCAACATTTCAAATATAAAAAACACATCGGGCAAAGATGAAATAAATAACATATATAGAGGAACAGAGCAAAAAAAACCGATTGACAACGAATCAAAGGTAGACTATATTGACTTAGGAATCCTGCTTGAAAGATTGAGTGGTGATGAGAAAACCATTGCAATGACTATCGGCAGAAATACCGTTGATACGGATGATATAATCATAAATACAGGTTTTCCCGCACCAAAGGTTCTTGCATCACTGACAATGCTTGAAATTAACGGATATATCCGTCAAGAACAAGGCGGTAACTGGAAACTGATAAATCGTAAAAACATCAACCATGCAATTAAAAAAACGGTATAAATAAGATTTAATAAAGCAAACCCATGTGGAGGATAATATATGGCAGCAAAATCAAATCTCGTAATCGTAGAATCACCCGCAAAGGCAAAAACAATCAGTAAATATCTCGGTCCCGATTTTAAAGTAACCGCATCTATGGGACATTTGAGAGACTTGCCGAAAAGTACGCTCGGAGTTGATGTTGATAACGGATTTAACCCGGATTATCAGCCCGTTAAAGCCCGCGAGAGTACAATAAAGGAACTTCGAAAAGCAGTAAAGGACAGCGATAAGGTGTATCTCGCAACTGACCCGGACCGTGAAGGTGAGGCAATTTCATGGCACTTAAAGGAGCTGTTAAAATTACCCGATGACCGTGCTTTTCGAGTAACATTTAATGAAATAACACAAAAGGTTGTAAAATCAAGTGTTGATAATCCAAGACCCATTGATATGAACTTAGTTGATGCTCAACAGGCGCGAAGAATTTTAGATCGTATTGTTGGATATAAACTGAGCCCGCTGTTATGGAAAAAAATCCGTCGCGGTCTGTCTGCCGGAAGAGTCCAGTCGGTTGCCTCAAGAGTTGTAGTAGACAGGGAAAATGAAATACGTGACTTTAAATCCGAAGAATACTGGCTGTTAAATGTCGATTTGTCAACCGTAACAAAACCCGGTAAATTTACTGCCGCTTATTACGGGACAGAAAAAAAGAAAGAGGAACTTAATAACGAAGATGATGTAAATAAAGTTATCGATGATATAAAAACATCTCCGTTTTCTGTACACTCCGTTAAAAAAACAAGCAAGAAACGTTCTGCTTCTCCGCCTTTTATAACATCGACATTGCAACAGGAAGCCTCCCGCCGGCTCGGCATGGCTCCGCGCAGAGCTATGTCAATAGCGCAGCAGCTGTATGAAGGCATTGAAATATCGGGACAAGGCACAATCGGTCTTATTACATATATGAGAACCGACTCACTACGCATCTCCGCCGACGCCGTTAACGATGCAAAAAAGTTTATTACAGGAACTTACGGTAATGAATATTATCCGGACACACCAAATCAATATAAATCAAAAAGCAGTGCTCAGGATGCTCATGAAGCCATTCGTCCTAGCTCTGTGAGCTTAGCTCCCGACAGCATAAAAAGCAGCCTATCGGCAGACCAGTTCAGGCTATATCGCATGATTTGGAGCAGGTTTGTCGCAAGCCAGATGGCTCCCGCCGTTTATGACAGCGTATCGGTTGATGTTATATCCGCAGGACATCTGTTTCGTGCAAGTCATTCGGTCATAGTATTTTCCGGCTATACTGCGGTATATGAAGACCATAGTGATGATGATAAAGAATCAAAACAATCGGCTTTACCCGACCTTAATGAAAACGACCCGCTTAAATTAGATGATTACAGCAGTGAACAGAAATTTACTCAGCCGCCGTCAAGATATACGGAGGCGACACTGATAAAAGCGATGGAAGATTCCGGAGTCGGCAGACCAAGTACATACGCTCCGACAATATCCACAATAATGGACCGGGAATATGTAGTCAAAGAAGGAAAATTCCTGCGCCCGACACCTCTTGGTGAAGTGGTTGTGAATTTAATGAAAGAACGCTTTACGGATATTGTAGATCTGCAGTTTACCGCCAGAATGGAAGAGCAGCTTGACAGCATCGAAAAAGGCAATGATAATTGGAAACATGTACTCGAGAGCTTTTATAACGGATTTAAACTCACCCTTGAAAATGCCGAATCGGCTCTTGAAGGAGAACGTATAAGGGTTCCCGACGAAGTTTCCGACGAGTTGTGCGATTTATGCGGGAAACAGATGGTTATAAAATCAGGAAGATTCGGCAGATTTCTTGCTTGTCCCGGTTACCCCGAGTGCAGTTTTACAAAACCGCTTGTAATAGAAATGCCCGGAAAGTGCCCTAAATGCGGGATGCGTATTCTCAAACGCACTTCAAAAAACGGCTACACTTTTTATGCTTGTGAGCATCTGAAGGATTGCGGCTTTATGACATGGGATGTTCCTGTCGCTGATAATTGCACATTGTGCGGGCAAACCATGTTTAAAGTATCGGGCAAAGGTGCAAGAAAACCTTTTTGCATTAACGAAAAATGCAAAAACTTTTTACCTGAAGACAAAAGAGGATATCGCAGAAAACCAAAAGAAGACGGCGAAAATACGAAAGAAACCGGTAAAACAAGAGTCGCTGCAGCTAAAACCGCAGGAAAAACAACAAGGAAAACAGCAGGAAAATCAAAAGCTGTAAAAAAATCAACCGCAAGGAAATCAACTTCGAAAAAACCTTCACCCGGTAATAAGAAAGCAACAACTGCACAAAAAAATAAACCCGGTCCTGCAAAATGAAGCAAAGCGTTAAAATAATCGGAGCAGGTCTTGCCGGCTGTGAAGCTGCATGGCAGCTTGCGGAAAAAAACATTTCCGTCCTACTTTATGAAATGAAACCGGAAAAGCAGACACCGGCCCACAGCTCACCTTATTTTGCGGAGTTAGTATGTTCCAACTCCCTTAGAAGCAACGAACTGACAAATGCAGCCGGTTTGTTAAAAGAAGAAATGCGCAGACTCGGCAGCTTAATCATCAAATGCGCAGATGAAACAAAGGTTCCTGCCGGAAGTGCACTCGCTGTAGACAGAGATTGTTTTTCAAAGTTAATAACAGAAAAAATCCAAAAACACCCTAATATAAAAATTCAATTACAGGAAGTAAAAAAAATCCCCGAAGGCAGAGTTATTATAGCCACCGGACCGCTTACATCGGATTGTTTGGCGAAAGAAATATCAAACCTTTTTCCCGATAATAAAATGTTGAGCTTTTACGACTCGGCAGCTCCTATTGTGACATATGAAAGCATAGATATGGAAAATGCGTATTTTGCTTCAAGATACGATAAAGGTCAAGCCGATTACATAAACTGTCCCATGGACAAAGAGCAGTATACAGCTTTCCGCAATGCACTCATCAATGCACAGTGCGCCGATGTTCACGGTTTTGAGGATAAGCTTGCTTTTGAAGGATGTCTCCCGATTGAAGTTATGGCAAAGCGCGGCGAAGATACAATGCGCTTCGGACCGCTCAAGCCGGTAGGTCTTGCAGACCGGAAAACCGGAAAAGAACCGTATGCGGTCATTCAACTGCGAAAAGATAATATAGAAGGAACACTATATAATATAGTCGGCTTTCAAACCCGTATAAAATTTTCCGAACAAAGAAGAATTCTCGGTATGATTCCCGCGCTTCGCAACTCTGATATAATACGCTACGGAGTTATGCACAGAAATACATTCATAGATTCACCGAAACTGCTCGACAGATTTTATTGTTTAAAAAACAATAAGCAAATAAGTTTTGCAGGACAAATAACCGGTGTAGAAGGATATGTCGAGTCTGCCGCATCGGGTTTACTTTGCGGACTTGAAGCTGCTCATGATATACTCGGACTAAACGCCCTGAATTTTTCCGGAGAAACTGCAATAGGTGCATTGGCTTTATATATATCATCAGGTCCGATATCCGGCTTTCAGCCTATGAATATTAATTTTGGGATAATATATCCGCTTGACTGTAAAATAAAGGGTAAAAGGAATAAAAATCTTGCGTTATCCGAAAGGTCGCTTAAACAAATAAATACCGAAAGGAAAATACTTTAAGTGAGAATAATTGTTGATGCTATGGGCGGAGATAATGCTCCCGATGAAATAGTTAAAGGTGCAATTAACGCGATAAATGAAAATAACATAGATATTACATTTGTCGGAAAAGGCGAAGATATATTGCGTGTTTTTGAACGGCTTGAAATGAAAGAACTGCCCGCAGGTGTTGAAATCGTCAATGCAACCGAAGTCATAGACGTAAACGAAGATCCGACAACGGCAATCCGGACAAAAAAAGATTCATCATTGAATGTAGGACTCACACTGCTCAGAGACGGACGCGGTGATGCTTTTGTCTCCGCCGGCAGTACAGGAGCGTTACTTTCCGGAGCAACTCTTATAGTCAAGCGAGTCAAAGGTATAAGACGTGCCGCACTTGCACCTTTTATTCCGAATACGGGAAATGGTTTTATTCTTATCGACTGCGGCGCAAATGCCGAGTGTACACCCGAATATTTGCTGCAGTTTGCTTTCATGGGGTCATTCTACTGTGAAGATGTACTTTGCATAAAATCTCCGAGAATAGGACTTTTAAATAACGGAGCCGAAAGCACAAAGGGTACACCTTTACAACACGAAACATATGAACTGCTTAAAAACTCGGTGCTTAATTTTATCGGAAATGTCGAATCAAAGGATGCAATGGCAGGAGCGTGTGATGTTCTTGTCTGCGACGGTTTTACCGGTAATGTTTTTCTCAAAGCCGTTGAAGGCACGGCATCTCTGATCATGTCCGAACTTAAATCCGTGTTTTACAGCAGTGCACTATCCAAGATATCCGCACTTATCATAAAAGGGAAATTATCCGCTCTGAAGCAAAAGATGAATCCCGACACTGTTGGCGGAACCGCACTTCTCGGCATTTCGAAGCCCGTTATAAAAGCTCACGGTTCTTCCAATGCAAGTGCTTTTCAAAATGCAATAATTCAAGCTGCAAAAGAAGCAGGTTCGGATATGGCAAAACGCTTTTCCGACAATATTGAAAAGATGAAAGTTACTGTTGACAAAACAGAATCGGAGACTTAGAATTTTTTGGAGACAACCATATGAATGAGATGCAGAGAAAAGAGCTGCAAAAAAAAATCGGCTATAAATTCAAAAATAAAGAACTGCTTGTCAAATCAATGACACACAGTTCTTATGCAAATGAAAAGTCAAAGATTACCGCCGGAAATAATGAACGTCTGGAATTTCTCGGTGATTCACTTCTCGGCATGTCGGTTGCATTTTTGATTTACGGAATGAAACCCGAACTGTCGGAAGGCAAAATGACAAAATTAAGAGCACAGCTTGTATGCGAAAGAAGTCTTGCGGATATTGCAAGGGAGCTTGACCTCGGCACATATATTTTACTTGGAAGGGGCGAAAAATCCTGCGGAGGACATAGTCGCCCCTCTATACTTTCAGATGCGTTTGAAGCATTACTCGGTGCAGTTTATTTAGACGGAGGCTTTAAACCCGCCCTGAAACTGATAGAAAAATATTTTTCACCTCTTTTAAATAATCCGGCAAAAAGCTATAAAGACTATAAAACAAAACTGCAAGAGAGAATACAGGAAAAACCGGGACAAAAGATTGTGTATGAGATAACGGGAGAACAGGGTCCCGACCACGAAAAGCTGTTTACCGTCGATGTAAAAGTAAACGGTATTATGTTAGGTACGGGAACAGGTAAGAACAAAAAATCGGCAGAGCAGGCTGCAGCAAAAGCTGCTCTTTCTCTAATCGAATCGGACAATTAAAAATAAATATGATAAAATAACATTAAAAATGCAGAAAGGAAGCAAATAATGCAATACGGACATTTTGACCTGAAAAACAGAGAATATGTAATTACAAATCCGGCAACTCCTGCAGCCTGGGCAAATTATCTCGGCTCACCGGAATACGGAGCAATAATATCAAATAATGCGGGAGGTTACAGCTTTGTAAAATCCGGTGCAAAAGGACGCATTAACCGCTACCGGTTTAATTCCGTGACAGCGGACCAGCCGGGCAGATATATATATTTGCGAGATAAAAATGACGGCGATTTCTGGTCTGCATCATGGATGCCCGTCGGAAAGCCTCAGGATAAATATATCTCTGAGTGCCGCCACGGTACCGCATATACAACAATAACATCAAAATATAAAGATATAGATACCGAAACACTCTATTACGTACCGCTCGACTCAACTCATGAGGTCTGGCGTATTCGTGTAACAAACAACTCAAAAGAGTCAAGAAGTCTTGCCGTAACAGGTTATGTCGAATTTACAAATGAGCCTTATTATGAACAAGATCAGGTAAATTTACAATATACGCTGTTTATAAGCCGCACATATTTTAAAGGAAATTACATACTGCAACGGGTAAACGATAATTTTGAAGACCCGAACAGAGAACGTTTTTTTGCTCTGTCCGGTTCTCCTGTCACAAAATACTGCGGAGACAGAGATAAATTTGTTGGAAACTACCGCAGCTACCGGGATCCTGCCGGTATTGCAGACGGATTAAACAATGACCTGAACTACTGCGGAAATTCATGCGGAGCATTGCAAAGCGATATTGAACTTTCTCCCGGTGAAACAAAGGAGCTTATCTTCCTGCTCGGAAAAAAACCCGAAGAGGAAGCAGCGGCAATAATAAAACAATACGATAACAAAAACCTTGTCAGTGATGAGCTTGATGAAATCAAAAAATTCTGGCACGGTAAACTGGATAATTTGCAAGTGGATACACCAGACGATAAATTCAATAATACCGTTAACGTCTGGAATGCCTATCAATGCTTTATAACTTTTATATGGTCACGCGCAGCGTCGTTCCAATACTGCGGACTTCGAAACGGCTTCGGATACCGCGATACGGTACAGGATATACAAGGCATTATTCACCTTGCACCGGAAATGGCGAGAAAGCAAATAGAATTTATGCTCTCCGCGCAAGTCTCGAACGGAGCAGGTCTTCCTTTGGTTAAATACAACCATAACGCAGGTTTCGAAGACACTCCGGATGATGACTCATATGTCAAAGAAACAGATCATCCGAGTTATCGCGCCGATGACGCTTTATGGTTATTCCCGACGGTCAAAAAATACATAGATGAAACAGGGGAACTGTCTTTTCTTGATTTTGAAATAGTATTTGCAGATGTAAATGAAAAAGCATCCGTTTATGACCATCTGAAACGTGCGATCATATTTTCGCTTGACAATTTGGGGCCGCACGGAATGCCCGCCGGTTTGCACGCAGACTGGAATGACTGCCTGCGTCTCGGTAAAATGGGAGAATCAACCTTTGTACTGTTTCAGTTTATTTATGCACTTCGAATCATCAGAGATTACGCAATTTTAAAAAATGATACGGATTACATTTCGTGGCTTGACAAGACCCATGCGGATATATGCGAAAAAACCGATAAACTCTGCTGGGACGGCGACAGATGGATACGCGGTTTTACCGAAAGCGGCATTACGATAGGCAAAAGAGGAGACCCTGAAGCATCAATGTGGCTTAATCCGCAGTCATGGGGAATCATCTCCGGTATTTCATTTGACAAAAAAGATGAAAAACGCGGTGAAATATCTATGGATTCCGTTTATCGCGAGCTCAATACACCCAATGGCACCATGCTTATGTATCCTGCGTATAAAGACCATGCTTTTGACGGTGCTCTTGCAAGATGCTTTAACAAGGGTGTAAAAGAAAACGCCGGAATTTTCTGCCACTCGCAGGGCTGGGCGATACTTGCCGAAGCACTTCTCGGCAGAGGCGACAGAGCATATTTATACCTGCGCGAAATGGCTCCTGCATACATGAACGAAGATGCCGACAGGCGTGTAATGGAACCTTATGCACACGCACAGACGATCGAAGCAAAAGACAGCCCGTTTGCAGGCCGCGCACATGTACATTGGCTGACAGGTGCGGCTACAACGGTTATGGTTGCTATAGTAGAAGGAATCCTCGGAATAAAACCTTCACCGGACGGCATTGAAATAAACCCTTCAATACC
>Ga0123356_10002839_pt1 | contig 18336 bp, 15 predicted proteins | sample TergutEmb28metaG_2_FD_92546 | JGI IMG/M metagenome (GOLD analysis project Ga0123356, IMG submission 92546) | Embiratermes neotenicus P3 segment gut microbial communities from Petit-Saut dam, French Guiana - Emb289 P3 | ecosystem: Host-associated > Arthropoda: Insects > Digestive system > Gut ...
CGCGAAGCCATGTCGGCGACTTACGGTGTGGATCGAAAGACCTGCCACGCCAAGAGCGTGCGTCGATTTATGCCACAGCCGTCCGGAGCCGGCAGGGCTTTGCGCTGGGCTGTTTGATATATATTTCTGCGTGAAAATCTTGTCGACTATTTACATTCCACTCTGTCCGCTTCTTTTGCCGCGAGCCGAATACCGCCTGCTTTTAATCCGCGGACATTGTAATCCTGCGCTTTAAAAGTTTCGCTTAATACTTTAAGGCGCGGTTTGGGCGTGTAATGAACCGTAAACGAAAACTTGGGACGAATATCCAAATGCAGTACTTCTGAACCATCCGGAACAAGAAAATAATCTTTGTTAATAATCCAGCCCTCAATAACACAGCGTTTAATGCATGGGTAGCCGCTTTCCGGTTCTTTGTAAACAATCGTAAAAATTGTTTTGGCAAGCAAGTCTTTGTCGGCAGCGCCGATAAACCATGCTTCCGCGCCGATAAACGCTTTTTCGCTTAAATCCAATACCGAATACATGCCGTTTTTGCGTATTGCAAGGATTCTGTCGTAGGGAGAGACTTCGGCTATTTTTGAGCCGCCGACATTTGTCCCAAGATAACCGGATTTTATATCGTATTTTAAGTCAACATCGCGCTTTACTACTTCTTTTGCGATAACTTTGTCAAATTCTCCGACAACAGTCTTACGCGCGCCGCGTCCGATTTCTTCGTTGGCTTTTATTTTTGCGATAATATTTTTTAAATACGCTACAGAATAAGCAGTAATATTTTTTAAGTGGGCGTTTATTTCTTTAATACGCGCATTTATCGCAAGCATTTCATCGCGGGCTTTATTAATATCGTATAACGAAATCCTGCGGATCGGAATACGCAACAGATGTTCGATATCGTCGTCTGTAACTTTTCTTGTTCCAATTTCTTTTGCAAAAGGTTTAAAACCGCTAAGAACAGCGTCAAAAACGCCCTTTGCAGTCTTCATTTTTTCTATCGCTTTATAGATACGTTCTTCTATAAAGATTCTTTCCAGCGTACGCAAATGCAGCTTGTCCAATAATTCCTTTTTTTCGAGCTCGAGCTCTCTTGTTAAAATCTTTACAAGCTGTTTTGCATGATACTTAATAATTTCGTTTACAGTCATAACGGCAGGAAGCCCGTTTTTTATAACAAGAAGATTAACAGAAATTGACTGTTCGCATTCAGAAAAAGCATAAAGCGCGTCAATAGTTTCCTGAGCATAAACGCCGCGCGCAAGTTTAATTTCGATCTCTACTTTATCTGTAGTAAAATCATTAATGCCTAAGATTTTTATACGCCCGTTGCGTGCCGCAGTATCTATACTGTTAATAATACTTTCTGTAGTAGAACCAAACGGAAGCTCTGTAATTAAAATACGTTTAGGATCAGATGTATCAAGTTTTGCGCGAACCAAAACCTTGCCGTTTCCGCCATCGTATTCCGAAACATCAACATAACCGCCGGTAGGAAAATCAGGATAGAGTTCAATCTTTTTTCCTGTAAGACATGCGATTTCGGCTTCTAGAATTTCTAAAATATTATGCGGCAGAATTTTTGTAGACATACCGACAGCGATACCTTCTACGCCCATTGCAAGAATTACAGGAATTTTTGCAGGAAAAAGAACAGGTTCGCGGTTTCGCCCGTCATAAGAATCCGCCCAGACAGTAAGTTTTGGATTATAAAAAACTTCTTTTGCAAGAGGAGTAAGACGGCATTCGATATAACGCGGAGCCGCAGCGTCATCGCCGGTAAAAATATTGCCAAAGTTTCCCTGTTTATCTATAAAAAGATCTTTATTTGCGAGAACAACAAGCGCCGGATTAATCGACTGCTCGCCGTGCGGATGATATTTTGCGCAGTGTCCGGAAACAGTAGCAACCTTGTGATATTTGCCGTCATCCATTTCAAAAAGCGAATGAAGAATACGCCGCTGAACAGGTTTTAAACCGTCTTCCAGATCGGGGATCGCCCGGTCTTTTATAACATAAGAAGCGTATTCCAGAAAATTACGATCAAACAGGTTTTTTATGTAAGCCATCTGTTAATAATGCCGTACAACAGGCTGTTTAGGCAATATACCGAATTTATAACCAATACCCACCTGCGCCATACTCCGCTGATACGTCAATGTTCCAAGAGTAGAATTATACAAATCCTGCGAGAACCGCGGGTCTATAAAAACAAGACCGGGACCCAGTTTAAATCCAAATTGAAAACCCGCAAACCACGAAAGCATCGAAGGCTGGGTTACTTTCTGCATAGAAATATTATATGAGATCCCGCCGTAAGGCTCCAGAATAAAAATATCGTAAGGTTTAAACACAAGTTTTACAGCAACAGGAATTTCCAGAATAATATCGCGGTTTTGACCTGCTCCCATGCCCGAAACAACAATCCAATCCTGCGTAAATTGAACACCCGCGCTAAGAGCTAAAAAGTCCAAAAGATGAATATCCGCGGCAAGCCTAAAACCAAAGTTGGCAAGATTTATAGAACTGCCGCCGGCATTGTAATAAATCCGCGGCATCCAAAGCGCGCTTGCTTCTATGTATATCCAATTATTGCGCCAGTCACGGTATTCTTCGATTTCCGGTAAGCCCGAAAGCATGTTATATACAACAATAGAAAATTCTGTCCCTATAGAAAAAGAAGCCGAAGCTGAACCTTCGTTATAAAAAACATAACCGCCCGAAACTATATTTTCATTGGCAGTGTGAATCAGTTCCATTACTAAAACCCTGTTTCCTGTCCGGGTTCTTGGCTGGTTTTGAGCCGAATGCGGACTGCCGGCACCAGCAGGGGAAGAAGGCTGGTAGTTATCTTCCGGCGAGCTAGTATCGAAAAATTGAACAGAATTTTCTATATCCCACGAAAAGAACTCCCTTCTGTCGCGGGTATTTCGGACAGGGGGAATAGGACGCTGAGGAACAGGCCCCGAATAGCCAGCCCTCTGAATATGAGAAAGTTCTTCATAGTTAGAAGTAAACTCAGAAACATCGATAACCGAGCTCTTTAGGATATATTCAGAATTACGCAATGAACCAGCAAGCCCATAATATAGAAGAACAACCTCATAAGTGAGTTTTTCATAGAAAAAAGCCTTATCTTCCTCGGGGGCAGCTCCGGTAACGGGGGGAATAAAAATCTTTGCCTCCCTTAGATTCTGGGAAAAAAGCGAAAAACCCGCAAAAAAGGCAGTAAAAAACAGGGTAAAAACAACAAGTCTTTTTATATGAAAATACATATATAGTAATTTTAAGAAAAAAATGCTCTAAAAGCAATATTTAAGGCTTTAGACCTTGTTTTTTCTGCGACATGTATTACAATTAAGTATATAATGTTTAGATTGTCCTTTAAAAGCGCAATTTTCCCAATTTTTGCTGTTGCGGCAGTTCTGTGCCTTTTTTCGTGTATTGACCCTGTTACAGATGACAAATATATGAGTCAAACAGAGGTAGAAAATTATGCACGCACTATTATGGTCTTTATTCATGATAGAACAAGCGATGGTCTTGGTAAATGGGGAAGCCATCAAGAAATAGAAGGACTCAATGCAAATAAATATTACAGGGTAGAAGAAAGAACTCCAGGTAATGTTTTAGTTGGGACTTTAGCAAGATTTGTTACAAGTACAGGCACCTTATCTCCGACTTTTACAAATATCGGCAAAGTTTCAGGCCCCCTCCCTAAAGATAGAAAAATAACAGGATTAACCAACGGCAATGAATATACAGTATGGGAAGCTACAGGTCACAATGGAACGCTCACACGTTCTTTTGTAGGAACTTCTCTGACTGAAAGTAAAAATGCATCAGGCGGTATTATAAGCTTTGATGGGACAAACAGAGTCAATTTTTTAGACCTTACGCCGATCATAGGCACGGGAACTGCTCAAGTAGTAAGGTTTCCCATACCTTCGACAGCGAGTGATATTCCTGTAACGGTACCTGTTCTACCTGATAACACTATTCAATTACAAACAGGTTCTAATAATCAAAATGAATATATTATATCAGTAACCACAGCCGGAGGAGAAAACGGCAATTTTAACTTTTTAAGGGTATATATTGGAGATACGCCGACAGGCAAACTTATAATAAATTTGACAGCTTTTGTAATGAGTGATCCTGCAGCTTCTATAACTATTCCCAACCTCCCGCTTGCTATTACCCAGAATAATCTGAACTTTAACCAATCCGCTATCCCTGCGGTAACGTTAGAGATAAACACAGGTGGTTTTACAGCATTCCAATGGAAATACAAAAATAATGTAATTTCGACAGATAATACACTTGATCTTAAAGATTTTGTATTGAATAATGTTGATTTATGGGCGTTAGGACAGCACAGTATAGATATTTCTGTGCAAAGTAACGGCAGATGGTACTCAAGAAGTCTTAATGTGGTGAATATCACTCAATAGGACAGATAAAAATATATAGAGAAAGAACAAGGAGATAGAAATGAAAACTAAAAGGTATGGCTTTTATGCCGTTTTAACGGTTGTAGTGCTCTCAATTGCATTACTTTTTACAAATTGTATGGATCCGCTCAGTATGGGCGGTCTTTTCGGCGGCAGAAGCACTGGAACCCTGCGCTTAAATGTTGATGGCAGCTTGGATGGCACAAGAACTATAATGCCGACGAATAATTTTTCCGGATATGAGATTCAAATATTAAACAATGGTGTAGGTACCGATCCTGTAGCTACAAGAACTGCGTGGAATGGAACCGCAACATTCGATGATATTGATCAGGGCAATTATACAGTTAGTGTATGGGCAATAGGAGGCGGAGCTGATATTGCTTATGGCGAAGATGATAATGTTAATATTGATGTTGATAGCAATGGTACTGCTACCATAGTTATGCGTCCTAATGATAATAACGCAACTGGAGGTCAGGGCACATTAGCTTGGAACTTTACAGCAGCTCTTGCAGGCCAAGCCGGACCTGGTTCTATTGTTACTTTTACAGAAGTAAATGGTGGTGCAGGCACTATTGCCAATATTGACTTAGTAACTACTCCAACAAGCGTCGCTGTTTATAGAGATTCTGGAATCTACGAGGCAGTTGTTACAGTATTTACACCTGTAGGTTTATTTGACTATATATATACTGTTGTAGTACATATTTACGCAGGTATGCCGACAACATGGGATGAACCAAGCCCATTCGCATATAAACCTGATAATTATACTGTTACATTCAATCCCAATACCGGATCTGGAGGTACTGCCAATACAGTTGTAGATCATGGTGATCCTATCACTGCTACTATTACACCTCCAACTTTAGCAGAGCATAAATTTGTAGGTTGGTATACACAACAGTCAACAAATTGGGGTGATGAAAATAATCCTCCTGTGCCTCTTGGTAATGCATGGGTAATGGGCGCAGGCGGAACCCGTGTTATTGGAACCAGAACATTATTTGCTCATTGGGCATTCTCTACTGACACCTTAAATATCCTTCTTACAGGTCTTAGTACAGATGATATAACATTTGGCACAGTTGGTTCAAATTCTATTGATATCTCCGGTATAATGTTTGCCGCAAATAATAGTGCTGGACTTTATACAACTGAAATCGAAATTACCAGCGGCAGTGCAGTTCTTTCGAACTTTGTATGGACTGTTAATGGTGAGGTTCTGACATCAACTAACTCGGCAACTGGTACCTTAGAAATTGATTTCTGGGAAAATCTTAATCCTCTTGGTACTGGTCCTGGTTTTGGTACAAGCGGTTTCGGCGGAGTAAGCACAACTCCGTACACAATCTCTGTTACAGCACAAACAGGAGACGGACGTTCATGGTCTTTCTCAATCAGCTTCTTGGTTCTTGAGGCCACACCGTAAGTTCTGTTAATTTACTAGAGTAACAAAGGCTGTCCTCTCGGACAGCCTTTTTTTTATTTGCGGGAAATGCGATTATAATTGGAGTTTATTTTGCTTCGTATTCCTGTATTATCTGTTCAAGCGGTTTTCCGCTTTTTAATAGATTGATAACTTCCTGTCTCTCTTTCTGTATGCCTTTCTGTATGCCTTTCTGCATACCCCGTTGCATGCCTTTTTGCATCGCATGATGTCTTGTATCGACTATCATGCATTGCATATCCAATTCATACTTTTCTTTACTTATCTGATGATAGTACTCTATTTCTTCTTTTGTAAATCCTGCTAAAACTTTGCTTGCCATAGCGATACCCTCCTGACATTCAATTATCTGGTTTATTTTCTCACGTTTTGCTTTATCTGTCAAATACCGAAAGAAAACAGCCCAATGCTCGGCAGGGCTCATTGCTTCTACAGGTTTTTCGATTATTCTGTCAAGTTTGGATAGTTCGATAGTAATTATTCGGCTTTTACCGTTAAGAGATGTTTTATGCTCAGGATCATAATACTCGAAAGTGTGAAAGACAACATCATCTGCAAAGAATTTCTTTTTTGCCAGTATAGCTATCTGAAATGCTTCTTTAAGGTCTTTAAAACTCTTGTCTTTACCTTTTATATCCTGCCCTATAAACAGTTTACTGGCATGGAATTCCAGTCTTATTGGTTCAGAGGGATTGGGATTCAAACACATCTCGACATTAATAAATTCGCCGTTTTTGGCTTTACAGTTAATATCAAAGCGAATTTGCCTGTCCCTAAGGTTTTCGATTGGCGGTTCATTCGCCGTAATGGCAATGATAGAAACATCACGTTTTATCAAAGTTGAAACGAGCCCAGAAAGAGCTCCGTTTGATTCAGGGGTATTTTTTGTAAACACCGCCTTGAACACGTTGTCATAGCGGATATCGATGAGATCTTCCGTTTCAGAGAAATTCATTTTTTTGTTCCAAAATATTTAGTATAATTCTTAATTAAGGCTGATTAGTGTTGGCAATTCTTTATCTCAAGTTTATATGATTTAATTATATTACTTGGTTGTCGAGTTGTCAATAATTTTAGAGAAATAAATAAAAAAATTAAATTAAATTTACAGATGACATTTATCACATTTAATTAGAATTAATAAAAGAAAATGAATTTCCTCTGTGCCTTAGTGTGAGCTCTCCTCGTACTAATCCTGCGTAAAATTTACCCTGAGTATTTTATGAACGTTAGCGCTTTAATTGCGACTAAAGAATCCGTATTTAAAGCCAAATCCAAGACCAACGACAAAGCGATTGTATGGAATTAGAGTATAAAATTCATCTTTTTCGCAGGTTTAAACTTGACTATCATAGTAAAGATAGTTATAATATATAATGTAGAAGGTCGCCAAGACACTTTTACAATCCCGATCAGGGTTCCCGCCCCCATTTTGGGGGCTAATTTTTTGGGTGAAATAAATGCCAAACAGCAATGTGAACTTTGTTAAGAAATCCCAAGTTTTGATGTGCCAATTAGAAAATTGTTGAGACAGAAAAAACAACATTTTAATTCAAAATTGTGATATAACAGCAAATATAAAGCCAGAAATTGGCAAAATTCGTCCAGTGGTAATTGTCTATCCACATAAAAGAATAAAACTCGCTGTTGTAATTCCATTTACTACAAAAAAACCTTTCATAAAGAATACTAATGCTTTATATATTCCAGTTGGAATAATGCCAGGAGTTCTAGGACGTTCAGAATGCTGGGCATTGTGTGATATGCCGCAAACTATAAATATTTGCCGGTTAAAAACAATATTTTCTGGAATAAAAAACAATTATAAAAGACGAATAAATCAAGCGCAAAGCATATTACCGGATATTTTCTTTAGGCAAATTACCGAAAAATCGGCGAAATTAATATGTCCAATTCGTTAAGAATGTTATAGCTTCACTGCTAAGAAGTTCACACCAAGACACGGATCTTGCAGCGTAGCTTCTAGCAGAGCGCAAAGAACACGGAGAATATAAGAAGGTTGAAGAAAGAAATCTAGTCTTAACCTTTATCTCCTCCGTGAACTCTGTGCCTTAGTGTGAGCTCTTCTCGTACTAATCCTGCGTGAAATTTACCCTGCGAGCTCTGCGTGAGCCTTACTCGGATTTTTTCAAGGGATAATATTAGCAAATTAAATAGCGTTTATTTTTTTTGTATTCCTGTATTATCTGTTCAAGCGGCTTTCCGCTTTTTAAAAGGTTGATAACTTCCTGTCTTCTAATCTTTCTAAAATTCCCTCGACAAACATATAAAAAGTCTTTATACTTTAGACAGGAGAACAAAAATGTCGTATGCCGAACAGCTAATCGAAGAAATAAAAACCTTGCCGTCAAGCAGCGTAGCCCAAGTGCTTGATTTTGTAAGCTGGGTAAAACAAAGAAAACTCTCTCAAATATCCGAAACTATGCTGCTAAGTGAATCTGCCTTGTTAAAAGATTGGGACACCCAAGAAGAGGATGAAGCGTGGGCAAATTTGTAAAGGGCGATATAATTATTGTTCCATTTCCATTTACTGACTTATCAGGCAGCAGAAAACGCCCAGCCTTTGTGGTATCTGATTTACCGGGGGATGACATTATTGTATGTCAGATTACAAGTAAAGCCAAATCGGATTCCTTTGCATTACCTCTAGCAAATTCTGATTTCATATCAGGAAACTTACCTGTTGAAAGTTTCATTCGCCCTAATAAAATATTTACTGCTGATAAAAATATCATTCTTGCTGTTGCAGGTCATTTATCCGCAGAAAAAACACAGGATACACTTAATTCTATAATATTCATTATTTCCAGTAAATAATCCTCGTATTTGCTGCTTCGTATTCTTGTATTAACTATTTGAATTCATATTTAATCTTCTTATAACGGACTCTTTTTGGTAAATCCTCTTCTTCTAAAATTATACCCATTGAATCGTTTTTTAAATCACATATATCTTTAAAATTATCTATAAGACCAAGTACAGAAAGAACAGAGACCCATGCTGCTATGCTTGTACTTGGGTTTCCTTCTTCTATTTTTGTAAGAGTATTAATGCAAATACCTGTTCTTTTTGCCATTATATCCTTAGTTATTCTCCTCCTCCTCCTTGCGCTGTTCATATCACTCCCGAGCTTTTTAAGTGCGGAAATTGCAGGAGAAGGTAATTTGTATTTTATATTTCTACTCATTATAACATTCATTATAATGAATGTTATAGCTTTTGTCAATCACTATAATGAATGTTAGCGTCTTAATTGCGGCTTAAAAACCCATATTTAAAGCCAAACCCAAGCCCAACGACAAAGCGGTCGAATCCGATAAAATCAGGATTTGGATGGGTAGGACCATAATCGTTCTTGATTTTTACGCCATCAAAAGAAGTTAAATAATTGACATTAAGAAAAAAGATACCGGAGCCGGGACCCCTTACGCCTATCTGTATACCGCCGCCAAATGAAAATGATGGGAAACCATCACTTTCAGCAAACGCGGTAGACGACATCAAATGGTATATAAAAGTCCCATAGGGCTGGAACATTATATTATTCAATCTAAAAATATACTTTAGTTCTGCGCCTACAGAAAGATTAAAATCAGAAAGATTAACAGAGGATACAAGATTCCCCATTATTACCTGTGCATTTACTTCTAAACTTAAAAAGTCCAAAAACATTACCTCTAAGCCTATAGTAAGCCCGGGCGCTGGTAAAATTCTGTTATGAACCTTTACAGTTTCAGCAGGAGGGGCAGGTCCCCAAATCGCGGAATCCGGGTTCAGATAAAAACTAATCGGATAATCAAGCGAGGCACGCACATAGAGCCAATTAAATTTCCATTCGCCCTGATCGGCGGCGCCTCGGCGGGCTCTCCCTCCTCCCCCGCTCGCTAGCAAATTTTCTATATCTGACTCGCTGATTCCGGGAATAAGAACAGCCGCTCTGTAAAATACAAACTGGTTATATTCGTACATATCGTCGATTTCTGCAAAAGGCCAGCCAAAAGAGACCATTTCCTGGTCAGTTTCGTTATAAGTTAGGGTAATTAGGACAATAAACCTTATAGAAGGGTCATATTCGTCAGAATACGGCTGAACATCAAACCTAAAGGTATACCCGGCTTCTGCCCTGGTGGAGGCTACAGTAAAGCCCATAGCGGAGGCTTCCATCCTAAAGTTAGTCATAAAAAAGGTTCTGTGCGCAGAAACTGACGCAGATCCTTCTATAAAGATACTTCTATTGGGAAGCTCAAAGGCAAATGAGGATACCGAAAAAATAACCAAAATAGATAAAAATATTAACTTTTTCATGGTACTACTTTGAATTCTAATATATTATCGGTAAAAATTCAAATATTTTGGGCAAAAAAACCTTAATTTTTCTGGATATTCAATGCCTAACTGCGGTATATAAGGTTCATTTGCCACATTTACTCCCAGCTAGAATCGCTTTCAACGATTCTAGCCCGCATCTTCTATAAGATTTTTCATTATATATTCGCGCCTTTCCGGCGTATTTTTGCCCATATAAAAGTTTAACACCTGAGGGACCTGCTTAAGGGTATTTACAGACACAGGCACAAGGCGGATATCCTTACCTATAAACTGACCAAACTCCTTGGGGCTAATCTCTCCAAGACCTTTAAAACGGGTAATTTCTGACGAAGCGCCAAGGGCGGCGGCAGCTTCATTACGCTCTTTTTCATTGTAGCAGTATCTAGTTTCTTTTTTTGTGCGGACACGGAAAAGAGGCGTTTCCAGAATAAAAACATGGCCGCCTGTAACAAGTTCCTCAAAATAAGAGAGGAAAAAAGTTAAAAGCAGGTTTCGTATATGAAACCCGTCAAAGTCTGCATCGGTAGCAATAACGATTTTTTGGTAACGAAGCCCTTCGATATTATTATCTATACCAATAGCCATCATCAAATTAAACAATTCTTCGTTTTTATAAATAGCTGTGCGTTTTTTGCCGTAAACGTTTTCTACTTTGCCCCGTAAAGGATAAATCGCCTGAGTCATTACATCGCGGCTGGAGACCATAGAGCCAGAAGCAGAGTCGCCTTCTGTAATAAATATCGTAGATTCTTTTCCGTCCTTACCGTCTTCTAAATGATATTTGCAGTCTTTTAACTTTGGTATTTTAAGGGCGATTTTTTTCGCCGCGTCACGCGCTTCTTTTTTGACGGCATTAAGCTCTGTGCGCAAAGATTCGTTTGCTATTATTTTATGTTCAAGTTTTTTGCATGCTTCGGGGTTTCTGTGCAGCCAGTCAACAACCGCGTCTCTTGTCTCCTGCACTACCCATGCGCGGATATCGGAGTTGCCGAGTTTGTTCTTTGTCTGGCTTTCGAAAATAGGATTTTTAAGCTTAATTGCAATCGCCGCTATTGTTCCTTCGCGCACATCTTCGCTTTTATAATCTTTTTTAAAGAATGTTTGTATTCCTTTTAAAAACCCTTCTTTAAAAGCAGAAAGGTGCGTTCCGCCGTCGGATGTAAATTGTCCGTTAACAAACGAAAAATATTCTTCGCCGTAATTATTTGTGTGCGTAAAAGCAATCTCAAGCTGGCCGTTAGACGAATGTTTTCCTTTGTAATAACCAAGTGTATACAATCCGTCGTCTCCTGTTTCTTCCATTAAAAGATCGTATAACCCGCGCGAAGAAACAAATTTTTTGCCGTTAAAACTTAAAGCAAGCCCTGCGTTAAGATATGAATAATTTTGAACGCGTTTTTCTATAAACTCTGCGTTAAATAAATAGTCTTTAAAAATTTCCGGGTCGGGTATAAACTCGACCATTGTTCCGTCTTTAAGGTTCTCTTTTAATTTGCCTTTGCGGTCGCTTTTGAGCTTTCCTCTTTCAAAGATTGCTTCGGCAAACTCTCCGTTTCTGATTGCTACTACCCTAAAGTGTATAGAAAGCGCGTTTACCGCTTTTGTTCCAACGCCGTTTAACCCGACCGAGAACTGAAAAACATCATCGTTGTACTTTGCGCCTGTGTTAATAACAGAAACGCATTCAACAAGTTTTCCAAGAGGGATTCCGCGCCCATAGTCGCGCACTTTTACCATCGCTTTGCCGGGTTTTTCGATATCTTTTATTACGGTTTCGATAAGTTTACCGTTACCCATGATAAATTCATCGATACCGTTATCGATTACTTCTTTTAATAAAACATAAATACCGTCATCGGGATTAGAACCGTCGCCGAGACGGCCGATATACATACCAGTGCGCAGCCTGATATGTTCGAGAGAAGAAAGCGTTTTTATTTTAGATTCGTCGTAAACGGGCACACCTTTGCTTACATCTTTTTTCTTTACAGTATTCTTTGTTTGCTTCTTTACTGCCATATTACTTAACTCCCAAATACTCTAATCTTTTTCTTTAACCACCAACCACACGAACTTGTACTTCGCTAGTCTTCATTCGTTCGTGTTGGTTCGTGGTAAAAAATTCTTTTTCTCATAGCTGCTTCTGCAATTCCTGAATATATGCTTCGCTGTCGCGGACACTTTCCTGAAGCTCTTTAATGCCTTTTTCCATATCGGCAATTTTATCTTTTTTATCTTCTATCGATCTTTTATATTTTTCTATTTTTGATTTTTCTTCGTCTATTGCAAGAGACGCCCGCAGTTTGCAGACAGCGGCTTCGTTATCGGCAAGAGACTGATTCAGCCTCGCTGCTCTGCCGATTATTTCACTGTCTTCTGCAGTTACAATGGTATCAATAAAATACTTGCGTTCTGGAGCAATATCTTCGTCTATTCCGCAGACCTGAGCGCCGAATTTTCTGTACATTGCGTTTAGGGATTCTTTTACTTGATTTATATGATTTTTGACAGAAATAATCTGTTTCTGCGGATTACCTTCTATCCCAAAACTGGCAGAAATTATACGTTTTTCGTCTTTTAATAACGCAAGTTCGTCTTGGGCAGTTTTAGAAATACCGCGCAAAATATCGATTTCTCCGAGTATTTTGGCTACTTCGTCGTCCTGACAAACAGAGTCACGGGAACTGTAGCGCTCTCCTATCGCATAGTAAAGCTGTTCCTGACTCTCCTGCGCCTTGGATAAAAACGACTTTAAAACAAGCCCCTGGGCGCTTTTGCCGATCCAGGAAAAGACATTGCCTCCTTCCTTGTTATCGAGCTCCCCGATACGGGTCTCCAGCGAACCCAGCTTGCTGGAGAGGGCATTAGCCTGTTCTTTAAAAAAAGAGGTAAAATCGTCATAAGCGTTGTTTTCTAAAAGCGCTTTTCCCAGCCTTAGGTATATTAGGGACATTTCCTTTGTCCGTTCTTTTTCTTCATTTTCTTTCTTATCTATGGATTCTTCGAGCTCTTTAAAACGGCGGTTTTTCTCTTCTATTTTTCCTATGGTGACATTGGACTGCGCAATATCCTGAAGAAAAGCATTATATTGGCTAATATCTTCAAAATCGACCGCCTGCTCATTGGTTCTTACGTATAAAGTCTCCCCAAAATTAACTAAAAGGGTATCCAAAGAGGTCTGGCTTTCCCGGCTTATTTTAAGGAGGTCGTCAATCCTCTTTTTTCGGTCATCCATACGTATAAATATACGTCATTTCTATGGAATAGGGAATAGCGAACTATTGATCAAGTGTGAAAATTAGTGTATATAAGAGATAAAGATGATGAAAATATAAAGAAACAGGAGAAAACATGAATTTAAGCGAATTAAAACATGCTGGACTAAAACAGTGGGTTGAAGAAACAGCAGCTCTAATGACCCCGGATGCGGTAGAAATCTGCGACGGCACAAAGGCCGAATACGACAGAATGCTAAAAATTATGGTTGATGCCAAATTAGGCGTTAAACTGAACCAGGATAAAAGACCGGATAGCTATTGGTTCCGCTCAGATCCTTCGGACGTTGCAAGGGCAGAAAGCCGCACTTTTATTGCAAGCAAAAACAAGGACGATGCAGGTCCTACTAATAACTGGACAGACCCTGTAGAACTCAAAAAAACAATGGAAGGCCTTTATAAGGGCTGTATGAAGGGACGCACAATGTACGTTATCCCCTTCTCCATGGGTCCTATTGGTTCTGACATTGCAAAAATCGGCGTAGAAATCTCAGACAGTCCTTATGTTGTATTTAATATGCACATTATGACAAGAGTCGGCGCAAAAGTATTAGACGTGCTCGGAACAGACGGTTTCTTCGTACGCTGCCGCCACTCAATCGCTAAGCCATTAGCCGCAGGCGAAAAAGACACCGGCTGGCCATGCGAACCAGATGTAAACAAAAAGTACATCAGCCATTTCCCAGACACATACGAAATCTGGTCTTATGGCTCAGGTTATGGCGGAAACGCTCTCCTCGGCAAAAAGTGTCTCGCGCTCCGTATCGCTTCTGTTCTCGGAAGAGACGAAGGCTGGCTCGCAGAACATATGCTCATTTTAAAACTTACAAACCCACAGGGCAAAGTAAAATACATCGGCGGCGCTCTTCCTTCTGCCTGCGGAAAAACAAACCTTGCTATGTTGATTCCTACCCTTCCGGGCTGGAAAGTTGAATGTATCGGCGACGATATTGCCTGGATGAAATTCGGCGCAGACGGTCAGCTTTATGCAATCAACCCTGAATGCGGATTCTTCGGCGTATTACCCGGAACATCTGACCATTCAAACAAGAGCGCAATGGATTCAATCAAGAAAAACACTATCTTTACAAACTGCGGTCTTACAGAAGACGGCGATGTATGGTGGGAACAGATTGGTTACCCCGCTCCGGGCAAAACAATCACTACATGGAAAGGCGAAGTTATTCCTTCACCAACAACCGATAAACCGGTAGCAGGTCAGGAAGTTGCGCACGTTAACGCACGCTTCACAGTTCCTGCACAGCAGTGTCCTGTAATCGCTCCTGAATGGGACGATCCAAAAGGCGTGCCAATAAGCGCATTCCTCTTTGGCGGCAGAAGAGCAGCAACTATTCCTTTAGCAAACCAGGCAAAAGACTGGGTACACGGCGTATTTATGGGTTCGATTACCGGATCAGAAATTACAGCTGCTGCGCTCGACCTTCAGGCTGGTTCTATCCGCCGCGACCCGTTCGCGATGGTTCCTTTCTGCGGTTACCACATGGGCGACTATTTCGCACATTGGCTCAAACTCGGAAAACAAGCTCAGGATGCAGGCAACGGCGACAAGCTTCCAAAGATTTTCTTTGTTAACTGGTTCCGCAAAGATGAAAACGGCAAGTTTATGTGGCCGGGCTACAGCGAAAATAGCCGCGTACTTGCATGGCTATTTGACCGCTGTGACGGCGCTGACAACTTTGTCGAAACACCGATTGGCAACCTGCCAAAACCGGGTTCGATTTCACTTCCTTCCGATGTAAGCGAAGCTACAATGGCAGAACTTATTAAACTCGACGTTGACGGCTGGAAGAAAGAAATTGCAGACGTAAGAGAAAATCATTATTCCAAGTTTGGCGACAAGCTTCCTAAAGAACTTGCAGCTCAGCTTGATGTAATGGAAAAAGGCTTAAATAGCTTATAATCTTATAATTTGCTAAGAGAAGCCTCAGGGACAACAGTCCTTGAGGCTTTTTTTTACATTATCATTATAACCACGGAGTACACGGAGTATTGGCAACTGTAGTTGCCCGGAGGTTTTGATGCTGGAAGCTTCGCTGCAAAAACGAAAATCTTACTTTCTCCGTGAAACTCCGTGTACTCTGTGGTAATTTTTCTTCTATTGGACTGTTTCTCTGTAGAGCTCTCTGTTCATCATTGACAATACCAAAATAGAAGCATAAGGCAGTTTATACGGAACAGTAAATTCTCCGCCCATATAATTAGCTGTAAAGAGCCTCTGCCGTTCTCCGGAAGGAAGTATCGCATCCAAACGCACCGGCAAAGGATAAGGATTACTTGGTATAGAATAACGGAATAAACCGAAAATTTCATTGTCGCCCAGATTGTCCGGATTTGTTACCGTTATATAAACAGGATTGGTTAATGTAACTGCCGTACCAGCCGCAGGTGACTGCGATACTACTGTTTCGCCGTTTTCGCTGCCGGTTTTTTCTCTGATAGTAAACGAAAAATTAATGCCGGAATTAGAAATTAACTCCAGAGCGCGCGAAAGAGTTATACCTGCTAACTGCGGAACCGAAGCTGTCTGGTTTTCCCTTCCTCTGCTCACTACAAATTCTAAAGTAGTAGGACCCGAAATTTCTGTTCCCTGAAGAGGTTTTTGTTCCAGAATAACACCGGGGTTTTCTGACGAAAAATTGTATATGATCGGCTCTCTAATCGTAAGAAGCGGAGTGCCGCCGGCTGTAGCATTTATTGTCTGCAAGTCCATTCTGACTTCGTCTATATTCCGGCTTACAAAATTTTCTACTCTGTTTACAACTACACCCTGACTTACAACAAGGCGGATTCTGCGGCCTGCTTTAACAATCTGCCCGGGTCTGGGATCCTGTTCAAGAATAAGCCCTTTATCTCTTGAAGTCTGCGAATAACGAAGCTGAATGCGCGGATACAGTTCTTTTACCTGAAGTTCTAACAGGGCTTGTGTCAGTTCCTTGCCGGTAACATCCGGAACCATGGTCTGTTCATTGCCGCGGACAGCAATAAAAAAGACAGTAACGGCAATAATCCCGACAAAAATAACCAATCCGGCTACTGCCATAATAAACATTTTAAGGTGGTCTGCTACATAATCTTCTATTGAGCTTAAATCAAATCCCATATCTTCCTCTTATAATTGGGAGCCCGGAAAATCCCTTGCTCCATTTAAAAAATCACGCCAAAAAAGCGCTTTTTTCTGCTGGTACTGAAGTTCTGCCGCAGCAAGAATCCCGTCTCCAGTCTGAATCAGTATACCATATTGTTTATCCGTACCCAAGACCAAGCCGGGCGAACTTTGCGTTTTTTCGCTTTCTGGCTTATATACATCCGCCTTTAATATTAATAATTCCCGCCCGTTATGAAAAGTCCTGCAAAGCGGCCACGGGGTAAAAGCTCTGATTTTTGCTTCGATTTCGGCGGCGCTCTTTTTCCAGTCGATTATTCCGTCTTCCTTTTTAATAAGACTGCAGTATTCCGCAAGAGACGGGTCTTGGGGCTTTCTTTGCGCAGTGCCGTCAGCGATTTTTTTTAGAGTCTCCGGCAGCATTAAAGCCGCTTTTTCTGCGGCGATTCCGCTGAGCGAATCTGCCGTTTCCTTGTTTGTTAGCTGCAATTTTTCCGCTGCCAAAATATCGCCGCTGTCCATTTCTTCTGCCAGCATTTGAATCGTAATGCCTGTTTCGCTGTCACGATTTAAAATCGCTGCTTGCAATGGAGACGGTCCCCTGTATTTGGGTAATAAACTCGGATGAATATTGATTCCGCCGAGGGGAAACAACGCCAAAAATTTTGGACCAAAAAGCCTGCCATACGCAAAGGAGACCAGCAAATCCGGCTTTAAAGCAGCAACCTGCTCTCTTGCGCCCGCATCTAGTTTTTCCGGTTTTAAAATTACAATATTCAATTTTTCTGCAGCTTCACTTACCTCGGTTTGCACCGGCGTACCATGCCTGCCTTTAGGAGTATCAGGATTGGTAAGCACTCCTGCAAGTTCGATACCTTTAATATTAAGAATCGATAAAAGTGAAGGAACAGCAATAATAGGACTGCCTGCAAATAAAACTCTCATTTTATTCCTTGGCTTTGGCGTTTACTTTTTCGTATTTTTCGATTATTTTTTCGCGCTTTTTTTCGGGTAAATGATCAAAGAAAAGAACCCCTTCTAAATGGTCATACTCATGAAGAATAACCCTTGCAAGAAGCCCGTTTGCTTCTATAGTGAATGGACGGCCTTTCTCGTTCCACGCCTGTACCTTGATTAGCTCAGGTCGAACGACATTTGCATAAACTCCGGGAACAGAAAGGCAGCCTTCTTCGTACTTAACAGTCTCAAGAGATGTTTCGAGTATTGAAGGGTTGATAAAAACACGCTCGGTATCACCTTCGACATGAACGACAAAAATACGCTGATTAAGGCCTATCTGCGGCCCTGCAACACCAACGCCCTTGTCACGCTTAAGTACTTCTATCATTTGCGCTGCAATTTCTGCAGTTTTTTCGTCGATTTTTTCTATCTTTACAGCCTTTTGCCTGAGAAGTTCATTGCCAAGAGTGATAATTTCCATAAATACAGTTTACCGAAAAAACAAGTTACCTTCAAGAAGAGGAACCACAGAGGACACGGAGTTTCACGGAGGTTCTTGTACGACAACTTTTCCTTCCTCCGGGCAACTACAGTTGCCAATACTCCGTGTACTCCTATGTATTTTGTCAAGGGGATTTATCAAATTGCAATGAATTCTTACCCCTTGGCAGCTCCCTTCCCAATTACGCACATTTATCAAACTGGTCTTTTGGTTCAGCTTCC
>Ga0123356_10002840_pt1 | contig 18334 bp, 11 predicted proteins | sample TergutEmb28metaG_2_FD_92546 | JGI IMG/M metagenome (GOLD analysis project Ga0123356, IMG submission 92546) | Embiratermes neotenicus P3 segment gut microbial communities from Petit-Saut dam, French Guiana - Emb289 P3 | ecosystem: Host-associated > Arthropoda: Insects > Digestive system > Gut ...
GATGGTCCGTGGAGAATCACTGACGAGAAAAAGCTCATTGCACTTGCCGAAGAATGGGACATCAAAACGGAAGGCCGCGATATCTATGACATAGCTCATGAAGTAGCGCTTGCAGGTCTTGACGATTACGGCAAGTCTTTCGGCACTGCAAAGTATCTGACTCGTGCAACCAAAGAGCGCCAGGATCTTTGGATTAGGGAAGGCATCGCGCCTCGCGCTATCGACCGCGAAATCGCGACATGCATGCACATGACGCACATGGGTAACTCAACTGAGCCTGTAGCCCTGCTCAGGCAAGCACTTCGCACTGGTATGGCGGACGGATATGTTGGATCCATGATGGCAACTGATTTCACCGACATCCTGTTCGGCACCCCAGTCGAGCGTACATCAGAAGCTAACCTCGGATGTATCGAAGTCGAACAAGTAAACATCGTTGTCCACGGCCATGACCCCTGTATGTCCGAAATGATAGTCCTCGCTTCTGAGCAGGCTGATATCCTTGAATATGCCCGCAGCAAAGGCGCAAAAGGCATCAACATCACAGGTATCTGCTGCACTTCTAACGAAGTGTTGATGCGTCATGGCGTTCGCATTTCAGCGAGCTTCCTCCAGCAAGAGCACGTGTTGCTTACGGGTGCTGTCGAAGCGATGGTCGTTGACGTTCAGTGCGTTTTCCCGTCGATCGCTCCGATCAGCGAGTGCTTCCACACTAAATTTATCACAACATCAGAAATTTGCCAGATCCCTGGAGCGGTACACATCCAGATCGACGACACAAAGGCCCTTGACCAGGCGCGCGAAATCGTCAAGATGGCGTGCGACGCTTTTGAAAAACGCGATCCGGCTAAAGTCTTCATCCCGGATATCAAGCATCAAGGTACTGTCGGCTTCTCCCTTGAGACGATTCTCAAGAAGCTCGACGGCGTAACAAATAGCTTTGTTGACGAACGTCAAACATACAAGCCGCTCATCGAATGCATCAAAGCAGGCGTCCTGCGCGGTGCCGTCGCTATGGCAGGCTGTAATAACCCAAAAATCCCGACTGCATATGGTCATGTCGAGATCATGAAAGAGTGCCTCAAAAACGATATCATCGTTATCGCATCCGGCTGTGCTGCACAGTCTGCACTTAAGGCTGGGCTGCTCAGCAAAGATGCGAAGAATTATTGTGGCGCCGGCCTAAAGCGCGTATGTGAACTTGCTGACATCCCGCCAGTACTTCACATGGGCGCTTGTGTCGATATCAGCCGCATGATGCTTCTTGCCAACCGCATCGCCATGGACTGGGGCATCGATGTCCCGCAAGTCCCTGTCGTTGCGTGTGCCGCCGAGTGGATGAGCGAGAAGGCAGTCGCTATAGGCCATTACGTCATCTCCACAGGCATAGACACATATCTCGGCGTTTCGCCGCCAATCAAGGGCTCCAGAGTATACGATGAGCTTCTTGGCTTTGGTGTCAGAGATATAACTGGCGCAGCCTTCACTGTCGAGGAAGATCCGGACAAACTCGTCAAAGCGATTATCGCTCGAGTAGAAGAAAAGCGCAAAGAAATCGGATTAGACAATTGACGGATGTCAATTGTCAGTTGAAAGTGGAAAGTTAGGGCCGTGGCTTACTGCTCTTCGTCAACTAGCCACTAGCCACAAACCACTTTCCACAAGAGGTAACGATGAAGATTGCTATTACGGGTAAGGGCGGGGTTGGAAAGACTACATTGTCTTCGGTGCTGGCAAGACTATATGCCGAAGAAGGCAAGCGGGTGCTTGCAGCAGACGTTGACCCCGATGCAAATCTCGGCCTGGCTCTCGGATTTTCGGAGGAAGAACTCGAAAACCTTACACCGATCTCCGAGATGGGCGCCCTGATAGCAGAACGTACAGGTGCTGATAAAGACAATTTCGGAAAACTCTTTAAGCTAAACCCAAAAGTCGACGACATCCCTGATAAATTCTCTGTAGAAAAGAACGGCGTCATGCTGCTCATCATGGGAACAGTCGAGACAGGCGGTAGCGGGTGCGTTTGCCCGGAACATGTACTTCTGAAGCGCGTAGTTTCAAACCTCATTATGGGCCGTGACGAAGTTGTGATACTCGACATGGAAGCCGGCCTTGAGCATTTGGGCCGCGGCACCACCGATTTCGTTGAAAGATTCATTGTCGTTATCGAACCCGGCGCTAGAAGCATCCAGACCTACAAAAAAATCAAGCAGCTTGCAGCCGATCTCGGCGTACCAAAAGTAAGCGTTGTTGCAAACAAGGTCCGCAACGAAGCGGACAGAGATTTCCTTCAGGAGCGAATACCGGCTTAAGAACTGCTTGGCTTCATAAGCTATAACGAGGACGTTATAGGCGCCGACAGGACGGGCAAATCGCCTTTTGAGGTTGGCGGAATCGCGATCGACGAGATACGTATTATTAAAAATCAGATTGATTCTGAGTCAGAAAGGAATGGTTAAATAGATGAGTTTGTTTGACAGAGTATTCAGAGGCTCCGACGTAATGTTCGCTCAAGCCGAGCAGGAAGTCGCAGCAGCATTAAAAAATCTCGGCGCCGATGCGCCGGTAAGCTTCCCAGGTTGCGCGTTTTACCTGCCCTGCATTTACGCTTATCTTGGCAAAAAGGTCACTAAGCTGTCTGAGCTTAATGACGTTATGCCGGAGATTAAGGCCCTTTTAAAGCGCGAGCAGAAGCTCGGCGACGCATTTTCGAGCGGTATGGGCACACTTATTGCAGGAGAGGTCATAGAGGCATGCAAGTACGCAGCAAAGAATCCTTACGAAGGAACCGTTTACCACGGCGCGATCACTGACGCCGAGGTACGCGAGCTGGGCGTCCCGCTGGTCACCGGGGACATCCCGGGCTTCGTGGTTATCGTCGAGGCAGCGCCCTCAGATGACGAAGCAGTTGCAATGATAAAGGAATACCAGCGCAAGGGGATATTCGTATTCCTGCTTGGCGGAGTCATCGACCAGGCGGTAAGAGGCGGAATCCTCAGACCCGACGATGAAGAATATGCGCTCAACAAGGGCATGAACATTCGCGTCGTTCCTGTTGGCCCGGACAAATGGGCTGTTTCCCATATCATATCGGTCGTTGTCCGTGCAGCCATGATATTCGGCGCAATCCAGCCCGGCGACTGGGCTGGAATCGACAACTACTCCTTCCACCGCATCCGCGCGTTCGTTAACGCATTCGCACCGCTTCAGGATCTCACAGTCGGCTGCGGCGGCGGCGCAATCGCGATGGGCTTCCCGGTTATCACAAACGAAACCGAGAACATCTGGCGCGTACCAAAGAGCCTCATCATACAAGAGGACGTAAGCAAATTCATTGACACGTCGCTTGAGGCGCGCGATATCAAAATCAAAATCACGGACATCGACATCCCTGTTTCTTTCTCGTCTGCTTTCGAAGGCGAAATTATCCGCAAGGCAAATATCCAGGTCGACATCTACGGTGCCCGCGTTGACGCTTTCGAGTGGGTACGCACAAAGGAAGCACATGAGATCGAAGATCATGTAATTACAGTTGACGGACCGGACATCGATTCCTATGAAGCTGGCGCTTTCATGCCGTTCGGAATCATTGTCGACGTAGCAGGCAAAAATATGCAGTCCGACTTCGAGCCTGTTTTCGAGCGTAAGTTCCACCACTTCCTCAACTGCGTCGAGGGCATCATGCACACGGGTCAAAGAGATATGATCCGCGTCCGTGTAAGCAAAGACGCATTTGACGCCGGATTCCGCGTCAAGCACATCGGCGAAGTCCTTTATGCAAAACTCAAGAGCGAATTCGACGCCATCGTCGACAAGTGCCAGGTTACGATCGTGACGGATCCTGCCAAGCTCACAGGACTCCGCGCCGAAGCAAACAAAGCATACGACAAAAGGGACGAGCGTCTTGCTACCCTTACCGATGAAAGCGTCGACAAGTTCTACAACTGCATACTCTGCCAGAGCTTCTCGCCTTCACACGTCTGCGTCGTTACACCGGAACGCCTCGGCCTGTGCGGTGCGGTTTCCTGGCTTGACGCAAAAGCTACTTATGAGCTTGACCCGAACGGACCTTGCCAGCCTGTTAATAAGAGCAAGATCATCGATGAGCGCACCGGCGCCTGGGAAGACGTCAACGAGGCTGTTAACCAGCACTCGCATGGCGCTCTCGACAAGGTTACGCTCTACTCAATCATCGAGGATCCGATGACGAGCTGCGGATGCTTCGAATGTATCTGCGGTATCGAGCCTGCTTCAAACGGCGTTTCGATCGTCAACCGCGAGCATGGCGGCATCACCCCGATCGGCATGACCTTCTCAGAAATGGCTGCAATGACCGGCGGCGGCGTTCAGACCCCTGGCTTTATGGGTCACGGCAAGCACTTCATAGCTTCGAAGAAGTTCCTCAAGGCCGAAGGCGGAATCTCCAGGATCGTGTGGATGCCTAAGGAACTGAAGGATACAGTGCGCGACAGACTTAACGCTTCTGCGAAGGCGCTTTATGGAATCGACGATTTCTGCGCCATGGTAGCAGACGAAACTATTGCCGAGGATTCGGACGCTTTGATGTCATTCCTGGCTGAGAAGAACCATCCCGTCCTCAATATGGATCCGCTGGAGTACTAATATTATGCGGGAGCGTGAAACATCGTTTCACGCTCCCATTCGTAAAATGCAGAGCGCAGAAACCAAAATGGAGAGTTACTGGTCAAATGTTTGTCTGCAGCGAGGGTCTTCGGGGTATGATTTTTGCTGCCGAGGGCCTTCGTGCAGTAGCCGCTGTTCCCTCGTCATCAAAAACCATACCCCAAGACCTGACATATGCGAGAGTGTTACCATTAACAATGGAGAGTGTATATCGTAATCATTCTCCATTTTTAATTGAAATTTTGCACTTTATACGTTATAATGCATTTACGCGTTCAACATTTTGCATTTTACATTCTACATTTTACATTTTACATTAATTAATGGGAGGTAAAAGTATATGGCTTTTAAACAGGACCCGCAGAAATTCACAGCGAAAATCAATACGCTGACTGTAGGTTCGGGCGCAAAGGAAATAGTTCTTGGCGGGGAAAACGTACTGCCACTGTATACCTTTGATGCTCCGATCGAGAATCGCCCGAGGATCGGGGTTGCGATTTCAGATTCCGGATACTATAAAGGCGTCCCGGGCATCGACGCCTACTATTCAGGTGCAGGTAGTGCCGTTGATGCTGCAAAAAAAGCAGCGGCCATGCCTGGCGCCGATTTTCTTGTAATTAGCCTTGATGGAGCACATCCCGATGCAGGCGATAAGACCCCGGAGGAATGCGCTGCGCTCGTTAAGGAGATCGCTGATGCCGTCGATTTCCCGATTGCTATCGAAGGATGCAAAAATGTCGAAAAGGACACAAAGCTTTTTGAGAAAGTGGCTGAAGCACTTCAGGGTAAAAATGTCCTGATTCTGTCGGCACGTGAGGACAACTACAAAGGTGTTGCGGCGGCAGCTGGTCTTGCGTACGCCCAGAACGTCGGCGCTGAGTCTGCCGTCGATATCAATCTTGCAAAGCAGCTTAATGTTTTAATTAGCCAGATGGGCGTCAAGCCGGACAAGATGGCGATGAATATTGGCTCTGCTGCTGTTGGATACGGCTTTGAGTACATTGCTTCGACGCTCGACAGGGTTAAAGGCGCTGCACTCTCTCAGAGTGATGCAATGCTCCAGATGCCTATAGTCACACCTGTTTATTCAGAGGCATGGGCAGTCAAGGAATCTGTAGCCAGCGAAGACGACTACCCGGATTGGGGCCCTGCCGAAGCACGTGCCGTTAACATGGAAGTCGCGACAGCTGCTGCATGTCTTGCAGCAGGCTCAAACGCTGTTATTTTGCGGCATCCGGATTCCGTTGCAGCAGTTTCAGCGCTGATTGACGCGCTTATTTAGGGAGGGGAGGAAGAAACTATGGCACTAAAAGGACTTGATATTTTTAAACTTACACCAAAAACAAACTGTAAGGATTGTGGAAGCCCCACCTGCATGGCGTTTGCAATGAAGGTTGCACAGGGCGGGGTCACGCTAGACAAATGCCCTCATATGAGCGCTGACGCTCTTGCGGAGCTTGGTGATGCTACCGCTCCTCCAATGAAGAAAATCACGCTCGGGGCTGATGGTAACCTCTCTCTTGGCGGCGAGACCGTTCTGTTCAGACACGACAAAACGTTTGTTTCTAAAAACCTCTATGCTGTTTCCGTCTGCACGGACTGTATAGACGAGCGACTTCCTGAAGTTCTAAAGGTCGACTATGACCGCCTCGGCGAGCGTATGTATGTTGAACTTTTGAACGTTGTTTATGAGGGCGATAAGGACAAATATGTTGACTTGGTCAAGAAGTCACTTGCAACAGGTCGCGTATTGATCCTCGACTGCGAAGACGCAGCTTCTGCGCGCGCAGCTCTTGAAGTCTGCGCTGCATCTAAGCCGCTTCTTAATGGGGCAAACCCGCAAAACTATGAAGCTATGAGTGCACTTGCGACTGAATTTGGCGTTGTCCTCGGTGTTTCCGGAGCCAATCTTGACGAGCTTTATGATACGACTGCAGCGCTAGAACAACTTGGCAACAAGAACCTTGTCCTCGATGTCGGCTGTATCTCTGTCAAGGAAGCTTTCGCAGGGGCTGTTCAAGTAAGAAGAGCAGCTTTGAAGGGTAACAACCGCACATTCGGTTATCCGTCGCTCGTTAACGTCGGCGCTCTGGCTAAAGGAAATGCTTATTTGCAGACTGCGCTTGCGTCAGTATTTACGCTTAAGTACGGCTCAATCATAGTTATGGAAAAGATGTCTTATGCCCAAGCTTTGCCACTTTACGGCTTGAGACAGAACATTTACACAGACCCGCAGAAACCGATGAAGGTTGAACCAGGAATATATGCACTCAACGGCGCCGACGAAAACTCTACTTGCGTCACGACTGTTGACTTCGCACTGACGTATTTTGTTGTTTCCGGTGAACTTGAGCGTTCAGGCGTTCCTCTAAACCTTCTGATTTCCGACGCAGGCGGCTATTCTGTTCTGACTGCATGGGCGGCAGGAAAGCTTTCGGCATCTTCGGTCGCGAAGTTCTTCAAAGAATTTGACATTGAAGGAAAAATCAAAAACCGCACACTCGTCATTCCCGGTAAGGTTGCTGTTCTGAAGGGTGAGATCGAAGAAAACCTGCCCGGCTGGAAGATCGTCGTAGCCCCGAACGAAGCAGTCGAGCTGGTTAAATTCTTTAAGGAATTTTCGGCTTAACATCCCCCGGCACTTCGCGCCACCCCCTTCACAGAAGAGGGCAGCAACCACCGTAACCTTAGTCCACTTAGGGACGGTCGCCCTCGACCGTCCGCCGCAACAAATATTACAAAGGAGGATTCTATGGGTAAGTTTATAGTTATCGGCGAGCGCATCCACTGCATTTCGCCTGCAATAAGAAAGGCAATGGAAACAAAAGATCCGGAGCCGATACTCAAGCGTGCAAAAGATCAAATCGCACAGGGGGCGACATATCTCGATGTCAATATCGGACCTGCTGAAAAAGGCGGCGAAGAACTGATGCAATGGGCAGTCAAGCTCATCCAGGCAGAGTGCGACAACGTGCCGATTTGTCTTGACACTGCCAATAGCAAGGCAATCGAAGCGGGCATTGCAGTCCATAACAATTCAAAGGGAAAGCCGATAGTCAACTCTGCTGATGCCGGTGACAGGATTGGGAACATAGACCTTGCTGCCGCGAATGACGCGATAGTTATTGCGCTTTGCTCCGCTGTCGGCATACCATCTGACAATGACGAGCGCATGGGGTACTGTCAAATGATGCTTGAGCGCGGTATGGAACACGGAATGGATCCTGCTGACATGTGGTTTGACCCGCTGTTCCTTGTTGTCAAAGGAATGCAGGATAAGCAGATGGAAACGCTTGACTTCATCAAGATGCTGAGCGATATGGGCCTGAACTCCAGCGGAGGTCTCTCAAACATTTCAAACGGGATGCCAAACCATATCCGCCCGATCATGGACAGCGCGATGCTAGCCATGGCAATGTACTGCGGCTTGACCTCGGCCATAGCAAATCCGGGTGACTTGCGGCTTATGGAGACGATCCGCTCATGCGACGTGCTCAAAAATAACGACCTGTTTGCCGACTCTTATCTTGAAGTCTAATTCATTTATTTGATATTCGATGTAATTATTGCACTATAGTTCATAAATATAGAGCATTGTCAACGGCGCTAACAAAGCAGTCAGCCCTGAAGGTTTCTATCGGGCTGACTGTTTTTGTTATGTTTGTAGCAGCATTTTGTTAAAATCACGCCATTTGGCCTTACTGTGTTCCACTATTGTTGCAACGCATTGCTGTAATCGCTATTTGGTTCGATATAATGTAACGCATTGCAATGTTCTATTTCTCTTATCTCGTTGTGTCTTTTCGTTGCAATTGTCAAAGGCGTATTAACTTCGTTGCTTTTCTTTTACTTGTTTAATAAAGACTACCTGCAGCGGGTAGGGCAGAGATCAGGAATTCCTGCTATGCTGTCAGCATGAATTTGAAAGGAGTTTTTATAACATGAGCCTATTCAACAACTTAAAACAACAAGCCGCAGGAGTAGTGGGACAGGCAGGAGTAGTGGGACAGGCAGGAGTAGTGGGACAGGCAGGACAAGTCGCTGCATCCGGCAGCAACAGGTCAGTTTCTGCTACATTCACATCGATTCCTGCAACTCTCCATGATTTTGCCGCGTTGCCGCAAGCGGCTATGCAGTCCCCGTTCGACACTGCTGCATTGGTCGTTATTGCCCTTGGCCTTTATAAGGTAGATAAGAACCTATCGATTTCGATGCTCAATCATTTGAAAGGCCCGCAACCTCTGAGTACACAGGAAGTGTCGTTTATAGCTGACCGCATGGCTCAAAACGGTAAAGTAGATTTTATCGCCGAATCATATTTTAATGGGGCTACCCCGCAGAACAACTATACTCCGATTGCGCCATACACAATAGTTGTCAGCGAAAACCCGTACAGTTATCAGGAGCAGGGTTATGCGCAGTTATTCTTAAAGTCGGGCGGCGCTGATTCGCCGAGACCTGTCAAATTGCGTCAGGCAAAGGACGGCAAGTGGTACTTGTGGGAACAGTTCCTGCTTTCCGACATTCGCCCGCCTGAGTCGTCAAACCCCTGGGCATAGCATTATAGCATTAATAGGCAAGTTTTTAGGGGCGATAATGGATCGCCCCTAGTGCTACGTCAGGCAAATGATTATTATGTCATTCGCTGCTTTTTGCCACCAGAGCTTTCTTTTTTGCTGCTAGACTCATAAACGCTGTCAGCAGAATGCCTGCTATGCTCATAAAGCTTGCGATAATAAATGCTGAAGAGTAATCCCCGCTCGACTCCCTAATCGCTGCAGCCAGCCTGGGCCCGACAAACGCGGCCAACCCATAAGCTGTAAACATTGCGCCGTAGTTTATGCCAAGGTGAAGCGTGCCAAAATTGTCTGCCGTTATGGATGGGAATACGCCAAGGAATCCTCCGAAACACAGGGCAATTCCCATTATCGAGATGATGAACATCATATAACTTCCTGCGCTGTTTAATAAAAACAGGACGGCACCGGTGACCGCATACATCAGGATGAGTGCGTTGTATCTGCCTATCCAGTCGGAAATCGCGCCCCAAAGAAGGCGGCCTACAGTGTTTGCCACTGCTAGAATCGCTACAGCACCCGCTGCCGTCTCAGGCGTCAGGCCAATTTTCTCCTGTCCTATCGGAGATGCGTGACCAATTATCATAAGACCTGCGACGCAGCCTATAGTATACATGATCCATAGCATCCAGAATTTTACAGTCTTCAGCATTCCTATAGTTGTAAGGCTTGCGGAGGAATTGCCAGCTACAGGCGTCGGCGGTATCCAGCCCTCCGGCTTATAATCCGCAGGCGGAGCCGATACGACCAGGGATGCGCAGACTACTATAACAACATATGCAATGCCGACGATTTGAAATGCCGCGAGCACGCCGGACGTGCTTATTATGCTTGCCGATAGCGGCGCGAAGAGGAATGAGCCGAAGCCAAAGCCTCCGGCGATAACGCCTCCGGCAAGGCCTCGTCTGTCGGGGAACCATTTGACGGCGTTCGGTACGGTGCATCCATAGATAAGCCCGATGCCGATGCCCCCAAGGACGCCATATGTAAGATATAGCACGGCGATGCCTGTGGTAAATCCGACAAGGAATATGCCTGCGCCAAAAACTATTCCTCCTATCGTGAGGGTCTTTCGCGAGCCTATCGCCGCCTGTATCTTCCCCGAGAGTATCATCGCAAACGGGGTAATTGACAGCGAGAGGGTATATGCAAGGTTTGCTTCAGACGTAGTGAATCCAAACAGATCTATAAGCGGTTTTTGGTATACGCTCCAGGCGTAGGCAGAGCCGATGCATAAATTTGCGATCACGCTGGCAAACAGAATGATCCAACGGTTTCGTATTCTCATTTTTCCTCCTAATAGAGTTTTCTTTTCTTTCACAAAAATATCATAATCTATGTCTATTTACAAGTCCAATGCTGAGTGGTATAAACATATGAAATACTAGTTAGTTTCATTTGCGAGGGTCTTTGGGTATGATTTTTGCTATAAGACCTGACATATGCGGGATGGTGACCGGAAACACTAATTAGTTTCATTAAGGAGTGCAAATGACATGGAAATTATCGTTAGAAAAGCTACCGAAGCGGACAAAGCCAAGATGCTGTCCAAGCCAACCTGGGGATGTGAGGCATCTGAGTTCGACTGGTTTTACGACAGCGAGGAAATATGCCTGCTTATCGAAGGCGAGGTTACAGTGACGTATGATGGCGGCAGCGTCTCTTTTGGCCCCGGGGACTTCGTCCAGTTCCCGAAAGGCTTGTCATGCGTCTGGAACGTTTCGAAAGCCGTAAAAAAGCACTACGAGTTTAGGTAGGTTTGCGTTGCAGCTGCGGCAATCAGTGGCCACGTCTCAAGATGTTACTGCTAACATGTTTGTCTTGACTATGGGTCTTGGGGCACGTTTTTTGACCTGACATATGCGGGGGGTGACCAGAAACCCTTTATTCGTGCAGACTATTTTGTTGCTATTTTTTGGTATGTTATATTGAGCATTCTGTGCTATAATAACATAACGCCAGAAGCGGCTGCGCCGCCGCCTTATCTTAGTAAAGGATAGAAAAAAGATTATGTTTTATATTAATTTCGCACTTGCTGCTGTCCTGATACTGCTGATGGTGGCTGTAGTTGTTTTGTTGTTTAGAAGCAAAAAGACAAGGGAAATCAGATATGAATTGCAGCTTACAAAACTTAACGCGGTCGTAAAAGCCACTAAAATCGGTTTATATGATGTTGGCATAGTTGCCAATGACTTTCTCCACCCTGATAATACCGTTGAATTCACAGACGAGTTCAGGAATATGCTTGGGTACGAAAGCGAAGCTGATTTCCCAAACACGCTGAGCAATTGGCAAAGCAAACTGCATCCAGAAGACAAAGAAAAAGCAATCAGCGCTGTTGTGAAGCATATCTCTGATAAGACCGGCAAAACACCATATGACGAAGAATATAGGCTTATGAAGAAGGATGGTCAGTACGCATACTTCCGTGCATGCGGCGAAGCAATACGTGATAATAACGGCAATGTAATCCGGATTGCCGGTGCATTGATGGATATTACAGAGACAAAGAGTACCCTAATAGACAATGAAGTTCAGCTTACAAAACTCAACCTTGTAATCAAGGCTTCGCAAGTAGCCTTGTGGGATATGTATGTAATAATGGACGACCCTGTAAATCCTGAAAACAAAGTCATATATTCAGATGATTTCAGACATCTGCTCGGATACTCTAACGAAAATGATTTCCCAAACAGAATAAGCAGTTGGAGCGACAAGCTGCACCCCGAAGACAAAGAAAGGTCTGTTAACGCTTTTGCGGCCCACATGCTCGACAAAACAGGAGAGACTCCATTTGACATCGAATACCGGTTGCTAAAGAAAGATGGCGAATATAATTATTATCATGCCTATGGAGAAACAAAGCGTGATTTTAACGGGCATCCTATTCACGTCGCGGGAGCTTTGGTGGATGTTACCGAAGAAAAGAATTTCTTGATAAACACTGAACGGCTTAGACACGAAGCTGAGGAAGCTAATAAAGCAAAGAGCGTGTTTCTTGCCAACATGAGCCACGAGATACGTACGCCCTTGAACGCAGTCATCGGTTTGTCGGATCTTGTTCTGCAGTCAGATGAGCTCGGCGATGAAAACTACTACAGGTTGGAACGCATTAACAGTGCAGGCGCAACCTTGCTCGGAACGGTCAACGACATCCTCGATATTTCCAAGATCGAATCCGGCAAGTTCGAGCTTGTTCCTCTCACATATGAATTGTCAAGCATGATCAATGATGCTGTGACACAAAGCATATTACAAAGAGGCGAGAAGCCTATCGAATTTGTGATGAACGTCAGCGAAAACCTGCCATCAAAGCTTTATGGCGACGAGCTCCGGATTAAGCAGGTGCTCAACAACTTTTTGTCGAACGCCTTTAAGTATACGATGGAGGGGGTTGTTGAACTGACTGTTGACTGCACCCGCGAAGGTGAAACGGTTTGGCTGACTTTTATTGTGCGGGACACTGGTATCGGCATCAGGCAGGAGGATATGTCCAATCTTTTCCGCGACTATGTTCAGCTTGAAATGTCCGCCAACAGGACAATAGAAGGAACCGGGCTTGGACTCTCTATTGCAAAGAGACTTATCGGGCTGATGAACGGGGAAGTCACAGCAGAAAGCGAATACGGCAAGGGCAGCGTGTTCACAGCGCGTCTTATGCAAAGTTATGTGAGCGATGATGTTCTCGGCCCGAGGGTTGTCGAAAACCTCAAAAACTTCAATTACTCTGAGCACAAGTGGAATCACTTCGGAGTAACGGCACGGATAAGCTTGCCTTACGCGCGGGTACTTATAGTAGACGATGTTTTAACAAACCTTGATGTCGCCAAGGGGCTTATGAAGCCATACGGCATGAAAATAGACTGCGTGACAAGCGGGCAGGACGCTATCGAAGCTATGCTTGACAGCAGAGTCAGGTACAACGCCATCTTCATGGATCACATGATGCCCGGAATGGACGGGATCGAAGCCACGCGGCGGATCAGGGAAATCGACAACGATTACGCCAGGACGATCCCCATAATCGCCCTGACGGCAAACGCCATTGTGGGTAACGAAGAGATGTTTCTGAAAAGCGGATTCCAGGCTTTTATCTCCAAGCCTATCGAAATCGCACTTTTAGATTCTGTCATTCGCGAGTGGGTTCGTGATAGATCGCATGAAAGTCTGCAAGTCAGCCTGCCTCCGAATCCGGTTACAACAACTGAAAAAGACTTAACTGTGCTGCACAAAGGAGTGCCCGGAATAAACATTAAAAAGGGTTTGTCACGTTTTAACGGCGACGCAGATGCTTATCTCGACGTTTTGTCTTCCTACGCTAAAAACACTCCTCCTCTTCTTGAAGCCCTCGTAATACCAGACACTGACCTCCTGGCGGATTATGCTACGGTCGTCCATGGGGTCAAGGGGTCAAGTGGAAGCATATGCGCCGAGACAGTCTCAGACCTGGCGGAAGCGCTGGAGAACGCTGCTTTCAGCGGGGATTTTGAATATGTTTCAGCTAATAACGAAGCCTTTATAGCGACGGCCCAAGTGCTTGTTTCGGATATTTCCAATATGCTACGCAAGGTTCAAGCAGACAACCAAAAGCCAAAAAAAGACAAGCCAGACCGAGAAACGCTGGACAGGCTGCGCCAGTCTTGTATTGATTACAGCATGAGCGGTGTTGACGCAAGACTTGATGAGCTTGAAGCGTTTGACTATGAATCCGAATCTGACAACGCGCTAGTCGCCTGGTTACGTGAGAACGCGGAGCAGATGAATTTTGATGAAATCATTGAAAGACTGTCATAATCCATTTTTGCAAAGAGCGTATATCCCGTTTTGAGTATTTCTCCAATCCTGGCAATAATAATATGTGGGGCGGGCGGCAATTTTACATGCCGCCCGATTTTTTTGCCAATCCAGAAATTAACGCGGAATTTATCCTCAAAAGCAAAAAAACTACCCGCTACGGGTAGGGCGCAAAAAAAGCATCTGCTGTATAGTGAGATGTTATTTAATTAATAGAGAAAAGAAGGATACACGTTGTCAAAGACGTGGCGGTATCGGCTATGGCAATTAATTCGGCGCGCCCAACAATAGGAGAACAAGTGATTTCGTGCAAAGTCATACACGGCTACAATCATTACAATTATTCCATCAGAGAGGAAAACGGCAGAGGCTTATTCAGTGCTTATTACCGTGGCGAAAGCGACGGTTATAAAACTGTGGAAATAAATGATATTGCCGTTTCCCCGGAGGATATGACGGAGCTTGGAAGATTATGTGATAAGTATCTTCTGGCAACGGAGCTGAATGAAAACGGCAACAGCAACGACAGTAACCTTACCGCAGGAGTCGAAATCATCTGGAAAAGCGGTAAGCGCTTTGAAACAGCTATATACACTTGGGACATCAGCGATAACAAAGACGAACTCTTGTTCATAGCACAGTTGTTATCCTTTTTCGATTCCTTGACTCAACGGCTGGAGGCTTGTTACTATGAAAGGCCGGCAAGGCTGCTCGCCGAAGGAAATGTTCAAGCCTTCAGCTATAGCGAGGGCAGGGGCGGCTTGCGGCCAATATCTTATGAGCTTCGTACAGATATGGGTGAGATATTATTTGACACCGACGACTATATCGACTCCCCCGACGGCACCAGCGCCGGCGACAGCAATAGAATTCAGTTGAGAGATGAGCAAATGCCCAATGAGGACATGAAAACACTCAACTTGCTGTGTACTGAGCATAAACTCATTGAACAGCAGAATACTGCCGCTTCCGTCAGGAGAAAATACATTGAACCGTCGTGGAAGAGCAAACCGGCTGTTTTCGACGTGGAGCGCTATTTGGCGGACGGAGGTGGCGTCGCACCTGCATTTACGGTCGTCTGGGACAACGGCGCCTGTTTAAAAGCGGATTCCTTGCCGACCGGAACGGCGGATCGTTTTCGCGGGTTCTTCAGGTCTTTGGTGACCCGTATCCAGTCCGGACCCGCAAAAAAAGCGCCGGAGGGCGATGTCGTTTCTGTCTTGTATTCACGCGATGATAAATCACAATTCGCAATAAAAATAGTCGCGGCGCAGGAAAACAGCCAGAAAAAACACCACGGGTTTAGCTTCAGTTTGTGTGCTGAAAGCGGAGAACTTTTATTCGACGCCTACTGTTTGTTCAACGATCTACATGGCGGCAACCGTTTGGACAGGGAGTTTCGTCTGGAAAGTGTCTCCGCACCGATGGAATACATGGAAGAGCTCCGAAGGATATGCGAAAAACACTCATTTTCAGAAAAATGGCACAGCTATCCTGCAAAAAAGATTGAGGATAAGGAACTCGCATTCGGTCGGCAAGGCAGCATAACCCGCGAGCGCCTAGAGGTGGTTTGGGAAAACGGGGCACGGCTCGACATGAGGTTATTTTTCGGCAGGGACTATATTCCTTCATTCGAGTTGAGCTATTTTTTCAGCGAGCTAGCAAAAAAACTGGATAAAACAAGACCCGCAGGCGGAAACGTCGTTTCGTTCAGGCTGAAAGGCGCGTATTCGTCAAAGCACAACGGGAAACCAATATTTTTCTCTAACATGATGCCGTCCGCCGGAGGTAAGTATGATCTGCAAGAGTATGAATACCATATGCGCGAAGCTGAGGGAGACGTGTTATTCAGCGCGTATGAAAGCGATCATCCACGTATCTCGAACAGATTAATGTCGATAAACGAGCTTATTCCCGCGATTGGAAAAACACATCTGGAACAGTTGCAGGCCTTGTGCGAAAAACATGACTTCGCCGGGAAAATCCAAGCTTATCACTCTGAGCGGTGGGGCTCATTTTTCTCGAGTGATTTGATTCCAACCGACTCCGCAAGAAATCCCAACTACGATTTCTTTGAGATAGAATGGGAAAACGGGGCGCGCTGCGAAGGGACTACCCTGCCCGGGGAGTTTAGGGATTTCTTCTCCGAAATGGTAAGCAGCGTGTTTCCGCGTGCTAAAGCCGAAACTGTCAGCAGCGCTCTTACTCCGGCGCCTGCGGCCGTAAGAATTTGGACGTGCAATTGCGGGCACGCGGGCAACACAGCAAATTTCTGTGTGGAGTGCGGAACGCGGAATCCGCAATAGCAGTAACAGCACAAACGCAAGTCCGCCGCCAGGCTGGAATGCAGAAATAACGGATACTGAATAATACCTTCTGCGCACCACGTAATTCTGGCTACCTTTGACGCCAATTTGAATTCCAGCATTGCTGGAATTGCATTTGTGTGATATAGTAGATCTTAGTGCTACGTCTGAAGAATTTTGCTTGACAGAAGAACGGTTTGGTGTATACTGCTTTTTTACTATGATGCGGACGGTGATATAGATGGCGTATAGTGAACTGATAAAGAACTTCGATCGCATAAGGGATTACCTGCGGGACTTCTATGTTTACGGATATAAGCGCCGCGATGAGTACGATGCGAAAAGCGCCCGCAGTTATGACAATGAGCGCAGACGCGTAGAAAGCTGGCTCGGGGAGTACATATCTTTTCGCCAGGACTCATCCGGTAAGCAAGTGTTCATCTCCATAGACAGCAGCGATATTATCCATAACCCGCTCTATAAAGCATTTAAAGCAAAGAGCTTTACTTCAAAGGATATCATGCTCAACTTTTTTATACTCGATGTTTTATACAAGGGCAGCAATCTCGCTGTCAGTGAACTCATAGATACTCTAAACGATGAATACTTTTCAGCATTTGACTTGCCGACACCTCTCGATGAAGCAACTCTCCGCTTGAAGCTGAAAGAATATGAGTCTTTGGGCTTGCTCAGCTCCGCGAGGGATGGCAAGCAGCTTAGATATAGCCGGAATACAGATGCTGTCCCCATGCAGCAATGGGCTGACGCTTTGGCATTTTTTTCCGAAGAGGATCCGCTTGGTGTTGTTGGCTCGTATCTCTTGGATAAGATGTCAACAACATCGGAGTACTTCCGATTCAAGCATCATTACATTCTTCACGCGCTGGAGAGTGAGGTTTTATTGGACTTGTTTAACGCAATAGACAGGAAATTCCGAAGCGAAATCCATGTTATGAGCCCAAAGAGAGGCCGCCCGACGAGTCAAACTATTACCCCCCTGCGGATAGTAGTCAGCACCCAAGGGGGCAGACGTTATCTGATGGCTTACTCCCATCGCGGTCGCCGTATCAGTCTCTTCAGACTCGACACGATAAGGAAGGTTGAGCATCGGGAAAGCGACGTGAATTTTAACGAATATCTTGAAAAGTCTGTCAAGTTTATCGAAAACATGTGGGGCGTATCAACAGGTTTGGATCTCCATCTTGAGCATATAGAGTTTACAGTGCGTGCAGGACACGACGAACAGCATATTGTTCAGCGGCTTTACCGCGAGAAACGCTGCGGCAATGTTATCCCGACCGGCGACAACACCTACCGTTTCAGTGCCGAGGTGTACGATGCCGCAGAGCTGCTTCCATGGATACGAACATTCATCGGGCGCATCATATCATTCGATACAAGCAGCGATCACACGCGCAAGACCTTTCTTGAAGACCTTGAAACGATGTATAAGCTGTACGGAACTGTCAATTAGACAATGAAAATCCGTTCTCACGTCTGCTGACCACTGACCACTGACCACTGATAATTCTGAGGTGATTATGATGCTATTTCATGAAATATATGGTAGTTACTTTAATGTAGTAGCTGAAGTACTCCGCGAAGCCTGTAACAGTTCTCTGACTGACAAGCGCTTGCGCGAGATAATCCGCAGCAAAGCGTTTGATGAGAGCGTACTTGAGATACCTTATGCCTTAAGGAACGATTGGTCGCTACTGACAGAAGATATGAAAACACCTGTGAAATACGCACCGACAATGCCGCTCACATTATTGCAAAAACGTTGGTTAAAAGCCTTGCTCAGTGACCCGCGTATCATGCTTTTTAGCGTAACAGACGAGGGGCTTGAGGATGTAACGCCTCTGTACGATCAAAACACACTATACTACTTTGACCGCTATGCGGATGGCGACCCTTATAGCGACGAAAGTTATATTTCACATTTTATGACAATCTTGCGTGCAATCAAAGAGAATAGCTTTATAACAGTTCGATCATTGGCGCGCAGCGGCA
>Ga0123356_10002841_pt1 | contig 18330 bp, 20 predicted proteins | sample TergutEmb28metaG_2_FD_92546 | JGI IMG/M metagenome (GOLD analysis project Ga0123356, IMG submission 92546) | Embiratermes neotenicus P3 segment gut microbial communities from Petit-Saut dam, French Guiana - Emb289 P3 | ecosystem: Host-associated > Arthropoda: Insects > Digestive system > Gut ...
ATATACGAAGTAACCAAATCGGCAATGAAATCTCTTGCAGGTTTTTCGTCGTCAACAATTAAAATTTTGTGCATAAAACGATTCTTCTATACGGTACAATTTTTAAGTTGCAAAATTAGATTTAATATTTAACGTTCATGCAATTTTTTTTACCATTCATGACAAAAAAATGACCATTCGTGCAAGCTTTTTTTAAAAATGCTTTCCCCCCTTGACAAACGCCCTTCGCTGATGTATATTTGCCAACTCTTTAATTAATCTATAACAACTTTTAAATTATGAATTTAGAGCATACAACGGTGGAAACAAACACCACACTACCTGTCAGAAAACAAGAAAATATTATTGAGTTATCAATAATTCAAAGCATACATGAAATAAGAGGTGTGCGAGTAATGCTTGATTTTGATTTGGCGAAAATATATGAAGTAACTACGTCAAATCTTAATAAAGCAGTTCAACGTAATTCAGAACGATTTCCCGAAGATTTTATGTTTCAATTAACTGTTGACGAATTTCACTTGATATTCCAAAATGGAACATCAAGTTGGGGAGGAACTCGAAAACTTCCGCATGCATTTACAGAACAGGGAGTTGCTATGCTATCGGGCGTATTACGTTCACAAAAAGCAATTCAAGAAAATATTAAAATCATGCGCGCCTTTGTTGCCGTGAGGCAATACGCCTTAAATTACTCAGAGCTAAAGCACGAATTAGATAATTTTATGCGCGAAACCAATTCAAGGCTTGATAAAAATGATACGAAGTTTGATGCATTGTTTGCACTGTTTGATGAATATATTGCACATAAAAAAGAACTTGAAAAACCACGCAATCCGATAGGATTTAGGACTAGTGCAAATAGCTACCCCCCTAATTAACCGCTTCAATCACTAACGCGGGTATGGAACGGGCAGTCGGTTAAACGGCTCTCCAATTCCATAAAATTAAGGCTGAAAGCCTTATAAATCAATAGCGTAGGGCATCGCCCTACGAAAATGAACGCCGCCTAACTCCTCAGGCTGAAAGCCTGAAATCAATATGATCACGCCCTTTTAGGGCTTGAATTTGCGTACGCGCCTCTCCCCGTAGGGCGATGCCCTACGCTATTGATTTAGAAGGCTTTCAGCCTTCAGGTAAACAACAAAATCATTAAACAGCTAAAATTTTAATGATTTTGCCATGTTGTGATACCATTCAAGCTACCCCGAGGCTGCGCCTAACGCCTTGCACGGAATTATTCACATTGAACACCCGGTGTTAAGGCAGCCAAATATCTGTGCAAATCTGCGCAATCTGCGGATAATTTTACCATTCATGACAGAAATATTACCGTTCGTGCAGATTTTGCATTTTTTCTGAAAAACGTTGTACATTTGCGCCGGGTTTTGCATTTTATCAATTTAAAATATAAGAAATGGAAAGGATTACAAAAATTACAGACAAACTAAAAGCCTCCCCCATGTTTAATTTGTCTTTATCTTCAAAAGAGTTGTTTCATAGCAACTTTCTATCTTGGTTGGGAGGGTGTAACGATACAAAAGAATTATTCGAACATGTAATTCAAAAACTATCAGGCAAAGAGTTTACTTTAAAAGGGAAAACCATAGGACGTGAAAATCATAATTTTGATTTATCTGTTGAATCTGATGATGTAGTAGAAATTTTGATAGAAAACAAAGTGAAAAGTTTTCCAAAATTAAAGCAATTAAGAGCTTTTGCAATAAATTCGGCATTAGACATATTAGAAGCCAAAGAGGAAAACCTATGCAAAATGGTTATATTGAAAGATTTAACCGTACCTACAGAGAGGATGTTTTGGATATGAATATCTTTGAAAACATTCACCAAGTTAGAGAACTAACTGATAAATTTACAGAAGATTACAACAATAATCACCCACATAAAAGTTTAGCAAACATGACACCTTTAGAATTTTTAAACCATCATTCAAAAAAAATCCCTTATTTTGTTGTCGGATTTTAGGGGTACCTACAAATTGTGTGAGAACAAAAAAACAAACTGAAAACCATTCATATCAAAAAAATCATATTTTTGCCCCCCTCAAACAAAAAGCATTTTTAACGAATAAAAAAGACGAAGATGAAAAAGGAATTAATTCAATATGTGGAAGATAACTTTGTAGAAGTAAAACAATTTCCTCAATTTAAAGCGGGCGATACCGTTACCGTTGCGTATCGTATTGTAGAAGGGACAAAAGAACGTATCCAGCAATTTCAAGGCGTAGTATTACAAGTGGGTGGTCACGGAACCTCAAAAACATTTACCGTTCGCAAAATTTCGGGCGGCATTGGCGTAGAAAGAGTTTTCCCGTTTGCTTCTCCTTTTGTGTTCGATATCGTTGTAAATAAAAGAGGTGTGGTTCGCCGAGCCCGTATTTACTACCTTCGTGCTCTCACCGGCAAAAAAGCGCGTATTAAAGAACGTAGAGCAAACAAAGCATAATCACAAAGAGCGGCAAACGCCGCTTTTTTTATAAATACTGTTATCATGAATATCTCTCACATTGAACACATCGGCATTGCCGTAAAAGATTTAAAAACCGCCATTCCTTATTATGAGGATATTTTAGGATTCAAGTGCTATAGCATTGAAGAAGTTGCAGATCAAAAAGTAAAAGTTGCCTTTTTTATGGTGGGTGAAACCAAAATTGAGTTGTTAGAGCCTACTTCGGAAGAAAGCGCCGTTGCCAAATTTATCGAGAAAAAAGGCGAAGGCGTTCATCACATCGCATTCCGCGTGAATAACCTTGTGGAAGCGTTGGCGGAGTGTGAAAGCAAAGGCGTGCAACTCATTGACAAAGCGCCGCGCAAAGGCGCCGAAGGACTTAATATTGCATTCTTGCATCCGAAATCTACGGCGGGGGTGCTTACGGAGTTGTGCGAGGAGTAAGGCTATGAAAAAAGTCCTCATCATCGCCTATTATTGGCCTCCAAGCGGAGGCTCGGGTGTTCAGCGTTGGTTGAAATTCACCAAATATTTGCCCGAATTTGGATGGAAACCCATTATCTATACTCCCGAAAATCCGGATTTTGACATAAAAGATGAAAGTTTACTAAAAGATATTTCGCCGGATACTGTGGTTCTGAAAAGAAAAATTTGGGAACCTTATCGCATTTATCAATTTTTTGCCGGCAAAAAAAAGGATAAATCAAACAAAAAAGAGAATAAGCAAAAAAGTAAAAAAAGCGAGTTGTTGTATAAAATTGCATTTACACTACGAGGAAACCTATTTATTCCCGATCCGCGTTGCTTTTGGATAAAACCATCGGTAAAATACTTGGAAAAATACCTGAAAGAGAATCCTGTAGATGTCATTGTGAGTACCGGTCCCCCTCATTCGATGCACGAAATTGCCCTGAAACTTCACCGTAAAACCAACATTCCATGGGTAGCCGATTTCCGCGATCCATGGGCGTATATTGATTTTCATAAAGATCAGAACCTTACACGCCTTGCCGAAAAGATACATCACAAAAAAGAGCAAAGCATTATTACTGAGGCAAATTGCATTGTAAGTGTTACGCCTACCTGGTGCGCCGAATTTGAAGCCAAACATCCTCAAAAAGTGGCTTTGGTACACAATGGCTATGATGAAGCAGATGTTGCAAAAAAAGAGGTAACATTAGACCCTGACTTTTCATTGGTTCACATTGGTCTTATTAACAAATCTCGCAATTATAAAGCATTATGGGAAGCGCTACATCTTTTGCTAAAAGAAAATGAAGCATTTCGTAAGGCGTTAAAAATAAAATTAGTAGGAACAATTGACCCTGTCATTTTTTCCGAGATTGAGCGATATGAACTCTCTCCATATATAGAAACAATTGGCTATTTGCCTCATAAAGAAGTATCTGAATTTCAGCAGAAAGCACAAGTATTACTCTTGCTTGTCAGCAATACGCCTAATGCCGGTGGCATGTTAACCGGAAAACTATACGAATATATGGCTTCACAGCGCCCTATTTTGGCTATAGCACCTACCGGCAGCGACCTCGCACATTTACTGCATGAAACCAAAGCAGGTTCTACTATTGATTTTGAAGATGTAGAAGGTATGAAAATTGCGTTGCTTCATCTTTTTGAGCAATACCAATCGGGAACTTTATCTTCTTCTGCCACAGGCTACCAGCAATACTCGCGCCGGGCGCAATGTGGAATTATGGCGGGGGTGTTAGACGATATAACAAAATAATCACTTTTATAGGGAAAAAAATAAGAGAAAAAGCACTATGATAGGGAAATATTAGATGTTTTTTTTAATAAACATAATATTATGTAATTTTGCAGGCAATTTCAACAAATGGCAAAAACGAAAACAATTACCGGAAACTCACTCCTCCCTTTTCTCTTGAAAGGAATTACCAAGAAGGTAATGGAGAAAAAAAAGCTCAATGCAAAAGATGCATTGCAGTATGTAATTTCCTCAAAACTATATACTAAGCTCCATGACGAAGATACTAAATACTGGTATTTGAGCACATTGGCTTTGTATGAAGAATTGGAAAGAGAAAAAAGAAGTTTCCACCAAAAGCAAAATGATAATACTTTGCTATTTACGGCTTTCTGTATTGAGAATTATCAATTGATTAAGAATAAAGCCAAAGAAGAAGTTTTATTTCTATTTGATAAATACAATATTTACGATTATTTGCAAGAAGTTTATGAACCATTACATACGCAAGGTGCAAAATATATCATAGAAGAAATAGAGATGTACATTAAATCGCAAAAACAATGATACTTTACCATGGCTCTACGCAAATTATTGAACATCCGAACTTGAAATATTGTCGTAAAAATACCGATTTTGGAAAAGGTTTCTACACAACAACAAAAGCTCAAGCCATAGAGCGCCTAAAAACCCATACGTTGGTAGATCAGATTTCATTCCACTCTCCACAAGTATTGAAAACATTGCGGTTTATGGAAAGTTACACAATAGAATAACAAATGCAAATAGGACGCAAAGACTTATTCTGGAACTACGCCGCAACGAGCATGCGGATATTATCGGGAGTAATTATACTGCCGGTGATTTTGCGGATGTTTCCAAGTGAGGAGGTGGGTATTTGGGGTATTTTCTTGTCATTAATGGGGATTACCGCTTTACTTGATTTTGGATTTTCAAATTCATTCTCGCGCAACATTACTTATGTGTATAGCGGTGCTAAAGAGCTGAAAGTCAAAGGATATTCAGTAGCCGAAACTTCAGAAATTGATTATGGTTTGTTAAAAAGTCTTTTGTTGGCAATGAAGCGCTATTATGGCATTATGGCCATTGTATTTTTAATTATTTTTCTATCGGTAAGCCCGTTTTATATGTCTTCGATTTTGGCGCAATATACCGGCGATAACCAATCTATTTGGATTGCGTGGTATATTTTTGGCGGCGTATTAACGTATGAACTTTATACCTACTATTACGGTAGTATTTTGCAAGGACGAGGATTGGTTAAACGAAATATGCAAATTCTTATTCTTTCACTATCCATTCGAATAGTGGCAACGCTTATATTTTTATTTGTAGGTTTGGGTTTTATTTCTTTGGTGTTGGGTATATTGATAGGCAGTCTTATATACAGAGCTTTAGCATATTATATTTTTTATGATAAAAAAACAAAAGCAAATTTAACAGTTTCTGCGTCAAATACTCCATGGAATATGATTAAAACGCTTACACCTAATTCCTTGAAATTAGGACTTACATTTTTAGGCATATTTCTTCGTACTAAAGCAATTGCATTGATGGCGCCACTATACCTGTCATTATCGGAATTTGCCCAATATACTATTTCGAAACAAATCGTAGATTTGATTGTAAGTTTAGGAATAGCATGGTTTTTTACATTCTATCCGAAATTGTCGCAATATAGCATACGGGAGAGCCGAAATGATATAAAACGACTTTACATAAAGGGAACTATAATATTGTTGCTGACATTTATTGTATTAGGAACAGGAGCCATACTTTTCGGAGATCCTGTTTTGGTTTTCATAAAAAGTAAAACGCTTTTATTGCCGGGAAGTTATCTGTTTTTGATGTTATTATTTTCATTCTTGGAACAAAATCAGGGAATTGCCGCCAATATTTTCTTAGCAAAAAATGAAGTACCCTTCTTTAAGTCTAATCTTATTTCCGGTGTTCTTGCAGTCTTATTTCTTTTTTTGATGTTGAAATATACCAATCTTGGAGTTTTAAGCCTTATTTTATCCACCGGATTAGCATTAAGTTTGTTTTTAAACTGGTATTGGCCTATGGCGGCAGCCAAACAATTAAACTTGACTGTAAACGATTATGTTTGGGTAATTAAAGAATTTTGGGAAGAAAATTTAAAAAAAATAAAATTAACTATATGGAAAAGGTAATTAAATGTTTGCTATGTGAAGCAACAGCAATACAAAAAACTGATAAATTTCCCGGTTATTGTAAGCCGACTACATTTTCTATTTATCATTGCGAAAGTTGCAATACCTCTTTTTCTATGCCCCGTACTGATGCTACTGAAATATACAATCTTATCTATAAGAATGCAGCAAAAGTTGCGGGCTATGACCGTTATTGGCGATATAAAAATACGGTAAAAACAGATCCTGATCCTTTGCAGTTTCTTTACGAGACAGAAGAAACTTATTGGAGCGCCATTACAGCATTAGAAAAAGCCATACACAACAAACCTGATGCAAAAATATTGGAAGTAGGCTGTGGAATGGGTTATCTTACATACTCACTGATAAAATCAGGGTATAATGCTGTTGGGCTTGACATTTCACAACAAGCTATAGATGAGGCAAACCGTTTTTTTGGAAATTATTACGTGTGTGCCGATATTTTTGAATATGCAAAACAGCACAAAGGAGAATACGACGTGGTAATCATGACAGAAGTTATTGAGCATGTAGAAGAACCAGTACGTTTTTTAGAAAACGCTACTCAATTATTGAAAAAAAACGGAACACTCATTGTAACTACTCCCAATAAAACTATTTACTCGAATGATATTATTTGGAATACAGATTTACCGCCCATTCATTGTTGGTGGTTTAGCGAAAAATCTATGGCTTTGATTGCTGAGAAAATAAATTGTAACGTTAGCTTTATAGACTTCAGCAAGTATTATAAGCAACGAAAACCTTCTTATATTGCGATAACAAAACAATCTTCCACGTTCCATAGATTTGATGAAAATAACAATGTTATAACTAATATCGAAGAAAATGCAACCTTTTGCAAATTTATAAAAAACACAAAAATTTTTAAACGAATCCAATCTACATTTTGCCCAAAAATTTTATTACGATGCAAACAAACAGGTAATTTTATTTGTGCTGTGTATAAAAGAAACACTTATGTTTAAACTCTGTGCCATTGTTACTTCCTATTATCCCAATTTAGAAGAATTGGAGCAAAACATTCGTAGTTATTTATCAGACGTAGATAAACTAATAATATGGGAAAATACACCAAAGAACGAAAGTAGAATTAACGAACTTGTAAAAAAATTGAACAATGAAAAAATAGAAGTACGTACCACAGGACGAAATGAGTATCTTGCCAAACCATTTAATATCTGTATTGAATGGGCAAAACAAAACGGCTATACACATATTTTGACGATGGATCAGGATAGTTGTTTTGCAAAATATGAATTTGGTGCATATAAAGAGAAAGTAGCAGCATTGAGTAAGGATGAGTCCATTGCCATTTTTGCTCCAACTACAAATAAAACAGATCAAAAGGAACCTGATATTATTTACATAAATAAAGGTAGTGTTTACACTTCAGGGGCAATCTACAGAAGAGAAATGTTTGATAAAATAGGTGGGTTTCGCGAAGATTTTGCAATATATTGTTTAGACCCTGAGATATGTATACGAGCACGTAAGAATAATTACAAGGTTATTAAGTTTCCACAGATATACATGAAACATACAGAAGGTTATAGAACAAAGAAATTAGGATTAACAATCAATAATTATTCAGCACAAAGTACTTATTTTTATATACGGAACAACATACTGTTTTGGAAAATATATCCAACAGATTTTCAGTTGTCTGTAAAGTTCAATTTCATAAAATATCATGTAATATATAGAATTGCAAAAATAGGATTTGAAAAAAATAGAACTGCAAAGCTTAAAGCAATATTTTTGGGAATATTACATGGTATTAAAATGTCTGTATAATGTCATAATTTACAATCACTATGCATCCAAAAATTTCCATATTAATTCCCGTTTACAATGTATCTAAATTCATTGAAAAATGTGCAATATCAGTATTTGAGCAGACATTTGACAACTTAGAAATTGTTTTTGTAAATGATTGCACACCCGACGACAGTATTGAAAAATTACATAAAATAATAACACTATACCCAAACAGAAAGGAACAAATAAAAATAATCACTCACGTGGTAAATAAAGGATTATCTTCTACGCGAAACACATTAATAGCCAATGCCGACGGCGAATATGTATTTTTTGTTGATAGCGATGATTATATAGAAAAAAATACAATTGAAATGCTTGTTAATCAGGCTATTTGTGAAAATTCAGATATTGTTCTTTGTAATATTTTCCGTGAATGGGAACGTGGGAAAACAGTACGAAATATTACTTATAACCCAAAACCGAAAGAATACTTGAAGATGTTATTGGAAGGCAATTCGCCTGCCTACACTTGCGCAAAATTGATGCGACGAGATTTGTTTAACAACATTTATTTTCCTGACAATCTGCGTTTTTTGGAAGATTTTTGTACTATAACGCGCATAGTTTATGCAACGAAAAAAATTACAAAAGTTGAAGAAACACTTTATCACTATATTCAGTATAATACCTCGGCTTTATCAAAAAAATGGGACGAAAAGAAATGGGACGAAATTGTGCGTGCATTTGAAATCATTTTACTGTTTCTTGAAAGCAAGAGTGATTATACATTATTCTTAAAAAGTATAGAAATTGGTAAACTTCGTACAAGAATGACATATCCTTCTTATTTTCCAAAAAAAATGTACGGAACTATAGCCGAGTTTCTTAAAACAGAACAAAATGATTTAGTTAAAATGTCTATGCACTATAAAATATCACTTTATCTGTTTGACAATAAATACTATACACTTTTTATGTTGTATTCCTCATGTTATGCTTTTTTGTACAATACTAAGAAAAAAATAATGGGATAATAACTGTTTATTCATTGTGAAAAGGTTATTAATAATCAAAAAAAAAAAATGACACATTTTATAATCCGCAGAATCAAAGAACTTATTATTTTATTCAAGTATTACAATTTTTCCACTTTCCGGAAAAATAAAAAACAATTATTTGTAGCTTTTTTCGACAATAAACGCAATACTTTCGGACTTACCGACCGCCTGAAAGGCGCTATTTCGCTTTATGCTTTTTCCAAAATAAAAAACGCACCTTACAAATTGGTTTTTACTTATCCATTCGACTTATCGTTGTTTTTTATGCCCAATCAATACGAATGGCTAGCAAATGAAAACGAAATTTCAAATTACGTTTTGGATACCAAACTGTTGATTGTACAAGGCGAAAACGGCAAAAGGCTACTAAATTCAAAAACGAAAAAACAACTTCACGTTTATATCAACAGGGATTACTTACCATTGCTCAACGAAACATTTAATACAAATTTTGAATGGAGAGAATTATTTTACGAACTTTTTAAGCCCACTGAAAAATTGAATGCCCAAATAAATTATCATTTAAGCAGAATAAATTCAGATTATATCGCTTGCGTATTCAGGTTTCAAGCTCTTATAGGAGATTTTAAAGAATACAATTTCCCGATATTGCCATCCGGTGAGCAACAAGATTTAATAAAAACTTGCACGGAAGTCCTGTGTTCGTTACGTGCAAAACATAATCTACCGATTCTTGTAACATCAGACAGTTTTACGTTTTTATCTCATATATCGGAATTAGATAATATTTTTATCATTCCCGGTGAAATTGTTCATATAGATTGTACATACAATGCTGCTGAAGATGTTTATATGAAATCTTTTATTGATTTCATGATGTGCTCAAAAGCAAGCAAAATATATAATATTGTAACAGGACAAATGTATTCGAGCGAATTTCCACTTTATGCCGCAAAAGTGAATAATGTACCGTTTGAGCGAATAATAATATAAAAAAAATATTAACACAATAAAAGTAAAAGTATTATGATTGTTTCGTTGTATCGCAAATATCTCTCTCCTCCATTTAGAGAGAAAATATACTATTCATTTTTGGGAGCCATGCTACATAGTTTCCGGAACTTTAAATTATACCTGTTTGGTTTGCGTGTTTATGTGTTTAGTCCTTTTTTTCCAAAAAATGATTATTACAATGCTTGGCGTTATATCGGACGGCACGGTGTAACACATTATCCATTCAAAACAGCAGTAAATTATGGAAAAATGTCAGTAGAAGTTTTCTTTGATGACGAAAAAAATATGCCTTTCGTTTTGCATCAAAATAAACAATTATATTTTCCGGCATCATTGCCGGAAGCAAAAATAAAAGCGAAGTATCGTAACTTATTAATTGAGAAAGACATTAATTCTTCACACAGGTACCTTGATACATTTGACGAATTGAAAGGAAAAATTCTTCTAGATATTGGTGCTGCAGAAGGCATATTCGCATTGGATGCTATTGAAACAATAAACAAAGCATATTTGTTTGAGTGCGACGAAATGTGGCTGCAAGCTCTTATAGCTACTTTTGCACCTTGGAAAGAAAAAGTGGAAATTGTAAAAAAATATGTTGGAGATAGCAATAGTGCAGATTGTGTAACCATAGATACCTTTATGACTGAAAAAGAACACGATAACATACATATAAAAATGGATATTGAAGGAGAAGAACTGGCTGCATTAAATAGCGCTAAAAATCTTTTGTTGAAAGGAAAGTTTATTTCATTATCGGTTTGTACTTATCACCGAGCCGAAGATGTTACAGAAATAAGTGCATTCTTAAAATCGCTGGGATATGCTTGCCAATTTACCAAAGGATATCTTTGTTATTTTCCATTTATGCGAAAGGCTGTGTGTCGTGCAAAAAATTACTCGTAGAGTCTTAGACACTATCATATATTTTATCTATTTCTGCTGCAATGCTTTGGTAGCCAAGTTTGTCTTGAATCTTGTTTGCTATTGCTTTTGTATCAAATTTTTTATGAATGGCTTGTTCTATTGCCTTTACCCAATCCTCAACCGTATTCTCGCACAAAACTCCATTTTGCTCATTAACCAACTCCCTCAATGCCTTGTCGTTTGAACAAATTACCGGTGTTCCCGTAGAAAGTGCCTCTGCCACAACCACTCCAAAAGTTTCTATCAAAGTTGGATGAGCAAAAAAGTCAGCTTCGTGAAGTTTTTTTACAATTTCTGTTTTTGATAAATATCCAGTAAATATGGCATTTACATTTTTTTCTCGGCAACGCTCTTTCAATTCGTCTAATTTGTTTCCGCCACCTACCATGAGCAATATAAACTTTTTATCAATTTCTTTTTGTAAAACCGACACGGCATCAATCAACAATTCGGGTTGTTTGGCCGGTTTTTTGTATTTATTCCACGCTGCAATAGAACAAAGCGTTATGGTGTCAGAAACTGTATCTTTTTCTTTGTAAAAAAACAGTTGTTCATCAATTACATTAGGAATCACATGAATGTTATCTTTTTTAAGCTCAGGCATTAATTCTATCAAATTTTCTTTCAAATTGGCAGAAACCGGCAAGATATAAGTAGCTCTTTGATAGGCTTTTTTAGCCCAAAGCGAAATTACCGGCATTTTTAACACATTTCTCACTCCTGTAAAATGTTCGGTAATAATGTGTGGTTTGGTAAGTTTTCTTGCAAACCAATCACCAAATATTCCTGCAGGAAAAATAACACTTGAATGAATAATATCAGGATGAAATACAGGTTGTAATTTGCGGAGCGTTCGCTTTACAATCCAATATTGCAACGGTATGGCATGATAAGCAATATCTCGAAAACGAGTGGTTATTTCTATCAAAATGGTACGAACTCCATTCTCATCAACAAAATCTTTAGTTGTTTTTTTCCAAATATTTTTACCTCTATGTATAACAATGGCAAAAACAACAATCTCATTATCTGTTTTTTGTATTGCTTTTGCATGTTCTTTTATAAATATGCCAAAATTTAGGTTTGTTTCGGTTGGGTACCAGGCTGTAAAAAATAGTATTTTCATATTCTTTTATATTTTCAATATTTCATAAGTTTTACAATATCGGCATACAATTTTGTGCGGCAAAGATATTAGTTTTTATTTTTCTAAACTAATAACCAGTTGTTTTTTTCATTTTTACAAACTAAATATTGCCCCCAGTTTTATCAAAAATCATATAATTATTGCCCCCAATAATAAAAAAATATTATTTTTGCACTGTTGAAAAAAAAAAGGATAGTATAGAATTGTTGAAAATGGCAGGTTTGGTCTATTCTACTACGCATAGCTCGGCAAACGGATTGCCTCTGGGAGCTGAGACTAATCCGCGGTATCAAAAATTAATGATTCTTGATACCGGAATTTATCAGCGCTTTCTGCGATTATAATACAACAAAAACAAAATATTGTCCCCATAGAAGTAAAAGCGGGAACCAAAGGCGCCATGCAAAGTATGTTTTTATTTCTTGCAGAAAAACAACAACCTTATGGCATTCGCTGCTCTATGGAGAATTTCGGCAAATTTCAGAATATTAAAATTTATCCGCTCTATGCAATGGGATTTTAACGATTTCTAATGAAAAATGGTTAAATCTTATATTCGTTTTTTAATAATAAATCTTATTGTGTATTTTTGCCCACCCCAAACCTCAAACAATAAAGTTAATACTTTGATATACACCTTTTTAGAACTTCTCGGCGACTATTTCCTTTTTCTACGGCGCACTTTTTCGCGGCCGGAAAAATGGAGCGAGTTCTTCAAGAAAATGATTGATGAGATGTATTCCCTGGGCGTAGGCTCATTGGTAATTGTAATGATCGTGTCGGTGGCCATGGGAAGTGTAATAACCTTGCAGTGCGCACTGCAAGTGGAAAGTAGCTGGATTCCTTCCTGGACGATTGGATTTACGGTACGAACCTCCATCATTATGGAGTTATGCCCCACCATTATCAGTTTGTTGCTGGTGGGGAACCTCGGCTCAAGAATTACAGCAGAAATTGGCAGTATGCGCGTAACAGAACAGATTGATGCGCTGGAAGTTATGGGAATTAACCCCGCTTCTTATTTAGTGCTTCCTAAAGTTTTATCTTCTCTCGTAATTAATCCCGCATTAATTATTGTGAGTATTTTCTTCGCATTGTTCGGAGGATATATTACGGTTTGGATTACAGGACTGATTTCCGTTTACGATTATGTGGACGGATTAACCTCGTTTTTTAGAATGTATGATGTTTGGTATGCATTGACGAAAACCGTGATTTTTGGATTTATAATTACGTCAATATCTGCATTTTACGGATATAAAATTGAAGGAGGCGCATTAGAGCTCGGAAAAGCAAGTACGCAAGGCGTGGTGGTAGCAAGCTTTTTTATACTAATGATTAATTTAGTGATTACTAACGTTATGTTGAATTAAGATGGTTGTAGTAGAAAATGTGAATAAGTCTTTCGGAAAAAAAGAGGTGTTGCATGGCATCCATACTACTTTTGAAAAAGGCAAGGTGAATTTGGTCATCGGCAGATCGGGCTCCGGAAAAACCGTGTTAATGAAATGTTTAATCGGGCTACTGTCGCCTACTTCGGGCGCTATTTATTACGATAAAAAGGATTTTCACCACATGTCGTTCGATGCTCAAAAAAAGTTGCGTATGGATATGGGCGTTGTTTTCCAAGGCTCTGCCCTATTCGACTCCTTGACGATTGAAGAAAACGTGATGTTTCCGCTGAATATGCTCACCCATCAATCGCATCACGAAAAATTGGAGCGGGTAAACTATTGCTTGGAGCGCGTAGATTTAGTGAATACCAACCGGCTTTACCCCTCGGAATTGAGCGGCGGCATGAAAAAACGCGCTGCCATTGCACGCGCCATCGCCATAAATCCCAAATATCTTTTTTGCGATGAGCCAAACTCGGGATTAGACCCCAAAACTTCCCTCATTATTGACGAATTGATTACCGGTATCACCCACGAATATAACATGACCACAGTGGTTAATACGCACGATTTAAACTCCGTCATTACCATTGGGGAAACCATCTCTTTTATTTTGGACGGCAATTTAGAATGGCGCGGAACCAAAGACGAAGTGCTGATTTCCGGCAACGAGCACCTCAACGATTTTATTTATGCACAGCCTATTACGCAGATGCTCAGAACACATATCAAATAAAAGAGGCATCAAAATTTGATGCCTCTTTTATTATTATAGTAAGATAAAACTATTCCACTATTCTGTGCAAGCTTCTTTATCTTTTTTGCAGCAACCTTCTTTTTTGTCTTTGCAGCATTTCGACTTCATGTGTTGAAGTTTCAAATCAAGAAGTTCTTTTTGAACGTCTAACTCAAGTTCTTCAAAAGCTTCCCATTTAGTTTTAAACGCTTCACATTTAGCTTTTTTCTCGGGGCAAATTTCTTTTTCTTCGCCGTCTTCTTTTTTGCATTCTTTTTTCTCAGCACATTTAGCTTTGCATGCGTCTATAAAAGCTTTCATTTCAGCAACGAGCGCTGCGTGTTCTTCTACTGTAAGTTCATCCCAATTTTCCCAATTTTCGAACATCAGCTCTTGTTCAGGAGTTAATGCGCAGGTTTCTTCAATAGTTTCGATTGCTTTTTCGGTTTTGTTTCCACAGCAAGAAGCAAAAATTAGGCAAGCAACTGCCAATAAAATCATAAGTTTTTTCATAATAAAAGGATTTAATTAATAAATAAAAATGTTCTAACAATAAGCGTGCAAAAGTATATATAAATATCTTTGGTTGATATAAAATTAAGTTTTTTTAACTATAAAATCATTAACAACTTCTATATTATTTATAAAGAATATAATACATTTGTTAATTTTATGATTTCAGCACACTGTTTTACATCGTGTACCCGTAAAATAGAAGCTCCGCGCTGAAGCGCCACTGTATTTAATGTAATAGTTCCGGTTAAGGATTCCGCAGGCGACGTCTTTAAAATTTTCTGGATCATAGATTTTCTGGAAATACCAACTACGATGGGAAAATTCAATATGAGAAACGTTTCGAGATGATGGATTAAGTAATAATTTTGTTCCGTTGTCTTCCCAAACCCGAATCCGAGATCAATAATAATATCTTTTACGCCTTTTGAAAGCAGTATTTCTATATTGTTTCCAAAAAATGAAAGCATATTGGAGGTTAATTCTTGGGTAGTGAGCGGCTGGTTGCGATTGTTATGCGTTAATATATAGGGTGCTTGATGTTTACCCACCACCTCAAACATGTTGAGATCGGCGCCGCCTGAAACATCATTAATCAGGGCTGCTCCTTCTTGAATTGCCATATCGGCTACCGCTGCCCGAAATGTGTCTATCGAAATGTGTGCCTCCGGGAAATGTGAAAGGATGAGGCGCAAATGCTTTTGTATGGATGTAAATTCCTGATTTTCATCTACCTTTATCGCGTTAGGTTTGGTAGAAACTGCGCCCAAATCTATAATGGTGGTGCCTTCTTCCAACATTTGCTCCACCCGTTTTAAAACGGCCGTTTCGGAAATATAGCGACCTCCATCAAAAAAGGAATCCTCGGTAATATTGAGGATTCCCATGATGATTGGGGGGGAGAGGGAGATTAATTTTTGATTTAAGTTTATAGTTTTCATATTTTTATATAAACTACCCCGTCTCGCTTCGCGAGACACCCCTTCAAAAATTTGAAGGGGAATTAATGCATTTTAATATTATCCCCACAGTCTTGAATAATCATACGATACCAACGTTCCGGATATTTGGGTTGTTCCGGAAATTCTACTTGCGGGTTTTCGGTTTCGTTAGTGATAAATTTGCCGTCTTTTTCCTTCTTGATGTTGCCATCGTGGTATTTTACTAACAGGTATTCGAATAAACGATTCCAGTCGTATATCACTTCTTGCGCACGTTGGTTTGAAAAATTGGTAAGTTGCGCAATAGCATTATTGCGATCTTTATTATACATCTCAACGATATAGGGCGCCATTTTGTCAATTTCCACGATGCTTTGATTTTCCCACTTGTCTTGTCTTTCATTAACATGCTTAATCATAGCATTATAGCGTGTATAAACGAAATTGCTCACTTTGGTAAACGTCCAAAAAGCGGAGGTAGCTGAGTATTCTACCATAGATCCGTTTCCAACTCTGAATCCTTCCGGAATTTCCGTAATGCAGCAGAACATAGGCACGTAGCAGGTGCTTGCCGCATCGTCCACGCCAAACCATAAAATGCCGCCGAAAGCGTCGGGGTATTGGCTGCGCGTTTGACCTACAAACGAGAAGCCGGTTTGATGGGTAGCCGTAGCGCGTTCGTGCACATACTTTTGTCCGTCTATTTCCCAAGTCATGGGGCGCCATCTGTAAGGGCACTCGAAAGGACCTGCGCCCAAATCTTTGGTCATATCCATGGAAGTTCCTTCATAGTGGTCGCGCATCAAGATCATTACTTGGCGTACATCTACTTTTTCTACGGGTTTAATCCACAAGGGCATACGATTTGTTAAATCTTCGCCGCGGGCATATTTTTCGTACGGCAACATCTCTCTTTCGTTTAGGCGGAGGAAACCTGCCCACACACGCGCTTCACAATAGCGAGCCGCTCCGAAATCCATAGGTGCGTAAATATCGCTGAAGCTGAATTGTGCATCGGGAGCCTCTTTAACATTTGCGGGATACAGCCCTTTTAATCTGGCAAATGAAATCACATCCCAGGAATAGATGGTGGTTACTTCAGGATTGTACAACTTATCGAATTGCTTGTTGGTGATAGACGTTTTACCGTCTGCCAACGGGAAGGTGGTGATACGCGCCTGATTGGCATGTCCGCTCACATAACCATCGGGAATAAGGCGTGCTACCCATACGGCGCCTTTTGTCCAGCCTTTTACGGGTTTGCCTTTGGCATCGAGCATCGGTTCAGCTTTACCAATTAATTCCATAACCCAAGCTTCGTTTTTATCAATAATAGAAAACGATTCGCCTGTGCTGGCATAGCCGTGGTTGTCTAACAGGTCGCTGATACATTTGATCGCTTCACGCGCACTTTTCACGCGTTGCAACGTAATGTAAATCAAAGAGCCATAGTCCATAATGCCGTTGGGAGCTTTCAGCTCATCAAGCCCTGTGTAGGTCGTTTCGGCAATACATACTTGCCACTCGTTCATGTTGCCCACCACATTATAGGTTTGCGTAACTTGTGGAATTTGCCCTAATTTTGTGCCGGAGTCCCATTCAATAACATCCATCATGGTGCCGGCAGGGTAAGTGGCGGCAGGCCAATGATACAATTCTCCATACAAAGTATGAGAATCTGCTGAATAAGAAACCATTACGGAGCCATCTTTGCTGGCGCCCTTCGTAACAATGAAATTGGTGCATGCAAAGGTTTGCATAAGATTTGCGGTTACAAACAAAAGTACCGCTGTGAGAACTAATTTTTTCATAAATGTAAAATATTATATGGGTTGATAATTTGGTTTCGATAGGGCGCGAAGATATAAAAAAAGATAAAAGTTGCTTATTTTTGAAGAAAAAATACAACTTTCAGATAAAAACTGCATAATTCACGACTTTTTTAACACACTGATTATCAGAAAAATAATTTCTTAAAATTGATTTTTGAATGAAAACTTTTTTATTTTTGCCGCGTTAAAAATTAAAAACATAAAGAAATGAAAACACCTCCCAAATCACCGCCCGTTACCTTAGCAGATGTGTGGGCAACATTAGACGAAGTAGCACAAATTAATAAAGAAAGTGGGCGCAAGCTTGATAAAATGATTGCCGAATCGGAAAAGCACGAAAGAAGAATGAAAAAAATAGAAAAAACAATGGGCTCCTGGTCGTACAGCCATGGTTGCTTTGCGCAAGACTATTTTTTCAATGCTTTTGCAGATGACGAACAGGATTTTTTCGGCGAACATTTTCATAAAATCAGCAATCAGTTAAAAATTGAAACAAGAAAGCTTGCAGCTGAGTATGATATTGTAATGTATAATGATAATTATGTAGCTATTATCGAAGTAAAGTATAAAGCGCATAAAAATGATATTCCCAAAGTAATTGATCAAGCAAGAACTTTTAGAATACTATGCCC
>Ga0123356_10002842_pt1 | contig 18324 bp, 11 predicted proteins | sample TergutEmb28metaG_2_FD_92546 | JGI IMG/M metagenome (GOLD analysis project Ga0123356, IMG submission 92546) | Embiratermes neotenicus P3 segment gut microbial communities from Petit-Saut dam, French Guiana - Emb289 P3 | ecosystem: Host-associated > Arthropoda: Insects > Digestive system > Gut ...
CCGAGTCCGTTGTAGAGGTAGCTTGCGGAAGTAAGTTCAACGCCGTTTCTGTCAAGGCGTCTTACCTGTGTTATGTTGCCTCTTCCGTCTGCAGCCTGCTCGCTTATATTGCCAAGCGGGTCTGTGGTTATGGCAAGGGCTCTTCCGCCCCTGAGGGCGTAACGAGTAGTCTGGACGGACCGCTGCTCCATTGGGGAGGCTGGCAGTATGGTACGCGTTACCCTGTCGAGGCTGTCGTATTCCTGCTCTGTGGGGTTAATCATTAACTGTCTGTCACGGAGGCTCCATGCGGCGAGACTTTCCGCGGTTTTGATTTCTACAAACAGGGGCTGTCCTGAGGCTACGGCGCGTCCTTTTGAGTCGTAGGAAGTGAACCCGGAAACATTCCAGCCCTCTTTTGTGTTGCCGTTATTCCACACTTCGCCCTGTTTTGCGGTATAAAGAACGCGCCCGAGTCCGTCGGTCATTATCACGGTTGTAAGGGTGTCGCTGTTGTTACTGTCGAACAGTATTTTATTTTCTGTTATGGCGTACCAGTTACCTCCTTCGGGTGTTTTATAATCGTATCTTACGGCGGGCGTCCTTCCGCCTCTTTTGTAGTTGTCGTACGGGCTCCAGACTTCTGTCAGGCGTCCGTAGCTGTCGTAGACGTAGTCTATATTGTTTCTGTTTTCGTCCGTTTCTCTTGTTTTTCTGCCCAGGGCGAAGTCCCATTCGATATAGGATCTGTAGGGGGTAGTTATTCCTGTTCCTCCGGTTATTATCTCCTGTACGTACTGTTTGTAGTTCGTGTCGTATACGTATGAGACATGCGCGCCGTTAGGGTCTGTAATCTTTGAGAGGTTGCCGTAGTTGTCCCATTCAAGCCTTGTTGTCCCGTCGTTCGGGCTTCTGTTTTCGCCGAGGAGCTGAGTAAGTTCACGTAACGCACCGGTATCTGGGTAGTAATCCCCTATGCGTTTTCTAAGGAGGCCTGAATCTTGTCCGCGCACGGTTATCTCGGAGGGGTGTGCGTGAAGGTAGAGCGCGTTATTGTGCCAGTATCTTATGTCGGCGGTTATTGTCTCCGTGCCGTCGGCTTCTTCCACAAGGCGGTTTACGTTTCCGTAGTTATCGTAATAGTAGAGAGTTTTTGTCCTGATAAAAATGCCGTCATTATCGTCTTCCATTACTACATGGTTTTCCTCAATATAGCGTGCGTGCGGCGCGATATCGGCTCTGTATTCAGATGTTCTAAGCTGCGTGTACCGCTGCGCATCGTATACCGTAACGGCGCGGGTCATGCCGCGAAGGTGGTAGTCTCTGTTGTAATACGAGGTTTCCGTTACCCCGAGCGCTCTTCCATTTCTGTCAACGGGAGTTGTCCTTACCCACTCGAAGCCTAAAAACTCTTTTTTATCCCTGTCAAAATAGCCGTTGGAATATGCGTAACGTACTCTGTACTCGTGCTCGCTTGCGTAAGCGGGGTTTTTCAAATCGCCTGTGCCGCTGTTGTCGCGCATTGTAAGCTGCGAGAGCACATAACGGCCCTGCGGCATCTCGGTTGTCCCGGGTTCCCAGCCGTACTCAAGCGCGTACTCTCCGCCCTGCGGAAGGGATATTTTTCTCAAATGCCCTACGCGCCCTGTAAGGTTTTTTTGAACCAGAAGGTAACCGGAGCCGGGAATGCGGAGCACCCTGTCCGGCAGTCCGTCTCCGTCTATATCCATCATCCTCATCGAAACTCCGTTGAGGCTCGCTCCTGTATTAAACCCTCCTCCTCCTTCAAGTTTTATGTTTAAAGAAAACGAGATGAAAAACCCGCCTATTTTAAAACTTACAAGGCCGTAGAAGTTCGTGCTTATACTAAGCCCTGCAGATATCGTGGAGTTTGTTTCCAGTTTATTAAGGTATTTGTTTATGTTGGCTCCGAACGGGTTTATCGCAAAGCCGCTGTTAAATATATTAATGTTATTTGATGCCGAGTTCCCGACCACAGGAAGGCCGCTGAATACCTCCCTTAGAAGGTCGCCGTCCGTTTTTGTCATAAAAGACATTATGTCTCCCGCCGACAAACCCCAGCCTGGCAAATCAAACTCATGCATTTCGTCATCAAACCTGTCGCCGAGGTTATAACGCACATAAAGTTTGCCGCCATCCGCCCATACCATATCGGGAAGACCGTCAGCGTTCATGTCGACAAGCATCGCATCCGTTTCCATTATGGAAACTGAATAACTGAGGCCGCCGCCTACGTTCGCTCCTGCAAAAAGCGTGCTTCCCGAGTTAAACGACATCGGGAGTCTTCCCAGCGGAAACGACACGGAAACTGTTTCAGAGCTTCCGCTGTTAAGGCTTGTTCTTTCAAAACCGTTTAACAAACTGCTTTGGAAGTTTCCCCTGCCCATATTCATTCTGACGCCGCCTGAGTCGACATAATCGGGAAGACCGTCTCCTATCATGTCTATAAATCCCGCCGTTTGCGAGTTGGTTCCGCTTGCGAAACCTGCGCCGTTTAAGCTTACGCTTCTGGGTTTGCCGGATGGGGAAAACTCGGTTGTCGCGGCGCCTCTTGCGTTAATGGACGCACCGACCGTGTTTACCCTGTTAGTATTGCGGCCCATATCGCCTATTCCGGATATGGTGTACGTATCGGCGAACCCGTTCCTGCTTCCCGTAGTCACGGTTATCATGTTTCCCGCGGCTTGCAGTATATCCGCAGCGCCGCCGCCGCTTATGTTCTGTAAGGACTGATACACGCGCGACTCGCTTGTATTGGTGCCGGAATTGCCGTTAAAGCTGAATGAAGAACCGTTACCTATGATTTCCGCCGCGTTTTCCAGTTGTTCAAAAATCTGAACTTTTAAGTCGGTGCCGATAGACGCGTTAAACGTGCTGTCCGTCCCGGTATTCTGGCTTCTGCGTATGGCGGGCATGGCCATGTTGACGGTGTTTTGATTGTCGACAGCAATGGCGCCGGGTATTTCGTAATAACTTGTTCCTCCCGCGCGGCTTGCATAAATGCGGTTACGGTCTATGTACGCGAAGTATGTTCCGACTTCCGTTACGGCTTTACCGTCTGTAATGGTGTTTTTCATGGTCCGGGATATTGGTCCCACAAGCTCGCCGCCTCCCATGGCAAGCTCCTGATTACTTCCGGGAATCGTTAATAAAAGTCCGTCCTGCACCACATATTCGTCAACCGCCTGCGCCAATGCCTGCGCCACGGTCATAAAATGCATGTAATGGACTTCAGGCTCTTTATAACTGTAATCCCCGCGTTCTATTCTTTCTCTTTCTTCTTTTATTATTTCTTCCTGTTCTTTCAGGCTTGTAGCCGCGTTTGCCTGTTGTTCTAAAAGTACCTCGCGGCTGAAGGGTTTTTTCTCCTGGTTTCCAAGCCATATCGCGTAATACCAGCGGTTTATTCCGCCGGGAAGAAGCTCCGCCCTGGCAAAACTTTCTTCCATCTCGTACACCGCGGGATCAAGTTCCATGCCTTCAAGTAAATCATTTATATCAAAATCCTCTGCGTCAGGATCATTCATCGCGTCAATGTCGCTTACGGATACCGTGTACGAAAGAGGAGTTCTTTGCCTGTTTGTAAAATCTTCCCCGCTGTCCCACCGAAGGCGGCGTTTGTTTTCCTTGTTTACAAATCTGTTTGCGTTTGCGCCCGTCCGATCCAGTACGGGTATGAAAACGCCGCCGTTTTCTACCTTGTACATGCCTCCGGCGTAATATGTTATCTCGCGCCTCAAGTTCCCCGTATAATGCATAAAACCAAAGCCGACGCTCATTTCAATAAGTTCTTTATAAAGCTGTAGCCGCAGGTTTTCTTCCTGAAAGAAATTGTTTATATCGCCGCTTGTAAAAGGCGCGTCAAGAAACTCGTCTTTCAGCCTGAATATCCCCTCGCCGCTTCTTTCATAAAACTTTTCCCACTCTTCTGCGGCATTGGTAAGCCTGTCAATGTCTCTTTGCCCAAGCGCCCTGCTTATCCAGTTGAAACCGCCGAACTCGTATGTCTGCTCGTAACACAGCGTGCCGCCGTATTCCGTCTTAAATGTTATAACTGTTCTTCCGCCGCCCCTTGTTACGCCGGCTTCTCCTGCGTGTACGCCGTCTATATAATACGGATAAAGCGCGAAGCCTGAAGAAAACGGTTCCGTTATTTCAGGCGTCAAAACGGGAGAATCTTCTTCTTCTTCAAATTCTATATCCGCGTTTATCGCGATACTGTACTCACGGCCGTTTATTACGTCTATCACAAGCCTTCTGTTATTCCCCGCGTTATAAACATATCCGCTCCTGCCCGTATTGCGGCCTGTTATTAGATCTTGCGCCGAGTCTTTCATGTACACGCTGCCGGAATCGGCCCTGTTGGGTACGGGATACAACGTAAAGGAGCCGTTTTCAGTTCTTATTTCATAACCTGTCAGTTTATCGTAATAAGAAGGATCGCCCGCTCTTACAAGCCGTATCAAACTTCCTATTTCGCGCTCAACATCCTTCCACCAGCCGGGTCCCGTTTTTTCCGCATCGGTGTTTCTTACGTACGCGTCGCTTCCGGCGTGATAAAGATAATAGCCCGTAAGCGCGCGGCGATAAGCTTCATTGTTTCTCCTGTTGTCTTCCGCGGCGGCTCTTTCCCATAACGCCTGAAAATGTTCCGCCTCTATAATCCCGGGTACAAACCACCCGTTTGTTACTATCGCTCTCCATATTTCTATTTTTTCTTCCCTGCTTGCGCCGCTGAACACCGTCTCCCAGTCCGCGCCGCTTAATGTGTAGTATGATGCATGATACGGCATGTCTGGTTCCGGTTCTACCAGAACATATAACGGACGTAATATACCCATCTGTTGAACTGAATAAACCTGTATTCCCGCAGGCGGCACGTAACGAAGCTGCTTGTCCATGTCGCCAAGGTAACGTATTTCCTCATACTCTATCGTTATTCCCCAGTCTATCGCGTCTCCAAATACAAACTCCGCGGCGTCACTTAAAAAATAAAGAGACTCTTCAGCGCCTATAAGCATCCTCTCGTCGCTTCTGCCCGTGACGGTGTTGTTCACAAGCGTTATTTCGCGCAGCAAATCCGTCCTGTCGTTATTATAATAATACGTCTTCGCCGTTATTCCGTCTCTGCTTAAGTTGTCCGCCGCCAGTATGTCCTGCGTTACGCGAATAAGACCTCTTTCGGGAGAGCGCCACTCGCGAAGCGGCGCCTCCTGATAAAACGTTCTTTCAAGTTCCTCTCTTTCTTCAGGACTCAAAGGAATATCCATATCCATGGGTATGTTTACAGCACCCAGTGTCCGAAGCGGCGTGTAACTGAAACGTATCTCGCCGTTCCGGCTCATGTTACGGTAATACCTTGAGTCGCCCCTTACCACTATGTCTACAAGCCCGTCGCCGTCTATGTCCGCAAAGCTTACGTCAGTGTCGCTCCAGCCTCTCTGGCTTACATGTGAATATAAAACTCCCACTCCTATCAATTTAAAGCCTATACCGGCTCCGACATTCCAACCGCTTGAAGCGGACGAACTTGTTTCCCTGCCTATGTTACGCGCTGTTCCGTTATCCCATTCAACATCTACTTCCCTAAACCCGCCGCCCATGTTCTTCAGTACTCTTACTTTGCTGTTCTCGACTATGACGCAGTCGGGCCGACCGTCGCCGTCTATGTCTATAAACATCTGCCTCGTCTCCGAGGTGCCGCTGCCGGTACTCCACATCCCGCCGCCGTTAACGCGTAAATCAAATATACGGCTGCCGGGCCCTATCCCTACGCCGCCGCCAAAAGACCCCTGCGCGCCACCGCTGACGCTTGACTGTACCTGCAAGCCGCCGCCAAGGCCATACCAGGGTTCGGGACGACCGAACATTTCTCCTTCAAGCTCCTCGTACTCAAACTTGTAGCTCCAGAAATATTCTTCCTCATTCTCCGCGGAAACCTGCCCGAACCGCGTCATCTGGGCCGCGCCGAACATGTTCGACTCATATTCCGTCTGATAAACACGTACCGGAGCTCCCAAATAACAAACCCCTATGCGCTTTAACAGCAAATCCGTCCTGCTTTCATACCCGCCGCGGCCTTCAACGCGTACATCCTTGCGGCCTTCTTCATATTCAAATCTTACAGAGTAGGGCGCCACAGATCCCGCTTCGCGCACGTTTCCCGTGTAAATTATCTCATCCAGAAACAGTTGACCTGTTCCTCTTCTATATACATACCTTATGGTGTTCCCGAATACGTCCTGCTCTTCTTCCAGTTCCCAGATAAACTTCCGGTCCCTGGCAGCTCCGCTCCACGCGCCGTCGCTCTTGCCGTATGTCCGCTGTGTCCCAGTCCTGTCGGTTACTATCCAGTAATCGGTATCAAGACCGCCTTCGCGGATAACTCGCACGATCCTCTCATAATTTGTCTCGCGTAAAGGTCTGTAGGTTATCGTCTGCCCGGTGCGGCTTTGCTCCTCAAGTATCACTCCGTCCAAAAGATACGTATCCCTTATGTCGCGGTGTACATCTGTGTCTTTTCCGTTAAACCTAGGGGATCCCCATCTGGTGTCGGTCACAATACTGCTTCCAGCGTGAAGGTCAAAACCACGCCCCATGATTCCGTTCCCGCCGCCGCTTGAATATGTAACCGCAACACGCGGCGTCATCCCGGCTCTCCCGGGAGGCGTCTCTATCGGTATCCTGAACGACGCATCCCCGGTGTTGTTTCCGCCGAGGCCTTCTATACCGGGTATGCCAGAAGACGGGTTCGCCGCCTCAAGACCCTTTATCGAGTTTATGTTGAAGTTTAAAGGCGCGGGACCTTCTGGAAGACTCAGCGTTCCGTTTATCATGTCGGTAAAATGTGTCGTGTAACTTTCTACGTACCATTCGTCCACTCCGCCTCTTTCAAGCTGCTCCCATCTCCTGGCTACTGTATCGTAATAGTATGTAAAAAGCGTTTCCTTCGCGGATTCGCTAAGCTCAGGATCGTATCCCATCCTTATCTTCGCAGGAATCCTGAATGTTAGTCCCGCAGGCTCAAAACGGTATCCGCCGCCCCCGGACGTTACGTTCTTCATACCGTCGCCCGTGTCTTCTGTCGTCCATAATCGTGTTATGCTTATCTCGGTATCTTCTGACAACGCCCCAGGCGGTACCTCTATCTCCGCAGCTCCCAGGCGCACTATGCCCCCGTACTGCGCATATATCATCTCGGACGCGCTGGGCGCCAAATACTGTATGGATGAATGATTTTCTGCGTAATCCGCGCCGAATACCGATAATGGATATATCACTCCAAGCTGAATAACAGCAAGCGCCGCCGCTATCGTCTTGCGTATAACGTTATGCGGTGACAACTTACTTCTCCTCACGGAAATATATGTCTACCCCGGACCACGGAAAATTGTCAAATGGCGTTATTACCGCTATATACCCGTTTCTTCCGCTGCGCAGTGCAGGGAAATTGTCATCGCTGAAATGTTCGATTTCGTATCCGTTTATTTCCAGACGGTATTTGCCTGTTTCCTGAATATAATCTACTTTTAACTCATTAAAATAGCCGGCGCTTTTAGTTATATGCGGCGTTGTTTTCCACCAGCCAAAATCTGTAAACACGCCTCCTGTTACCTTTCCTACTATGTACTGTCCGTCATTATTTATCATTATAACAAGCATGGCATGAATAAAATCACCGTCAATTTCATATTCTCCATGACAAAATACCATCCCGTATCCGCCGCCGGAATATCCGCTTGACTTTGTCATTCCTACTGTCCGGCTTTCAAAATCGCCGCTACCTTCGTCCCATACCGTCCACATTGTTGTTCCTTCGCGTGTCCGGTACTTAGTATCATTTGTCCTGAATACTGTTTGTGTTATACCATTTCCGATGTTTTCTTCAGAAAAAAGTTCATCTATCCATACTAATGGCGGCGGAGCTTGTGGTAACTGCCATCCATAAGGGATGCCAGAGTTGGGGCACCCTGTAAAAATAACGGCTGTTGCCACTATCAAGCCGCCCGTGAAGCGCAACGTTATCCTCCAATCTTTATCGGTACTATGCTAACAAGGCTTATCCTGTATTGCACTATATCTCCGCCGGGTATTCCGGCAGAAACAAACTGTGATTTTGCCGGGTATAATTTGAAGTAATACCTTCTAGTTTCCAGTTCATTGTTAATTATCCAGAAATCCCTGAGCTGCCTTACGGTATCGCTGTTCCTTGCGTATTCGTAATATTCAAAATGCGTCGGAGCATCTGTTGCCATAGCTTTTGAATCGTTTACAACAACCGATGCCTGCCTCATGGGAGGTATATCTATGTAAAACCAGTCCTCGTCAATGAGTTCAAGACCGCCGTATGAACGGTAATAATAGATGTTTGCTATGTAATCAATTGATTCAAGTTTCAGGGCCTGTTCCATAGTGTCATTCTTATAAACATCGCGGGTTATAAGAGAACTTACTCCCAAAACTTCATCCGACGGGCCGAATATCTGTGAGCCGCGTCTTTTGGACAGCCTGTATATATACCGTTTGCCGTTTTCAAGACCGCGGTCTGCGTGCTCCAAATTTGTTCCCCGGTACGCTGTCCTGTACGAAAGCAACCCGGGGCTGTCTTCTGCGCGTTCCAGAATGTACTCGTCAGCGCCCGCATCATAATCCCAGCTTATAAATATTGTATTCGATTCAACAAATGATTCTACATTTGGTTTTACAATTTTTGGATCTTCTATGGATCTGTGAAGCATGTCATACATACCGTCGCTGCATGCAGTTAACGTAAACAAAAATAAAATCAAGCCTGCCGTTTTTACCATTTGCTCCTGACCTCTTTACTGTAAACTTTAATATTAACTCCCACGACCGGAGAAAAAGTAATCAGGGAATTATCGTTAATTAAAAAATCAAAATCACTTCTGAAAAACAATGAATAAACATCGTTTAAAACAAACCTGTATCCCAAGTTAAAGTTAAACCCAATATTACTGAAAACATAGTCCCGGCTAATGTCATATTTTTCCGTCATGGAAAAGAATTCCAGAAAATAAACAAAGCCCAATCCCGTGGATATCTCATGTTGATTTGACAGTACTAAGTTCAGTTTTAAAGGAAGCGTAAAATAGAATGTGTGGTTTGCCACTTCATATCTAGCCGGGTTACCGATACCAAGCCGGTATTTAACATCAACGCCTGTCGACAAATAACACGATTTGCCTCTGAACATGAAAAGAGTATCCCTTGGGATCAACTCAAATCCGCTCCCTATAACCGCAGTTCCAACCATCACATCAACCCAGTTTCTGTCAATTGGTGTCCAATAACCAAGTGAGGCGGGAATTGAAATTCGCGTCATCACTATTTTTTCCGGAATAATTTCAATATTAAACGTATCACCTATAAAAATCATGATTTTTAACGCCATGTCATCAATTAAGCGGTCATAATTAGAACTGTCGTCCATTTGAAAAAACGACTGCATAATTTGCCTGTTATTATAATCAAACAGCCTTATTTCCATTTGCAGGCTGTGCGTACGCCTTGTTAAATACCCGTACAATAAATACTCTATCTGTTCATTACGGCATACCGTTACGGCGTCAGTTAACGACTGAGGAGGACTTATACGGTTGTCCCTTAACCTGTTAAACTGCAGTGAAATACCCGTTTCCATTGCCCATAGAGAAGATAATAAGTCTGATTGAACCGCAGCCGTATTACGGCCGAATTGATCGGTCTCATCAATATAAAGTATCGGAGCTACATTTATAGTAAGGCCGAACACCGCTGCAGGAAGCAATAAAATCCAAAGAAATACTGTTATTCTCAATGTAACACCCTCGTATCCAGACCTCTTTCTTCCAATTCTATAAATTCCAGTACATCCCTTATTTCCATTCGATGATAACCATTTCTTTCCAGCGACTGTAAACCCTCTTTTATCCGAGGGTAATTACTCCTGTCCATTTTATTGTTTAAAAACATACTGTAAAAAAAATAAAACCGCGCATCTGTATTCTCGGGCCTCGCTTCGGCTACAGCGCCGTATAATGCGCCGGCTTGAGCGTATCTGCCTTCCGCAAACAGCGCGTCCGCATCCTTTTCCATATCGACAAGCAAAACCTCTGAGTATAAACTTTCCAGTGTCCGTTTCTCCATCTCGGCAAGCAGTCCGGCATATACGGCATTTATCCTCTGTATACTCTCATTAGTTGTGGTTATCTGCCTTCCCGTTACGTTCGTCCCGGCAGTAATTTGTTCTATAACGGCAACCGCGGCAGAGGAACCAATAATTCTGCCGGCTTCGAGCAACAGTTCCGTTTGCCTTGCAGTCTGTTCAACTATTAACGACTCAAATCTGGATATTCTTTCAAACAGTATTTCGGTCTGCGTTTTGAGCTGCTCTTGTATCGCTGTTTCCAGTTCATTTATCCTTTTCTGCTGAACCGTATGATTCCCGATAATAATTATTGCAATAACTACGGAAATACAGGCAAATATTATGACAAATCCATAACGGGACATTACAGCCAGCAGCCTTTCACACTTCATCCGTTTATTAAAACGCATCTCCCTGAATAAACATATTCATAAGTATAAATCAAAATTAATAAAAATGAAATATTTTTATTTCGCCGTGTTTTACATTATAATTAATTGTATGTACAGCGTTATAGTTATGGCTTGCTTTTGTATTCTTATAGCGGTTATTGACCTTAAAACTTACCGGATACCGGATGCGCTGCTTGTGTCTTTTGCAATTGTTATGACACTTATGGAAGGAAATCAGCCCTATGAGCTGATGTATCTGCGTTTGTTAACTGCAATAATGTCATTTCTTCTCTTTTGCGCCATATGGCATTATACAAAAGGCATTGGGTTTGGAGATGTCAAGTACGCGGCTCTTTTGGGTTATCTATTGGGACCTGAAATGCTCATTCCTGCGTTTATTTTTACAGCATTGTTAAGTTTTTTTGTCTATTTTACAGGAATAATAATTTATCATTGGCCGAAAACGCTTAAAATTCCATACGCGCCATTCCTGAGTGCTGGTGCGGTTATGTCAATTATAAATAATCTTAATCTCACAGGCGGTGTTATATGAAGCTGTCAGTTGTATTTTTAACAATTCTTATTTTATTTTCTGCACCGGCATTGATACAGAGTCAGACCATACGCGCCATGGATTTCCGCAACCAGAATATATCGGACATTCTTATGGTGTTAGCCGAAACAGGAAGGCAGTCGATTATTGTCGATGAGACCGTAATGGGAACAGCCACTTTTCATTTCAGCGATTCTACTTTTGAAGAAGCCCTTTACCGTTTCACAGACGCGTGTAATCTTTTTGTGGAAAGGCGGCATAACGCGTATTACATATCCCGTATTCGCATCACCCGTGATGAAGACCTTATCAATCTATACACGGAAAACGTGGATATAGAAATGCTTGTAAGATCGTTATCCCGGAACATAGGCGTTACAATCCTGTACGACCAGCTTCCCCGGGCTACAATAAGCCTTAATAGCGAAAGAGCCCAAATAACCGATTTACTGGAAATAATTATCATGAGATACCCCGAATATTCAATTGCTTTCGAAAACAACGCGTACTATATAAGACGGGCATCTGATAACCTGCAAAATACGGCTGGTCGTCTTGGAAGCAACTCAATTACTGTCAGTAACGGTCTATACAACATGAATATCCAGAGAGCCTCTTTTTCATCAATTCTGGCTTTGCTATTCAACACAGGCGGTAGGGAATACTCAATGCTACAAAGGACCGATTCCTCGCTTGACAACCTTTATTTCCAGGATAAGGAATTTAATCAGCTTTTACGCCTTGTACTCGAACAGGCAAACTGTGATTTTGTTGAAAGTAACTCCATTTATTATATTTTTGAAGTCCAGCGCAGGGATATTCTGAAAAAACTGAGGGATGTAATCGTAATTCAGCTGCAGCATATCTCTGTTGACACGGCAACAGCCCTTATTCCCAATGAATACTCAGCTTCGTCATTTATGAAGACTGACAGGACATCCAATTCCGTTTATCTTACAGGCAGCACGGAAGAAATAACGCCCATAGCCGATTTTCTTACCATGCTGGATGTACCCGTAGAAGGCAAGTCCTTTGTCCGTTATGAAGTTCAGTTTCTGCCTGTAAGGGATTTTATAACACTTCTTCCGCAGGAACTCTCAAGGACTACTCCTTCTGTTATACCGGGTTCAAACGCGTTTATTGTGTATATAAATGAAGAACAGGAAAAGCAATTTGAACATTACATTAACCTTGTGGACAGGCGCAATACCGGAAAACCAGTCCATCTGCGGTATATAAAAAGCGACGAATTGCTTCAATATCTGCCTCCGTCCGTAACGAGAGACGAGCTAATCATATCTTCCGACCCAACGCTGGTTTTCTATACGGGGACTGACGATAAATACACGCAATTTCTGGAACATCTCAAACTTATAGATCAGCCAAAACCGCAGATACGTTACCAGCTTCTGGTTATTCAATACCATCGAAGTGATAACGTTAACTGGTCGAGAAGCGTGAATGTAAACTCTCCTCCCTTGATTCCAGGAGGTATGGCTGCCCCAACCATGTTTTCCGGTTCTTTTTCTAATCTGTTAAACATCAGTTTTGATGTTATTACGGAGTTCGGATACCAGTTTGCCGCCAATCTTAATTTGCAGCTAGGCGAGGACAGGGCAAAAGTCCTGGCCGACACAACCCTTAACGGAATATCAGGACAGGATATAAGATTCGAAAATACCACCACCTTTCGTTACCGCGATACCACAATTGATCCCAATACCGGGCGTCCGCTTTATACAGGCGTAACACGCGAGATTCATTCAGGTCTTGTTCTCAACATTAACGGCTGGGTATCTGGAGACGGAATGGTAACCATGAATGTTAATGCTAACGTTTCCAAACAGGACGAAAGCGGCATAAACGCAAGCGCTACTACAAACCCGCCTCCAACCTCCGAGCGTGTTGTGAACACGCAAGTAAGGACAAAATCCGGGACACCCATTGTTATCGGCGGACTGTTACAGGTAGAAAAAGTAGAAAATGTCAGGAGATTACCTGTATTCGGAAGAATTCCATTAATCGGCAGGCTCTTCAGGGATACTGTAATTCAGGAAAATACAACGGAAATGGTAATCTATATAATTCCACATGTTCACAGCGGTCCTGTCCAAACAACAGATCATTCCAGAAGGATTGATAACTACTTTGAAAGGTTTATCAATACAGACTGAAAAATATGAAAAAAGTTAGTCTAAAAAATCTGAATTTCAATTCCGCGTTTGGAGAACAATACGGAAGAGAATTTATAAGCCATAGAGGCGCAATAAAAATAAAAGAAACAGAAAATGAAGTGCAAATTGCCATAACCGACAGTGAAAACATTCAGCTTATTCATGAACTGGAAAATTTCCATATTCCAAAAAAGACTGTATTTTCCAGCATAAGCAGGGCGGATTTGGCTGCTTTCATCGGTGAAACAACGGCAATAGACCCGGTACATTCAAATGTAAAACAGGAAAAAGAACGTTCCATAGCGCTTGATGCAATAACTGAAGGCGCGCCTCTAGTAAACATTATTAACGCAATATGTATAGAAGCCATCCGGCTTGAATCGTCAGACATCCATATAGAAGCGCAGGCTGATTCCGTGCATATTCGATACCGCATAGACGGCGTTCTTCGTACCGTAAAAAAAATTGAAAAATCTGTTTTTATCACTATTTCCAACCGCGTAAAAATAATGGCAAATTTAAACCCTTTGGAACAACGTCTGCCTCAGGACGGGAGAATGTCTGTTACAATAGGTGATAATACCGTAGATTTGCGCGTTTCCATTATTCCGGTTGCCAACGGTGAATCCATTGTATTAAGAATTTTTAATACAACAACAAAAATGCTGACTTTGGATGAGTTAGGTTTTAACAAACAAGATTTTAATGCCGTTAAAAAAGCAGTCCTCCAGCCTGTCGGGCTGATTCTTTTAACGGGTCCAACGGGAAGCGGTAAAACCACTACCTTACATGCCCTTATAGCAAGCCTGCCTATACCGGAGTTAAAAATCATTACTATTGAAGATCCGGTTGAACAGCTAATTCCGGGTGTAAACCAGGTGCAGGTAAATGATGAAATAAACCTTTCTTTTGACAGCATGCTGCGCCGTGTCCTCCGGCAGGATCCAAATGTTATTATGGTTGGAGAAATCAGGGATACCGCTACTGCGGAACTTGCCCTGCGTTCTGCTTTAACAGGACATCTTATCCTTTCTACACTTCATACCAATGACAGTATTTCTGTAATAACGCGCTTGGAAAATATGGGACTTGAACCGTACCTTATCGCAGCGGTGCTAAAGTGTTCGGTTGCACAGAGGCTTGTGCGCAAAGTATGTCAGTTATGCAGAAAAAAAATCCCGTTAAGCACTCAGGTTAAATCATTGATGTCAAAATATAAAGTACCGGCAGACAGTATATATGAAAGCACAGGTTGTCCATCATGTGAATATACAGGTTACAAGGGGCGCACAGTAATAAGTGAAGTTTTTTCTATCGACAAAAACATTGAAGACATGATAATAAACCGCCAAACTGTATCAAAAATAGCGCATTATGCAGCCGCTCATACAGGCATGAACAGTATTGCTAAAAATGCCCTGGAAAAAGCGGCAGACGGTATTACTACAATGAACGAAATTGAACGGGAGGTGTTATTTTAATGCCTTATTACCGTTGTTCGATTTTTACAGTTTCCGGTAAAAAAATTACCTTGATAAAAGAAGCGGCAAATGAACATGAATTGTCCGCCTCGTTTAACAATACCGATCAAACATTGGTAAAGTACACGCAGGTAGAAGATACATCAATATCATATGTAAAAAAGAACTACAGCCGGGAAATAATCCTTGAGTTTACGGAAATAATGGCATCTCTTTTAGATTCAGGTCTTACGATTCAGGACGCCATATCATTATGCGCATCCATTGCGTCAGACCCGAAGACTTTATGGTTATGCAAGAGCCTGCTTCGCGCATTACAAAGCGGTATTTCGCTGCATGAAGCTTTGAAAATGCATTCTTCTTCATTTTCTTCATTGTATCAGGCTCTTGTGAAACTTGGCGAACAGACCGGATCTGTTGCCGCGGTTTTCCAGCGTATGGGAGTATACCTTCGTAATGAAAAGAAAATAAGAAGAAAAGTATCAAGTGTGATATGGTATCCAATGCTGATATTAACAGCCGCTCTTGCAGGCGGCGCGGCTATAATTATTTTTATAATGCCGCGGATGGCAGAAATTTATTCTGCTTTCAGAACCGGAACAGATCAGGACACAGTCATTGATCTGGCAAATATTTACAGTTCTATATGGATTTCTTTTACATTACTTGCTCTAGTTGCCGCTGGTATTGCAGGCTGTGTTCTGTTAAGAAAATACTCGCCGCGATTCGCGTATTTTCTGGATTATTTTTTCCTGAAAATACCGGTTTTTGGCAGATACATAAAGACTATCCAGACCATGGATTTTTCTTTTGCAATGGAGATGCTCACAGGGGCAGGTGTTAACATACACACCGCTTTAAAAGAAACTGCCTCTGTCGCCGGTAACCGCGCTTATAGCAAAGCAATAAGCAATGTTCACTCCATGCTCTTAAGGGGTGAACAGCTTTCTTTGGCTTTCAGTTATTTTAATGAATTTCCTCCTTATATTTCTACATGGATAGCAGTAGGAGAAAGAACCGGAACAGTCGTGCCTGTTTTTACCAAAATCAGGGAGTATTTTCAGGAGGATGTAGATCGCATGTCAGAAAGGCTGATGAACCTGCTGGAACCATTATTTATTTTTATAACAGGCATAATTGTTCTGATAATAATTTTACAATTTGTTTTACCATTATTTACTCTGTATGGGGGACTACTATGAAAAAAAATTACAGCGATGAAGGCTGGACCTTCATGGAAACCATTATTGTTATAGCTATTGTTCTTATTCTTACATCTGTAGTGGGCTTTACAGGGATCCAGTACCTTGACAGGGCAAGAGCTGCTACAGCAAGAAGCCAGATTGATTCTTTCTCTCTTGCTCTTGAATCATATTATATTGATTGCGGACGTTATCCTACGGAAGAACAAGGTTTACAGGCTTTATGGCAGAAACCGGTAATTGAACCTGTAAGCCCTAACTGGTCAGGACCGTATGTATACAGAAGAATACCCAGCGACCCCTGGGGTAACCCTTATGATTACAGGATCCCGGGTCCTGACGGCTTGCCTTATGGCATCCGTTCTTTCGGAGCTGACGGAAGAGAAGGAGGAGAAGGTAAAAATGCAGATATTACTTCCTGGGGAGATTAAAACTCATGGAAACACAGACGGATTTATACTGCTTCGCGATTTACTTATAATGTTTGCCGTAATTATCTGTTTTGCGGCAGTCCTTGCCTCGATGACTGTCGTATCGCGTCAGGGTTCACGCCTGATTGAGAATGTGCTGGAGGAAATTACCTCACGTAATAGTATTATGATGCAAATGGTGAACAGATGAAGCAAAATGATTTTAATCGTGATGCGGGATTTACTCTGATGGAAATATTGCTTTCTGTCGCGGTTATCCTCATCCTGGGCAGTCTTTTGGTTGTCGCCGCAAATACCGCGATGAAAGGAGCTTCGCAATCATTCAAGGCAGTCAATACCACAGCGGCTATTACCCGCATAGACCGCCATATCCGCGAAAGCGTAAACAACGTGCATATTCCCTATTGGGCGAATCCAGCACCCTATATCGAGGAACTTATATCAGTATTATACAGATCAGACATAGGATCATACATAAAATCAATAAGAATCATTTCCGATAACAGAAGAATACCGCGCGGCATAGAAGCGGTTTATACCGTAAATAACCATGAAACAAGGACAGTTGCCTTGTTCTCCTCCATAATGATAGTGGATACAGCTCAATGAAAAAAGATTCCGGGTTTATCGAGTATAATGCCGTTCTGTTTCTATTTTTTATTTCTGCTGTTATAACAGGCAGCATGTTTTATACAGCTTCAGCCATGAACTACTCACAATCCGATAAGAGGGATTTTAACAATAAACTGGCCGCAGACATGCTGCTTGATGAGATAATCAACAAGATGCAGCCTCTAAGACAATATCAATACGATGATAGAAACAACATCATAATTACATCACTTTGCCTGGAATACGAAAGTTATAAGCTTGAGTTTATGGATGTATCAAGTGGTTATAACCTTAATTTTCTGTCTGACGCCGATATGACGGACAGTAGTTTAACAAGGCTTCTTTTTCTGGATAATACAGGAGCGGCTTTTACATCATGGAGAAACAATAACGGTCTTTCTACATCTAAAGAATCATGGCGGGAGTTTATAAAACAGGAAGCATGGGAATCATGCGTATCTTATGGTTGGCTGCATATAAATGATACCGCATCCTTTGCCTACAGAAGGATTTACAGTTCTTTCGCTGCATCTGATCCAGGCAAATTGTTTCCGCTTGTTAACTACTTTCCCAGAATGAATGTAAATATGGTTAATCCTGCCATTATTCGCCCGCTAATAATGCGCAATACATTCAGAATAGAAAGAGCAAATGAAAGGACAGAGGCTCTTATAAACCGGCTCTCAAGCGGTCCTGTACTGCATGCGGATATATCGTCCATATTAAATATCTCTGTAAACCATCCGATAATGAGCTACTTGGGAACAAAAACAGCGTTTTGGATGATACGTTTTACAATGCCATCAGCACTGGAAGTGGAAGCTATTGTTGCAGCAATACCTGACAAAGACGGAGGCGTACAGGATATTGAGCTATACAGGCTTATCGACAGGAAATTTCTATAATGATTGAATTCTACGATCGTACAGCCTATTCATTATTTGTCATGGAAATTCCTCATGTGCGGGGTAATGAACTCACTTCGGCTGTTAAAATCAAATTAAACAGTTTGTATCCGGGAAACATCTCCGACTGCAACATTCAAATAAAGAAAAACGGAAGCAAAAAATGGAGCTATCTTGTTTTTGTACTAAATAAAAATACCGGAAATAAAATGCTCACCCTCTCGCCGCTTTTCATACAGTGCCTTTATATCCGGAAAACATCGAATGTGCTGTATGCAGGGAAAAATTGGCTTGATTATGTACGAATAGAAAACGGAGCCGTAATATCGTCTACTGTTAAAATAAGGGATGAAACATCCCTGCTCGGCGATATAAAAAATATGCTGGGCCCGGAGAAAGACCTTGACATATACTGTGACGAATCAGA
>Ga0123356_10002843_pt1 | contig 18321 bp, 27 predicted proteins | sample TergutEmb28metaG_2_FD_92546 | JGI IMG/M metagenome (GOLD analysis project Ga0123356, IMG submission 92546) | Embiratermes neotenicus P3 segment gut microbial communities from Petit-Saut dam, French Guiana - Emb289 P3 | ecosystem: Host-associated > Arthropoda: Insects > Digestive system > Gut ...
ACGCGAGTAATGGTTACCGAAATCTGACGATACTGTTTTGAAACATCCGGCGCAGGTCATTACCATATCCTTTGCGCCGATCGCATCCGCTTTGTTGAGTACCTCATCAGCGGCCCTTGTTGTAAGCGTTGTTGCACCCGTTCTCAACGCAGGCGACGTACAGCATATCTCACTCGCACCGAGACAGTTCTGCTTCACACCCGCTCTGTCGAGCACCTGAACACCCGCCTTCGGTATGTCCCTCATCCTGAACGATCCGGTACATCCGGCGAACATGACAACGTCCGGAGTACTTTCCCTTTTGACGTTGCTGGGCCACCATGCGTCCCTTTGTTCCTGATCCTCTCCGTACGGGTTACGGTCAACGCTTATGCGCTCGATAAGTTTCAGGTGCGCCGGTAACGGCCCGATACCGTTGTCGACGAGCCATGCCCTTATCTTCTCCCAGAACGCGACCAGTTCGATACCGGCGTGACATACCTTTTCACAATTTCCGCATCCGGTACATCTGTATATGGCGTCAACAAATCCGCCGCGCACTCTGACGTCCCTTCCGAAAAGACCGTCCATGGCGTTCCTCTTGTCAATTTGCGTCAGATAGTATATCTTACCTCTTGCCGTCACGGATTCCCACGGTGTCTGTGAGTGCGCTTCGCACACCTCTATGCAATAACCGCACTGAAGGCATGACAACATTTCCTTCTGTATACGCGGCATCTTCGTTATCAACGGTTTTTCACCCATTACAATGACCTCTTGATCAAACGTCCGCGGTCTCTTTGAGATACGAGCCGCTTCCTATTATTTTAACCTTAAAGCGAGCATCACTATATTTAGGTTTTCCACATCCGCACGTGCTTTTGATATAGTTGTTCGGGGATGTATGGCACATTATGAAAAAATCTGCATACTTCGATAACGGCGCAACGACCGCGGTCGCAAAAGAGGTATTAGATGAGATGCTTCCTTTCTTTTCTGAACATTACGGCAACCCGAGCAGCATTCATTCCATGGGCGATATCGCAGCTAAGGTGATGTCCGCATCAAGGAAAAAGGTTTCGAACGCACTGAAATGCAGACCGTCGGAGATAATATTCACATCCGGCGGTACGGAATCTGATAATTTGGCGCTTATCGGTACTGTTCTCCGCTCGGGAAAGAAAAAAGTGATAACATCCGCGGTCGAACATTCAGCGATATTGGAGGTGTGCGCATATCTGAAAAGGATCGGATATGATATCGTCATATTGCCTGTTGACAAAGAAGGAAAAGTGAGCACAGATTCGTTGGCAAAGGTCATTGACAAAGATACTGCGTTGGTCTCGGTCATGACCGCTAACAACGTCATAGGAACGATACAGCCGATCGCGGAACTTTCTGATGTAACGCATAAGCACAACGCACTGTTCCATACGGACGCCGTTCAGGCATTCACGAAAGTTGACATCGACGTTGCACGTGACGGCATCGATCTTTTGTCAATATCCGGACATAAGATACACGGCCCGAAAGGCGTTGGCGCATTATATGTGAGAAATGGCATAAAGATAGACCCGATGATACTGGGCGGCGGACAGGAGAACGGTCTGCGGTCATCGACGGAGAACGTTCCCTGTATCGTGGGACTGGGAAAAGCAGCGGAACTTGCGATGTCGACCATGAACGATGACGTAAAAAGAATGCAAAGGATGCGTGACGAGATCATTGACAGTACGCTCAGGATAAAAGGGACATATCTCAACGGTCCGGCAGACGGCAGATTATGCAACAACGCCCATTTCGGTTTTGACGGCGTGAAAGGAATGGATCTGATATTATCATTGAACAAAATGGGCATAATGGCATCGACCGCGTCAGCGTGCACAGCGGGAAGCGCAGATCCGTCACACGTCATGACGGCGATCGGACGAAGCGCAGAGGAAGCACTGTCGTCGCTTCGGATATCATTATCCAGATACAATACGCAAGAGGATGTCGATCTTCTTAGGGAATCTTTACCAAAGGCGCTGAGGACAGTTCGCGGACGATAAATAATTCAGAGGAAGAAAAACGCCGGAAGTATGCCCTTATAATGGGTACGCATCCTGTGAACGATGACCTTTCCTTTGTATTTGTCATCATCAGGAGGCATGACATCATAGACCAACCGGTGTTCCAAGCTTATGCGCCTGGAGAACGTTCCTTTCATACCTCCTCCCAATTGTTTGTACCGAGGAGGATTCTGAAATGGGTCTTTCTCCAGTATTGTCAGTAATTCCCTTGCCTTCTGCCCGTATCCGCTTCTGTCAAGTTCCTCAAGGTCTTTTTGAGCTTTTGGAGTAAGAAAGACCTCATATGTCACTGCTTTTCCACCTTATCAATTCGTTTTTCGGCATCCGACGCCCTTCCTTAATATCTTCCTCAAGCTCCGGAACGCCCATAAGGTAAACTGTTTCCATGATGCTTTCCCATTCATCTTCGGAAACCATGACAACCGTGCCTCTCTTCGTTGTTATTCTGACGGGTTCGTCAAGGGCTCCCTCGATAACATTATACAGATCCGCTCTCGCTTTGGTGGCGTTAATCGTTGTCATTGATTCAAGGACAGCATCACGGGTATAAAAACGTACGTTTTTTCGTACATAATCAACCAGTCCATAGGCGGACGCCTCAGTATACTAACTATACATGGGTTTATATCGAAGAAGCGAATTAGTGCGTTCCCGAGAGAATATCGTGAACGCAAAAGAATTCATTTCCAAAGTTCCCGTGCCGATATGCGGATTATCCTTAGGGCTGGCGTCGCTGGATCGGTTCTTATGGTATGTCTATCCCGATATCTACAAATTCAATGTCTTTGCGTTATTTGCGTTCATTATCGCAATATTGTTCACGCTAAGGATAATAACTGATCACAAAGGCATATTGAAGGACATACAGACACCGGCGGTGTTCGGTGTCCTTCCTACGTATACGATGACGCTGATGCTCCTTTCCGCATATATCAAAGATCATATAGGCGGAATATCAGGAGATGTTGCCTTCGCGATCTGGATATCCGCCATAGCCGCAAGTTATGTGTTCATGATATTCTTCATCAAAAAAGCATTCTTCAACTTCGACATGGCAAAAGTTACGCCAGGATGGATCGTTATTTTTGTCGGTTATGTTGTTGCGAGTGTAACGTCACCGTCATTCAATGCGGAGGATATCGGAAAAGTGTTGTTCTGGTCAGGAACGATATGTTATCTTTCACTCTTGCCGCTTCTGGTGTATCGTACCGTTGTCGTCAGAAAAATGCCTGAATCGCTTGTTCCGCAGATCGCGATATTCGCGGCTCCGGTAAATCTTTGCGTTGCCGGTTGTTTAGCAGCGTACGGCATGATACCGGAGGGCATCGCAGGTATCGTCTTACAGATACTGGCGGTAATGGGGATAATAAGTTTCGTCGCCGTTGTTGCATATCTGCCGATAATGCTCAACAGAAAATTCTATCCGAGTTTCGCCGCTCTTACTTTCCCGTTGGTCATAAGTGCCGTTGCATTCTACAGATTAGGGGAAGCATACGGATCGTCGCAATTATTTGACATCTTCCAGACGTTCGCTCTTGTGACAGCAACGTTAGTTGTTGTTTACGTTCTCGTAAGATACACGATCTTCTTTTACGCAGCGGCGAAGAAGGTATAGGGTCTGATGAACACCAACAGATCGAGTGCGGCGGCAGATGTGATGATCTTTTATACATATAGATGATTATCTATATGAGATGACCGTAATTGAACGACAAATATACTGATAACGCCAAACTCTTCGCGGCGCTTGCGGATGTCAACAGACTGATGATAGTTGATATGCTTTCCTGCAAGGAAATGTGCGCCTGCAGGATACTGGAGAGATTCAATATCACACAGCCCACACTCTCGCATCATATGAGGATACTTTGCGGATGCGGTCTGGTCAATTCCCGCAGGGAAGGAAAATGGATGTACTATTCGCTGGATGAAAGGACAGTACAGGGGCTCAAAGAATTCTTGGTGTATGCAACATCTCGCAAAGAGGATTGCATCTGTGCCGAACCGCTGTGCAATTGTACGGAAAGATAATGGTGAGGGAAGAATATGGACAAGATCACAGAGAATGTAAAAGAATACTACGGCAAGAAGTTGCAGAGCAAGAAGGATCTGAGAACAAGCGCGTGCTGTTGCAGTGAAAGGCCGCCGGAAGAGATAAAGGACATCCTGCCGCTGATAGCGGACGAGATACAGGACAGATCCTATGGCTGCGGATCGCCGCTGCCCCCTCTGCTGGACGGGATGGCCGTTCTGGATCTTGGCTGCGGTACCGGAAGGGACGTTTACATAGCATCCAAACTCGTCGGCGAAAAAGGATGTGTGATAGGTGTTGACATGACAACGGAGCAGATCGGAACGGCCGTAAGATATCAAGAAGAACAACGCAAACGTTTTCATTTCAAAAGATCGAATGTGAAGTTCATTCAGGGGTACATCGAAGACCTGGGATCATTGGGGATAGAGGATCAAAGTATCGATGTTGTGATATCGAACTGCGTGATCAATCTTTCACCATCGAAAGAACGTGTGTTCAGAGAAATATACCGAGTTCTCAGGCCCGGAGGGGAGTTATTCTTTTCCGACGTATTCGCCGATCGTCGTATAAGCGCATCGCTGGCATCGGACCCCGTATTACGCGGCGAATGTCTCGGCGGTGCTATGTATACGGAAGATTTTCGCCGTCTGATGGCAGAATGCGGTTGGCCGGATATCCGTTACACGAACATCCGCGCCATGGAAATAAGCGACGAAGAGATCAGAAAGAAAACAGACGTCATATCATTTTCGTCCAGAACCGTCAGGGCGTTCAAACTGGACGATCTGGAGGACATATGTGAGGATTACGGTCAGGTCGCCCGTTACGACGGAAGTATAGCGGGGCACCCGCATTACTTCGATCTTGATGATCATCATCGTTTCTTCACAGGCAAACCGATGCTCGTTTGCGGAAACACTGCGTCAATGCTCTCGGATACGCGTTATGGCAAAGCATTCGAGGTCGCCGGCGACCGTTCGGTGCACTACGGCAAGTTCGGCGGATGCTCAACGGCCGAGAGAAACAAAGGTCAGTGTTGCTGATGAGGATCGGTATCGTCGCCTGCAACGTGCTCAAAGGAGAGATAGAATTTCTCACCAAGGGCGATCCCGATTTCGTTCATCGTGAATATCTTGAATTTGCGTTGCATGAGGATTCGGAGAACATGAAACGGATAATAACAGAAAAGGTCAACGAACTTCACGGGAAAGTGGATGCCGTCCTGTTAGGATATGCGGTATGTCAGTCCCTCAAAGATATTCCGTCAGAACTTAAGGTGCCCACCGTCATGCTTCCGGGCGCGGACTGTATCGATGCCCTCTTGGGAACAGAGGAATACAACAAGGAAAAGAAAAAATGCATCGGAACGTGGTTCTCCACGCCCGGGTGGGCCGCGGAAGGAGTGGACGGATTGATAAAGGCGTTCCATCTTGATTCCGCAGAAGGTTACGAACCGCAATTCTTTCTGGATATGATGTTCGAATCCTACGAGAAATGTCTTCACATCGACACGGGGATCGGTAACGACGAAGAATATACCAAGATGTCCAAAGACCTCGCGGATCGGTTGAAATTAAGACTTGAATGCAGATCGTGCGACGGACTGAAGGTCATAAAGGACGCGATAGCGGATGTTAAAAAGATCTGCTGTTGATGTAAAGTTAGTGGGCCTGATCGGATTTGAACCGACGACCATCCGGTTATGAGCCGGACGCTCCACCAGACTAAGCTACAGGCCCGGATATGGTATGGCGCCGTTGCACGGGTTCGAACCGGGGACCTTGTGATTAACAGTCACACGCTCTACCTGCTGAGCTACAACGGCTTAATTTGGCGAACGGGCGGCATATATTAAAGCATTACGTTTCCGAGAAAATCGATCTGAGCAGTTCTATTCTTTTCCCGAGATCATTCATCGAACGTTCGACGTCAGCCATGAAACCATCATATCTGTCGGTGACCCTAGCACCTTCCGACGAAGGAGATATCAATCCCTCGTTCTCAAGCCGTCTCAAAGAATACCTTACTTTGTGTCTCGGTATCCCGAGGATCTCCGATAATCTGATTATACCGATAGGCTGATTCTCCTTGGTCGCTTTGAGCATCAGAACATGTCTTTCGATCAGTTCTAATTCAGAGACCATCTTTTCCATGATGTTGTCTTTCTTTATCATGACCGTGACGTAATCAGCGTGATGGATATTTCAACTATCCTATGCGTTCCGAAAATGAAAGGATGTACGCAGTAAAGGATCAGCGTCCGTACCAGTTCTGTTTTCCCCAGCGTCTGTAGTTGGTGCTCCACGCCTGAATGAGTGAACCGCAGCAATCAAGCGCCGCCTGTTCATCCTTGAAAGTTCTGTAACATTTGAGGCACTGGAATCTCATGTTCGGTCCGCTGCCCATGACCGGTGCGTTAGGATCTCTCGGAACGGAGGGTGCCTTTGTCTGTTTGGCCTTAGGTTCCTTCACTTTCTTTTCCTTAGGTTCCTTGACCTTTTTCTCTTTGGGTTCCTTCACAGGTTTTTCCTTAGGTTCCTTCACTTTCTTCTCTTTAGGCTCTTTTACCGGCTTGACCTTCGGCTCTTTGACCTTCTTTTCCTTAGGTTCCTTGACCTTCTTTTCCTTTACCGGTTTTACCTTAGGGTCGTCTGCCTCTGCCATCATGTCCTGTAATGCGATATATTAATTAACGTTTATCCTCGGAACGTCTGTGCAGACAGCATTCTTCGGATGAACGGGGAGTTGTTTCCATAAGAGACGAAGTATCAATGTACGTGCTTTTTATATTTATAATGTCATGCACAAATCCCATGAACAGAATCAAGGTCATCAATGAACCGTCAGAGTTAGTTCCGATGCTCAGGTCCGTTGACACAGCCGTCAAAAGGGACGTACTGAAAGAGGTGACCTTGGAATGGAGAACTGCGAAAGAGATCGAAGATAAGTTCGGTCCGGAAGGAAAGGAAGCGATCCTGTTCTTCGAGAAGATGAAATTAGTTGAGAGCAGATGGCAATCCACCGATAACAATTATCCGGAAAAGTCATTTCATACGTATTATATGTCATTCCACATCAACGCCCAGTGGCCGGTATACGAGATAAGCGACGTTCTCGCGGCGGCGATGATGAGCGAGGACGAGTTCAAAGCGATCGAAGTGAAGATATTGGAACAGATAGAGAACGGGGGAAAGTTCTCCGGCGACGTGGCCGAGACGTTAGGTCTTTCGTCGACAATGCTCAGAAGCCTTGTGCGCCGTTCAGTCAGAATGGACTACCGCGGACACAGGATCGAGCTGATCCAAGAGAAGTAAAACCATGGCTGAAATACGTATAATGCGTATCGGTCACCGTCCGCAGAGAGATAAGAGAGTTACGACGCACGTTGCGTTGTCGTCGCGTGCGCTCGGCGCGAAAGGAATTTACGTGGATACGGAAGATCGTGTACTCGAGGAGAACGTAAAAAGCGTCTGCGAGCGTTTCGGCGGCGATTTTTTCATACACACAGGAGTGAAATGGAAAGAAACAGTGAAAAAGTTTGACGGCGTTGTCGTACACCTGACGATGTACGGACAAAAGATGAACGAGGCGCTGGAAAAAATTCCCAAGGACAAAGATATGCTTATAGTCGTAGGTGCGGAAAAAGTTCCGCCGGAAGTTTACGAGAAGGCACATTTTAACGTATCCGTAGGGAACCAGCCGCATTCTGAGATAGCGGCGTTGTCAATATTCATGTACTCGCTTACATCAGGGAACGCATTGTACGAGGACAGGAACGCACGTTTCACCGTGATACCGAACGAAAGGGGGAAGACAGTTGTCGAAGTACCCCGATGAACGCCAATGCATAAAACTTCTCGAAAGGGCGGGATGTACGAGACGTGTGATAATTCACTCGTGTACAGTGAAAGCAGTAGCGGTGACAATATCAGAGGGAACGAACGCCGATATGGGATTGATAATCGCGGGTGCTTTGCTCCATGACATCGGAAGAGCAAAGGACCATACAGTGATGCATGCCGTCGTCGGAGCGGCAATAGCGGAAAAGATAGGTCTGCCGGAAGAAGTGATAAACATCATAAGGAAGCACATAGGCGCCGGTCTCGACGACAAGGACGCATCAGAACTGGGAATACCGAAAGGGGATTACATTCCGTCCACGCTTGAAGAGAAGTTAGTTGCTCACGCTGATAACATGGTAAGCGACAACAGAGTGGTACCGCATACCCACACCGTCACGAAACTAAGGATGAAGGGCTCCGACCGCGGAGCGGATCGTGTTGCCGCTTTACATAAAGAATTATCCGGTATGTGCGGCACCGATCTCGATAAAAAAGCACTAATGCTCGGTGATTCGCCCCTGCTTAACGGTCTTTGCGCTTCTTTTGGCGGGAAGTGAACGTTCCGCTTCCTTCGGAGTGAAATGAACGCGGTCCGGGAACGCTTTCAGGATTATGACATCACCGACACTTTGCACCCACCTGAAAGGAACGTTCAGAGAAACGCCGAAATCGGCTATCGCCTCATTCGATGATTCTATGAAAAGGCCGTCCACCTTGTTGTTCTTAAGATCGATGACAAGGTTTGTAACTTCACCTACAAAGATGCCCGTGGGCGCGTATACCGAAAGACCGATGAGATTTCCCGCCTCTTCTAACATTCGACCATGTTAACGAATGAACGGATATATCGTTTGCGTGTTAGTACGTGAGCACATACGCATTTTTCTCTTTCAATGAAACGTATATATCCTATACCCGCAATCTGAACCCATAGGAGACGGTACAATGGTAACGGAACTCAATGAGAGAACGTTCGACGCGTTCGTGGAAGATAACAAGATCGTACTGATAGACTGCTGGGCACCATGGTGCAGACCGTGCAGGCTGCTGGCGCCGGTCATCGAAGAATTATCGGAAGAACTTAAGGGCAAGGTTGCCGTAGGCAAACTTAACACGGATGATAATCAGGGCATTGCGGTAAGGTTCGGAATAAACGCGATACCGACGTTACTGGTGTTCAAAGAAGGCGTCATGTACGAACCGCTTGTCGGTCTCAGGCCGAAAGAGGATATTAAAGATTACATTCTCAGTTTGTGACGGTCATGGACATCATAATAATCGGCGCCGGTCCCGCAGGGATACAGGCGGCGATACACGCCGCAAGAGCAAAAGCATCGGTAACGATCGCAGGAAAGATGATCGACAGCGCGATGCACGGAACGCATGTCGAAAATTATTTCGGCATCGGCAAGGCCGACGGAACGGATATGCTGAGAATAGGCATGCAGCAGGCGAAAGCATTCGGTGCGAAGCACATCGATGAAGATATAACAGAAATGGAATGTTCCGGTGATCTGTTCACCGTAACAACGGAAAATGAAACAAAAATAACGTCTGGCTCAATTATAATTGCTTCCGGCGTAGCAAGAAAGAGACTTAACGTCCGCGGCGAGAAGGAATACTTCGGCAAAGGCGTAAGTTATTGCGCTTCGTGTGACTGCAACTTCTACAAAGGAAAACGCGTCGCAATAATAGGCGACGGTTCCGAAGCGGCAGCATCGGCGGAATTGATGACGAGATACGCATCATACGTGTTTTGGATAACCAAGGACACAAGAACATCCGAAACGATGATAAACAAAGCAAAGAACGCCGGTGTTGAGATCATTGACGAAAATGTCGTTGAAATAATGGGCAAGGACAAGAAAGTGACGAGAATAATGTTCTCTGATTCCTCAATGGTCAATGTGGACGGTGTTTTCATTGAATTGGGTGCGCGTTCATCATCAGATCTGGCGATGGACGTCAACGTCATACCGAACACGGACGGAACGATACCCGTCAACGATAAGTGTGAAACTTCTGTCAAAGGAGTGTACGCATGCGGCGACGTGACCGGTAAGCCGTTTCAGATAGCAAAAGCGGTCGGACAGGGCGCAATAGCAGGGATCAACGCATCAGAATACACAAAAGGCGGGAGAAAGTAATGCCTGACAAAGAACTGATATCGGGAATGCTCAGGGAAGAAGGCGGATTCCAGAAGGCATTGAGAAGTCTGCTTGCGAACGAATTGCAAATGACGGTCAACGAATTCTGCTTGGCGACGGGAATATCGCAAAGTACGATGTACAAGATCCTCGAAGAAAAAAGAGAGCCGAATCTGAGAACAATAAGGGCAATAATAAAAGCGGTCCGTTATCTTTCGGCGAAGCCCGATGAACGTTTCATCGCGATAATCGCTTCTCATCAGGTATTGCAGACGATAAGCGATTCCGTCAAGGTCGGGAACAAGGACATAAATTTGCGTGAATATCCGGTAACTACAATGGAAGATGCCATCATTTCAGCGGTAATGGCAGAGCGTGACGGTGCTTTGGCGATAGTCTGCGCACCCATAATCGCGCCGACCATTGAAAGGATATTGAAGATCCCCGTATCACCGGTGATACCGAGAGAAAGCATATTCGAAGCGATAGAAAGGATAAAAGGCGACATATGACGGAACTTCCAACACCGCTTTATTTCAGGAAAAGATCGGAATGGCGAGAGTGGCTGCAGGAAAATCACAGCAAAGAGAAAGAAGTTTGGTTCGTTTTTCCGTTGCGTTCTTCCGGAGAGGAAGCTATATCGTACAACGATGCGGTAGAAGAAGCATTATGTTTCGGCTGGATAGACAGCACTATCAGGTCACTCGATGAGGGACACAAAATTCAGAGGTTCACTCCGCGCAATCCAAAAAGCAGTTATTCGCAATCAAACAAAGAACGTCTTAATTGGCTTTCGAACAATGGTATGATACATACCTCCGTCATAGAAAGTGTGCGTCAGATATTGAATGAAGAATTCGTCTTTCCGGCGGATATTATTGAGCACATCAAAAATGATAAGGTCGTATGGGAACACTTTCAGCGGTTCTCGGAACCGTACAAAAGGATAAGGGTCGCGTACGTCGATGCTGCACGCGAAAGTTCTGATGAGTTCAGCAAAAGACTGAACAATCTCATCAGCACAACCAAGAAAGGAAAAATGATCAAAGGCTACGGCGGAATAGACAAATATTATTGAACAACAGTAAAAATAAAAATATCACCTTAATTATTATCATACCCAAGGTATGATGATATGTTCGAACTCAACGTAATAAGCAACACTCCGTTGGGCGCAATGACCGACATTGACGCCGTAGCGGAAACGTTCCTCACGCAGATAGGATACATTCCCAAAGGATATGATCCGAAAACGGATGCATCCAACGTGAAGGAAAGCGTCCCGTACAGGATGTTCATGGATCATTTCATTCGGAACCCGTCCAAGATATGGACGGTCGATGAATTGGCGGCGTTGTTAAAGACAACAAAACCAACGATATACAGGCACATAAACAAACTGAAATCCATGGATATATTGGAATCAGCCGACGTTGAATTCAGCGGCCAAATGAAGAAAGGATACAGGATAAGGTACGGAGACCTCAGGATGGCGTGGAGTTTCACGGAAGAGAACGTGGACATGGCGATGAAGAATTATCGAAGAACGGTGGAACACTTCCAGAAACTTGCAGATGATGAGAGGGAGAGAAGTGTCTGATAACGAACTCGGACTGGTGGAAGGGTGGCGGTACTCCGTAACAACGGAAAAGGAACCCAGATCAAAGGGAATATTCAGAGGGTACGCAATGATCGGGAGCGAATCCGCGATCGTATTGCAAATTGCGGGAACAACAAGATTAATTCCCGTTGCAAGAGTGATACACATAGATCTTCTCGACCAGGGAGAACGTAAAAAGACGGAAAGGCCGGAATCTTATTACGGATGACATGCCGCATCAGGACGGGTCTCATGGTTCACGATCTCAGCAGGAACATCATAGAAAGGATCAAAAGCGGGGATATCCGCACTAAGGATCAATTACAGAAAGCAAAGCTGAAACTTGCCGGCGAATATAAATTGAAAGCGGTCCCGCAGAATTCTGAGATACTCGCAGACGCTGAAAAAGATGAATTGAAAATTATTTTACCGCTGCTGAGAAGAAAACCGGTAAGGACGGTAAGCGGTGTTGCCGTCGTTGCGGTGATGACGTCACCGCATCCCTGTCCGCACGGTAAATGTACGTACTGTCCGGGAGGCGTCGATAACGGTTCGCCGCAATCATACACCGGAAAGGAACCGGCCGCACGGCGCGCAATAAGAAATGATTTCGATCCGTTCAGTCAGGTTCTTGACAGAATAACGCAATTGGAAGCGATCGGCCACAGAACTGATAAGATCGACCTGATAATAATGGGCGGAACATTCACGTCACGCAGCGAAGAATATCAGGAATGGTTCGTAAGAAGATGTTTCGACGCAATGAACGGGAACGAAAGCAAGAGCATGGATGAAGCACACGAAAAGAATTCGACGTCAAAGCACAGATGCATCGGATTAACGGTGGAAACGAGACCGGATGTCTTCGATAATGAACAAATACAAAGAGCAATGGCGTTCGGTGCAACGAGAGCGGAGATAGGCGTCCAGATACTGGACGATGAGATATTAAAGAACGTGAACCGCGGCCACGGGATAAAGGAAATAACGGAAGCGACAAAGAACTGCAAACAGAAAGGATTGAAAGTTTGTTATCATCTGATGCCGGGCCTTCCGGGTTCGTCATACGAAAAAGATATAGGATCATTCGAACGCATATTCAGCGACAGCGATTTCAGACCGGACATGCTGAAATTCTATCCTACGCTGGTGATAGAGGGAACTGAACTTTATGATCTTTGGAGATCAGGAAAATATGTTCCGTACGATACGGAAGAAGGCGTAAAATTAATTTCGCAAATGAAATCATACGTTCCGGAGTATGTGCGCATCCAGCGCATCCAGCGCGATATTCCGGTGCCGCAGATAGCCGCAGGGATAATGAAAAGTAATCTAAGAGAATTGGCGCAGGAAGAACTCATATCGAAAGGAGAACAATGCAGATGCATAAGGTGCCGTGAAGTAGGTCAGAACGACATTTCGTTGAGCGACGCATCGCTCATAACAATGAAGAATACGGAATACAAAGCGTCCGGCGGCATTGAGCATTTTATTTCGTTGGAATATGATGATATGATCATAGGCTACATTCGTTTACGGTTCGATGATGACGTAGCGTCAATACGTGAACTGAAAGTGTTCGGACGCATGGAAGGAATAGGCGAACACGGGGATGAGTGGCAGCACAAAGGCTTCGGAAAGCAACTGATGAAGAAAGCGGAAGAATTGTCCGCGGCGGAAGGAAAAAGAATGATCAGAATAACCGCCGGAGTAGGCGTTCGTGAATATTATTCATCACTTGGCTATGAGTTGCAGGCGCCGTATATGGTAAAAAGTATTCATTGACCCAGAATACGGGATCATCTGCTTACGATGACGTGCTCCTGATCAAGGTGCAGTCCCGTTATTGAGATAACAGGTCTTCCTATGTCATCGACAGTATCGGATACGGCGGTATTGGAACGGAGAACAAGATAACGTATGAATCCTGATTCAGTATCAATGACAACATCCTCTATCGGACCGAGTAAACGTCCGTCCTTGGTCACTGCCATTTTTCCAGCGATCTCGGTAATGAACACACGTCCGTCGGCCATATTATCACGAAACCCATGCGCGGAAGCGCACTGTTTTCTGTTGTGAGGTAGCGGAGAGGTGATATAAACATGTCTGTGCAACCGCCGAAGTTCATCCCAATCCTCAAATTGTGCAACGGGGCGTTGCACTCTTTGTCGTTATAAGTCATCCGTAGAACGGGATATCATTCCATGATGTCCGTCTTTTCTTTATTTCCGATCCCATGCTCTCGTAACTTCTCAGCAGTTCCTGATCGACCGAGGGACCGACGTTCTTCAATGCAATGTCAAAATGCTTCATTCTCACAAATTTGATATCGGGATCCTCACGGTACGCTTCCATGCCCGCTTCGCGGCATAACGCTTCCAGATCGGCACCGACATAACCTTCGGTGCTCTTTGCGATATCCTTCAGATCGACGTCTTTCAGGGGCATGTCCTTTGTATGCACCTCCAATATCTTCTTTCTTACCGAAACATCAGGCTGGCCGATGAGTATCAGCTTATCAAAACGTCCGGGTCTCAGAAGAGCGGGATCGATCATATCCGGACGGTTCGTCGCGCCCATGATCATTACGTTCTTAAGAGATTCGATACCGTCCATCGACGTGAGCAACTGATTGACGACCTTTTCCCAGCTGGACGATCCGCTCATTCCGCGTTTCGGCGCAATGGAATCGATCTCGTCAAAGAATATTATACACGGGGACATCTGTTTAGCGCGCTTGAATATCTGTCTTATCGCTTTTTCGCTCTCGCCAAGCCATTTGCTTGCGATCTCCGGACCGTTCACGCATATGAAATTTGCTCCGGATTCGTTAGCTACCGCTTTCGCAAGCAGCGTCTTTCCCGTTCCGGGGGGGCCGTAGAACAACACACCTTTCGCAGGTCTTATCCCCAACCGTTCGAATGCTTTCGGGTCCTCCGACGGAATGAACGCTTCCTTTATCTCTTTTTTAACATCATCCAATCCGCCGACGTCCGACCACGTTACTCTGGGAATTTCGACGATAACTTCTCTCATACCGCTCGGTTCTATTTCCGACAGAGCCGTAAGGAAATCTTCCATCGTAACTTTCATGTTACTCAGTACGGAAGAAGGGATAGGTTTGTCAAGATCCAGTTCAGGCAATATCCGGCGCAGACATTTCATCGCCGCTTCGCGCGCAAGTGCAGCGATATCCGCACCTACGAATCCTTGTGTTATTCCCGATAAATGATCCTTCTTCACATCATCGCCAAGCGGCATACCTCTCAGATGAACGTCCAAAATATCTTTTCTGCCGTTCCTTCCGGGTATGCCGATCTCGATCTCACGATCAAATCTTCCGGGTCTTCTAAGAGCGGGATCAATGGAATCCTCACGATTCGTCGCACCGATGACGATGATATCGCCTCTTTCGCTCAATCCGTCCATTAACGTGAGCAGTTGTGCAACAATTCTTCTTTCCACTTCGCCGTTCACGGAATCACGATTCGGTGCTATTGAATCGATCTCGTCCAAGAATATGATACTGGGCGCATTTTCCTCAGCATCGCTGAATATCTTTCTCAGCCGTTCTTCACTTTGGCCGTAGTATTTGCCCATGATCTCAGGGCCCTGGATAGAAATAAAATTCGCGCCCGATTCGTTCGCTACCGCCTTTGCTATCAGCGTCTTCCCCGTACCAGGGGGGCCGTAGAGCAACACACCCTTAGGTGCGGTTATTCCCAGACGCGAGAACAACTCCGGATGTTTCAACGGCAGTTCGATCATTTCCCTTATTTTACGAAGTTCGTCATCCAGTCCGCCGACATCATCGTAGGTTATCTGTTCTATTTTATCATCACGTTTGGAGTCGGGTTCATCCTTTATCACTATCTCCGTTCCAGGTCCGATGATAACGGCACCCTGCGGTATCGTGCTTGAAACGGAAAAGGTAATTTTTCCGCCCATTAACGCAATATTCGGAACGATGACGTCACATCCCTTCATCACCGGACGGTTGATGACGCCTTTTTTGAATATATCCGTAAAATCATCACCGGAACTTATCTTCTTTCCCTGCGGTATATTGGGCGAGAAAACAACTTTATCAGCAATATCAGGAACACATTTCCTTATCTTCACAGACTGGTCCATACTGACGCCGGCGTTCGTTCTCGTTAGTCCGTCTATACGTATTATTCCGAGACCTTCGTCCTCCGGACGGCCTTTGAATACTTTTGCGACCGTCGTTCTTCTGCCGATTATCTCTATTGTGTCGCCTATCTCGACGTTAAGCCTTGCGCGTGTAGCGGAATCGATACGAGCACGTCCGTTGCCTGCTTCCGCGGCGCTCACAGCCCTGTCAACCCTTAATTCAACGGTATCGTCCATCGGACGGAGATTGCGTTAGATTTATATCATATGTTCCTTCGTTATGCGGCGCACTATTCGCGAGGGATCCACACCTCGCGCTCGGAAACAGGGGTGTTCCGAGCATCCCGTATATCATTCAAAAATTCAGGATCGCCCATAAGATAAAGCGTTTCCCTGATCCCTTCCCAGTCGCTTTCGGAAAGCATAACGACATTGCCTTTTTTCGAAGTTATAACGACGGCTTCGCCGTTCAGTACCGTTTCGATGATGTTGCAAAGATCATCCTTTGCTTTGGTCATATCATAATTCTTCATCGGCTAACCAGCCTTCAAGGAATCTTCTTCCATTTTCGAGAAGTTCGTCGGCATCCGGTATGTTCATTTCCTCCCAACTGGTGTTCAATGCTCTCCTGAACATTTCGTTGAGTTTTTCACCGGCTTCTTTGCCGGAAATGATATGTCCACCACCATAAGGATCGGTCGCCATAATATCTCATCCTCTGTTTGTTTTCATACAGTGCGGAGTCATAACTCCGTGCTGACATGCGGTACAGCATCAGCGACAGAGATCACATGCTCGCTGTTACCATCAGGTTCCGTATAAGGCATCTCTATCAGATCATTGAATGCCTGTCCGTATCTTCCGACGATCTCGCTGAGCGTGAATCCGCTGCTTTGAACCTTCCACGCCGCTCTTCTCCGGAGATTCTTTACAGACCCCTTGGTTATTCCCAGATCTTCGGATAATTCTTCCTGCGTTTCTATGTGAGGCAGAAGATATGCTCTTGCCTCACGATATGTGAGGTCGCACATTTCCTGAAGCCTCATCATAAGCATGGCATACGAATAAAGCTCCCTCTCTTCGATCTCTCTGAGACGTTCATTGTATTCAGATGTTGTAATGCGAACATCGCTGCTTTTCATATAACACTAAAAATGACAAACTTTTATTTAAACATTACTGTTTTTTTCATTTTTATCATCGGGTTCAACGAGTCCGGCATCAATCAGCCAATTCCAAGATTCGACGGCGGTTCTCCCTTTGATCTCTTCGGGATATATGTGTGCGTTGGATATCATTGTCCGTTCGTATTTATCGATGACCGCAGCAACAGCCTTCTCTCCTCTCAAATTGTTCGACATCTCAACATTCCTCGATCCGGTCATAAGCCGGCGATCGTATTCGTATGCAACTCGCGGATCGAACCCACATATCTTGGAATAATACCCCGACTGACCGGATACGCTGAACCTCCTGGCTGTTGTTTCTGCGGTCGTCGCTGATTCTTCTACGTTCTTGATGTCGTTAATGTTCCTGAAATATTTCTCACTAACAATAAGTTTGCCGTCGGCATCCGTAGGATATGATGTACGTACGATCCCTTTTCTTTCATCATCCACTGAACGTAAATGATGTATGAACTCGTGTACTATCTGATCATCTCTGGCGTTCCGTTTGATCCTGATGACGGGTGTGAAAATACCTTCTTGTTTTCTCGTATACGATCCCGGTCTGTTCCCTGTAAGCATTTCAACAAGAACTTCTACGCCGTTTTGTTTACACATGGCCTTTAACTCTCTTTTTGTGAATGCTTCCTTTATAACGCGTTCGATGTTCCTTACATCGCCATCAGAACCCATTATGTCTATGTTTCCTGTCGAACGATCGTCTCTCAAAGACCTTCTTATGAACTCATTAGCTGTTCCCATCATGGCATTTTCCTCTTCTACCGTCAGTGCTGATCGCGCTCATGTCGAACACGAGAGTTTGAGAACACGCACAGTTCCGTGTTCTCCGTTTTAATTTTTTTATTATGTTCCGCTATTACTTACTTCAGGGCAACTTAGTTGTTACAATTCATTTCGCGTTGCTGTTATGTTGTTCCTATATCATAATTCAGCGCTTTAAACATTTCTTACTTAACGGCGCTGGCTTACCGAATTATGCAACGATCAACACACAAAAATTCCGAACGTCGGCGGCAATGCGCAAACATGTTTATATTCTCCTTTAGCAATCCTTTCGTATATTCCGGCAGGAGATAATAACCGCTCCATACCAATTCTAATTCCCTCGAATTCGAGGGAATTAGAAATCACCGGACTCAGTATTTTCCGCTCGTTTCGGTGCTCTTTCCGCATCATGCCTTTAAAAAACCCTTATTTGGGAAGTATTAAATAAGATGACGGAATGCTCCATGAATACAGCTTTAAACTATCCATGGGTCTGTAGCTCAGCTAGGTAGAGCATCTGGCTTTTAACCAGGTGGCCAAGGGTTCGAATCCCTTCA
>Ga0123356_10002844_pt1 | contig 18318 bp, 14 predicted proteins | sample TergutEmb28metaG_2_FD_92546 | JGI IMG/M metagenome (GOLD analysis project Ga0123356, IMG submission 92546) | Embiratermes neotenicus P3 segment gut microbial communities from Petit-Saut dam, French Guiana - Emb289 P3 | ecosystem: Host-associated > Arthropoda: Insects > Digestive system > Gut ...
AATATAAATATATATTAATATTAATAAATACTTATAATTTTTAATTTAAAAGATAAATAAAATAATATTATCCATTAAAAAATTATAAGTAATTTTACCAAAAATTTGGTGCTATACTATATAAATATTTAAATTAAAAAAAAATATAAAAAATCTAATATATATAAACAAGTATAAATGTCAAATCATCGTATATTCAAGCTACTTTTAATCTCACGAAGACACTCTAAAAAGTCAATTAAATTAGTGTACTTAATATGTTGCATGAGGATAATCCTTATAGCTTTTGGATAAGATGAAACTGAAACCATCCAAGCTTTTTCCTCAAGCATTTTAGCTAAATCATCAGTTGGAATTTCAGGATGTGTGAACGCTACTATATTAAGTTCTGGTTCTATTATAATCTCAAAACCTTCCTTAATTAGCGCATCGGCTAAAAATTCGGTATTTACCATACATTCATTGGCATTTTTTGCATATCCATCCCTACCCATATGTTGCATGATTGCCCAAGTAGCTGCAGCTGGTGCACCAAGACGAGTTCCTACTATAGTGGACTGTTCTTTTGAAGTTAAATATGGTGCCTCAACAGCCATAATATCTAAATATTTTTTTTCTCTAAAAATAATACATCCAGAAGGTATTGGAGCAAGACCCATCTTATGAGGATCTACTGTAATAGATGAAACCCCATCTAGTGAAAAATCAAAAGAAGGCAAGTCATACCCCAGATCTTTTAAAAATGGGATGGAAAATCCTCCAAAAGCAGCATCTACATGGAGATAAATATTATTTTCAATAGCTAAATTTGATAAGTCTTCTATGGGGTCAATTATTCCAAGTTCTGTAGTTCCAGCTATTCCAACAATAGCTACAGTATTATCATTAATATTTTCTTTAACAGAATTAACATCTACCCTATAGTTTTCATCTAAGTCAGCTTCAACTAGTTTTAAATTAAGAATATCAGCTGCTTTTTCAAGTGAAAAGTGGGCTGATTTTGGAACCACAACTTCAGGAACAATATATTCATCAAAATCAATATTTCCTATATTTTTTTCTTTCCTAGCTAAGTTACGAGCAGCTCGAATAGCCATTAAATTAGCTTCTGTACCACCAGTTAGAACATTACCATAAGGTTTTTCAAGGGAGAGAAACCTCCCAATATCTTTTATAACTTCTTCTTCAAGAGTTTGAGTCCCTTCAAAAAGACCAGGATCTCCAAGATTAGAATCTAAAAAGTCACAAAATACTTCCTTAGCTAAAGGATCTGCACATGTACACATAGATCCCAAAATTCTTCCATCAGAATAATTTAAATCCTGATTTTTAAACTTAGATAATTCTTCTAATATTTTTTCTTTTTCTATTGATTTTTGATTCATTAAATTACCTTTAATTAAAAAAATAAATTAAAATAAACAAAATACAGCACTTTATAAAATAAATTAAATCACTTAATAATTTATACTTCTAATAAATATATAGTTCATATGTTATAAATATTTAGTAGAATAAGGTAGTGAAAAAAGAGATAGGAAACCAATTTAATCAACATTACAAAAAGAACAATATTTATTGGCTCAGAACAATATTAAAAAGATTCCAATATATGAAATAGAATTAAAGAAAAAAATAAAAAGGAAAACAATGATTCATTTAGAAATTATTCTTCCTTTATTTTTGATTTTATTATTTAAACTAATTAAAAAGTTTACTAATCAATTCTAAGACCGTGAAAAATATAATACTAACAATATTTGGGTTATTCCTGAAAAAATCTAAACATCTTTGAAGAATACTTAAAGTATCTCTTTCATAACATCTTTTACAATGTTGCAATAGAGTTTCGCGTTTAAAACTTTCAGTTTTTGTCACAGTCCTAACCTTTGAAGAACCATCCACAACCTCTTTTATTTCAGTAGTATTTATTATTTCTTCTTTAAACCCCAAATAACGAGAGCATTTAGCACAACAGACAGCGACAATACCTCCTGAGTTATTTTTCAATTATGATGCCAAATCTCATCAAATAATAGGCTTTGACGAAATACATAGCTATAATCCTAAAATAAAAAAAACACCAAGGATATATTAGCTTTTAAATCCTATTAGATTAATCTATTAAAAAAATCGATAGAAATATTGTTTCCATTAGAATGGAAAGAGAAAAGTTATATAAAAAATATATGTATATTATCATATATTTCAACTTTTCATATTAATTATATCGATTTTATTCAAATTTCAATTATAGAATATGAAATAATTAATAAAGATTAATAAAAATATATAATATTTTAATACATAATATTATTTCATTTTTCTTGCAACATCTAAAAGTAATTTTTGCTCAGATCTAGCTACAGTATGCCTTACATCAACTACTGCATCAGTATTGGCTGAAACACTGCTGATTCCAAATTCAACGAGTTTTTCAACGATATGAGGTTTACTACCTGCCTGACCACAAATACTGGATTTAACACCTGCTTCAACACATTTTTTAATAGTTCTAGATATTAATTTTAAAACTGCAGGGTGTTCTTCACTATAGTTTTTAGCTACCAACTCATTATTTCTATCAACTGCAAGAGTGTATTGAGTAAGATCGTTTGTTCCCAAACTTGCAAAATCAATTCCGACCTCGATAAATTCTTCTATATTTAAAGCAGCTGCAGGAGTTTCAACCATTATACCAAAATCAATGTCTTTATGTGGCCTAAGGCCTACTTCTTCAGCTATTTCTTTGGCTTTTTTTAATTCATCAGGACTTTGTACTAATGGAAGCATGATTCCAATATTAGTATAACCTTGCTCACGGAGCTTCTTTATAGCTTTAAATTCAGCTTTAAGAATATCACTCTGATCAAGCTCTCTTCTGATACCTCTCCAACCAAGCATAGGGTTATGTTCATGAGGTTCATTTTCTCCACCATCAAGAGTTTTAAACTCATCAGTTGGAGCATCTAAAGTTCTATACCAAACTGGTTTTGGATAGAAAACATCAACCACTTTTAAAATATTCTCCATTAATATTTTTATAAGTTCATCTTCTCTACCATCCTCGATGAATTTAATTGGATGAACACCAGCAGTTAACATCATATGTTCTGTCCGTAGAAGACCAACACCATCAGCACCAGTAGCAAATGCTTTTTTAGCTGCTTCAGGCATACTTACATTAACTTTAACTTCAGTAACAGTTATGATTGGGGCTGCAACTTGAACATTATTTTGTTCACTCTGCTTTTCTTCTGTTATTTTAAACTCACCTTCAAAGACAAGTCCCTTCTTACCATCAATAGTTACTTTAGAATTTTCTTTAAGAACTTCAGTAGCATCCCCAGTTCCAACAACACAAGGAATTCCAAGTTCCCTAGAAATAATAGCTGCATGGCAAGTTATTCCACCTTCATCTGTGATAATTCCACTTGATCTTTTCATAGCTGGAACCATATCAGGAGTAGTCATGGTTGTAACCATAATATCTCCCTCTTGAATTTTGTCTAACTCATCAATTTTACGAATGATTTTAACAGAACCAGAAGCCATACCAGGGCTTGCACCAAGCCCTCTTACAATAATTTCTCTATCTTCTAAACTATTAGCTTCAGACTCTGAAGATTCAGATTCTGCACCTTCTTCTAAAGTAGTTATAGGTCGGGATTGTAACATGTAAAGAATATTATCATGGAAAGCCCATTCAGTATCTTGAGGAGCCCCATAATGATTTTGAATACGTTTTCCCATTTCAGCTAACTCAACAAGTTCAGCCTCAGGCAAAACTCTTTTATTCCTTAATTCTTCTGGAACATCTACTTGTTTAGTTTCACCACTAGATAATTTCTCAAACATTACCTTTTTATCAGCTATAATAGCATCTACAACTTCATTAGTTTTGTTATCAACATAATAAGTATCTGGAGTTACAGAACCTGAAACAACAGCCTCTCCTAATCCCCAAGATCCTTCAATAAGAGCTACATCTTCACCAGTAGAAGGATTAACAGTAAACATCACTCCTGCTTTTTCAGCCTCTACCATTTCCTGAACAACTACTGCAATATAAACCTTTGAATGCTCAAAATTATTTTCTTCACGATAAAATATTGCCCTAGCTTCAAAAAGAGATGCCCAACATTTTCTAACATATTCAATTACATTTTCAGGCCCTTGAATATTTAAAAATGTGTCTTGTTGACCTGCAAATGATGCTTCAGGCAAATCTTCAGCTGTTGCAGAAGACCGAATAGCTACAAGAACATCTTCTTCCCCAACCTTTTGACAAAGAGCATTGTAAGCCTCAATAATAAGAGCAGAGATATCTTCTGGAATATGAGTATCAATGATAATTTTTTTAATTTTTTCAGCCGATTTTTGAAGTTCTTTAGTGTTATTAACATCAATCCTACTTAATATATCCATGATATTATTAAATATTCCAGTATCAGTCATGAATTTATTATAAGTTTCTGCAGTAACTACAAATCCTGGAGGTACTGGTATTCCTGTTTGGGTTAATTCACCTAAATTAGCTCCTTTCCCACCAGCAATTCCAATATCTTCTTTACTTATATTCTCAAACCTTTCAACATACATAGTCTCATCCTTGCTGATTTTCAAATGTATAATAATGATTTTAAAAGTTATTATAAAACTTATTATAGAATTTATTACAAAATTTATTTTAAAACTTAATTAAAAAATGCACCAATATTGGATAATTTTGAAATAATATCTGAATATATTTTATGAATCATAATTCTATATTTAATATCTTAACAATAATATAATTAAATAGCTATGAAAAAAATAAGATAAAAAGTTAAATAAAAACATTATTTAACTAATTCTTCACCCTTTTCAACTACTATTTTACATCCTACAGGTAATTTCATAGCTGCTCTTCTTAAAGCTTCTTTAGCATCAAGGAAGTTTTTCTTAGTAGTGTCAATGGTTAAAACTTTTTGGTTTTTCTTAACAACAGCTTCAGAGCTGACTGATTTACCAAAAGATTTCCTCATACCATTTTGCACCCTATCTGCACCTGCACCAGTAGCCATAGGATTTTCTCTTACAATTTGGTGAGGGAAAACTCTTATTTTTAAGTGATAACCCATCCTTCCAGCTTTTCTTTGCATAAATCTGTTAGAAGCAATACGAGCCGCCTCTAATGAATTATGACTCAAACTAGTATGACTTTTCACAGCTAATGTTACCTTAACAGGAAAATCCTCTGAAAGATTTCCCATATCAAACTGAACTACCTTAGAACCAGGAATTTTTCTTATATACTCTCTTCTTGTATAAGCACGAACCATTAACAGTCCTCCACGATAAAATTGAATTATTTATTAATTGTATTTCTATCAAAATGATCTTATTCAGCCATTATGTGCCTATGGGCATTTTTAAAAGCAAACTATCATAAATTGCTACTAAAACATAAATGATACTCAATAATATAAAATTTAAGATTAAAAATATTTAAGATTTTTATCAAATACATAACTAGATAGAATAAAATTATTTATCTGAATCGGCATTAATAAATGTTACTATATATTAGATAATGAGTAGTATATTAAGTAAAATTTAAATTTTTAAAATTTAAATTTTATGATTTATGAAAATTTTTTATTTTTATAAGTATAAAAATCTCTGATTTTTTATGATTTATAAAAATAATTCAAAATAGTATAAATTAATAAACAAACATACTATCTAATATCAATATAAATAAAGGAGAAAAAATGAAAATCGCAATTAGTGGAAAAGGTGGTGTTGGTAAAACCACATTAACTAGTACATTAGCTTGTATATTCTCAAAACATCATGATGTTTTTGTAATAGATGCTGATCCAGATATGAATTTAGGCACAAGTCTTGGAATTGAAGAGGAAATTGTTCCAATTTCATCTATGAGAAAACTGATTAAGCAGAGAACTGGTGCAGACAGTGGAGTTTCATTTGGCGAAGTATTCAAAATGAACCCGAAAATAAGCGATCTTCCTGAAAAATTATCTTATGACTACAAAGGAGACGGGTCTCTAAAGTTAATGACAATGGGGACTGTTGAAAAAGGTGGTGAAGGTTGTGTTTGTCCTTCTGCAGTATTACTTAAAGCACTACTTCGAAACATCATTGTTAAAAAAGAAGAAATAGTTTTAATTGACATGGAAGCAGGAATTGAACATCTTGGACGACGTACTGCAGAATCCGTTGATGCAATGATTATTGTAGTTGAACCAGGACGAAAATCTCTTGAAACAGCGGAAAGGATTAAAAATCTATCAAAAGATATTGGAATAAAAAATATTTTAGCTGTTTTAAATAAGTGTTCTTCAAAGGAAGAAAAAGAATTTGTAGAAAAAAAACTTGATGAATTAGCTATTGAGCTCATTGGAATTATTCCTATGGATAAAGATGTTATTATCTCAGATATGGAAGGAACCCCCTTGATGCAATATAAAAATTCTTTAGCTCTTAAATCCATTGTGAAAATAGCTAATAACTTAAAAAATTCATTTTAAATATATTAATTAGATAAAAATATATACTATTAACAACATATCATCTTTATTAATGACTATATAAAAAAAACTATATAAAAAACTAACAAACTATTTTTCAAAGATAAAGAAAATCCTTCGGATTTTAGAAAATTTTTCAAATTTTCTAACAATGCAAAATCTTCGATTTTGCAGAGTTTCTAACTTGAAAAAATAAAAAATTTTTCCAAGTAAAAAGTGTTTTAAGATGAAAATAGAAGCTACAATCGAAATAGAGTATAATAATTCCAAAGATGCAGATATATCTTTTCAGTCTTTAGAGGTTGAAAATAAAGGATATGTTAAATCTAGTAAGGAAGATAATATACTTAAATTCAGCTGGAAAGGCAATTCACTCTCTACATTCTTAGCTACAGCTGACGATTTAATATTTTCTGAAATACTCGTTGAAAAAGTTCTTGAATCGGCATCGAGTAGGTAAATATCGAACATTAATTATATTATATTCTATTTATATTTACATATTTAATCATAGATAGAATAATATAAAAATATATTGAATAGAAATTTAATACTATTAATTTTATATTATTATTTATTAAATATTAAATATATTTTATAACTATATTTCCATTATTAAAGTATAATCATATCTTATAATAAAATGATTTTATTATTATAAATAATTATAAATTAAAAAGGATAAAACTATACAAAAATAAATTATTATCACAATAAAGGTGAAATTATGAAATTTTTACTTGAAGGGACAATCACATTTAATAAAAATACTGAAGAAGCAAGAGATGATATAGCTAAGTTCATCAAAGAAGCAAATGATGAGATACTGCTTCGTGGAGTAAAAGTTGGACATGAAGAGGATGGAGCTAAAATAACAAAATGGAACATTGAAGATAATGAATTACATGTAACAATACAATCCGGCAGTAAAGTAAGAGCCCATGATGGATTGCTCAGGATAAAAAAACCATTAACGCAACTCCTTGGAAAAAAATACCACTTAGGTGTTAGGAAATTACATGTTGATACATATACAGTAACCATTCCAACTGGACTTGGAGAATATGAAATCAACAAAGATCTTGCAAAAGACCTTCCACAAATAAATGATCTTCAAATAAAAGGTAACAATGTCATTATTACCTTAAAAGATATTAATGAATCTGAAATTAAAAAACAGACCGTTAACAGAGTAATAAAGCATGTAACTACTAAAAAAGATGAAGACGAGGGAGAAAAAAACAAAATAGGAGATAAAGAAGAAAGTATCATAGCAGCTACAGGAGATTCTGATGATAGATCTCATGAACAACAAGACCTCACCTTCAGTGTAACTAAAATCACTCCTGGAGAAATAATAGCTAGAAGTCCTGAATTTGAAACAAGTTTTGAAGGAGATGTTACTGAAAAAGCTATTGAACTTGGTTGGATTAAAACATTCCCTGGAAGAGGACAATGGTTCTATGGACCTCAAATGACTGCACTTCAAAGAGCATTTGAAACAGTCCTTATAGACAAAATAGTTGAAAAACTCAACTTTGATGAATGTCTCTTCCCAAAACTAATTCCAATTCCTACAATGGATAAAATGAGATATCTTGATGGGCTTCCTGAAGGAATGTACTATTGTAGTGCTCCAAAGCGAGACCCTGAACTATTTGACAAATTTAAAAATGAATTATCTATTAACCGAGAAGTTCCAATGGACCTTCTAAAAGATGGGCTTAAAGATCCTGCTTATGTTTTAGCTGCAGCTCAATGTGAACCATTTTATGAGTTCCTTAGTCATGAAGTTATAGATGAAAAAAATCTTCCAATAAAGTTTTATGATAAGAGTGGCTGGACTTATAGGTGGGAATCTGGAGGAGCTAAAGGTATAGATAGAGTCCATGAATTCCAACGTATTGAATTAGTATGGATTGATAACCCAGAAAACACAAATAAAATTAGGGATGACACCCTTGAACTCTCTCATGAGTTAGCTAGTGAGCTTGAACTTCAATGGTATACTGAAATTGGAGATGACCCATTCTATCTTGAAGGAAGAAAAGTTGAAAATAGAGGAATCGAATTTCCTGATGTTCCAAAATATGAAATGAGACTGAAAGTTCCAGGAAGAGATAAAGGAGTAGCTGTTGTCTCTGCAAATGTTCATGGCACCCATTTTACTGAAGGATTTTCTATTAGAGAAGCTCATAAACATACTCTATGGACCGGTTGTACTGGTCTAGGCCTAACACGATGGTTATTTGGATTTTTAGCTCAAAAAGGCTTTGATGAAGAAAATTGGCCTGAACTAATCAAAAAACAATACAAAAAGGTTAAAGTGCCAAAAATATTAACGTGGCCTACAAAAGAATAATGAAATTGATATTCTATGGATAGTTCAGTTCATAGAATTACCTCTCCCATTTTCTCTTTTTTTATTTATAAAAATTTTTTTATTTTTAATATACTATTCCATTTTAAAACTCTTTTTTTATTTCTATTACAAATAATTACAACTTTTATTATTATATTGTATTGCTTAATAAATGAAAAATAGTATTAGCTCAAATAAAATATGTATATTGAAAATATTTGAAAAACATTAAGTATAAATAATAAATATTAACAATTATAATATAATATGATATAATATGATATAATATGATATAATCATTGCTTGTGTTAAAATTAGTTATAATAAGAATGAAAATAAGCATAATAAAATCAAATTATATAAATTTACAACTTTTATTGTTTGAAGGTAGAAATCATGAGTTGTCAAAATCATCCAAATAAAGAATCTGTAGCTAATTGCCAGTTTTGTGGAAAAAAATTGTGTGAAGAATGTGCAATAAGCATTGCTGGTAAGAATTATTGTGAAAACTGTATGAGTGAGCTCATAGGGCCAGAATTAGCTAATATTGCTATGAAAACTCCAGATATTGAAACTCAAGAAACTGATATTCTAAATCAAAGTTCTCCTATAGGAGAACAAAACCATGTAGCTGAAACACAAAACCCTATACACGAAGAATCGATAGACACAGAACAAAACCAAACACCAACAATAGAAAATGAAGACCCCCAAACACCAGATACAGAACAAAACCAAACACCAACAATAGAAAATGAAGACCCCCAAACACCAGATACAGAACAAAACCAAACACCAACAATAGAAAATGAAGAACCAATAGCTAGAGAAAAAGAACAAGGCATATCTCCACAAAATTCTCAAAATATTAATAATATAGATGATACTGAACATGACGATATTTATAGTGATAATAGATTATATGATGATATTTATGGAGATGAACCATCTCCAACACCTCAATCCAATGAAGAAGTCGAGAAAACCTATGAAAAATATCTAGATGATCTTTATTTTGATGAAAATCCTGAAACTCTGGAAAATGCCGATACTGTGGAAAATAAAAACCTTTCTTTGAGTGAACAGTTAGCTGAAGATGAATCAAAAAATGGACCAATAACACAAGAACCATTTGTTCCAGAACCCCAAGTTGCTACAGAAGATAATTTCAATGAAAATGATAAAAACAAAAATATTCCGATTATGGAAAATTTAAGAAACACTGATTCTGACCCTGAAAACGAAGAAAAAGAAGGAGAATACACAACTTCTTCATTACACAGAGGAAGTATACATTATAAAAATAAAGAAAAAGTACCTTACTCTTCAACAGAAAAAATCCTAATTGTAATCCTTATTTTGCTGATAATATTAGTTGCAATGTATATAGTCTATTTACTAACATTACATAGCCACTACCCAAGTATCATACAAGCTATAACTGCATTCTTTGAAAATCCTGGGGAAGTCCTTAGTAAAATGATTAGTTAATTAGTAATCTTAAAAATAGAATAAATTAATAAAAGAATAAAAAAAAGAATAAAAGAATAAAAGAATGTAAAAGAAAAATAAGAATTATCTATTCTTCATTCTCTTCTTTAATATCAGAATCTTGTTCTTCACCTTCTTCTATCTTTTTTTCAAATTCATCAACGAATTCTACTTTTTCAAATTCCATATTATCCCAGATGTCTTTAGCTATTCTAAATCTTGCAAAGGTAACATCCATATAAGGTTTTTGATCGAATCTGGTGATTTCATCCAACTTTATACTGACCTTATCTCCATCGATTTTGATTTCAGTTTTATCAAGGTCCATATTAGGATAAGAATAGTGAAGTTGAATCATACTTTTTATTTTTTCTTCATCATCTTCAATAATTTTAGAAATAACAACACTGTATTCAAGAGTTTTACCCGCTAAATCATGGTTAAAATCTACTTTTATTCTTCCACCATTTATGGTTAGTACCCTTCCTTTTTGACCTTCAGCAGTTAATTCCATTCCAACATGAGGAGTCATACCTTGTTTTTTAAACTCTTTCATAGGGATTAATTGTATTAAGTTAGAATCTCTTTGGCCAAAACCATCTTCAGGAGATACTTCTATTTCTTTTGAATCTCCAACATCCATGCCAATAACAGCTTCATCAATAGCTTTAAGTAAATGATTTCCTCCAACAACAATCGGAATAGGACCATATTCTTTATTTTCTACTAAAATTCCAGCTTCATTAGCTACTTCTTCATTAGTAGTATCAAAAACATCCCCAGTTTCTTTAATTTTACCTGTGAATTCTAATTTAATAAAATCTCCATTTTCTATTGTCATAATTCGATTCTCCTATTATTATCATTAATTTTTTGTTTAAATTCCTCTAAAACAGCTTCATTTCTGTAATCTAGAACACGTATTTTAGAAGAGTAGTTATCAATATAATCATAAATTATATATTTATTTATTTTAGTTTCTAATACACTTAAAACCCTATGGTTGAAATGACTAGAAAATCCATATGAAATACAATTCTGAATTTCTTCAATGGATTCAAAAGGATTGTTTTCTCTCGTTTCAACTAATTTTTCAGCTGTTTTTTTATCCATCAAATTCAAATTCTCTAACTTCTCTAATGATAGATTGTTAGCTGAATTTAATATTGACTCAATATCTCGAGACATGTGAAGTGGAGCCCTGCCTTCTTTCATTTCATTTTCAAGCATTGCTATGGTTTCTTGAGGTAACATTGCTTTAACCTTAGAAAAATTGTCAGTCATGGCAGATTGACGAATTAAAGTTCCACTCACCCCTTCAATGCGTTTAACAAAGATAAATTTATTTTTAAAGTCAAAATTAATTTTTTTAAAAGATTTTGAAAGAGAAGCTATAACATAATTATCCTCTTCAAGTTTACCAAGAAACAAAACCTCACCAGTCTCCATATCAACAATCTTATAAGGTTTAGGAGCTATTCCATAGCCTTTAGTTATCCTATCAAGAATAATATCGTAGCCATCAAAAGGACGATACCCTCGAGGAATATAATCTGTGTCCAATGCTTTAAATGTTTTGGCTAAACATAGCGAATATTGACCAGAACCCATTATTCCCATAGGAGGACCTTCCACCACAATATCTGCACCAACATCTATGGCTAAACTAGCTCTAGCTTCTCTAGTCATTATAAAAGGAATCCCCCTACCACTTCGTTCAAATAAACCAGGTACAATAGCTACAAATATTCCCTCTGGAACTTTTTCTTTGGCTACTTTCATACAATGAAAATGTCCATTGTGAAGAGGATTGTATTCTGTAAAATCAGCTATAATAGGGTTTTTTAAATTATTTGTTTTTTTTAAATCCCTTGTTTTTTGGTTATTTTCCTCTTCTTCATCTATTTCAAAATTATTTGATGATTTTGAAGAATTAATAGCATCTTGATAATCATTGAAAAATATTTTCCTATCTCTTTTAATGATTTCTTTTACAAAATCTTCTGATGGAACTAGTTCATCTGAAGGCATGATCTTAATTATATTTTTTTATATTATAATTATTTTACTAATTTAAAATTTACACAATTTACTAATATAAATTTTTACTCAAAATACTTGTAAATTTTTATATATTTATTATTTTACATATTATACACATATTCATACATTATTTATATATAATTAATTATATATTATTTTATTTTAAATATAAATGCATATAAACCTATATAAATTCATATAATAGATAAAACATTATATATAATTTATAAGAGATAATTTATGTAGATAAAATATAATAAAAAATTAAAATAAGATAAAAATATAATCTATGAAAAACAAATAAAAAAAAAGAATTTGATTATAAAACTATATAAATCAAAAGATATAGGACATTGAAAATGAATGATTTAGTGCTTAAAAACTGTAAATTTGTAGATAAATCTGGAAATTATTATATTGGAATTAATAATGGTAAAATAGCTGAAATTTCCAAACAACCATTAAAATCAGATGATAAAATTGATATCAAAGACCAATTTCTTCTTCCAGGTTTGATTGATCCCCATGTGCATTTTAGAGACCCTGGTTTAACTTACAAAGAAAGTTTTAAAACAGGTAGCCAAGCTGCAGCCAATGGAGGATTTACAACTGTGTTAGATATGCCAAATACAATTCCCCCTACAAATACAGCTAAAGCTTTCAAAGAAAAGAAAAAGATTGGTGAAAAGAAAAGTATTATTAATTTTGGACTTCATGCAGGAGTGAATAACTTAGATGAACTTGAAAAAATAGCTAAACTCAAACCAAGCTCTTTTAAAATATTTATGGATTTATTTGAAGACTTTAAAATAGAAGAAATTTTTAAAAATATTTCCCTAATAAATAAAGAATCTAAACATCAATATCCACATATAATAACACTCCACTGTGAAAACAAAGAGATAGTTGAAGAAAATACTAATAAACTAAAGAAGTTACACTCGGGGCAAAAGAACACAGCTATTGATTACAGCTATGCACGGCCATCAGAAGCAGAAGTCATTTCAATTGCTTATGCTGCATTTTTATCTGAAAAATATGGAGTACCAATACATATTTGCCATATAAGTGCAAATAAATCAATAGAATACTTAAAATCCATAAAAGATAAAACTAAAAATATCAATATAAGTACAGAAATAGCCCCCCATCATTTACTTCTTGATAATGGTGATTTTAATGAATTTGGAACTATGGTAAAAACAAATCCCCCCATTAGACCAGAAGGTGAAAATTTAACAACAGATAACTTGTCAAATATTAACATGATTGGAACAGATCATGCTCCTCACTCATTAGAAGAAAAACAAAGAGGAACTTGGGATTCAAGTCCAGGAATTCCTAATTTAGAAACCACACTTCCCCTTCTTTTAACTGAAGTTAATAATGACAACATAGCTATTGAAATGATTCCCAAATTAATGAGCGAAAATCCTGCAAAAAGATTCAATATAGCTAATAAAGGAAAGATTGAAATAGGGTATGATGCTGATTTTTGTATAGTAGACTTAAAAAAAGAAGGTAAATTTGATATTGATACTTTTTATACAAAGGCAGAATATAGTCCATTTGCAAATTGGGAATACAAAGGTATATCCACCATGACCATAGCTAATGGAAATGTTATAATGGATGAAGGTGTAGTAGTAGATAAATAGCTATACAAATAAAGGATAACTATACAAATAAACAATAACAATATAAATAAACGAAAATTTGTTTATTTTAATTCAATAGAAATTAATTTAATAATTTTAATTAATTAATATAATTAATATAATTAATGAAAGAGGCTTTAATTATGTGTGAATCTAATGTTTATAATACTAATAATGAGTTATTAATGGAAGATGTTATGTTTGTTGACATCAATAGGGAAAAAATAACTATGATAAATATTTTGAATGAAAAAAAGATTATAAATGGAAAATTTGTTCGATTAGAGTTAGAAGAACATAAGTTATACATTGAAGAAAAGTAATTAATAATAAAAGTTGAACTTATGTTAGAAGAAATTGTAATCCAATTAGAAAGTATAATTGCTAATTATGGTGCTATTGGCTTATTTATAAGTGGAGTGGTTAAAGAATTTATTCCAATACCTTCTACTGCAATCATTTTAGGAACTAGCTTAGTTCTACTTAAAGGTCAGGCCATTACTATTAGCTCTATATTAAATCTATTATTCGTTATAGCTATTCCTTTATCATTAGGAATGACTATTGGAGCTATAATAACATATATGCTCTGTTTTTATATTGGTAAACCATTTATAGATAGATGGGGAAAATATATATCTTTAAAATGGGAAGATGTAGAGAAATTGGATAAAAAATTTGAAAGTACGAAAAAAGATTATATACTTCTCTATGTAATAAGAACAACTCCTGTTATTCCCAGTATAGTTTTAAGTGCATTCTGTGGAGTAATAAGATATGATTTAAAAAAATTCATAATCATAACATTTATTGGAGGAATGACAAGAGCAATAATTTTCAGTTTTATTGGTTGGCAATTTGGTAATGTTTTAGATGGATATGTTTTTTAGAGTTAATCTTTTTGTTTTTCATTTTATTTCTTTTTTATATATTTCAATAAATTTTAATAAATTTTAATAAATTTTAATAATTATTTAATATTATTATAAAACTTGTTAGTTGAACTATACAATATTATACAATATTCTAATTGCTGATTATAAGCTATATACCTATAAGCTATATATTAAATTAATTTAATTTTTATTATTTAACTTTTCATTAATTTATACACTTTATACATTACTTATAAGTTCTATAAATAAAAAAGATTACCTTTATTATTGAATTTATTTATTCTATAGTTAATTAATCAATTTTATTAAATTTAATTTACACTATATATGATTAAAAAAAGTAACTATATATTAAATATCCATATGTTAAAATTTAATAATTTATAAATTTAATAATTTATATTAAAAATAAGTATATATATGTAAAAATAAAAAAAATAAGAAAATAGATGGATAAACCATCTAATATTCAGTAAAAAATCTCTTTTTTTGTTTATTTGAATTCCATTGCATCTTTAGGACATGTTTCGATACATTGTTCACATAATGTACAGAACCCAACAAGAGGTAAGTTACCTTCGTCTTTGAGTTTCAACATATCATATGGACATACTTCGATACAATCCTCACACTGTTTACACTTGGATGGGTTGAAAACTATCCTGTTTCTTGTGATTTCAGGGTCTGAAACTCTGTCTAGAGGAGATAAAGTTAATGCTCCTTCAGGACATTTTGCAGCACATGCCCCACATCTAACACACATATTAAATGATGGGTTTTTGTTGGTTTGTTCTTCTCCTGGTACTTGTACTCCGTCTTTTCTGACTACACGAATAGCTTCAGAAGGACATGTAAGAGCACAAGCTCCTAAGAAATCACATTTTTCAGAGTTATTGACAACACCTTCTTCGTTTGCAGGTTTTGCATCTCCCCATTCAACATCTAAGCTAATAGAATCGACTGGACAGACTTTTTCACACAAACTACAAGCAGCACAAATGCTTGGAATATCTACTATTAAGTTTGAATTTGCTTCAATGAAGTCACCAGGACAAATATCAACACAGCTATTACATCCAATACAAGTTTCTTCATTCAAAGTGAATGACTTGATTTCTTTTGAACGTTTTACTGGTTTTATGTTTGATATGAATACTGCATCCCATGGACATGTTTGAGAACAAACTCCACACTTAATACAAGTATCTTCATCAATAGCTATTTCTCCACCAGTTTCTTCAAGTGTGATAGCATCTACAGGACATTCTGGAACACAAGTTCCACAACCAACACAATCTTTAATAAAGATTGGACTAGTGATATTTAAATCACGAGTTTTAGGTTCTTTAATTCCTGGAATTCCAATTACTTCAACTGGACAAATGTTTACACATTTTTGACACATTACACAGAAACCTTGTAAGTTCAAAGCACTATCACAATCGCAAATCTCTAATGTTTGAGGTGGACATATTTCTACGCAATCTCCACACTGCTCACATTTAGCTGGATTGAAAACTATTCTTGCTTGGGTGTCTCCACTCTCATCAATGAGTAATTCATCTACATTGAGTGCACCTTGTGGGCAAGTTTCAACACATTTAGGTTCCCCATCACAGATATCACAATAGATGACCTTTTGATCCTCTAATTTGACAGCCCCTGATGGACAAGTTCCTTCACATGCTCCACACTTGATGCAGTCTTCTTGATTGACTACGATCATTTGTTACACTCCTAAACTTTTTTAATTAAATTTCCTTCACTATCATAAACTTCTACAGTAGCTAATCTCATTTGACTATCCATTGTATGGGTCGCACAGGATAAACATGGATCGTGTGCTCTTATAACCATTTCCATTAAGTTGAAGATTTTATCATCTACTTCTACACCAGGTTTAATGTAGTCTTTTGCTACTTGTTGAATACCCATTTCCATAGCTGGATTATTTTGGATAGTTGCAACTATAATATTAACATTGGTCATTAAACCATCATCATCAGTTTTGTAGTGGTGTATTAAAGTTCCACGAGGAGCTTCAACAATACCTGCACCTTCACCAGCTACTCTTTCAATTGCATCTGGGAATTTTTGACCAGATAAGTCTCCTTCTAAATGATTAACCGCACATTCAGCAGAAGCTAATATCTCAATTAATCTTGCCCAGTGGTAGAGTAATGGTGCTTGAGCATAACCAAATGCACTACGGAAGTCATTTAAACGATCCTGAGCAAGAGGTGCTACATCAGGCATTTTATCACAAACATTGATTCTTGACAATGGAGCTACTCTGTAAATACCTTCAGGATATCCTAATTCTTTAATGTAAGGGAATTTTAACCAAGAATATGGTTTTACATGTTCTGCAACAATATCTAAGTATTCGAGGTTGTTGTATTCATACTCGATTTTAGAACCATCTTTGCTTTTAATTCTTACATCACCATTATAAACATCCCAATCACCATTGTTAGTTATACCACAATGTCGGGTATCTCCAAAATTACCAAGAGTAGATGCTAAATCAATATTTTCTTCAAAAATAGGAATAGCTAAATCTAAAGTAGCTTGAGCTAATTCTACATTTTGTTGAGCTTTAGCAAGTAAATCTTTTTGGGTTTCAGCATCAATTTCAGTAGATATACCACCAGGAGTAGATGAAGTTGGGTGAATTGGTCTTCCACCAACAGCTTTAACAATATCTAAACCATTTTTCCTAATCTGAATAGCTTGGAGAGCTACTTCAGGCATGTCTTTAATAACTTGGAAAACATTCCTTGTTTTTCTTGTAGCATCTGGAACAACAAAATCAGGAGCTGATAAGAAATAAAATGATAATGCGTGGGAATGCATATATGAACCCCAGTTCATCAATTCCCTCATTTTATAAGCTGCAGGTAATATTTCATTGTCATTAAATCCATAACATTGATCAGCAGCTTTTGCAGCAGCTAAGTGGTGTTGTACATCACAAATACCACAGATTCTTGGAACAATCCTAGGAGCTTCTTCAACAGGACGTCCTTGCATGAATTTTTCAAATCCTCTAAATTCCATAACATGTAATCTAGTATCTTGAACATTTCCTGCATCATCAAGATGTACAGTAATTTTTGCATGTCCTTCAATACGAGTTACAGGTTCCATAGTAAGTTTTACCATATTTACTTACCTCCTTTTTGCATTTTTGCAGGTACTAAAGCAGATGGTAATGTGTAGGTATAGAAAGTACCAACAATATCATCTACTTGATCAGCTACTTGTTCTGGGTCAATAGTTTTATCTTCATCTATTCCGTAATCAGATGCAATAGCACTAATCATTTTAGC
>Ga0123356_10002845_pt1 | contig 18315 bp, 16 predicted proteins | sample TergutEmb28metaG_2_FD_92546 | JGI IMG/M metagenome (GOLD analysis project Ga0123356, IMG submission 92546) | Embiratermes neotenicus P3 segment gut microbial communities from Petit-Saut dam, French Guiana - Emb289 P3 | ecosystem: Host-associated > Arthropoda: Insects > Digestive system > Gut ...
AGAGCGTTTTATGGTAGGTGTCCATGAGCTTGCTGAACTGGCTCCACGTGATATTGTGGCGCGCGGGATCGTAAGAGAGCTCAGGCGAAGCGGCGAAAGCCATGCATATATAGACATTACATTTAAGTCTGAGGAGTTCTTAAAAAAGCGCTTCCCCACTATTTATAACGAGTGTCTAAATCATGGGATAAACATTGCTTATGATAAGATCCCCGTTAGTCCAATCCAGCATTATCTGATGGGTGGTATTGAGACTGACATTAATGGATGTACTGCTGTTAAGGGCTTATATGCTTGTGGCGAAGCTGCGAACACCGGCGTTCATGGTGCTAACCGCCTTGCATCGAACTCTATGCTTGAGTGTCTTGTCTTCGGTCGACGTGCCGCTATGCATATAAACGAATCAAGCGGTTTGAAAAAACTGTCGGTATCGCAGCTTAAGGAGTCTATTTTAGCTTTGCCTTCTCGACCACATGAGTCGCTTGATTATGTTGTGTTACGCAGCGCCATACAACAGCTTATGAGTGAGCATTGTCATGTTATCAGAAATGTTGAGGGTTTAAAGCTTGCGCATGAGCGTATAAGTGAAATCGCTGACCTTCTTGAAACCATATATGATGAAAGCAACTTATATATAGAGACGCTGAATATTGCAACTGTTTCAAAAGCTATTTTAGAATCAGCTCTTAAACGCCCTGATAGCATCGGGTCACATTACATGGAGGGTTGAGGGGATTGCGGATCAAGCCCGCAATGACGAACGCTAAGTGAGGTTTAACAATGAACGAACTTATATTTGATGGTTTGGATGATTTTCTGCGGTTGGCGCTTGATGAGGATGTTGGTTCGGGTGATGTAACCACAAATAGTTGTGTTCCCGAAACTGCTGTTTCAAAAGGTGCTTTTATTGCAAAGGAGCCCGGTGTCATCAGCGGGCTTGATGTTATGATCCGGGTTTTTAAGTTACTTGATGATGCTGTTGTATTAACTCCACTTGTTTCCGACGGGGATGCCGTTGAACCGGGTGACGTGATTGCTAGAATTTCCGGTCCTTCAAGAGCCATACTCACCGGTGAACGAACGGCACTTAATCTTTTGCAACATATGTCCGGTATTGCAACAAAGACAGCCGAAGCTGTCCGTGAAGTGAGTGGCTCAAAAGCTGAAATTTTAGATACACGTAAGACTACTCCCGGCTTTCGTGCACTTGATAAATATGCAGTTAAATGCGGCGGTGGCAGAAACCACAGGTTCAATCTTGCCACAGGTGTACTTATAAAGGACAATCATATAAAAGCTGCGGGTGGGATAACCAATGCAGTGCAGAAAGTGCAAAAAGAGGCACATGAGCATTTTCAAATAGAAGTAGAAACTGAAAACCTCGAGCAAGTCAAAGAAGCGCTTGATGCAGGTGCTGATATTATCATGCTTGATAACATGTCTTTAGAGTTGATGTCCGAAGCAGTAAATTTAATAGCCGGACGCGCTCTGACTGAGGCATCCGGCAATATGGGCGAACGTGACTTGAGAGAGATTGCAAAAACAGGAGTCGATTTCATCTCGATAGGGGCTCTGACTCATTCTGTAAAGGCAATGGATATAAGCTTAAAGTTTGAGTGATATATAGTTTTTGGGGATTGGATCGCGGAGCCTGTTGCGAGCGTAGCGTGGCAATCCGCTTGCGATGCTACTAATAAATGCTTATTACTACCGCTGTTGTGTTGTCTCTTCCGCCGTAAGCTTGAGCTGTTGCTGCAAGCTCTTTTGCTATATCTGTTGTACTGCAGTTTTCCATTGACAGGATCTCTCTGAGCTCATCGGCATCGATCATATCTGTCAATCCGTCGCTGCAAATCAAAAAGACATCATTTTTCTTCAGCTTTATTTCCTGTGATATGTACGGCTCTATTATCATTTCATCAGGGAATATCCCAAGATGCTGTGTGAGTTTATTCTTAGCCGGGTGTACTTCAGCTTCATCATCACTAATAAGCCCCAACTCCACCATCCGTTGCGCTTCGGTATGATCTTCAGTCAGTAAAAACAAATCGCCTTTTCGTAGCAGATATACTCTGCTGTCTCCAATGTTGAATGCAGTAGCTCTGTTGTCGTGAATATATAGTAGTGCCAGCGTTGTTCCTATCCTGGCACCGTTAAAATTTTCCATTTCTTTGCATATGTACATGTTTGCTCTTTTGACATATTCAAATACTTTTTGCCGGAGATCGGTTTCCTGATATACTGATAGAGTCTTGACAGCGATCATTGATGCAAGCTCTCCGAAACTTTCACCGCCCATACCGTCGCAAACCGCATACACATACGATTTACGCTGTACACTATCGGCGTACCCTTCGGCAGCACCACTGCCGGCAGATTTATACTTGCCGTTTACGTAGTAGTTATCTTCGTTGCTTCTCCTTACCAAGCCAACATGGGTAATTACTGAACTTTCTACTCTCAAAAAACTCACCTGCTACTCTCAGAAAAAATGATCTTACGATCATAAAAATGGTAAAACCATTCACATAATACCACAAGTTTGCTATAATGCCAATATCTTAAATAATCCTTATAAGGAGAATTTTTATGCTTTATTATGTATCAAAATCCGGAGCTGATTCAAACCCCGGCACTAATGAGAGTCCATTTCTTACGATCAATGCAGCTGCAAGGGCTGCAAGAGCAGGCGATACAGTCATTGTTCGAGAGGGTGAGTACCGCGAGTGGGTCAAGCCTAAATATGGCGGACTAAGTAATAACCGGCGCATAACTTATGCAGCAGCAGACGGCGAAAAGGTTATCATTAAAGGCTCCGAGCGTATTCAATCCTGGGAGCATACGGAAGGTGGAGTATGGAAGGCTCAACTGCCAAACACCTTTTTTGGCGGATATAACCCTTATGAGGAAATACTGGTTGGGGATTGGTTATTAGTACCTGAGGACAGGTATGTTCATCTTGGAGATGTTTACCTCAATGGGATGTCTTTTTATGAGGCAGAGAGCTTAGAAGCATTAAAAAATCCAAAAGTTCGCACAGAGATAGCTGATAATTGGACACAGGATGTTAATCCGATCCTAAACCCGGAACAGACTAAGTATCTGTGGTATGCAACTGTTGACGAAGATACAACTACAATTTATGCTAACTTCCATGATTCTGATCCAAACAAAGAACTGGTTGAGATCAATGTCCGCAGAAGCTGCTTTTATCCGGAAAAAACAGGGCTTAACTATATCACTGTTCGGGGATTTGAGATGGCACAGGCTGCGACACCCTGGACACCTCCAACAGCGGATCAACCGGGTCTAATAGGACCAAACTGGAGTAAAGGATGGATCATCGAGGATTGTGTTATCCATGATTCCAAATGCAGTGGGATAAGTATAGGAAAAGAGGCATCCACCGGGCATAACTTCCGTACTTTCCGCAGAGATAAACCGGGATACCAGTATCAACTGGAGTCTGTTTTTACTGCGCATAAGATCGGCTGGTCAAAGGAAAACATAGGGTCACATATTATTCGTAACAATGTCATCTATGATTGCGGACAAAATGGGATCGTCGGGCACTTAGGTTGTGTTTTCAGCGAAATATATAACAATCATATCTATAATATCGCACTTAAACGTGAGTTCTACGGACACGAGATAGGCGGTATAAAGCTGCATGCAGCGATAGATGTGTATATCCATCATAACTGCTTCCATGATTGCTCTCTCGGCTTATGGTCGGACTGGCAAACACAAGGCACGCGTATCAGCAAGAATCTTTTCTATAATAACAGCCGCGATTTGTTTGTCGAAGTCAGTCATGGTCCTTATGTCGTTGACCATAATATACTAGCTTCAAAATTCTCGCTACTGAGCTTTGCACAAGGAGGTGCGTATATTGGTAATCTTCTTGCAGGTAAAACCGAAGTATATAAAGTTTTGGACAGAGCTACACCTTATCATGCCGCACATAGTACCGATGTAGCAGGGTATGCTTTAGTTTATGGTGGCGATGACCGGGTTTATCAGAACATCTTTACAGGCAGCAGCTCTTCCGGAACGGTCGGCACAGCCGTTTATAACGGGTATACCACTTCGCTTGAAGAGTTTATCGAAGAAGTAAAAGCCCTCGGGCGTGGTGATCACGACATTTTCGTAGAAGTCGAGCAACCTGTTTATATATCCGATAATGCATATTTCAACGGGGCTGAAGCTTTTGGCAAAGAGGCAGCCAAGTTGGATATGCCGGACTTTGACACAAAGTTTGAGTTGGAGTTTGCAGGCGATGAGGTGTTTCTTAATATCACTCTTCCGGAAGGTTTTGAGAGTAATAAAAGCGACTCGTATAGTACCGAATCGCTTCATAGAGTTCGGGTCGTTGACGCTGAGTTCGATAATCCCGATGGCACTCCCCTGGTCTTTGATACGGATTATCTTGATGCTCCGAATGGACTGAAGGTCGCACCCGGTCCGATTGCTTGTCTGAAAGCAGGTAAAAACAGGATCAAGGTTTGGTAGATCGGAAAATATCGAATGGGTCTAGATCATCATTATTTGCTTCGGTTGTTTCTTTATCATTCTCGTCACTTAAGTAATGTGAACCCCATCCTACGTGATCATACATACTTTCAGAAGCAGCATCTGCACTTTCCGGCTTTTCGTCTGCTACGTCGGGGCTCAGCCCTGCCCGTTCGAGTTCATCTTCTTTTGCGTGACGGCGCCTGACTTCTTCGTATATTGCAAGCGTCTCGTTTTTGAGCTTAACACGTTCGAGAGCGTCTTCATCCTCACGGTCTATCCTGCGTTGCACTTCCTTATCCCGCCACAGAGCTTGCTTTGCTTCGTCAACTGCGGCTCTGTTTAACTTTTTGCGCCTGCCGCCTTTTCTAAACCTAGAAAACATGAAATAGATATTCAGGGCGAGTACCAAGCCAACTATTGCGAATATATATGCAACTCCGCTTTCCATGTTTATCACCCCATTTAGTTCTTTCGTTTGTACAATCTCTAACTCTGTCTTACTATATCAAACTATGATTTGATATTATTTCTTCGATCGTTTCTCTGCTGATGTTTCCTTCCATAGGTCCGAGTGCAGCGGTATTGAGTGATGCTGCGGCAGACGCCATTTTTGCAGCCTCAACTACGTTTTTACCCTCAAGCAGTCCGCATATGAATGCTCCATCAAAACAATCCCCTGCTCCTGTTGGATCTTTTACATCTGAGGGATATACTCCAAGGGAAACTTTTTCATCGCGTGTAAATATCGTACAGCCCTTTGATCCATTTTTTAGCGCTATTACTTCCAGCACCGGATTTTCAAAACAATGGTTTACTGCATCGTCAACAGTTTCCTTACCACTGATCATCAGCAGCTCTGAAACACCGGGTAGAAATACGCTACAGCTTGACATGACTTCTTGTACCATGCTGAAAACTTCTTCGTCCCTGATAAGCTCCGGACGGATATTTGGGTCGAACGAGACTTTTACGCCTTTATCAACCAGACTGCGCAGCAACTTCAAAATCTCAAGACCGAACTCCCTTTTTGCCATCAGAGAGCATCCCATTATATGGAAATATCTGACATCGTCACCCAGTTTCGATACATCCGGAGCTGTTGGTCTTGTTGCAGGCGTATCCGGGAAATGGTACAAGAAACGTCTTGAGCCATCATTAAAGTAAGTCACAAATGCGACTCCTGTAGTGCCATCGTCATACTCGGTGATCAAAGAGCAGTCAACATTATCTGCAGTTAATCTGTCGATCAGGCATTTTCCAAAATCATCCTTACCAACACCACCGATGATACCTGAACTATGACCAAGTCTCGCTACAGTATCGATAAATATCGCAGGTGCTCCGCTTGGAAACGGGCCTTGAAACTCTCCCGCTTTATCCAATGGCATATCAACCTCGGGTCGCATTACTTCACACAACAACTCGCCCATTGTCCAAACTTTTGCCACTTTGTCACCTGCTTTACTTTTTAATTAAGAAAGTTTTCCTTGAGGAAGCTCAGACCTGCTTTTAGTTTTGCATCCATCTCTGCTTCGTTTGCTCCGCCCGAAAGGTCACGGAATACTTTTATGTCTTTACCGATTTGACCACCTTGCAGCAAAAACGGCTCCATTACAACGTCTCCGCTAAATCCGATATCCCGAAGCGCTACTCCTATTTCCGCCCATGGCAGATGCCCCTGTCCGGGGACTTTCCTGTTTCCTTCTCCGACGTGCATATAGGTCATCAGATTTCCTGCAGTGCGGATCGCGTCCGGTATACTATCCTCTTCTATGTTCATGTGGAATGAGTCCAGAAGTATGCTCACGTTCGGGTTATCGACTTCCTTGCAGAATTGTACAGCTTCCTCCGCTGTGTTCAAGACAAGTGTTTCGAACCTGTTCACTACTTCGAGGTGCATGATTATACCAAGTTCCTGCGCCAACTTACCTAAGGTTTTGATACTCTCTACGCCTCTTGCCCATATCGCAGGTTTGTCGAGATCACTGAAATCATTCGGCCAGTATGTGTACATGACACCGGCAATATCTCTGGAGTCCAGCTTATCCATTTTTTTCATGATATTTGAAAGAAACTCGATCCCTGCTTTTCGGATATCAGGATCACTGCTTCCGACATCACAGTGCTTAGGCGGTCCTATGTTTGCATTGATCTCCAGTTGCAAATCCTTTGAAGTCGATTTCAGATTTTCCAAATCCTTTTCACTCATTGTAAGTAAATCCCCTGCTGCTATCTCCATGATATCAAAGCCGAGGTTCTTTATTTTTTTTGCATAGTGAATGTAGTCAGCCGTCCATGTGTTGCACCAAAACGCATATTGAGCACCAAACTTCATTGTCGCACTAACCTTTCATTATTTTAAACCAATTTTAACATAATTAGTGAATGAAAACAATCAATGTCAGCAAATAATCTGTAACATTGAATGGTTGTGTGATATACTTACATCAACTTTTTGGATAGGAACTTATTGAAATGATAACTGTTAATAATCTAAGCCTGCAGTTTGGAGGCACTACGCTGTTTTCTAAGGTCGACCTTCAGTTTACAGCCGGAAATTGCTACGGAGTCATCGGTGCTAACGGCTCCGGTAAATCCTCATTTTTGAAAATCCTCGCAGGAGAGCTTGACTATACTTCAGGGGCTGTTGAGATAAAGCCTGATGTGAGGATGTCGGTGCTCAAGCAGGATCAAAACATGTATGACGAGTTTACCGTTATCGAAACGGTCATTATGGGTAATGCCCGCCTTTTTGAGTGCGGAAAGGAGAAGGATGAGCTTTATCTAAAAGAAGATTTTTCCGACGAGGATGGCATACGTGCTGCTGAGCTTGAGGAGGAATATGCTGAGCTTGGAGGCTGGGAGTCCGAATCGGATGCATCACAGCTTTTACAAGGGCTGGGAATACCTACTGCACTACACCATTCAGCAATGAGCGAAATGGAGCCCCGGCAGAAGGTTAAGGCTTTACTTGCTCAGGCTCTTTTCGGGAAACCGGATATCATCTTGCTTGACGAGCCTACAAACAATCTTGATGTCGGAAGTGTTGTCTGGCTCGAAGACTTTTTGATGGATTACGAAGGAACTGTAATAGTCGTCGCACATGATCGCTATTTTCTCAACACTGTTTGTACGCATATGGTGGACATAGATTATGGCAAGATAAAGATGTATGTCGGTAACTACGACTTCTGGTATGATTCCAGCCAACTTATTCAAAAGTTGATAAAAGAGAAAAATAAAAAGAACGAGGACAAGATTCAGGAGCTTGAAGAATTTGTCCGTCGTTTCTCTGCGAATAAGTCGAAGTCGCGTCAGGCTACATCTCGTAAAAAGCTTATCGAAAAGATAAGGGTAGAGGATATGCCTGCGTCGACACGCCGTTACCCGTGGGTAGGATTCAAAATGGAACGTGAGCCGGGCAAGGACAGACTGTTCGTAACTGAGGTGTCTCAGTCATCGGGCGGTGAAAAAGTACTGGATAAAGTTGATTTTATCATGGGGCGTGAAGATAAAATCGCATTTATCGGGGAAAACGAAAATGCAATAACTTCAATGTTTAAGCTCCTCGCCGGCGAGCTTGAGCCGGATGAAGGTGAAATCAAGTGGGGTGTTTCTACTACTCAGTCATATTTTCCAAAGGATAATACTGAGTACTTCGCCAATGGAGAGCTTAGTATAATCGACTGGATCCGTCAGTATTCGGAAGATAAACGGGAGAGTTATTTGCGAACATTTCTCGGGAGGATGCTTTTTACGGGAGATGATGTATATAAGGAAGTGCGTGTTTTATCCGGTGGTGAAAAGGTGCGCTGTATGCTGTCAAGATTGATGCTTTCCGGTGCAAGTGTTTTATTGCTCGATCAGCCGACGAACCACCTCGACCTTGAGAGCGTCGCAGCTCTGAACAATGGTCTGACAGATTTTAAAGGCAATGTTATTTTCACAACACATGACCATCAGCTTATTCAAACCGTTGCAAATCGGATAATCGAGTTCAAAGATGGTGAAATCATCGACCGTCATATGACTTATGACGAGTATGTTGAGACTGTTAAAGTGGCTGTTGAGTAGGTGTTAGTCGACAGTTTGCTATGGGTTTTTCACGGGTGTAGCGGATTCGAAAGGAGTTATCTGTAAAATTATGCAGTATATTTTGGCGCATGATGTTGGCACAAGCGGAAATAAAGCGGCTCTTTACTCTGTCGACGGCATATTGAAAGGAAGCGTAGTCAAAGAGTACCCGACATTTTACCCTAATAGTGGCTGGGTCGAGCAGAACGCCGAAGACTGGTGGGTTGCAGTTAAAGATTCGACTCTGGAGCTGTTTGAAAAAACCGGCGTGCCCGCCTCTGAAGTTGCATGTGTTTGCTTCAGTGCACAAATGATGGGATGCCTTCTTATCGATCACGAGAATCGTCCTCTGCGACCTATGATCACCTGGGCTGATACCCGCAGTTCCGAGCAGGAAAAATATATGCTTGAACGCTTACCGATGGAAGAGGTTTATAAGATAAACGGTCACAGATTGAGCGCCTCGTACTCTGCTGCCAAGCTGTTATGGATACGCGATAATGAACCCGAAGTTTACAGGAAAGCCGAAAAGATGCTCCACGCCAAAGAATACATCATCCTCAAACTGACCGGCGAAATCGTTACTGATTATTCTGATGCAGGCGGAACTAATCTTCTGGACATCCACAATAAAGACTGGTCGCAAGAGTTGCTTTCTGCATTTGAGATCCCTCGTGAAATACTTCCCGATGTCTACCCTTCTACCCATGTAGTAGGGAATGTCACTGCGGAAGCGGCACGTATCTGCGGACTTATTGAAGGGACTCCGGTAGTCATCGGTGGTGGTGATGGTGTTTGTGCAACTGTCGGAGCCGGTATCGCTCGTATTGGCAAAGCATATAATGTTATTGGTTCTTCGTCGTGGATTTCCACAGTTACTGTGGCACCTGTTATAGATCCGAAAATGCGCACTTTCAACTGGATCCATATGGACGATGAGTTTTATTCTCCCAATGGGGCTATGCAAGCTGCAGGCTTTTCGTATGCGTGGTTTCGTAACAATCTGTGCTCTGAAGAGGTTGAGGCTGCGGCAGCAGCAGGAGTAAGTGCGTATAAACTCATAGATGAACTTGTTGATAAAGCAAAGCCCGGTGCAGAAGGTCTGCTCTTTTTACCGTATCTTCTTGGTGAGCGTTCTCCGCATTGGGACCATAATGCTCGGGGAGCATTTGTCGGACTCGGCATTTCCAGTTCCAAGGGTGATATGGCAAGGGCTGTTCTTGAAGGTGTCGGTTTCAACCTGAAAACCATACTTGATATCTTCGACAAAAACTCGCCTATCGACGATATTGTAATGATCGGTGCCGGAGTTAAGGGAGATGTGTGGTTGCAGATCCTGTCCAGTATCTGGCAAAAGCCTCTATTGGTACCAAGGCATCTTGAGGAGGCTACATCAATGGGCGCTGCGATTTGCGGTGGGGTCGGTGTTGGGGTTTATAGCGATTTTTCTGTTGCCGAGGAAATGAATAAACCAATTCGCCGTATCGAACCGGACAAGAACCTTGCCGGATTGTATAATGGGTTGTATGATATTTTTACTGAAGCGTATGTACAGCTAAAGCCGATATATCAATCACTTGCTAGTTTGTGACCTTACGGGATCATGACGCTTAGGTCGCAAGGTCAGGCTAGTGACCGCTCTACATGAATATATAACGGAGGGCTTTCGTTTTTGAAAATTCTGGTATTATCTGACTCGCATAAACAAACTGACTCTATGTTAAGTGCTATATATCTTGAATCACCGGATTTGATTTTGCATCTTGGTGATAACAGCAAGGATTGCGATGCAATCGTAGACGAATTTCCTAATATCATGCTGCGCTCGGTGAGAGGTAACTGTGACTATAGTTTTTCCGGGCTTGCTCATGACGAGTTCATGCTCGAGGGCAAAAACTTTTTTATGACGCATGGTCATAACTTCAGTGTTAAGACAGGTTTGACCGGTATTATTCGCATTGCTGTTGAAAGGAATGTCGACGTTCTGCTTTTTGGTCATACACATATTCCGTATAATGCGACCGTTGAAGGAGTATTGGTGGTCAATCCCGGCAGTATCGGGTTAGGTAAAACATACGCCATCCTTGAACTGGAGAACGGCGAGGTTTCTTGTGAGTTGAAGAGTTTGTAAGGATTGAAATCATGTTGGTGTTGGTTCTTGAATCTAGTACAAATGCGGCAAAGGCTTTGCTGTATCACAGTGAAAACGGTATCCTGGAGGATGTAAGTCTTCCGTATTCAACCGATATTTCTAAATCGGGTAAACAAGATACCGAAGGTGTTTTTCTTGCTACTTTGCAAGCGGGCAGGAGCATTGCTGCGGGAAAAGATATAGCCGCCATCGCCGTAAGTGGTGTTTGGCATAGCATCGCTATTTGCGATAGTAATATGATCCCGACAGCCCCGACACACACATGGGAGTTTACGGGAGCATCGGATATCTGCCGAAAGGTCAGAAGTGACGAAAAGCTAACGAGTCTTCTTTATACACAGACCGGATGTATGCCTAATGCTACATATCAGCCGTATATGCTGCGCTATCTTGCTGATAACGGGATGGATATCAATGATAAACTGCTGTCCAGTCAGGCAGGTTACGGTTTTTATCGTTTGACCGAAAAGCGCATGGAAACCGCAAGTATTGTTTCAGGAATGGGTCTTTTAAACACCCATTCGCTGACTTTTGACGATAATGCTATGGCTTTTGCCGGTGCTGATAAAAAGCAATTTGGAAAACTTGGAACATATAAAACTACCTGTCCCCTATCTGCAGAATGTGCTGATATCCTCGGAGTTGCTCCCGGTATCCCTGTTGTTGCACCTCATTCCGACGGTGCGTTGAACCAAGTAGGAAATGCGGCGGTTTCACCCGGTATCATGACTCTCTCTGTCGGAACGAGTGCGGCTGTCAGGATGTCTACCGAGAGACCTGTTTTATCCGACCCTCCGGGTTCGTGGTGTTATGTTGGGGCTGAGGGATGGATAAGTGGTGCAGCGACATCCGGAGCTTGTAATTGCATCGATTGGTTTAAAGAAACCATGCTGGAAAACAAATGGAGCTTTGATCATCTTGAAGCAACATTGCTTGGTGATGACAAAACTCCTGTTTTTTTACCTTTTTTATTTGGTGAGCGCTGTCCCGGGTGGCGTGATGAACGTCGAGGCGGATTTGAGCTTTTAGATTCTGAGACAACTGTGCAGCAAATGTATAAAGCGATCTGCGAGGGAATTTTATTTAATATATATCAGTGCTATGAGATTCTTGCCGGTTATAACGGAGTGCCAAGTCGGATCATTATGTCCGGAGGTATTCTGAACTCCGCTGCATGGTCGCAGCTTGCTGCTGATGTTTTCGGTTGTGAAATAACTTTATCAAATACTGCTCAAGCTTCCATGCTGGGTGGCGCTGCTTTAGCCCTGCATGCGGCAGGTCAGTTATCGTCACTGAGCGATTTCCCCGATTATTCCGGTAAATCGATATTGCCGAGAGAAGGTGCTTTGAAGCACTACAAAGAGAAGTATGAGAGGTATCTTGAGTACTATAGCAGGTGAATAATTCTTTGCTAATGCTTAGAATGACAAGAGTTTTTGCTCGGGCTAACCGCCGGATAAACGCGGCAGCACCCACACCTTATCGCCTTCTGCTATTACTGCATCCGCATAGATGTCAAGACTTCGTCCGTTATGTAAGATCATGATCTCTTTTTCACGCAGCTCCGTATTAAACCGTTCGTTCAAATATGTCATGCATTCATAAAGACTTCCCTCAGATAATGTCAACTCCGTTTCAAACGAAGTATCTGTCACATCGGCAAGGGGGAAGACTTTTATTTTTACTTTACCCATTCTCACTCCCATTTCGGGTTATCGATTATCGCCGGTTTTCCATCTCGTTCTACGATAAGCTTGCGGTAGCCCTTATCTTCGATAGTTCCGTAGTCATGTCCTGCATCACCTCTAAACGCAAAGAAGGTTACAAGAGGTACAGAACCGGTGTTGATGCTTCTGTGAGCGTAACGCTTCGGTACATATACTGCTTGTCCCGCCGATAGTGGGAATGCATCCCAATCCCCTTCCGGGTTTTCTACCAGCATGTATCCTTCACCCGAAAGAGTGTAGTACACTTCTGCTGTATCAAGGATCGTGTGAAAATGGCCTTTTGTCATGAAGTACTCATCGCCAACTTTGCCCGGATATGTGATCGACGAGCCAAATGCTACGTCCCCGGGTTGTTCCGGTGCTCCAAGTTCATAGAACTCGTAAATGACAGGGTCTTCGATATCTATCAGAGCGTTTTGCGCTGCTGTATCTGCATACATCCCTTTCATTTGTGATAACAAACGCTTTGTGGATTTGGCTTTTTCTGAAAGTCCTGTGATTTTATCAAAATCCACGAGAAAGCCTTTTTCCCAGTTATATTCCATTAAAGAGTCCCTCCATTTATTTTGTTTTCTTTTAATAATAGAATATCACGAAACATCTGCAGTTGCAATAAAAATGGTGTTCAATATCAACATTTGTATCTACAAATTATTTGCTTGCATTTTGTTGTGTATACTTATATAATTTTTCTAGCTTTGGAGGTGATAATTTTTTATGAAAGTTCTTGTTACTCCTACGTCTTTCGGGCCGTCTGCTCAAATGGCGCCAAAGGATAAACTACTTGAGTTTGCAGATGAGATCGTATATAACCCGGAGAAACGACCTTTGACGGAGGATGAGCTTATTCCACTGCTCAAAGACTGTGATGGTTTTCTTGCTGGATTGGACTTTATTACCGAAAAGGTGCTGAAATCAACTGATAAACTTCGTGTCATTTCCCGTTACGGGATAGGTTGTGACAGAGTGGATCTGGACGCCGCAAAAGAGCGTGGGATATATGTTACTAACACTCCGGGTGCAAATGCTGATGCTGTTGCCGATTTGACTCTTGGGCTTATGCTTGCACTTGCACGTGCAATTCCTATGCTGGATCGGGCGACTAAGCAGGGTGAGTGGAAACGCAGGACGGGAATCGAGCTTGGAGGAAAGACGCTTGGCTTGTTAGGTTTTGGTGCTATCGGTAAGATGACTGCACGACGTGCTGTTGCTTTTGGTATGAATGTGATCGCCTATGATCCTTACATTGATGAGAGCTATGCAAAAGAGCACGGTGTCGCACCTAAAACACAGGAGCAGGTTATTTCCGAAAGCGATTTTTTAAGCTTGCATCTCCCTTTGATGGAGGCGACAAAAAATATTATCAATGAGGATTCGATCGATAAGATGCGTCCCGGTGCTTTTGTGATAAATACAGCACGAGGAGGTCTGATCGACGAAGCCGCATTATATAAGGCTTTAGAGAGTGGGCATTTAGGTGGCGCTGCACTTGATGCTTATGAAAATGAGCCGCCTGACGCCGGTTTCCCGCTCTACCAGTTACCAAATGTTATAACAACTCCACATACAGGTGCTCATACGGTGGAGGCTTCATTAAACATGGCTACAATGGCAGTGGACAATTTGATCGAAGTGATGGAAACGGGAGATTGTCGAAATATTGTGAATCGGTAAGATATATTAGCCCTTAGTGGGCAACAGTAATAAAGGAGAAAGAAAATGAGTAGTGTAAATGAAAGAATAGCTGAGGCAAAACTGTTGCCGGTCATCAAGCTTAACAGCGTGGAGGATGCGAGTCCTCTTGCAGAGGCTCTTATTGAAGGTGGTCTTCCAATCATGGAGATCACATTTCGAACGGACGCCGCCGAAGAGTCTATACGTACCGTGTCGAAGGCTTATCCTGATGTTTTGACCGGAGCAGGCACGGTTACGACGCTTGACCAGGTAAAACGTGCGCATGATGCAGGTGCTAAATACGTTGTTACTCCCGGCATTTCAAATGTAGTTCTTGAGTACTGTTGTGCAAATAACATACCGGTATATCCGGGAGCTTGCACACCTACCGAAGTCATTCAAGTAATGGAGTTCGGTTTGGATATCGTAAAGTTCTTCCCTGCTGCCCAGTACGGCGGGCTTTCTACAGTTAAAGCTTTGGCAGCACCTTTTCCAACGATAAAATTTGTTCCTACCGGAGGAGTCTCGGAGTCGAACTTACTTGAGTATCTTGCGTTTCCGAAAGTAATCGCATGCGGCGGCAGTTGGATGGTCAAGGATGATTTGGTCAAAGCCGGTGACTTTAAAGGTATAACTGCTCTTGTTAAGGAAGCTGTCGCACTAACTAAGAAAGCGTAGAGACAACCAGGGGATTGCGGGTCAAGCCCGCAATGACGATTATCCGACATGAGGAAAATGTGCCACAGCGGGCGGCGGAATGGAGAAAAATATGAAAGCTATATTGCAACCAATGGCGATGCCCGATCAGAACGATCGTGAGAAGCAGGAATTTTTAGCGCAGATCGAAAACTTAAGAGCTATGTATGCGGATGAAGCGGAGTTTCTTGACCCGATCCTGACCGGGGAGTCTGTCAGCAGCGACGCGGATGCTGTTGTTTTTCCCCAACTCATCGGCACGGCATTTGGTGCAAAAAACGAGTTGAACCAAATTAAAATACCTATCATTGTTTTGACTTCTCAGTTTGGTACAGTTGAGATGTGGGATTGGGAAATCGTATCTTTTCTACGCGAGGAAACCGGGTTAACTGTTTTTTCACCGTACAAAGTCGAACTTGCGCAAGTCATCATGCGGGCGCTGGCTGCTAAAAGAGACATGCGTAAAGGAATGCGTTTTCTTATGTTTCAGGACTCTCCCGGAGAAGGTATGCAGTCCGGTATTTTTAAGCGGTTCTACTGGTGGGAGTCGGAATGTACCGATCTTATCGAAAAACTGTTTGGCATCAACATCATCTACAGAAGTTATAAAGAGCTTAATGCCAATGCGCAGAAGATTTCAGATGAACGGGCTGATAATGAGTCCTCCGATTGGGATATACCATGCGAAGATGTATCTCCTGAGCGTTTTCGCAAGGCAGTAAAGTTGTATCTGGCTATAAAGGACGTTCTTGCGGAGATTGGTGATGTTCAGGGTGTTGGTGCAAACTGTCTCAATGAGTCTTTTAACTCGGAAACAACACCATGCCTCGCTTGGGATGCTGTTTTCGAGCGTGATAATATCCTTTGGGTATGTGAAGGAGATACTGTTACGCTTGTCAGTAAGTTTATTGTTTATTCCGCATTAAAGCAGCCGCTTATGATGACTAATATCTACCCGTTTCTTGTCGGGATGGCTGCGCTTAAGCATGAGAAGATCGACAAGTTCCCGGATGTAAAGAACTCTGACGATTGTGCTCTTGGTGTTCATTGCGGGTATTTTGGTATGGCACCACGCAGCTTCTGCAGCCGCTGGACATTGCGTCCTAAAGTACTTGCAATAGTTGAGGAAGACAGCCTGATGGTGGACTGTGAGATCGAACCGGGTCCTATAACTCTTGCTAAGATACATCCCAACATGAAGAAGATGATCATTATCGAGTCGGTCATTGAGGAGTATGTGCAGTATCCGGGTTCTGACTGCCGCAACGGTGCTTTGATTCGTTTTAAGAACAATAACGGACATCAGGTGATGCAGACCTTGTGCTCTCACCATGCATTATTAGTTAAGGGAGATTGTGTTCCGCAGCTTCTCTTGCTTGCACAAATCTATGGTTTTGAGGCTGAGGTACTGTAGGTATAGAACCGGATGTGAATCGTGACTCGAGTATAGCGAAAGGTACGGACTCTAATATGAACTATCTTATAGGCGTTGACTTAGGAACTCAGGCAACAAAGGCGTGTATTTGCGATGAAAACGGTTCTATACTCGGCAGCGCAACGGTTGAGTCAAATCTGCTTTATCCTGAAGAAGGCGCAGTTGAGCAAGACCCGGAGGAAATGCTGGCATCTGTTCTATCATCTATTAAGGATGCTGTTCAATCTGCAGGTATACCACCTGAAAAAGTAGCTGCAATAAGTATCGACGGACAAATGGCAGGCGTGACCGGTGTCGACGTCGACGGACTTGCCGCTATTCCATATGATAGTTGGCTTGATACACGATGCGGTGCCACCCGGCAGCCTTTTCTTGATTATGGCGAAGAACGTGTGATACAGATAACGGGAACACCTGTTACATATGCACATGGACCGAAGATATTATGGTGGAAAACGCACAGACCGGAACAATACAAGAAAATCCATAAGTTTGTCCAGCCGGCAGCTTATTGCACGATGCGGATGTGCGGTCTCAAAGGCGATGATGCGTTTATCGACCATACTTATTTACATTTCTCCGGCTTTGCAGATACAGAAAACCGGCAATGGTCGAAAGAGTTGCTTACGGCTCTTGATGTTGATGAAGCGAAAATGCCAAGGATCGTACGCGCTTTCGATACTGTAGGTCACCTTTCACCGGAGATGGCACAGAAGTGCGGCTTGTCTGCCGGAGTACCTATGGCTGCAGGGTGTGGTGATACCGTGGCTTCAGCATTTGGTGCAGGTGTGATCAAAAGTGGCATGATGTTGGATGTCGCAGGGACTGCATCAGTTTTGTGCTTAGCGACCAATGTTTATGCACCCGACACAAAGCACAAGACCCTGCTTTTTGCACCTTCGGTGCTTGAGGACCTTTACTATCCGATGGCATATATCAACGGCGGCGGAATGTGTTTAAGATGGTTAAGAGATGATGTGCTTGGCGGACAATACAATTATCCGCAACTATATGAAATGGCTGCCGAGGTTCAGCCCGGCAGCGGTAATTTGTTTTTCCTCCCCCATTTTTCCGGGAGGGTATGCCCCAATGACACACTTGTCAGAGGCAGCTTTATCAACCTTAGTTGGACACATAATAAAGCCTCTATGTTTCGCTCGATACTTGAAGGAATCGCTTACGAATACGGTATCTATGCTAATATCCTGCATGAGCTCATACCCGATCTTTCTTTAAGTAAAGTGATAACAGTCGGAGGTGGAGCACAGAATCCGCTATTCAGGCAAATAAAAGCAGATGTGCTGGGCACACCTGTTGCTACCATCAAACAAACCGAGACTGCCGCTCTTGGCTGCTGTGCGATCGCAGGTTATGCAGCCGGTCTGTTCGACCGCCCGGAAAGTCTTATTGAGTCTGTTGTTCAAACTGCTGAGTCACAGAAACCAGACCCTGATATGTACTCGTTTTATCAAAAGAGGGTGTCGATATATGCCGATTGTATTGAAGATCTTCACGGTGTTTATGGGAAAATAGAGAGACTTTGACGAGGTGTTATACCTGGTTAAAACACTATTACTTGTTTCAAGCCCACTGCGCTTGCTAAGTTATCGAGTGCGGTGGGTATTTCGTTTATGCTGTATTTGTGGGTCACCAGCGGATCGATGTTCACTATTCCGGATGATATGAAGGACAATGTTTTACGATAGTGCCACAATGATGATCTGGTCGTTCCTGTCAGTATCAGTTGTTTGTAGTGTATGATGTTCGTATCGAGTTCAACGTTCTCTTTCCCTTTTGGAAGCCCTCCAAAGAAGTTGACACGCCCATCGACGCCTGCAAGCTTTAATGCTTCTTGCTGCACCGATGCTACACTGCATGCCGTTATGACGACATTTGCACCTTTGTCCCCTGTTTCCTCCATTACCCGCTGATGTAGGTTTTCTTTCACTAAAATCAATGACGGTTCAAGTTTTAAGCATTCCTTAAGCCTGTCTTCTGAGATATCGTTCAATATCACTTTCGCAGCGCCTGCCATCATAGCA
>Ga0123356_10002846_pt1 | contig 18313 bp, 10 predicted proteins | sample TergutEmb28metaG_2_FD_92546 | JGI IMG/M metagenome (GOLD analysis project Ga0123356, IMG submission 92546) | Embiratermes neotenicus P3 segment gut microbial communities from Petit-Saut dam, French Guiana - Emb289 P3 | ecosystem: Host-associated > Arthropoda: Insects > Digestive system > Gut ...
CGGAACCCATGTCCAGTTCAGGGTTTCCGAGACTCCTTGTTTCTTTCCCAAGGAATTGATCGACCGGATGGCGCGCGAAGGCGCGGAACTGATTCTCCAACTGGTCGACAATCCGGAGTATCGGAAGAAATCAGAGGAAGCGGTACCGGAAAAGTTCAAGGTGCCGAACGAGGCGCCCCGTCCGCTGTTTGTGCAGGTCGACTTTGGGCTGGTGCGCGACCCGAACGGCCAATTGCAACCCAAGCTGGTGGAATTGCAGGCCTTCCCTTCTCTTTACGCCTATCAGGGACCGCTGGCCGAAGCCTACATCGACGTGTTCGGGCTTTCGGATTCCGGTTCCGGGCTTCCCGCTTCGGGTCGCCCGAAGTACTTACTCGCCGGTCTCGAGACCGGATCTTACGGGGAGCTGCTGCACCGCGCAATCGTCGGGTCGCACGATCCGGAAAATGTGATTCTGATGGAGATCGATCCAGCGCACCAAAAGACGTTGCCGGATTTTCAGCTGACCGAGAAAATGCTGGGGGTGCGCGCGGTCGATATTGTCGACATCAAGAAAGAGGGATCGCGGCTGTACTACGATCGCGCCGGGAAGCGTGTGCGGATCCGGCGCATCTACAATCGCACGATCGTCGACGAACTTGAGCGCAAGAAGGTGAGGCTGAATTTCGACTGGCGCGACGATCTGGATGTCGAGTGGGCAGGGCATCCGAACTGGTACTTCCGCATCAGCAAGTTTTCTATTCCCTATCTCCGGCATCCGTCGGTGCCGAAAACGTGGTTTCTCAACAGCCTCCAGGACATTCCTTCCGACCTCGAAAACTACGCACTCAAGCCGCTCTATTCGTTTGCCGGGCTGGGTGTGGTGATTGCACCGAAGAAAGAAGACATCACGGCGATCCCGGCGGAAAAGCGTCCTTACTACATCCTGCAGGAGCGCATGCATTTCGAACCGGTGATCGAAACCCCGATCGGCGCCACCAAGGCAGAGGTTCGCCTGATGTATATCTGGCTCGACCGACTGACGCCCGTAATGACCATCATCCGCATGGGGCGCGGACTGATGATGGGAGTCGATCACAACAAGAACATGGAATGGGTGGGCGGGTCGGCAGGGTTGTTCGCAGGGTAGCAGGGCAATCTGCTTTGCTCAGCCGCCAACCCGTTCTTCCAACCCCGGAATCTCGTCGAGAGGTTCGGCGGATGAGGGCGTCCGCCGTTCCAGTTTCACTTCAGCCTTACAAACAGGAGCACGAAGATCGCCCAGATTCCTACGGTCAGAGGGAATTGAACCACCGCGGCGTCGCGCATAGGCCCTCCCCGGGGCAGAGCAAACGTCAGCAACATCATTGCGAGCGCGGTCAACACTCCGACCAGGAATCTGCTTTTGACATTCATGTGGTGGACCTCGGTTTGGTTTGTCCGGCTCGGCGGGGGGGAACCGTTCGCGGCAGGCAGCGATTCTACACCCGAATGGTGTGCGGGACGCGATTTTTCGCACGGTTCCAGCGTGGATTGCACTCGCGATTCGCCTAATCCGACGGTATAGCTTCCAGCCGGCGACTGGCCACGATTCCACCCGCGAAAAGCACAATCGTGAGTACGACGAACAGCGCGAGCCATCCCCAGTGCTCGAGCGGATGGCGGAGAACGCGCAGAAAAGAGCGGCCGTAGTGTCCCGCGACGTAGGCGATGGCAAAATAGCGCGCGGCACGGCACGCAGCGACGATCGCCAGGAAGCGACCTTGCGGGTAATCGCCCGCGCCGGCCGCGGCGAAGAACATGCTCGTGGGCGTCGGCAGAGGAATGGCCGTCGAAGCGATCAGCGTTCCGGTGCCCCATTGCCGGAAAAGCTTCAGGAACTTCGACATTTTGCCTTTCTTGAACTTGCTGTCGAGGTAAGCCGATCCGGCCTGGCGTGCCAGGCGGAATGTAAAGTACGCGCCCAGCACCGATCCGGCAGTTGCCGACGCCGCGTATTCGAACCACAGGGGGCGGTGGCCGGCAGCGAGCAGGGCGGTGGCGATGTCGGGGCCTCCGAATGTCGGCAACGGAGTGCTATCGAGGATGGCGAGAAAGAACAGGCCCGCCGCGCCCAGGTGCCGAAGCGTTCTGGTCAGGCTTTGTGAACTACGGTGCCTTTGGATTGGCGCGAGCAGGCTCAACATCTTTGCAATATATCAATTTCGCCAGGCGGAAAATTCGATCGATGTAACCCGGAGTAAAGAACCCGTCAGCCGATGCGCCAGGACCAAACTCAGCGGGCGTGTCTGCCATCTCGCGCCGGACAGAACCACGTCTGTTCGCCCCGGATTGGGGAACAGTGAGAGTCGATCGATTCCTGTCACTGCTGACAGTTGTGTGAGACGACCCTCCTCCTTCTAAAGTAGAAGACACACTACGCCAACTGAAAGTGAATCTTCGCGTACATGTGATTCCGGACGCCGCCCTTTGGCTCCATAAATGTCTCCACGCGGGTATGTATGAAAGCCAATAGCACCGTGAACATCGTTTGCACCGTATTTGTGGTGGTGTTGGCCGTTCTGAATCTGCCCGGTGCCCAGGTTGAAACGCAAGGTTCCGCGGTAGCCGGACAAAAGTTGAATGCAGACGGCGAAGCTGCTCTCGAGCGGATCATCGGCTCAGCCCATCATCCCGATATGCACTGGCCTGACTTTCCACCCTATCAAGCCGAAGTGAAGGGTTTTTATCAGCGCACGGGTGGGACGCTCGGATGGGTGCGCGACAGCACACCGACGCCGCAGTCCGCCATGATGATCCGCCTGTTTGCTGACTCCGAACAGGAAGGTTTGGTACCGGAAGATTACGATGCGTCGCTCTGGCCTGCGCGGTTGGCGAAATTGCAGGGGCCGACGAGTGATACGGATCTGGCGAGCTTCGATGCAGCCATGACCGTGTCGACGATGCGCTACATTCGCGCCCTGCACATCGGACGCGTGAATCCCAGAACTCTGGGACGACAACTCGATGTTGCAAACCGCAAGTACGATTTGGGCGAGTTCGTCTACGAAAAAGTCATTTCTGCGCCAGACCCGGCAGTGGCAGTGAAATCGGTCGAACCCACATTTCCGGGATATGTGCTGGCGCTCGACGCACTCCGCCGCTATCGTGAGTTTGCCAAGCAAGATAGCGGAGAACAGATGACAGTGCCCACGAAGGCAATCTCACCCGGCGGGACATACGCGGATCTGCCGCGGCTGTTTCAATTGTTGCAACTGGGAGGGGATTTGCCCCCGGATACGCCAGCCGACCCGAACTCGACCGCGTATCGAGGCGCACTGGTTGAGGCGGTGAAGAGCTACCAGGTGCGCCACGGAGAGATTGGCGACGGGCGCCTTAAACCGGAGTTGATCAAAGAGATGAACGTGCCCATGCCCGTCCGTGTTCGCCAGATTGAGCTGACGCTGGAGCGATGGCGGTGGTTGGATCATTCCTTTCCACAGCCGCCTGTGGTCGTGAACCTCCCGGAATTCAAGCTGCGGGCCTTCGACGACAACTACCAGGTGAGTCTGTATAAGTCCGTGATTGTGGGTAACGCATACGGGTACCGGTCGCCGGTATTCGAAAAGGAGATCAGGTATGTCGTGTTTCGCCCCTATTGGGAGGTAACGCCAGACATTCAGCAGGCCGAAATTGTGCCCCACATCGAGAAAGATCGGAACTACGTCTCCAGGAAAAATTTCGAGGTAGTCACCTCGGACGGCCACGTGGTGACCGACGGTGCGGTCAGCGATCGAGTGCTGGCTCAGCTGAGGTCCGGCCGCCTGCACGTGCGCCAAAAACCTGGACCTTCAAATTCACTCGGCCTGGTGAAGCTGGTTTTTCCCAACGAAGATGACGTTTATCTCCACGGGACCGATGCCCCGGGCCTTTTTTCGAAAGAGCGTCGCGATCTGAGTCACGGCTGCATTCGAGTGCAGAATCCAGCTGACCTGGCCGCTTGGGCATTGCGCAATAATCCGGGGTGGACTTTGGAACGAGTCAAGGCGACGATGCGAGGAACCCAAAATAATCTCACCGTAACCCTGGAAAAACCAATCCCGGTCCTGATCCTGTATGGGACCGTCGCCGTAGATGAACACTGCAAAGTGTTTTTCTTCGATGACATCTACGGGTACGACAAGCAACTGGATGAAGCGTTGAAGAGGGGTTACCCGTATCCCTCATCCTGAGAAGATCGGTTCGCCCAACGCGGCAACGCCAGCCGGACATCGCTCCCGGGCGAATCTCGGGGACGAGAGGCGTGCATATCATCGCAACTGTTGAACGTCACTACCTGTCCGGCCGGCTTCCAGTCGAGATATGGGAGACTACCGCCGAACAATGTCGCAATTGGAAAAGGGATATGACCTTTCCTCGCACGCCAGGCCCACCACTTTCAATTCCTGTTCACTCGCCCTGCACCAGCTTCCCTGCCGCTCGGTCGCGAAAGGAACGCGAGTTCCCCGGCCACAAGGTGATTTCCGACTGCCGGCGGTAGCGGTAGCATAAGAATTCGGTGGATGGAGGTGTGGCAATGCGCGGGACGACTCTGACCGTCTGGTGGAGACGGATGTTAACGATTTCAGCATTTCTGCTCACCGCTGGAACACTGCTCTCGAGCGCGCAGGAAAGCAAAATTGCCGCCGAGGCTGGCCAATTCCCCGATGTCTCGCTCGAAACGCGCGACGGCAAAACCCAGTTCTTCCTGGGCGACCCCATCGAACTCGATCTCGTTGTCAGAAACATAAACTCTAGCTCCTGCTCGGTGAATGTAACGGACTACGGTGACATTGCGGACAACGTCGAGATCACGCCAGCGAAGGGGTGGATAAGTTGGCGTGGACCCAGCGAGCACGACTATCTAATGACTGCGCCGCCGGATGAGAAAGAAGCGAGAATTCCCATCGTTCTCCATCAGGGTTTCGTGTTCCGGGAACCCGGACATTACGAAGTGCGTGTAACGACGCATCGTCTAATCCCCAGAAGTGAGCCCGATGCCTCTGGAAACACGGGAATCAGTGGTATCACCACAAATGCCGTAGGCATCGATGTCGCAGCCATGCCTCCCGGTGTTGAGTCTTCGCTGGTTAGCAACCTCACCTCTGAAATCGCCAGCGCCGACATGAGGACCGCCTCCGGGCGCAAAGCCCACAAGGATGCCGTCGATCGTCTGGCGGCTCTCGAAGGCGATGAGGCGTTGCACGCCAAGATCGACCTCATGCTGAAGGAAGACGACGACATGCGGCAGGCGACAACGGTTGCCCTCGCCACCACGCGCAACCTGCAACTACAGCTTTCCCTGCTGGATGCGGCATGGAAGGATGTCCAGCATCCACCGATCTATGACCTGCCGGGAGCCTTGCAGCAGACTCGCGCCCTGCTGCGCGGTCAAACCCTGCCGGGCTGGGTCATGGCCGCCGGGACATCAGGATCCGATAACGCAACCAAGATTGCGGCCGAGGAACATGCGGCAGACATGGACGTTCTATTACGTTCCCTGCCCGCGCGCTCGGGCGCGAGCCGAGCTGCCGCCGCGTACTACCTGCTCGAAGATCGCAGTCTGTCGCCGGCGCAAGTTGAGATCGCGAAGCCATTCGCAATCGAATCATTTCCTCAGATGGATAACATGGCGCAGCATATGTTGCTGGAAACGGCCTGGCCAGCCATCCGCGATCCGCTGCTCTTGGCTCCGTTACGAACCATGCTCGACAAATCGCCGACAGATAAGGACGCCGTGAAGCGTCTTATTGAACTCGACCCAGTCGGGGCGAAGCCGTACGTGATTCGCGCAGTATGCGATCCTCAATCGTTCGTTCCGCTCGACTCCGTTGCCGCACTGCCTGATGCGACGTTGCCGGAAGTGGACGGCTGCCTCTCCGCGCTGCTCCGCGTTCCTCCCAGCGGGCCCTCCCACGTCTGGCAAACCAGGGCCATGTTGGCGGCACGCTTCGCTTCGCCTGCAATCGTGCCTTTTGTCCGGCAAGGCTGGAAGAACTCAATGCAGGACGGCCCCATATTGGCTTTGTTGTTGCGTTATCAACCGACCGAAGCACTGTCGAAAATGCAGGTAATATCTCCGGCTGAATGGATGGATACGTTCTATTACGTCAACAAAGCTTTTAAGGCGCGCGGCGCCAGCTTCCCACGAGAGCTTCTAGATTGGTTGCGGGGGCATCTGAAAGAAGGAACCGACGAGGATGCCGGATTCGCTGCCTACGAGCTGTCCCAGGGCGGCGCACCCGAGGATCGGGCATTGCTTGAAGAACGTCTCGCCCTTGTGCGCTCACAGTGGTCCGCCAAACTCGATCAGTTAGCCTCACCTATGACGGGTGCGGCCAGCAAAGCTGACAAGCTCGAGGTCGAACTCATGAGCGATCTCCGGGGATCGACAATATGGTCCCTCACCAATGCGGACGCCGAGAACCTGGCACGTGGATGTATGAGCGAGCAGTGTAAATTCTACGGTCAATCACGCGAGGAGACTCCTGTGAAATAGGCCAATTAAGCCCTGACGGCGCGTGCCCGAGTGGGTCTGGACCACTGACGGGCTTCATTGCTCGTCGATTCGTCCGCAAACAGGAAGCGGGAATCCCCCTGACTTCAGGGTCCACCATTGCGGGAGCACTTGAGGTCCACCGCTGCGTCACTGGCTGGCATCCTAAATGTCGGGTCCAGGGGGAACTGCGGCGGGAATGAAGATGGCGCCGTTTCAAGGGAAAGAGTCCGCGACGAGCTGGCGAGTTGCCCGTGGAACGCTCATTCCGCAGACACCACGCAGTTGACCGGAATCGGCAAGGGGCCTAACATTTAGCGCGATTAAGCCGGGCAGGTGTTCACGTTCTCATGATCGGGCAGCAGGTATCCCATTACCGCATCCTCGGCAAGCTTGGGGGCGGTGGTATGGGCGTGGTTTACGAGGCGGAAGATCTGAAGCTGGGCCGGCACGTCGCGCTGAAGTTTATCCCGGAGAATCTGGCTGGCGATCCCAAATCGCTGGAACGTTTCACGCGCGAGGCGCGAGCCGCCTCTCTGCTGAATCACCCCAATATCTGCACGATTCACGGCATTGAAGACAACAACGGGCATCCCTTCATCGTGATGGAGCGGCTCGAAGGCGACAGCCTGAAGCAGCACATCTCCGGACATGCGATGGAAATCAGCCAGGTGCTCGACGTAGGCGTGCAGGTGGCGGACGCACTGGTAGCGTCGCACGCCAAGAATATTGTCCACCGCGACATCAAGCCCGCAAACATTTATCTGACGCCCAGCGGGCAGGTGAAAGTGCTCGACTTCGGACTGGCGAAGCTTGTCCCAAACCTCGGAACGGAAGAAGACGCAGGCGCCGACAATTCTTTGACCGCAGTCGGCGTGATTCCCGGAACGGCCGTCTACATGTCGCCGGAGCAGGCGCGCAGCGAAACCGTCGACGCGCGCAGCGATCTGTTCTCCTTCGGCGTCGTGCTGTACGAGATGGCCACGGGCAAGAAGCCGTTTGCCGGGAACAACTCGCTGATGACGCTGGAGGCGGTGCTGCATTCCAAGCCCACCCCGCCGCGCGAACTGAATCCCAAGATTCCGATTGAGCTCGAAGGCATCATCGGCAAGGCGATGGAGAAGGACCGCAACCGTCGCTACCAGAGTGCTGCCGAAATGAAGTCGGATCTGGCGCTGCTGAAACGCGAGTTCGAGTCGGGACAGATCAAAAGCGGAAGCCAGACGGCGAAACTGCGCGTCGCTACCAAGACATTTGGCAGAAACAGCCGGCTGCAAACTTACCTGCTCATCGGCACCTCCGCCCTTCTGCTAACTGTGCTGGCGACTCTCGCAGCCTGGTACTACAGGCATCGCGCGATCACCCACGCGGAGGAACGCAACGCGATCGCGGTGCTGCCGCTGCAGAACATGAATGGGGATATCAACATCGATTACCTGCGCTTCGCGCTGGCGGACGAACTCACCAGCGTGCTGACCTACTCACGCACGCTGGAAGTGCGGCCATCCTCGATGACGCGCAAGTTCGTCGCGCTCGATCTCGATCCCAAGCAGGTTGGACAGCAACTTCGCGTGGGCCGCATCCTCACGGGATCGTTCCGCAAACAAGGAGACGAGCTGCTCGTCACCCTCGAGGCCATTGATGTGCCCACTGACCGCGTGCTTTGGCAGGCCACGGTGACCGACCGCGCCGACAATCTGATCGGCCTGCACGAGCAGCTGACCGCGCAAGTGCAGCACGGCTTGCTGCCCATCGTGGGGGGCGCGGCAGGGGCTGCCGAGGAGGGAGCGTCGCGTCCGAAGAATCCGCAAGCCTATGATTTTTATCTGCGCAGCGTGGCTGTGCCGCACGATCCGGCTCCGAACAAGGAAGCGATCAAGATGCTCGAGTGGGCGGTGGGGATCGATCCCAATTACGCCCCTGCCTGGGAAGCTCTGGGACAGCGCTACTATTTCGACTCCCTGTACGGAGGCGGCGGTGAAGAAATGTTCCAACGTTCGAACAGTGCATTTGAGCGCGCCCTGTCGCTTGATCCGAACCGCGTAATGGCGGCCAGTTCGCTCATCACGGCACGGGTGGAGCGCGGTGACCTGGGCCGGGCCTACGATGCGGCCACCGACCTTGTGCGCCGCCGCCCGCAGAGCGCCGACGCTCACTTCGCTCTCAGCTACGTGTTTCGTTATGCCGGGATGCTCGCGGAGTCGATCGCGGAGTGCAACGCCGCCCGGCAACTTGACCCGGGCAACTTCGCATTCCGCTCCTGCGCCTGGTCGTTCCTGGAGATGGGCAAGACCGATCGTGCCATGGATTTTGTCCACATTGATGCCGGTTCGGAATGGGCTGAGTGGGTCACTCCCTACATCTATCTGGCAGAAGGTAACGTCGCCGAGGCCCACGACGCCGCAAAGAATATGGGGAAAGCCGCCACCTATCATCGCGAGTTGATGGAAGCCTGCACGGCGCGCGAGCGCCCGGCGGATTTTGCCAGGATCGTGCGCGAGGCCGAGTCCTCGGTGATGATGGAACCCGACGCCGAGGCCTGGTTTCACGTCGGGACGCTGATGGCGGCCTGCGGTCAAAATGAGCCCGCGTTGCGTCTGCTCAAAGCGGCGGTGCAGCAGAACTACTGTGCCTACTCGGCCCTGCTCGATGATCCCCTGCTGAAAGATCTGCGGAAGGACACGGCGTTCAATGCAGTACTGACGGCGGCCAGCAACTGCCAGGCAGTGCTCAAGGAAGGCCGGCCATAGGCGTTGAGGTTCGCCCCACTCTCATGAACAATGTCAGCCGCCGTGCACTCCTGAAATCCTCAATCGCCGGCGTTGCGATGATCTCCATTCCATCGCTCGCCTCCGACGCCGCGACCGAACGCAAGGGACGCATCCGTCAGTCTGTCTGCCGATGGTGTTACCCGCACCTCACGGTTGACCAACTGGCAGAGGCTGCGGCTCAGATGGGGCTCAGAGGCGTCGACCTGCTCGAACCCGGGCAATACGAAATCCCGCGCCGCTACGGCCTGATCTGCACCATGGGATATGCGGGCGGGGGCGAGATCGGCAGGGCCCTGAATCGGGTTGAGAACCATGCTGCCATCGAGCAGGCATTTCGCACCAACATTCCGCTGGCCGCCAAGGCCGGCGTCCCCAACGTCATCACTTTTTCCGGGAACCGTGCGGGCATGTCCGACGACGAAGGTGCGCGGAACACGGTGACCGGACTCAACCGGGTGAAGAAAATCGCCGAGGACCACGGCCTGACGATCTGCCTGGAGTTGCTCAACAGCAAGCGCGATCACCACGATTACATGGCCGATCACACGGCGTGGGGCGTGAGGGTAGTCGAGCAAGTAAACTCCCCCAACGTGAAGTTGCTCTATGACATCTACCATATGCAGATCATGGAAGGGGATCTGATCGAAACCATACGGCAAAACCTTGCGTGGATCGGCCACTTTCACACCGGCGGCGTTCCGGGGCGCCACGAACTCAATGAAACGCAAGAGGTCTATTGGCCGGCCGTGATGCGGGCGATTGCGGACGCCAACTTCAAGGGTTATGTGGCGCACGAATTCGTGCCCACGGCTGATCCGATGACCTCGCTGCGGCAGGCGGCGGATCTTTCCGATGTCTGAATGCGGCTAAGCAATTTGCTAACTGGCAATTTAAACACTTGTAAGCACCAAAGAATTTGCGTCAAAGGGGCCCTTGGCCCCATCCTTGTAGGGTGACACATTCCCGACCCGTCAGCTTGCCGCGGCTTGGGCGCCGCCACTTTCCAACAATCCCTCAGCGACTCCATTTTTGGGGGGTGAAATTCGTTTGTATGACCCTGATGTTGGCACTCGCCGGTGCGGCACAGGCGCCCTCGTCGGCCAACGCTCAGTCGGTTGCGAAAGCCTCCGACAGCGCAGCCTCGCAGTTGGATCCCGTCGCCGACCCTCCTGGACTGCTCTACCAGGGAGTCCCTCAAGATATTCCTCAAGATCAGGGAATGGCGGGTCTCCGGCTCGCACTACTGCGCCTTGGCACAACAGCGCGACTGATGCAGGTGGTGGCGCATCCCGATGATGAGGATGGCGGCCTGCTCACGCTCGAGGCGCGCGGCCATGGAGTCAACACCCTGCTGATGACGCTCAATCGCGGCGAAGGCGGGCAGAACAAGATCGGCAGCAATCTTTCGGACGTGCTTGGCATTGTGCGTACGGAGGAGCTTCTCGCTTCCGACCAGCACTATGGTGTGCAGGATCGCTTCTCGCGGGTGGCGGATTTTGGATTCTCGAAGACCGCCGACGAGACGTTTGACAAGTGGGGTGGACACGACGTCGCGCTCGCCGACATGGTGCGGGTGATTCGCACCTTCCGTCCGGATGTTCTGGTCGCGCGGTTCTCGGGTACCAAGCGCGACGGGCACGGCAATCACCAGGTGTCGGGCATCCTTACCAAAGAGGCATTCCGTACAGCGGCCGACCCCGCGCGATTTCCTGACCAGATTGCGCAAGGGCTTCTGCCCTGGCAGGCCAAGAAACTCTACATCGGTAACGTCTGCCGTTTTCAAGCACAGACCTGTGACGATGCCGATTGGACGTTGAAGCTGAACACGGGCGAGCGCAGTTCGCAGTTGGGCATGTCCTATGTGCAATTCGCCATGGCGGGCCTGCGCCACCAACTATCGCAGGGTGCGGCGAATTGGACGGTCGACGACGGCGACCGGTTCACCTTTTACAAATTGGTCGATTCTGTGCTGCCGTCAACGCTCGGGAAAAACGGGCACGAACAGAGTTTCTTTGACGGAATTGACACGACCTGGGCGGGACTTGCGTCCCAGGCTGAGTTAGAGAAGATTCCGGCTCTGCGCTCCCGGTTGACAGAGATTGCGAAGCTGGTCGCGGATGCGTCTCGAGCAGCCGGCGATAGCGGTGAGTCGTCCGCCGTGGACCCGCTCGTCAGACTCGTCGCGAAACTGGACCTTGTGGATGGCGAAATCCGGGCTGGCAATCTGACTCCAGCCGCAAAACTCGACTTGCTCACCCGCATCGCGGAAAAACAGCAGCAAGCCGAGACCGCACTGAATCTGGCCCTCGGAGTCGGTCTTTCAGCAGATGTCTCCGGAAACGACGGAAATAAATCGGGCATCCCCAAAGAAACCGACGCGCTCACCGCGGTTTCGCCGGGCCAGGAGTTTATGGTCGGGCTGACGTTTCACAACGGATCCAAACTCCCGCTGACCATCGACCACATCAAGCTCGAAGTGCCTGCCGGGTGGAACACGATCAACGGGAAAACGCGACCGGAAACCTTGGCCCCGGGAAAGGATTTGCACGCGGACTTCCGGCTGCGCGTACCGAAAGACACGCCCGACACGCGGCCTTACTGGCACCGTGACGATCCTGACACCGAAAGCCTGAATCATATCGATAACGAGAAGTACGCAACCCTTCCCTTCCCGCCACCGGCGTTGCGGGCGCGGGTTGAATACGCCGCCGGAGAAGCGGGTGCCGAGACGCGAAACGGCATCACGGTTCCGGTGGTCACGCCGTACCTCGATGACGGGGGAAAACAGCGCTCCAGAACCCTGGCTATCGTGCCGGCTTTTTCCGTGATGCTCGAACCCGGGACGCAGGTGATCTCGACTCACAGTGGCGGCACTTCCATGGTTACGGTCGGAGTGAGCAGCAATCTGGCGCGCGCGGTCGGGGGCGAGTTGCGGCTGGAGTTGCCGCAAGGCTGGCGGTCCGAGCCGGCGCAGGCGGCGGTAAATCTTTCCCATCGGGGAGAGAAACAGGACTATCAATTCAAAGTCTCTCCCGGCGGACTCGAGCAGGGTCGTGCTACCATCCGCGCGGTTCTTGAATCGGAAGGTGAGAGGTACAACGAAGGCTACACCCTGGTCACGCGCGAAGATCTCGGCAGCTTTTACTATTACCAGCCGGCGCGGCAGCGCGTGAGCATCGTCGACGTGAAGGTGCCTCACGATTTGAAGGTCGGCTACATCATGGGCGCGGGAGATGACATCCCAACCATTCTCCGGCAAGTTGGCCTGAGCGTCAGCGAAATTCCCGCCGAACAGCTTGCCACGGAAGACCTCAGCAAGTTCGGAACGATTGTGCTCGGCATCCGCGCCTACGACACCCAGAAGGATGTGGTTACCAATAACCGGAAACTGCTCGATTTCGTGGCCGCAGGTGGAACCCTGGTCGTGCAACAAAACAACGGCGTCGACGATTTCAACAGCGGCAACTTTACACCCTATCCCGCCGATCTGAGCCGTCTGCGCGTTACGCTGGAAGACGCTCCCGTCGAGATTCTTGCGCCTCAGGATTCTGTATTCCACTATCCGAACACGATCAGCGCTAAAGATTTTGATGGCTGGGTGCAGGAACGCGGGCTTTATTTCATGAGCAAGTGGGACGACCACTTCACGCCGCTTCTCTCCTGCCACGATCCGGGAGAGGAACCGCTGAAGGGCGGCCTGCTGCGCGCGCAGTACGGCAAGGGAACCTACATTTATGCCGCCTATGCGTTCTTCCGGCAGTTGCCCGCCGGAGTTCCCGGTGCAGTGCGGCTGTATGTGAATTTGCTGAGCGCTGGAAAGCAGTGACAAGTGGCCCGTGATCGGTCATCAGGGATTTGGTTTTAAACGAACCTCTGGCCACCGATCCCTGCCCACTGACCACTTACTCACTCCATGCAATCCTCCAATCCCAGGCAAGAGTCGTCTCCCGCACTGATTCGCGGCATGGGCCTGTGGGGCGCGACCGCGCTCAACATGATCGACATGATCGGCGTGGGCCCGTTTATCACCATGCCCCTGGTGTTGAGCGCCATGGGTGGCCCGCAGGCCTTGCTGGGTTGGGTCGCCGGCGCGCTGCTGGCGGTCTGTGACGGGCTGGTTTCGGCAGAACTCGGCGCGGCGTTCCCCGCGTCGGGCGGGTCTTACCGGTATCTGCGCGAAATCTATGGCCCGCAGACCTGGGGTCGGCTCATTTCATTCCTGTTTATCTGGCAGGTTTCTTTCAGCGCTCCCCTGTCGATTGCCACCGGCTGTATCGGACTTGCGGGATATGCGGCGTATTACTGGCCTCAACTGGACACAGTTTACGCATATCACCCGGCTCGAATGCACATCCCGTGGGCCGGAACCTTCGAGGTGAACTGGATTGTGACGCCGGGCACCGGAGTCGCGGTGCTCGTCTGCTTCTTCACCGTACTGTTGCTTTACCGCCGTATTACGGCGATTGGGCGGCTGTCGAAAATCTTATGGTTTGCCGTCATGGGGACGATCGGCTGGATCATTTTCGCCGGACTCACCCACTTCAATGCCGCGCGGGCCTTTGATTTTCCGCCCCATGCCTTCACGTTTTCCCATCAGTTCCTGGTAGGCTTGGGCGGTGCCATGCTGGTAGCCACCTACGATTACTGGGGTTACTACAACGTGACCTTCATTGGCGACGAGATCGAAGACCCGGAAAAGAATATTCCCCGGGCGCTGTTGCTTTCCATTCTGCTGGTCGCCTGTCTATATCTAATGATGAACCTCTGCGTTCTGGCCGTGGTGCCCTGGCGGGAGATGCTCGAGGCGGGACACGGCAACACCGGCCTTTACGTTGTGTCATTGTTCATGCAGCGGGTCTATGGTGCCTGGGCTGCCCGCGTGGTAACGGGGCTGGTCATCGCCACGGCGTTTGCTTCGGTCTTTTCCCTCATGCTGGGCTACTCACGAGTTCCGTACGCGGCCGCCAGAGACGGCAACTATTTCAAGGCACTCGCCAAAGTTCACCCGGTTTACCGGTTCCCTCATATATCGCTGCTGGCGCTGGGAGTGGTCGCGGCCGCATTTTGCTTTCTGCGGCTCAAAGATGCGATCGCCGCGCTGGTCGTGATTCGGCTGATCCTGCAATTCCTGGTGCAAGCCGTGGGACTCATCGTATTGCGCATCCGCGAACCGGAACTGCCGCGGCCGTTTCGCATGTGGTTGTATCCCCTGCCAGCTTTGCTGGCCTGCGCGGGATTTCTCTTCATTTTGTTCAAGCGGGAGAACTGGCAGAAGGAGATACGGTACGCGGCGCTGATTCTGGTCACGGGCGTTGTGATCTATATGGTCCGTTCCTGGAAGGATTCAGAGTGGCCGTTTGGGACGGCTAAGACTTAACCACCGACGACACAGAGGGGACACTGAGGAAAGACTGTGGCGGACCACATCACAATACCTTCTCCAGGAAACTTTCGCCGAGCTGAATCCGCGCTGGCTCCACTGACCGAGCCGCTGTTTCGCTCTTTGTGGATCGCCGCCGTCATCTCCTATACCGGCACCTGGATGCAGAATGTCGGCGCCGGCTGGCTGATGACCGAACTCTCCGACTCGCCCTTGATGGTCGGCCTGGTGCAGGCTGCCTGTTCGGTCCCGGTGTTCCTGGTCATCCTTCCGGCGGGCGCCTTGGCCGATATGCGCGACCGGCGCCGGCTGCTGCTGTTTACGCAGAGCTGGATGGTCCTGGCCGCGGCTGCGCTGGCGGTACTCACATTGTTTGGCGCCGTGACTCCGTGGGCGCTTCTGTTCTTCACATTTCTCATGGGGCTCGGCGCGGTGATGAACGATCCGGCGTGGCAGGCGATCACTCCGGAGGTTATCTCCCCGGAAAGACACGCCTCGGCCGTGGCGCTAAACTCCGCAGGCTTTAACGTGGCCCGAGCCGTTGGCCCGGCGCTCGGCGGTATTGTGGTTGCAGCTGCTGGATCAGGGTGGTCGTTCCTGCTGAACGCCGCGTCGTTTTTCGGCGTGATCTTGTTCTTGTACAAGTGGAAGTACACGCCTCAGGCGGCGCTGCCGACCCGCCGGGTGCGGGATGCGATTGGGGAGGGATTCCGCTATGTGCGGGGCGCTCCTCAGGTGCGGTCTGTGCTCATTCGCACCGGCGCCTTCAGCATCGGGGCAGCTTCTTTGCTCGCTCTTCTGCCCGTTGTTTGTCAACCGCATGGAGCTCAGGGATATGGCTTCCTGCTGACGTGCTTCGGACTTGGCGCCTGCTCCGGCGCAGCTCTATTGCCCCGCCTGCGGCTGCGGTACTCGATGGACGGACTTGTAGCGGGAGCAACGGTTGTGTTCGCCGCCATGACATTGCTGGCGGGACAGGTCCATATCTTTGAGTGGCTGTGTCTGGTATTGTTTACGGCGGGAGCGGCGTGGATCGGCATTCTCGCCTGCTTCAACGTCGTGGCCCAGACCATGTGCCCATCGTGGATGAGGGCACGGGCGCTCTCCATGTACTTGCTGGTGCTGCAAGGTGGCATGGCGGCTGGGAGCGCTTTATGGGGAACGGTGGCTGCGCGGCGCGGTGTTCCGGAGGCACTGGCCTGGTCGGCACTGGCAATGGTGGTTGGCCTCCTGACCATCACCCGCCACCGGCTGAGCGCGGCTGAGCTGGAAATGGCCCCGGAGGTGGTTGGGGACTGACGAGTTTCGAGGAGCTCATGAAGAACACACTGAAAGTGGCCGCATGCGGATTTTTACTGCTGACGATCGCCGCTTCGGCCCAGATGAGGAAGCCGAAAGAAGAAAAACGGAATGTCACCGAGGTTCTCGACCACGCCGTAAGCAACCTGGAAAGCGAATTTATCCCGGCCGCAGAGGCCATGCCGGAAGACAAGTTTGGCTTTGCCCCCACCAATGGCGAGTTCAAAGGCGTACGCACCTTCGCCGAGCAGATCAAGCATGTCGCCGCCGTGAACTACGAACTCGCCGGCGCCATTCTGGAGCAGAAGCCGCCTGCCGATATCAATGATGAAGCGGGGCCGAGTTCGATCACATCCAAGGACGATGTTCTCAAGTACCTGAAGGATTCGTTTGCCTACGTGCACAAGGCGATTGCCACAGTCAACGACAGCAATCTGACCGCGACGGTAAGAAGCCCGTTCGGCGAAGGCAAAGTGACCCGCCTCAGCCTGGCCACCAGCGTTTCCTGGCACGGATACGACCACTACGGACAGATGGTGGTTTATTTACGCATGAATGGGATCGTTCCGCCCGCCAGCCGATAGCTGGCTGGCTTTCAGAGCGAGGACCGGTTTCGGATTCAACCCTCCCTGAAGACCATCGACTGGCCACACTGTGGTTAACGCTGGAACTGGCGTTCACTGTGTCTGCCGTTCTGTTGGTACTGGTCTGCCGACCGCGTATTGGATTGCGTTTTCCCGAAGGCGATGGAAATTCCTGATCGAAGCGCTGGTTGCCATGCCCATCGGCGTGCTGCCAGTGAAGGAAAAAGTCAGGCCGGTCTCAAGAATTCCGCAAGCCAGTCTCAAAACTCTGCAAAATCTCACGCTAAACAACTGATTCTGCGTTCGGCCGGTCTCAATCATTGTGCAAATCGATGCCCGCCCCGGTTATCTTTACAGGTCGATCGGAATCGATCCGCCTCTGCGACACGTACGCGGAGCCGCCGGCGTTCTCAGAGGCATGGGCGTTGAAGATTTCCGACTTCTCGATTTCAACAACGGCAATGCGTTGCCCCCTGCGTTCCCGGGAATAGACGATGCGGCCGCCCAGGATTTGGGCGGCGGCGGCCGCGGGAAGGTCGCGTTCGTAGCCGAAAAATCGCCGCTTCAGATTAGTCCAGGTTTGCCATCGCTCAAGCAGTGGACGCACAGGTTCGTACTTGGTCGAGAAGACCAGGGCGACGTCGAAGTTCTGGCGGAGGTCGGCGGCTGAGATCACTTGTTCAAGCGAGAAATCTTCAATGCGCACAACCTGCACGGGCCGGGTCGTGTAACCCAGCCAGGGACGCGTCAGTTCATCGGACGCCGGCCACGCCGTAAGCACTCGCGCCATGGGATAGCGAGCTTCGAGAAAGCGCTCGGCGTCTTCGTGCAGCCCAACATAATCGTGATAAGCGAGGTTGTCTTCCGGGGAAAAGCCATAAGGCGGGTTCCAGAACCACCCGGCGATGAACGCAGCAGCGATCACCCCGACCGCCGCAGGCCAGTAGCGAAATCTCCGGCGCAGTGTGGCCACTGCTTCCATGATCACCAGCGGGATCGCGGTCAACATGTAGCGCGCCAGGACCGCTCCGCCGATCAGCGCCATGACCACCACGTAGGCGGCGATCACGACCAGAAAGATCATCTGCACCGGAAGGGCAATCCGCGGACGCTCGGAGTCACCATCCTTCAGGGGCGGAAACTGCATGGCCAGCAACATCGCGCCGGTCAGCACCCAGAGATGCAGATAGCCAAAGGCTTGCCAGAGCCGCAAGACCAGGGCCAGAAGAAACCGAACCGGGTTCAGAGTCGCGGCCACGTTGTAGCGAAAGAACTCGGGGTTGCCGAAGACGTATCCGGTGTGGGAATAGTGATACCCATACCAGAGTGCCAGCGGAAGCACTGGAACCAGGAGCCACGCCACGCGCCCCAAGTCACGAACAGATTCTGCACCCTGGCTGCGCCACAGCACGCGCCACTTACCTTGCCCGGCGATCCATCCGAGCGATTCCCACCCCGCCAGTGCCGCCGGCGCCAGGATCGCGGTTTCTTTGGCCAGAACCGCAAGCGAGAACCAGATCGCAGCCACAATCGGCTTGTCCTCCACGTAAAAGGACAGGGCCCAGAAGGTGAGGCCGGCCGCTGCCAGGTCCACCTGAGCCAGCGAACTCTGAGCAAAGAACACCGGATACAAAGCGGTGCACAAGGTAGACGCGATCGCCACCTGCGTGTTGGCGACGCGCTCGGCCAGACGGAAGACTCCCAGCAGCGAGAAGGCGGCCACCAGCAGCATGGCCGAGCGGGTGACCAGCGGAGCATAGCCCGCGTATTTCCACCAGAGCGCGAG
>Ga0123356_10002847_pt1 | contig 18304 bp, 16 predicted proteins | sample TergutEmb28metaG_2_FD_92546 | JGI IMG/M metagenome (GOLD analysis project Ga0123356, IMG submission 92546) | Embiratermes neotenicus P3 segment gut microbial communities from Petit-Saut dam, French Guiana - Emb289 P3 | ecosystem: Host-associated > Arthropoda: Insects > Digestive system > Gut ...
ATTTCATAACCGACCCTTACGTTTTCCCTCATATTGACAGCCTGCGCAACGCCTATATACGCGCTGTAATCCTCCGAGTAGGTTTGCACAAGCATAGTGCCAAGTACCGACCCCCAACTATGCCCCATAATAATAATTTTGTCTTTGTTCAGCTTTTGTTTGATGTACCGGGTCACCTCATGGGCGTCTTGCAGTACGCTTTGCGCGTTTATTGTGCCGCGTACAGCTTCATGGTCATTTGCGTAATATGTCTTTCCTGCATTACGTTGGTCCCAGTGAACTATGGTGAAGTCATTTTCCCAATCATATTGAAATGCATGTAGGAACGGTATCAAAGGGAAGCCCGGTCCGCCGTGAATAATTAGTATAACAGGATTTTCCGCATTTTGACCACGAAAATACAAAGCCTGCCGGATACCGCCAATTTCAACCATTTCCATCAGGTCAATGCCGGGGCTGTCAATTTTGTTGGCAGAACGTAAAATCGAGGAATAAACAAACCGCAAAATAACAAGCGCCAGAATAAGAAACGCGAGAAGCAGTGCAAGCACAATTAGCGCGACCTTGATCCATTTTTTGCCTGTTTTATTACCTTTCTTTTTGCCATCGGCAACCCTACACATTTTTGTCACTTTCATTCCTCCGCCCCCACTGCACTTTTGGCAAAAAAATAATGCTATACCATGCAGTTGGAAAAATCACTTTGCAAACTCATACACCATTTGTACATTGGCAGTAACTGTAAGCTTACCTGTCTGAACCGGTACATTCCCCACCGCCGCGTCCATAGACATATTCTCCGTTGCCGCGTAGTAATGCGGGGAATAATAGTTAACCGTTTCTGTTACCGATGAAGGGCTGCCGATAGATTTGCCCAATGCCCCGGCAATTGCTTCCGCTTTGCCGATGGCATTTTCTATTGCCAGCACAAGCGCTTCATTGTAAGTCGTGCTGTTATCCAATAAACCGAACTGTACACCGCCGGATACATTTGCTCCCGCATTGGCCGCTACACCAAGAACGTCACCAACGGCGGCAATATCCCGCACTACAATACTGACATTGTTGGAAACCGTATAGCCGCGTATTTGCTCTCCATCTTTGCCATAATCGTAGCTATAGTCGGGATACATATTGAAGTCCGTCGTCCTGATATCCTTTTCCGCAACACCCTTATCACGGACGGCGCTTATTACGGCTGCTATTGAGCGGTTATTTTTTTCGAGTGCGGCTTTTGGATCAACGTCTTTTGTACTGACACCCAATGAGATATACGCGACATCGGGATTTACATTTACCGATCCCGTACCACTTACGCTTATTTCGCTGTTTCCATCATCGTTATTGGCCGCGAATGCAGCACTTGATGGCTGAAAGCCGGTAGTCCTATCTGATCGTGAAAATAATGTCATTACCCCAATCATAACCAAAGCCACTACAAGTATGCCGGACGCCGCCAATACAAGCTTTTTGGTATTTTTCATGATACACACTCCTCTTTTTTTTATCTCTTTCTTTGATATTAGACGAGAATTTCTGAAAATATGTTCCAGTGAAAATTTCTCTTGACATTTTTAGGCTACAGGTGTAATATATAAATATGCTACACTTGTAGCCTGTGATAAGGAGATGAATAGGATGCATTTATCTGAGAAAATCGCCGATGCCGAGCTTGAGATAATGAAAATTTTGTGGCGCGAAAGACGGCCGGTAACATTCAGGGACTTGCGTGATGAACTGAATGAAACTAAAAAATGGGGGAAATCCACGGTCAACACGCTCGTGCACCGGCTGGCCGAAAAGGGCGTGATTTCCGCCGAACCCCGGCGCGGGGCGCCGTATGCGCCTAATGTAAGCGAAGCGGAGTACATGCGGGCGCAAGAACAGGGGTTGCTAGACAAGTTATATGGCGGCAGCGCAAAAAACTTTGTGGCGGCGCTCGTAAAAGGCGGGCGGCTTTCAGCCACAGACATTGACGAACTACGAGAATTTTTTACAATGGAGGATGCGGACGATGGAAATGCTGATTGATTTTTTACACCCCGGCGTAATACTCCGCGCCGTACTTATTATGAGCGCCGCGGGAAGCCTGCTTGCCGCCTTATTCTTCGCCCTCAAACCGCTTGTGAGAGAACGCCTGCCGAAATCGTTTCAATATTATATATGGCTGGTGGTGCTGGCGGCTTTGTTGACGCCTTTTTCGACATTCATCATGCTTCCGGCTAAACCCGCCCGCATAACGCCTGTTCCGGTAACAATGATCAGCGATACATTCGGCAATATCGTCTTTACAAAAAGCGAGGAAACAGCCCGGATCAATGTGATAACCGCCCAATACGGAAGCGATGAAGTGAAAATCAGCGCGGCGGTAAGCCCGCCCTTGTGGCAGAATATCCGGAGCTTGGTCATGCCGCTCTGGGCGCTGGGAGCGCTGGTGTTTTTCGGTATAAATATGCTCGGCTACATGCGTTTCGCGAAAAACCTGCAACGCCGACGTTTACCAGCTACTGCGGCGGATATGGCGGTATTGGCAAAACTAAGCGGCGGCGGCGCCCCGAAATTGTACAGAAGCAGCCACGTTTCCACGCCCATGCTGATCGGCCTGTTCAGCCCCGCTATTATCATCCCGGACAAGGAATATGCCCACGTTCAGCTGCAAAATATACTGCTGCATGAGTTGACGCATTGGCGGCGCCAAGACGTGCTGGTCAAATGGTTATCCGTTTTGGCCGGGGCATTACACTGGTTCAACCCATTTGTCCGGTTTATCCGGCGCGAGATCGACCGCGCTTGCGAATTATCCTGCGACGAAGTTGTTATTCACAACCTTGATCATGAGAGTAAGCAAAGCTACGGCGATACGCTGATCGCCATGGTCGCGGATAGCAAAACGCCCCAAGTGGTGTTGTCCACTACGATGTGCGCGGAGAAAAAAGCCTTGAAAGAAAGGTTGGGTTCTATCATGAAAAGTAAAAAGCATAGCCGCATGGCGGTAGCGTTTTCCGTGATCCTGTTGGCGGCGGTGATCTGCGTGGCTTGTGTCTTAGGTTCGTCCAGCGCGAAGGATGGTGCTACGCCGCCGGGATCGCAACCGCCTGCGCCTTCCGTCGAATACGCCTCAACCGATGATAGCATAACCATACAGGGGGCGCAGTATAGCACATCCTTAACCGAACTTGTTTTATCCGGAGTCGATTTACAGGATGAGGATATTGTTCCCCTGCAATATATGACAAATTTGCAAAGCCTAAGTTTGTATGCCAGTCAAATCAGCGACTTGACGCCGCTCTCAGGGCTGACAGCTTTGACCAGCTTGAGTTTATATGACGGCCAAATCAGCGACTTAACGCCGCTCACCGGCCTCACGAATTTGGCGCATCTGTACTTGTGCGGCAACCCAATTAGCGACTTGACTCCGCTTTCCGGCCTACCGAATTTGACTAAATTGCACTTGATCCGCAATCAAATCAGCGACTTGACACCCCTATCCGGCCTCACGGATTTGGAATTTTTGTACTTGAGCGATATCCCCATCAGCGACTTGACAACGCTATCCGGCCTCACGGATTTAGAATTTTTGTACTTGGACAATATCGCCATCAGCGACTTAACGCCGCTTGCCGGGCTGACGAATTTGACCGGGTTAGGTTTATACTACAGCCAAATCAGCTACTTAACGCTGCTATCCAGGCTGACAAAGTTAACGGACTTTTCTATAGTCAACAATCAAGCCAGCGATCTATCGCCACTTGCTGATATAGCGTATTTAGATAACGTATCATTGTTCAACAATCAAATCAGCGATTTATCGCCTCTAGCCGGCCTTAAGCATTTGCAGCGCCTGGAATTGCCCAACAACCAAATCAGCGATTTATCGCCACTTGCCGGCCTCAAAAATTTACAGTTTTTAGACTTGTCCAGTAACCCCATCAGCGACTGGTCACCGGTAGGGCATGTGCCGATTGTTAGCGGCAGGGAGTAAATCTGCGCACAAGTAGAATAGAAAAATCATTTGGTTTTTACTCCTCCAAAAAGTACGTTCCCACCGCATAAAGCGGTATATTTATCAACCAGCTCTCTCTGCGGTAATCTTTCATAGATGTTCGCAAGGCAATAGGTGGATCAAATTTTTCACAATATACTTTTAGGCTCTTACTTTGTAAGTTTTCCTCAGCCTTCACCTCTAAAGGAAAAATGTTCGGCCCATGCTTGATAATAAAATCGACCTCCGCCGTGCCTTGGCTGCTCCAGTAAAAAGGTGTTATCTCATTCGCAACCATTTCCTGTAAAACATATTGTTCCGTCAACGCTCCCTTAAATTCCTTAAAAATATGATCGCCTTCCAACAAAGTTTTAACATCAAGTTCAGATTTTGTGCTGAGCAAGCCTACATCGTGTATAAAAATCTTAAAAAAGCTGGTTTCATAACTAATTAAAGGCGAGGACGGCTTGCTTACTTGTTTTGCTTTGTATATCAATCCACAGTCCACAAGCCATTGCAAGGCAAGTTCGTAATCATATAGCCGTGAGCCTTTTTGCACAATGCCAGGCGAAAATTTTTTATTCTCTCTAGCCAGTTGCGCGGGAACACTATTCCAAACACTTTTTATTCTGGGAACAGTATTTACAGGGACATGTTTGGAAAAATCCTGCTCGTATGTGAACAGAATCTGTTCATGTATTCTGCGGACTTTGGTATAATCCTTGCTTTCCGCGTATTCGTCAACTGCTTCGGGCATACCGCCAACATAGTAGTATTTTCGCAGTAAATCTATGAATTTTGATTTAAAGGCGGAAATCAATTGCCAATCCCTCTTACGGAGCAATTCCACTAGATTTTCTTCGCCAATACCTTCTAAAAATTCACAAAAATTCAAAGGGTATAGGTTGCAAAAATCGACTTTGCCAACCGGGAAAGATGTTCCCTTGTGCAAGGCAACGCCCAACAATGACCCCCCGGCAATGATTGCGTATTCGGGAGCATTCTCATAGAAGTACTTTAATGAGGAAAGGGCCTTTGGCACCTCTTGAACTTCATCAAATACTATAAGTGTTGTCTGTGGATTTATTTTTTCGCCGGATTCCACTTGAATCCCGTCAATCAAACGGGGAATATCGTAATTTCCGTCAAATAGGATTGCCATTCTCTCGTTATTATCAAAATTAACATACGCCGTATTCTCGAAATGCGCGTTACCAAACTCTTTCATCAGCCACGTTTTACCAACTTGCCTTGCGCCTCTGATTATCAGCGGTTTTCGTTTTTTCAAGTTTTTCCATTCAATCAACCTATTGATAGCATATCGTTTCATCTGCAACACCTCGAACTCATTATACACGATGATCGCAAAAAGTGCAACCACTTTTTGCGATCATTTACAAAAAATGGTACGACTTTTTGTGCAAATACTCAAAAACAAGGACGACTTTTTGGAGTACTAAGATAATTATCATAGCGCGCATGTTAAGCCAATCCGTATGATAGCAAAATGTGGTTGTGAAAAATTTGCGAAATTCAATTTCACCCTTGACAAATGCCAGCAAAAGTTGGATGATAGTACCTAATAGACAAACCAATAAAAACAAGAATTCACTCAAAACTCAAGACTCACGACTCAAAACTTGGGCTGCGAAGCAGACCGTTAGATAATGAAAATCAGAAGAATAGGGGTGTGTATATGCTTTCCAGTGACATAAAACAGATTTTGTACGATATGGGGGCTGATTTGTGCGGCATTGCTTCTATAGACCGCTTTGATGAAGCGCCAGCGGGCTTTCACCCATGCGATATCCTGCCTTCATGCAAAACAGTAGTTGTGTTTGCCAAAAAGTTTCTCACCGGAACCCTGCACTGCAAAACAACAGTACCATATACAATTATTCGCAATATGCTTTCTGATAAATTAGATCAGATGTCATTTAGTTTTTGTGAAATAATGGAGCATAATGGGGTAATAGCTGTTCCGACAGGAACAACCGGCCCCACGGAATATGATACCGGGACAAACCGGTACCGCAATATTGTATCCGCCAAGCATTGTGCGGTCGCGGCCGGACTGGGCAGAATCGGCAGAAATACTTTGCTGATAACGCCGGAGTATGGGAATATGGTTTGGCTGTGCGCGGTACTCTTAGGCGCCGCTTTCACCGCCGATGAAATGCTTGCGGGCGATCCTTGCCCGAAGGGATGTTCCTTATGCATAGATAGCTGCCCAGTCCATGCTTTAGGCGATCCGGAAATGAAACAACTTGTCTGCCGCGATTATGCGTTTGGCGGCGAAAACGGCGGTGAATGGAAAATAAAATGCCATAAATGCCGCACTATTTGTCCGTTTTGTTTGGGCAGTAAGAATAGAAATGCTGTAGAATGAATAATGTGGAGGAAATGCCTATGTGTTTAGCAATAGCCGGTCAGGTGATGGAGATATTGGATAATGAGGAGGCGGCTGTAGATTTCGGCGGTTTGTTGAAACGCGCCTCCATCCGTTTATTCCCCAACCTGCAAAACGGCGATTATGTGTTGGTTCACGCGGGCTTTGTCATACAAACCTTGGACGCCGATTATGCCGAGGAGCTGATAGCCCTGGATAAGGAGGTCGGCCTTTATGACTGAGCGGTTGGCGCGGCTAAATGCGCGGCGGCGCGACCCGCAGCGGATAAGCGCCGCCGCGCAGCGTATCGCCGCCCTGTGCGCAGGCCCGGCATTGGCCGGGCGCAACCTGTGTATCATGGAGGTATGCGGCACCCATACTATGAGCGTTCATCGCTATGGCTTGAAAAAACTGCTGCCGGCCAACTTAAAGCTTATTTCCGGGCCGGGCTGCCCGGTTTGCGTTACACCAGCGCCGTTGCTGGCGCAGGCGCTGGCCTTAGCGCGGCAGCCGGGGCTAACCATCGCCAGCTTCGGCGATATGCTGCGCGTGCCGCTATGCGGCGATAGCCTGCTTAAAGCGCGGGAGGAAGGCGCGGATATCCGGCTGGTCACTTCCCCTTTGGAGGCGCTGGCTATAGCCCGGCGGGAACCGCTCAGGCAGGTGGTATATTTTGCCGTGGGCTTCGAAACCACCGCGCCGCTGACCGCCAGCACCCTGCAATTGACCGCGGAACAAGGCGTGGATAATTTTTTCATCCTCTGCGCGCACCGCACCATGCCGCAGGCGCTACGGCAATTGCTGCGCGTCAGCCCGCAGATCAACGGCTTGCTTTGCCCCGGCCATGTAGCCACGGTAAGCGGCGCGGCATATTTTGATTTTATACCCGCCGAACTGGGCAAGCCCGCCGTGGTGGCGGGTTTTGAGCCATTGGATATCATGGAGGCGCTGCTAATGCTGACGGAGCAATTAGCCGCCAACGAATGCCGCTTAGAAAACGCTTATGCGCGCGCGGTGCGGCAGCAGGCAGTCAACCCGGCTTGGTTAGTGATGGAGCAAGTATTTGAACCGGCGGACGCGCTGTGGCGCGGCTTGGGTCAGATAGCGGGTAGTGGGCTGGAACTAAAAGCGGCTTACACGTCTTATGACGCGCTGCGCCATTTCGCGATTGCCGCGTCAACAGCGGCAGATGACCCTGCCTGCCGTTGCGGCGAGGTACTTTCCGGCCAAATCCAACCGCGCGAATGCCCGCTATTCGGCAACCTATGCAATCCGGAGCATCCAGCGGGCGCTTGTATGGTGTCCTCTGAAGGAGCTTGTGGGATAGAATTTAGAATTTAAAATGTAGAATGTAAAATTAAGAGCGGCAATAGTTGTTGGGTTTTTGTGCAGCAGCGGGTTTTTTATATAATTTCATGGTGTCGCGAGATATTTTCTCGTGCACTATTGATTTTATATGGCAATTTTGTTATAATAGTTGACACACGACCATAAGTCGGAGAAAATTTCTCTTGAAGGGAGTTATTACTATGTTATGTCAATTCACTTTTGAAAATTTTAAATCCTTCAGGGATGAAGCCACATTGGATTTATGTGCTGAAAAAATAAAAGAGCATGAAGAAAGCTTGATCATTGATCCATTTGATGGTGAGGGTTTTTTGCCTGTAATCTCTATTTATGGGCCTAATGGCGGGGGAAAATCGAATGTTTTGGAAGCGTTTATTTATTTATCTTATACTGTACTTATGCCAATAGTAGCTTTAAAGGCCAATGAATCCCTTCAAGATGAAGCCCTTGGTAAGGGAAGAATGAGATATCTTAAAAACTATTCTATCCCTGAACAGGAAAAACACTATTTATTTGATCAGGAAAGCAGGAATTTACCCGTGAAATTTGATGTGCTTTTTCGTATCGGCACAACTGAATATAGATATCAACTAAGCCTTCTGCATGTTGCCATTGTGGAAGAAAATTTGTACTCTAAAGATATTGTCTCCGGTGACATAGAAATACTGTTTGAGCGGGATAGTATTGATTTTTATATTGGTGATATTTTGGGCGATATTAAAGTCGGAAATATCAAATCATCAATCCCCATACTATCACACTTATGCATAAACTATGATTTGAAGGCAATCAATAAAATAGTATCATGGTTCTTAAATTGCCAGATACTTGACTATGATAACCCATTTCACGATAAAAGAATAGTGTTTTCGAACGACAAGCGTAAAGAGGATATGTTTTGGAAGATATTTGAAGAAATGGATATCGGAATTAAAGGTATCAGAATAGAAAAAGATACAAATGGTGAAATAACAGGGCTATATACAACGCATAGCTTGGAAGACGGTTCTCATTTTGAATTGCCCATTGAAGAAGAATCCAGCGGCACACGCAAACTTTTTGCTTTGCTGCCATTCTTATTAGATTGTTTGCATGCCGGCAGTCTTGTAATAGCTGATGAAATGGATGCCAAGCTGCACCCAAAGCTATTGCGGTATATTATTGAGCTGTTCACTAATCCTGATATCAACACCAAGGGCGCGCAGCTCATTTTCACCTCTCATGATATGAGTACCATGAAACCTTATGTTTTCAGAAGAGATGAAATCTGGTTTTCTACGTTAAATAAAACAAATGCGTCCAAATTGTATTCGCTGGTGGAGTTTCGCAAAGAGAATGGCGCAAAAGTACGTCCGGATGAAATTTATGATAAGCAATATATTGAAGGAAGGTATGGAGCCGACCCTTATCTCAAGAATATTCTTGATTGGGGGCGATACAACAGTGAGCCATAAGCCATTAAAAGCGAGCGATAGAAAAAAACTGGAAGCTACCATGCGGAAAAAAACCAAAGAAATTGAAATTCTGCATGAACTGCCGCCCTATACGGTGATTTTCAGTGAAGGTATAAAGACGGAACCTTTTTATATTCAGGGTTTGACACAACAAGTAAATGAGAAATACGCGCAATTCACCACCAAGGATCGCATAAGTGTTATCGGAACGGGCAGAAATACTCGAAGCCTGCTAGCATACGCAAGAACTACTGTAGCAAGAGAATACCCTTCATGTCAAGTTGTATGGCTTATGTATGATAAGGATGATTTCCCGTATGATGATTTCGATAATACACAATTTAGCGCAGAGGATAAAAATAGTAATCAGGAATACCATGTCGCTTGGTCAAATGAATGTATAGAACTATGGTTTATACTCCATTTTCAACAGCTTTTTTCCCATATCGGCAGAGAACAGTATCAAGCTGTATTGAAAGAATACTTCCCATATAGAAAGAACCTGGAAAACATCTATGACATCTTAAAAGACAAAACACAGGTAGCGATCAAATATGCCAAAGAATTATACAACGAGTACCCGGAAAACACACCCCCTTCCAAAAGAGCCCCAGCGACACGGGTTCATGAATTGGTAGTATTCTTACAGAAGTATTTATAATGTAAAATTATGGTGGGATTACCGCGGAATTCTTTTAATTTAATTAAATGCGCAAGCATTTTTTCCACAATCGTTCATTGTTCATCGTTAATCGTTAATCAATACAAGGAGTGCTCATTATGGAAGATAGGATCACCCTCGCTCACGGTTCAGGCGGCGCGGCTTATCATGAGTTGGTGGCGGAGGTGTTTTTGCCCGCTTTTACCAATGATATGCTGGCGCCGCTGGGCGATGCGGCTATCTGCGCTAATAGCGGCGCGCAATTGGCTTTTACCACGGATAGTTTCGTGGTACAGCCGCGCTTTTTCCCCGGCGGCGATATCGGACGTTTGGCGGTATGCGGCACGGTCAATGATTTGGCCGTCAGCGGCGCTACGCCGCGTTATTTGAGCGTTGGCATGATTCTGGAAGCGGGCTTGCCCGTAAGCGAGTTGCGCCGTATAACGGCTTCCATGGCAGCGGCGGCGCGGGAGGCGGGCGTTACTATTGTCACCGGTGATACCAAGGTGGTGGAGAAGGGCGGCTGCGACGGCATTTATATCAATACGGCGGGCGTGGGCTTGTTTGAGCGCCGGCCTTTGGCCGCCTGTCCGCGCGCAGGCGATATGATATTGATCAGCGGCGGCTTGGCCGAGCATGGTTTGGCGGTGCTGGCGGCGCGGCAGAACCTTGATTTTACGCCGCCGCTGTTAAGCGATGTGGCGCCGCTGGCGGAACTAGCCGCCGCGCTGCTTAAAGCTGCGCCGCATACTACCTGTATGCGCGACCCTACGCGCGGCGGTTTGGCAGCCACGCTGCATGAATGGGCCGAAGCGGCGATGTCCACCATCACCGTGGAGGAAGCCGCGCTGCCGCTAAAAGCGCCGGTATCCGCTGCCTGCGCACTGTTGGGGCTGGATCCGCTATATGTGGCCAATGAGGGCAAACTGGCGGCATCAGTTCCGCCAGCACAGGCGCAAGCCGCGTTGCAGGTGCTGCAGGCGCATCCTTTAGGCCGGCACGCAGCCATTATTGGCCGCGTGGAGGAACGGCGGCCCGGCATGCCGCTGCTGCTGCGCACCGCCTATGGCGGCGAACGCATCGTCGCTTTACCGCGCGGCGAATTGCTGCCGCGCATTTGCTAGCGGTCTGCTTTGCAGCCCAAGTTTTGAGTTGTGAGTTTTGAGTGTTGAGTTATAAAGAGAACTACTTATTGTTGTGTAGTAAGTGACAATAATAAGGCAGCAATTCACATATGTGGAATTTAAAAAGCGAGGTTGGAGTTATGGAATGCAAACATAACAATAAGAATGCGGGCATCCTGCCCGCAAACAACCTATCTAACAAAAACGATGCTAAAGACTTTGGTGAGCAAGATACCAGCACTTCTACACATAAGTCTGCCACTTTTCGCGGTTGGCATTCGCGCGGTTATATTCCCCACTTCGACGTGCCTAACATGATACAGTCCATTACGTTCCGGCTTCACGACAGTGTACCAGCGCATGTTATTGCCCAATGGAAGGAAGAAGTTGAAATGGATCACGGGTACCCTTCGGACGAAAAACGCAAAGCTGATCTGCGGAATCGTATCAGAAAATATGAAGATGCCGGATATGGAGCATGTTATCTACAAAAAAATGATGTGGCAAAGATAGTACAAGATGCTCTATTGTTTTATGATGGCGAGCGTTATCACCTACTTGAATGGTGTATAATGCCTAATCATGTGCATGTTTTAATTGGCTTAAATGAAAACTATTCCCTTTCTTCAATTGTCCATTCGTGGAAATCATTTACGGCAAAAAAAGCAAATGCTGCCCTTGGGCGCTCGGGCATATTTTGGGCGGCTGATTATTTCGACCGCTTTATACGAAACGACAAACATCTAGCTACAGTTCGTGCCTATATTCGTAATAATCCTGTAAAAAGCAGGTTGGTAAAAAATACCGCAGAGTGGGTTTGGGGAAGTGCATGGAACGGGGAGTATGGTAGTAAAGCCCACAAATAACGTTGGGAGTGCGAACACCCTGGGTAAGCGGGCGTCCCGCCCGCGAGTAGGCGGGCGAGGACATCCTGGGAAATGCAGACGTCCCGCCCGCAATAAAGCGTCACACCCGCAACAAGACGCCAAGCCCACAAATAACGTTAGGAGTACGTACATCCTGGGTAAGCGGGCGTCCCGCCCGCGAGTAGGCGGGCGAGGACATCCTGGGAAATGCAGACGTCCCGCCCGCAACAAGACATCTCGCCCACAAATAACGCTGAGAATGCGAACACCCTGGGTAAGCGGGTGTCCCGCCCGCGAGTAGGCGAGCGAGGACATCCTGGGAAATGCGGGCGTCCCGCCCGCAATAAAGCGTCATACCCGCAACAAGACGCCAAGCCCACAAATAACGTTAGGAGTACGTACATCCTGGGTAAGCGGGCGTCCCGCCCGCGAGTAGGCGGGCGAGAACATCCTGGGAAATGCGGGCGTCCCGCCCGCAATAAAGCGTCCCGCCCGCAACAAGCCATCTCGCCCGCAAATAACGCTGGGAGTACATACATCCTAGGTAAGCGGGCGTCCCGCCCGCGAGTAGGCGGGCGAGGACATCCTGGGAAATGCAGACGTCCCGCCCGCAACAAGACGCCAAGCCCACAAATAACGCTGAGCGTACATACATCCTGGGTAAGCGGGCGTCCCGCCCGCGAGTAGGCGGGCGAAAACGTCCTGGGAAATGCGGGCGTCCCGCCCGCAACAAGACGCCAAGCCCACAAATAACACTGGGAGTACATACATCCTGGGTAAGCGGGCGTCCCGCCCGCGAGTAGGCGAGCGAGAACGTCCTGGGAAATGCGGGCGTCCCGCCCGCAATAAAGCGTCCCGCCCGCAACAAGCCATCTCGCCCGCAATAAGGCGTCTCGCTCGCAATGAATTGCAATGGGGAATGCGGACGCCAATAGTCTGTAATGCACTTCGCGGGCGAGACGCCCGCAAACCTGGGCGCCTCCTCTCCCTCGGGCTACTCTCGGTCTGGCTTTACCCTCGGTTTACCCTCGGTTTACCCTCAGTCTGTGCAAAAATAATATATCTATATCTTTTATTCTAGGCAGTATAATGGTATAATATAAAAAATGATGTGTTAATTAAGTTATAACCGACATAAGGAGGGCTTTTTATGAAACATGCTCTACGTATAATGCTTGCTTTCTTATTGGTGCTGCTTTTAAGCGCCACGGCTTGGGCCGATTATACGGATACCCATGGCTTGAGCAGTGTGGAATCTGCGGCGCTTAATAAATTGAGCAGCATGGGAGTGGTCAACGGCTATCCGGATGGCAGCTTCAGACCGGCCGCCACCGTCACCCGCGCTGAATTCGCCAAGATGATATGCGTTTTCATCGGCAAATCGGAACTCACAGCGGCTGTACCTTTATTCAGCGACGTACTGCCGGGCATTTGGTACTATGGCTGGGTGAGCCGCGCCGCGGAACAAGGCTTGATAAACGGCTATCCGGGCGGCGCATACCGGCCGCAAAATGCTGTCACGCAGCAGGAGGTCGCCGCTGTGCTGGTGCGCGTTTCCGGCGTTAATACCAATAATTTCGCCTGGCCGGGCGATTATATTGATACCGCGCTGAAGGCCGGACTATTCAAAGATTTCGTCTTTGTCGGCGCGGCTAATGCCAGCCGTATCCTGACTTGCCAAATGCTCTACAATGCGCTGCCGCGGGAGGATGAAAACAAACCGCCGCAAAACGCGGTGGTACATGGTATCGTCATGGAAATCACCAGCAGCAGCGTTACCATCAAGGACGGCAAGAATGTCAGCACTACCTACGAGGTGCGGGGCAATCTGCTGCCGGATAAGCTGATACCCGGCTCTTATCTGGAAATGGAAGTATCCGGCGCCAGCGTGGTCAAGGTGATGGAAAGCGTTATCGCCAGAAAGGGCGCGGACTATTGGGATGTATCGCTGGATGGCTCCAGCGCTATGATCAATGGCAAGAAATACGACTTAGCGGAAGCGGAAATCTTTGCCGTGGAATACACGCTGAATAAACCCTATAGCGCGGACACATTTATCAAAGGCGGAACCATGGATCGCGATATATTGGCCCTGGGCGGGCGGCTAGCGGCGGAAATGGCCGTGATACTGGATGAAAGCGGCAGTACGCTGAAAGCGGCTTATTTGGTGAACTCCGTTATCATTGTCAGCGGCGGGCGGCTGGACGTGGTGGACGGCAACTACAGCAGCTCCAAGGGCTCCGGTTTGTTCTTTTTGGGACGCGACGCCGGCCTGCCAGTAGCGGAAAACTTTAGTGGAGAGTTGCCTGATAATGGGGATTTCATTCACTATACACTTAAAAACGGTGAGATAAATTCTTGTGAGCGGTTATTCACTATCAATAAAGATATCGGAGAATTCTATCCAACTAAAGACGTGCTGAAAAGCAATAATGAGGACGATCCCTCTGACTGGGTTGATACTTGGGGCATGGCCAGCGACAGCTTTGAAGGTAGAATTTTGTCGGGCAAACTGCCCAAGGTTATAAATACCGCCAATAGCGGGCGCGTCCTGCAATTGGGTGCGGATGGAGATAATAACGGAAATTATTGGCTGGCTGACGGTTGCCTGATCTATGAGGTAAAAAACAATAAGATCACGCGCGGCAGCAGAAGCGACATCGAAAAAGGCGACGAGGTGCTGGCCCTGGTGAACAGGAACAGCGAAATCTGCTATCTGTTCTACTTTAAGTAGGCTAAGCCGGAGGGATAACATATGAAACTTACTATACGCGCGCTCCTGGCTATGCTGCTGATACTGGCTTGCGGTGCTACTGCCAGGGCCGATTATACGGATACACAGGATTTGACCGCCGCGGAATTGACAGCTATCGCGGCCTTGAGCGAGAAGGAAATAATCAGCGGCTATCCGGACGGCAGCTTCCGTCCGGCCGCCGCTATCAGCCGCGCCGAATTTGCCAAAGTGCTATGCCTGTTTGCCGGGCAGGAGGAATTGACTGAAGCCACGGTGCGCTTTACCGATGTGCCGCCGCAATCGTGGTATCAGGGTTGGCTGAACCGCGCGGTGGAACAGGGCTGGCTCAACGGCTATCCGGGCGGCGAGTACCGTCCGCAAAATACCATCACACAGCAGGAAATATCCGGCGTACTGGTGCGCTTAGCCGGCGTGGATACCGGCGGTTTCATCTGGCCGGATGATCATATCGACGCCGCGCGTACCGCCGGCATATTCACGGATATCGCTTTCAGCGGCACAGCCCCGGCCAGCCGCCTGATAGCCTGCCGCATGTTCTATAACCTGCTCACGCGGCCGGCGGCGCAAGAGCCGGCGGATTCCCTGAAAGAGTTGACGGACGGTTTGTACATAGGCGTGGTGGAAAGCACTATTTCGGGCGATGACGGCGTTCATGTGCGCTTTTGGCATCATGAGGGTAGTCTGACCTTTTCCGCCTCTGCTAAAAGGCTGCCCGCGGCCGGTACATTTATCAGCTATACGGTCAAGGAGGGCCGTATGGAATCCTTTAGCCTGTTGTTGGATCCTAAAAATAAAATAATCAGCCCTACCGCCGCGCTGACCAGGACAGCCGTGCCGGAAGGGCCGTATGCATGGGCTTTTTGGCGAACCGGCAAGGCCGTGACCCATCCGGTGGAATGCAATTCCGCCATGCCAACGCTGATATACCATAGTTACCGTAACCTTACGGTGGGGCAAGCCACCGAAAACACCAATTACTGGATGAGCGACGAGGCGCTGATTTTTGAGGTAAGCGCGGATGGCGGCGTAAAACCGGGCAGCCGGCAAGGCCTTGAGTTGAAGCAGCAGGTGATAGTATTGGCGGATAAAAACGATGAGGTGATTTACCTGTTCTATTTCAGCGGGAAATGATTGAATAACGCGAGCTGCGCCCACGACCCAAGAAACTTGCAAAATTTTCATTTGCAAATTAGACACGGACTTTTACAGATATCAATGGATTCACGCGGATAAAATTTAAAAGATACTAGCCCGTCATTATAATCAAGAAAATCTACAGAATTCTGTAGATTTTCTTTAGAATCATGAAGAATATGCCAGTATTTCTTTCAGTGAATCAAGAATATACTCAATATCCGCCGCAGTTTGGAAATGGCTGAAGGAGAAACGTATCGTTCCCTTGGGGAAGGTATGCAAAGTGCGGTGAGCAGCCGGGGCACAATGACATCCATATCTGGTCATGATCCCATAGCTGGTATCAAGGTCGGTGGCAATTTGTGGCATATCCTTTCCGGGGAATTCAAGCGATACCACCGCCACTCGTTTTTCCAGATCCGGTCTGCCGATAATCTTTGCGCCGGGCAAGCGCGCCGCCCCTTCGAGGAAGAGGGCGGTGAGTTTCATCTCTTCCCGGAAAATATTATCCATACCGCTATCATTGATATAGTTGATAGCTGTCCTTAAACCTAATACCCCCGGAATATTCATCGTTCCTGATTCAAACTTATCCGGCAGGAAACTCGGCTGGGTTTCATCAAAGGAACCGCTACCTGTACCGCCCATGAAAATAGGGGTCAGTTGCTCCGCCAAATCATCTTTGAGCAGTATGCCGCCAATACCCTGCACAGCAAGTAGGCCTTTATGTCCGGGAAAGGCCAGCGCGTCTATATAAGACATATCAATATCAATAATACCCGCAGTTTGGGCGGCATCAACAAATAGCTTTATGCCATGTTTCGAACATATTTCCCCTATATCGGCAAGCGGCAGTATAGTACCGCAAACATTGGAAGCGTGGAGGGTAATAAGGGCTTTGGTATTGGCCTTGATCAGTGGCGGTATATCCGCGGGGTTTAGCGTTCCGTCAATGGCGCAGGGGATGCGGTCATAAGAAATGCCCTGCGTCGTAACATAGTTTAGCGGACGCATAACGGCATTATGTTCCATGGAACTGACAAGTACATGATCGCCGGGTTTTAAATAGCCTTTGATCAGCATATTTATAGATTGAGTTATGCCGGAGGTAAATATTACGTTTCTCTCCTGGGAAAAATGGAATAATTTGCCGATCAATTCACGGGTCTCCAATACTTGCCGGGCAAGAGTGTGAGAGGAAGCATAATTACCGCGGCCGATATTACAGCCAATATTGTTCAGGTAGTCACTTATTGCGGCAGCTACTCCCGGCGCCTTGGGGAAAGAAGTTGCGGCATTATCCGCGTAAACAATTCGCATTTTTATGAACATTCCTTTCTGATATTAATCCGATTACCGGCCACATAAAAAACACAGGAGTATCTAAAGGGTTATTCGCCCGGTAAATAATTCCTGTGTAATGATGCCACTGATTGTAAATAAGGTAAGTTTGTCATTTGGCCATCCTCTGTTAATGCTTCGCTGTGGTAATCATTGGCCATAAAAGATGCAAATAGTAGAATTAATATATAATTATTTTAGCATATGCGGCAAATACTGTCAATAATAATTTTTATAAAAATAGTAAGTTTCAAAAAACATTAAAATGCTGTTACTATTTGCTGATTGGTATAATACCTAATGGCATAACGACACCATTATCATTGATTACCCTCAACGCCATGTGACTGCATCTTAACAATAATGAAGATAATCTTTGTAGTAATGAAGATTTATTTCAGAATATTGAAAGTTGACATAGTATAGCTATTTATGGCTCAAAATCATAAAATCATTGAACTTATGGCCCTTTTATGGTAAGATTGATGTTATAAATATAAACATATTTGGCATACAAGGTAGAGGTGTTGTAAGAAAAAATATACTGGCATTTGGGGCGATTTGTATTACTTTTTTATTAACTCATCTTTACTACACAACTGTTAATTATTAACGCATTAATATAATATAGTAATTTATTAGTTTCTATTAGCAATTATGGTTCGCATTTAAATTATAAGAGTACACGCTTTTATAACAAAGAGATATTTTCATTATCCATACCACCAATTAGCGGCTCTTTTATCTGTTTTTTGCTATTTTTACGTAATCACGAATAAAAAAACATTTGCACTTTTTATATATATATGGTATAAAAAAGTAAAATTACTTATAAAAAAATGTCTTGCGGGTGAGCCATGGAGACAAAGGTGATGGGTCTGAAAACGGCATACGAGGTAGTGGGTAAGGGGGAATCGCTGCTGCTTTTGCATGGCTGGGGCGTGAACCGCGCCGTTTTTGCCGCTATGCAGCAACATTTTTCACGCTATATGCAGGTATGGTCGCTGGATTTTCCTGGTTTCGGGGATAGCGAAGCGCCGGCATCTGTGTGGGGCGTGGCTGATTACGCTGATTTCGTGCAAGCCTTCTGTAAGCAAATGTGGTTGGATTCCCCTTCGCTGCTGGGCCATTCCTTTGGCGGACGCGTCTGCATTATGCTGGGCGCGCGCGGCTTTGGTCAAAAATTGGTGCTTACGGACGCCGCCGGTATCTTGCCGCGCCGCGGCCCGGCCTATTATGCCCGCGTCTATA
>Ga0123356_10002848_pt1 | contig 18301 bp, 19 predicted proteins | sample TergutEmb28metaG_2_FD_92546 | JGI IMG/M metagenome (GOLD analysis project Ga0123356, IMG submission 92546) | Embiratermes neotenicus P3 segment gut microbial communities from Petit-Saut dam, French Guiana - Emb289 P3 | ecosystem: Host-associated > Arthropoda: Insects > Digestive system > Gut ...
AGACCAGGCCGCGCCCGCATGACGAGCGCCGCCGCTGCAGAGACAAACGGTGCAGCAAAGGAGGTTCCATCGAGCTCGCAGTACCCCGGTTGGCACCACCCATGGATGCCCACTCCCGGAGCCACGAGATCAATGTGGGTCTCAGGATTCGTGTTGGAGAACGGCGCGCGGGCTCCCGTCGGATCTGTCGCACCCACTGCAAGGACACCGGGGAAGGATGCCGGGTAGTTCGGAGCGTTGGGTGTCGCCCCCGGTGCTATCGGTGTTGGCGCCCCGTTGTTGCCTGCGGCCGCGACTACGACGACCCCCTGTTTGAGGACCATGTCGATCGAGTACTGGAGTGTCGAGTCCTTCTGGTCTGAGGTCAGTGAGATGTTGACCACCTTGACGCCGCGAACCGCGGAGTCCTGAATCGAGGTGGCAACCGCCAAGGTGTTGAGTTCTCCGTTGCCGTCGGAGGCCTTGTAGCAGATGACCTTGGTGTCCCACCCTGCGCCAGCGATTCCTTTGCCGTTGTCCGTTGCCGACCCGATGATGCTCGCCACCTGCGAGCCATGCCAGGATCCAGCCAGATCGGGACGGGAGGGGGTTACGTCGACGCGGTTTTGTCCGAAGTCGAAGCCCCCCACCATGTTGCTTCCCCGGTCCGGGTGGTTGAGATAGCAGCCGACGTCAATGACCGCCACTGGGGCCGCGTCACCCCCCGGCATCGAGGCCAGCGCCGGCCAGATCGAGGCGAAGTTCGCCCCTGGCTCGAACTTCAACGGCCACTGCGAGACGAAGTGCGGGTCATTGGGGTTGGTTCCGTAGGCGGGGTGGTAGCGCACGGAATAGTCCACGACCTCGAAAAGCCCGGAGTCCGCCATCGTGCGCGCTAGGTCAGGTGAGGTGCGCCCATCTGTTTCGACGAGCGCGAAGCGAGTCCCGCGCGTGGCGGAGCGAAGGCCCAGGCGAGCCGAACGCGAGACGCCCCGCAGGACGCTCTCCATCGCGTCGCGCGAGACGGACATCTTGGGGATGGCCACGAGCGTGGTCTCGTCCACGTCGGGAGAGGTGGGATCGGCGGTCGGGAGCGGCGACAGGACGCCGCCATCCTCGTCAAAGGCGCTGGCGCAAGCCTCGATGGCGAAACCGACACTGAAGGCCGCGCACACGCAAGCGGCGACCAGGGTTCGCAGGCGCACGGGGCGAGAATACCCGACGGTCGTCGCCTACGCCCCCTCAAGAGGCGACTCAGACGCGCCCTCAGCCTGCAGCCCCGCCGCCGCAGAAGCCTCCGCAGAAGCCTCAACGGAAGCCTCAGCAGTCTCCGGAGGATCCGCAGGCATGACCCGCCCTCTCACCAGCAACCACACGCACCACAAGGTCAGGGCGTAGAGCGGAATCCCCATGACGATGTGGGCGATTCCCAGCCAGGCGACCTTCGATTGGAAGTACAGCGGCGTCTTGACCGCCAAGCGCAGGGCGAACATGCCGACCAGGAGCCACGTCCCGGCACGAGCCCGCCGCACCAGCTCTGGCTCACTGCGCCACCCCGTGAGATCCATCCGGACCATCCCGACCACGAGACCCACGATCGGCCACCGCGCGACCAGCGATGCCAGGCACCCAACCATGTATCCCACGTTGATGAGAAGCGCCGGCGCGTAATAGTCCTCGGCGCGGCCCGATGTCTTTGCCCACCAGAAGCCAAAGGCCACTCCGATGAGCCCGGTGATCACCTGGGTGAGGGGGGTGCGCTGGGCTAGGCGGACCACAGCGAGCGCGAGCGCGACCCCGGCGGCCGCCATGAGCGGAGCCGTCAAGCCGCCCCAGATGAGGTAGACCAGGACAAAGATTCCTCCCGGAGCCACGGATTCCACGGCTCCGCGAAAACCTCCGATCGCCTGGGTGAAGGAGAAGTCCTCGCCGAGGATCGCGGCGAGTTTGCCCCCACCGGCCCCTTCGGCCAGCTTCTCGCTGATTTCGCTCATGGCGCTGATCCCAACAGTTCATAGCGAGGGTTCATCATGGTCCTCTCCCCGCCCTGGAGGAAGACCCGCCCCCAGGCGGCCACGCCGACCCCTGGGGCGATCCCCGTGATCTCCTCTTGGCCGTGCCAAATGAGCCGAACCCCGCCTTGGCCGTCGGAGACCCGAGCCGAAAGCGACGGCGCCCGGTCTCGGGCGGAGAAGGTGACGGTTGTCAGCCGCCCAGAGACACGCTCGATTTGGCTCACCGGACTTCCGTGATTTCCGGCCCGCGAGGAGCCAGTTCGATCCGGGGTGCCGACTCCTCGGGAACAACCTTGGTCCCCGGAACGGTGAGGGGAAGCATCTCGCGAGGCGGATAGGCCGTTTGCCCCCGGTCCACGACGAGGTTCGCGAAGAACTCCTCCAGCGGTTCGGCGGCCTGGGGGTTGGTGGCGGCGCGACCGGTCAGCGCTCCCCGGACAAACCATCGCGGCCCATCAGCTCCGATGAACCGGTAGGACCGCTTTCCTGTCCGTCCGTCGGAGGTCGTCGCCGGCACCTTTGCCTTCAGCTCAGTCCCGAAGGGCCCTTCCGTCTCCTCCGCGCTTCCCCCTTGCTCGATGATCGACTCGGCGAGCTCGCTGCGGATGTCGTCCCAGATTCCCAGGCTCCGGGGGGCGGCGAGCACTTGCAGGTGGAGAGTGGACCCCTCACGGGTCGCATGTGCCGCGACAGGACGCCCCGAGGAACGCTCGACCTCGAGGCCGACCTTGATCCCTGGGATGTTCGGAACGCGCAGGGCCCCGAGGTTGACTCGGTCCCCCAGCTCGGGCACGTCCGCCACGTCGAAGGGTCCCCGGGAGGGAATCACCCGCTCCGGTACCTCCTCGGGTACCTCCTCCGGTACCTCCTCCTCGACGCGCTTCTTGCGCCTGAATGGACTCATCGCCCTCGCTCCTTCCCTAGTGATCCCTAGTGACCCGTGGAGCCGAAGCCCCCCCGTCCGCGTTGCGACCCCGGAAGATGCTCGACCTCGACGAACCGGACACGCTCGACGGCTTGAAAAACCATCTGCGCGATCCGCTCGCCCTTGGCAATGCGCACCGTCGTCGCCGGATCGGTGTTGATCAGTGACACCGCGATCTCGCCACGGTACCCGGCATCAACAGTACCGGGCGCGTTGAGCACGGTGAGCCCGGTCCGGACCGCCAGCCCCGAGCGCGGATGAATGAACCCCGCATACCCATCGGGAATCGCCACCGCAACCCCCGTCGGGATCAGCGCCCGCTCCCCTGGGGCCAGCGCCGCATCTACGCGCGAGCACAAGTCCACCCCGGCATCCCCCGGGTGGGCGTAAGACGGCAGCTCAAGCTCCGGGTCGAGCCTTGCCAGCAGGACCTGTAGCTCCTCCATGTCAGCCTGCGCACTCAGTGCACACCAGCACGCCGCCTTCTTCGGAGGCCAGCTGGCTGCGATGGTGAATGAGGAAACACGCCGAACACATAAACTCGTCCGCCTGCTTGGGCAAGACTCGAACCGACAGCTCCTCGTCGGAGAGGTCGGCTCCGGGAAGCTCGAAGCCTTCCGCGGCTTCCGTCTCGTCTTCGTCGACAATCGAGGCGGCCTTCTCCGCCCGTCGTGCCTTCAGCTCCTCGAGTGAGTCCTCGTGGAGGTCTTCGTCGGATTTCCTAGGGGCGTCGTAGTCAGTGGCCATGCCTCGTCAGATCACGCTCCCTGATTGCTTGTCGGGACAGATCGACGCAGTCAACAACCCGCGTCGGGTGAGCAAGGTACCAGACTTCGCGGCCGAATCGGTAGATCCTCATCAACGTGTCACTCCGGTTCGCTGACAGCATCGGGATTCAGGATCGTGTGGCGCACGAGAATCGGTAGCTCCTCCCCCACTTTTGGCACCCGCTGTCCGTCTCCCACTCGCAGCATCGCGACCTGGGCGTGGGGCGAGTCCGCATACCGCAGTCGCCTCCCATCGAGGGTAAAACCCGAGCGTACGGTGCCGGACCTCGCCAAGACATCCCCCGCGAGCCCCCGCAGCGCTCGCCCTATCCCATCCCCCACTCTCGGCGCCTCCAGCCCCACCCCGTGGCTTGTCCCCCCATCGACGATGACGAGATGTCCGCCGCGCCCCACCTTCGCCTGCCGATACCCAACCCGCTGCCCCGCCTGCAAGACATGGACCGCGCGCACCGTCCCCGTCACCCGCAGCGCCCTCCCATCGCCGATCCACAGATCCGTCCCCACGCGCGCCCGCACCTGGCAGTCAAACCGCCCCGCCAGCGTCGCACAGTCTTCCCCCCCCATATGCGACACATGGACGATGGCGGCCCTCAGCCCCGCCTCCTTGGCTGCGGTGAGCACGGCGCTGGCTGCGGCGAGGTTTTGCCCGGGTTGTCTGTCCAAGGGGAGGTGGAGGGCAAGGGCCTGGGCAGCGTTTCCTCTGGTGCCCACTGCCTCGGCGAGGTCTTTCGTTGCGAGACCAAAGCGCGTGAGAGGCGTCGCGAGCTCTAGTACGAAAGGTCCGTCATCGTCCCAAGCTTTGAGCGCGTCGAGGCTTGAAATGGTGGTGATGACTTCCGAGCGCTGGGAGGGATCGCCATCGTCCGTCTGCGGGTGGAAGGGGGTGAGCACGAGGATGTCTCGGGTGAAGAACGGGCGGGCGAGCGCGGCCTCGGCAAGAGTCCCGACCGCGAGCGTGTCGGCGTCGAGCTCCTGGGCGACGGCGGCGAGGCGGGCGACTCCCTGGCCGTAACCGTTGCCCTTGGCTACCGGGATCAGCCCCGGACTGGCGGCCATGACGGCGGCGAGGTGCGCGCGCCAGACGGTGCGATCAATGTGGAGTGTGACGGGCATTCTCATCTCCCTTGGAGGCGGCGGGCGGCGCGATAGGCCTGGTAGAGGCGGGACGGAGCGGCAGGGTCCACTCTCCGGGGTACTGGACGGCGCGTCCTCCCGTGCCGACTTTGAAGCGGACGAGGCCCGCGTGGGGGTCGGCGGGGTCGAGCGTGTCGGTGATGCCGCGCAGGTCGTAGGTGGTGGCGCCGCGGGCGAGGGCGTCGCGGATCATCGCCCACTGGATGGCGTTCGAGCCGCGGACCTCGCGTTTTGCTGTGGTCGACGCGCCGTAGGAGTACCAGACGTGGCTGCCCACCCGCGTCATGAGAGTCGCGGCGATGAGGTCGTCCTCGTGGTGGGCGAGGTAGAGCGCGAGGCGATCGGGGTCCTCCGAGCGCATGGCGCGCCACATCTGCTGGAAGTAGGCGAGCGGGCGGGGGGTGAAGTGGTCGCGGGCGGCGGTGAGCTGGTAGATCTCGTGGAAGGCGGCGAGGTCTTCCTCGGTGCCGAGGGAAGTTCGGACGCCCGCCGCCTCGGCTTTGCGGATGTTGCGTCGCCACAGCTGGTTGAAGCCGGCCTGGATGCTCTCCTCGGTCTGATCTGTGAGGGGGAGCTGGAAGACGAAGGCGGGCTGGCCGTCGGCGAACCCTTCCGTCGCGGCGGGCGGGCGGAAGTTTGCTTCTTCGAGGGCGGCGATGAGGCGGGTCGCCGTGGGGTTGACGTGGTCGGGGTCCACGTGGGCGAGGGAGCGCGGGGCTGTCGGGTCGGTGTTGGCCCTGGCGAGAGCGTCTTTGACGGTCTTTGCCTGCCAGGCACGCCATTCGATGGCGGGACCGATCGTCAGGGCGAAGGCACCGCGGGCTTTGGCATAGTCTGCGAGGGCTTTGAGGGCGTGTGTCGGGGTGGCAAGCTGCTCCCACAGGAGGGCCGGCCCTTCGGGGACGTAGGCCAATGACCTGGAGGTTCGCGGGATAGTGCGGGAGAGGATGAGCGCTGTACCGGTCAGCTCGCCGCCGAGGAAGAACCCGACAGACTCGGCGCTCCACGCCTCCTTTACCTCACCCCAGGCGGGGGTCTGGAGAAAGGACACGGGTCCGTGGGTCGCGATCCACTCCCGGTGACGCTCGGGAGTGATGGCTCGGACCTCCATGGTTCTCCCTTCTCCTCGTGTGTGGCCGTTGCGCCCACAGGGTACTCGCCATAGCCCAGCTTTTGGGCGCGCCTCCCATATGGCGTGCCGGGCATGTGGCAATCTTTCGTCCGTGGCATCTGATGATGACGGCACGAAGGAGAGCGCCGACAAGGGCGCCCAGACCAAGCTCCGCGTCGAAAGCGCCGGCGACGGGATGGTCCACCTCACCGACGAGGAGGGCACGGAATACCTGCTTCCCATTGACGACGCCCTCAAAGACGCGATCCGTGAAGAGGCTCGCGTGGTCATCGACTCCTCCCTCCCCCTCGGGACGGGCCAGGCCAAGGACCTGCGACCGCGCGACATTCAGGCCCTCATCCGCTCGGGTGTCTCTCCCGAGGACCTCGCCCAGGCTGCGGGAATCGACGAGAAGCTCGTCGACCGCTACGCCCAGCCAGTCCTCGACGAGCGTGCCTACATCGCCCAACGCGCCCAAGGCATGTCCCTGCGCGCCGACGGCGACGGCCCCCTGCTCGGCGAAGTGACGGTGGACCGGCTCGCCACCCAGAAGGTCGACACCTCGGCCCTTGTCTGGGATGCCGTCCGCGAGGATGGCCGTTGGGTTGTTTCCGTCTCCTACACCGCTCCCTCCGGGCCCGCCACCGCACGCTGGATTGTTGACCCCTCCAACGGCAAGGTCCAGGCGCTCGATGACGAGGCCGCGTGGATCACCGAAACCGACCTTGGTCTTGGCCACGGGCCTATTCCTTCCGTGCGCGCCGCCCCTGTCCTAGGACTTCCATCTGCCCTGGAGGATGCGACCCCTCCCCCCGAGCCCGATCCCACACACAGCCTCCTCGACGACCTCATGGCTCACCGCGGGATCCGCCAACCGGTCGAACCCCTCTTCACCAGCGACTCCGACCTTGCTGGCCCGCATCCCTCGCCGGGCAACGAGGCTGAGATCCTCACGCTCCTTCCCCCTGTCGAGCCTCTCCTCCCGACCGACGCCACCGCCCCTCCCTACGCCAAACTCACCTCCGTCAGCGACGATGACGCTCCCGCGCCTCCCCGCCGCTCCATCACCGACCGCTCCGCCGGCCTCGACTCAACCATGGTGCTCGACATTCCCCGCATGGCCTCCCTCCTGGAGGAGGACGCCACGGTTGGGGCTGAGCCCGCCTCGCCGCCCGCCAAGACTTCTCCCACGCGCCTTCCACCTCCCCCGCCTCCCGGGGCTGGCCCCACCGATGTCCCCGTCACCCTCGCCCTCTTGGACGATGACGGCACTCCCCTCGACGACACACCTCCCCCCAAGACCACCCCGCCTTCGCCCCCGCCTTCGCCGCCGCCTTCGCCACCGCCTGCTGCACCCACCCCCAAGCCCAAAACCCCTCGCCCCCGCCGCTCCTCCGTCCCCTCCTGGGACGAAATCGTCTTCGGAGCCAAACCCGACCAGCACTAACCCACCCCCCGCCACCGCTTCCCCGCCTCACCCCCCGCCGCGAGAAGGGCGTTTCGCTGATTCTTTCGGGCGACTTTTCAGCGAAACGCCCTTCTCTCGATGGGTTGGGGGGAGCTCGGGGCGTGGGGACGCGCTGTCAGAGGCGGCAGGCGTGGATTTCTGTGACGAGGATGGCTCGGGCGCCTACCTCGTAGAGGCGGTCCATCGTCGAGTTGGTCTCCTGGCGGGGAACCATGGCCCGGACGGCGACCCAGCCGCTGTCGTGCAGCGGGGAAACCGTGGGGGATTCGAGGCCGGGGGTGATCGCGACCGCAGCATCGACTGCATCGATGGGAACGTCGTAGTCCACAAGGACGTATTGACGCGCAGTGAGGACTCCCCTGAGTCGGCGGACGAGGATCTCAAAGGAACCGCGGACGCCTTCCGACAACTCTGGGTGTCGGATGAGCACCGCGACCGAGGAGAGGATCGGTTCCCCGAAGACCTCAAGGCCTGCGGCCTTGAGGGTTGACCCCGTGGACACGACATCCGCAATGACCTCAGCCACGCCCAGGTGCACCGCTGACTCCACAGCCCCATCGAGGCGAACGATCCCAGCGGGAACCACCCCGAGCTGTTCCAGGTGCGCGGCCACCAGACCCGGGTAGGAGGTGGCGACGCGCTTTCCGGCGATCGTCGCGGTGGTCTCACAGGATCCCGGTTCCGCGGCGAAGCGGAAGGTTGATCCCCCGAAGCCGAGGTCCATGTGCTCCACGGCCGGAGCCCTCGAGTCCAGGAGCAGGTCGCGGCCGGTGATTCCCGCGTCCAGGGTCCCGGATCCCACGTAGACCGCGACGTCGCGGGGACGCAGGAAGAAGAACTCGACATCGTTTTCCGGGTCAAAGAGAACCAGGTCACGGGAGTCAGTCCGCTCCCGGTAGCCGGCGGCTGCGAGGAGAGACCAGGCCGGTTCGGACAAAGACCCCTTGTTGGGAACGGCGATTCTAAGCATGGTTGCTCCTGTCACAGGTGTCGATAGACGTCGTCGAGGGTCAGGCCTCGCGCGACCATCATCACTTGGGCATGGTAGAGGAGCTGGGAGATTTCCAGGGCCAGGGCCTCGTCAGACTCATGCTCGGCAGCCAGCCACACCTCTCCGGCTTCCTCGAGGATCTTCTTGCCGATGGCGTGGACTCCGGCATCAAGCAGTTGCACGGTTCCGGAGCCTGAAGGCCTGCTCAAGGCGCGGTTCTGGAGTTCAGCGAAGAGGTCGTCGAAAGACTTCACACGGCTAACCCTACGGGGCATCCGCTAAATTGCACGCAAGGGTCCTACGCAGGACGCGCAGCGAGGAGAGAACCATGGCACAGCGAACCGGACCACGCGCAGCAGCGGTGATGCTCGTCATCGTCCTCAGTGTGGGGGGTGTGAGCAGCGGGGCGAGCGCCGCGACGGTGGGGCGTGAGGTCGTGGTGCAAGGCGAGGGCACGCCCCAAAGCGACCCCACCGTCCAAGACCAGGTGGCGGGAAAGAAGAAGCAGAAGGCCAAGCTCAAGAAGATCAAGGTGAGCGGGGTCGTGCCGACGGGCGTGTCGTTCTCGCTGCGCAAGCCCATGCTCAGGGGGTCCACCGTCCTCAACCGGATCACCTTTGCCTACCTGATTGAGACGCAGGTGACGGCCGAGCTCAAGCGGCAGGCGCGGGCAAAGAAGCAGTGCCCGGTGGTCCCGAAAATGCGCCTGACCTCGAAGGTTTCGACCTCGATCTACAAGGGGCGCTACGCCTCGGCCGCGATGATTTTCCGTGGGACGTGGTGCAGCGGGACCCACTACCAGGCGGTTCGCTCGGTCACGCTCGATCTCAAGCACAGCCGACCCGTCAAGACCCAGGCGCTGGCACCGCTGGCTGGCAAGGCGCTCCAGTGGGAGATCATCGCCAAGCTGTACAAGACAAAGGCGTACAAGAAGGGGCATTTGGGGCCTAAGGGAACCACGCTCGTGCCGCGGTCCGTCAAGGCGAGCAGGGCGCGGAACTGGACTCGGGTGCAGGGCATCGAGGGCTGGCTCGCGACCAAGAAGGGGATTCGCTTCTGGGTGACAGCGGACTACGGGGTTCAGGCGGTGACGCTCCCGTGGGCAGTCATGCGCAAGACGCCCGGGGCCGTGGCGGGGCATTCCCTGGCCCGAACCTTCTACGCCGGGACGGGCTTTGGCGGAGTGGTCGCGCCGATCCCCGCGGAACTTGCCGCCGTGTCGGTCGGGAACGCCGGTGGGCGCTGGGAGAACGCAGCGCAGGGTGTCGCCCTGACGATCGCTGCGGAGGCCCGCGCCAAAGGCGTGACTGCCGCTCAACTCGTGGCGGCCGATGACGCGACTGCGGCCGGGTTGGGGAAGGTCTCTGCCCGCACGTGGGACGGGAAAGTCTTGACGCTGTCAGGTGTCGGGGCGGATGCACGGCGGTTCATGATCCGGCGGGCGATCGGCGCGTCAGGATCGGTGCGGGTGATGTGGGTCTACCCTGAAGGCGCGGCCGCGTGGGTCAACGTGTGGGCCCGCGACCTCGCCGCAGGCCTGCGCCACGCCCCGCTGTAGGGGTTGAGATGCACGCATGGGCCAGCGGACTTCCCGCTGGGATGCGCCACGGAGGCGCCCCCCCTCCGACGCTCTCCCCGCCCCAGCAACGCCCAACAACCTCACCAGCTCAGCCCTGGCCCTACCCCCGGAGTGGGTAGCGTTCGTGGTAGGTGTCGCGATCCACGATCTTGATGAAGACGGTCTGGCCTGGGGTGCTCTTGTACTTCCCGTTCCCTAGGTAGGTCACTCGGATCACGTGCTTTCCAAGGGGGAGCCCTTTGATCCGCGTGCGCGCGCCATGCTTACCCAGGGTCAGGGTCCTCTTTTCCTTGCCCCACTGGACAAGGACCTTTCCTCCGATGTCCTTCTTTCCGTCCCACGCCCAGACCTCTACTGTCAGCGGACGGTAGTCCACCCAAAGGTCCCGCTTCTGCACCGTCACCTCGACGCCGGGATGGCCTTCCTCCGGAGGCCTGACACGCTGCGGGGTGGCCTTGGGCCTGGTGTACTCGCCCAACCCGAGTTCTCCGTAGTAGTTCTCCCCCCACGCGACCGTTCTCCCCCTCTTGGCCACGGCGATAGCGTGGGAGCTTCCAGCAGCGAAGCTGGTCAGCGCCCCGGCCTTGGCCTGAATCCGCGTGGCGGTGACCGGATTCCTGCTGATCCCCTTCTCTTTGCAGGACTTTGAACCCCAGGCGTACAGCCTCCCCGTCTTTGTCAGCCCATAGAAGCACGAGTCGCTCGCCTCAATCGTTGAGATCGGCTCCTTTCTCGGCAGCCCTCCGATCATGCTGACTTCGATCGGGACGGGTTCGCCCACGGGAGGGAAAGGCCACCTGGAAAGCTTCCAGCTCCACACCACACCGCTTCCCGTCAGGCCAATCGCTTCATCACGGCCGACCGCCACCTTGACGATGGGGTCATCCTCCGACAGCCCAGAGATCTTCGTGAGTAGCCCGTGGCCGTTGTTGTCGGCGACCCCGCAATAGTCCGTCTCCCACATGTAGATCTCGCCCTTGCCCGAAAGAGCCGCCACCGAGCGCCGACCAACTCCGAAGTCTCGTACTGGATTGGTTCGCGAGAATGCTGCGATCCTCTTCAGACCAAAGCAATGGTCTTCCAGCCCATCACCCCAGACCCACATTGCCCCACTCTTCGTCATCGCTGCCCCTGTGTAGCGTCCGGCCCCGATCTTCACCACCGGGTCCCTCTTTGGCAGGCCCTTCAGTCGGACTGGCTTGGCCGCAACACCCCCGCCATGCCCCATCGCCCCCAACCCCGAAAGCTCGTCCCCCCAGCCCCAGACCTCGCCCGCCTTTGTCAAAGCGAGGGCACCCCAGTCGCCGATTGCGAGAGACGCGACCTTCCCAGGGATTCCCGGAATCGGTGTGGGAAGCGCCCGAGGTGCGAAGTTCGGATCTCCGAACCGCATGTTGCTCTCACCCCACACGTACACCATCCCTCCGCGCGCAATCCCAGCCGACATTCGCCGCCCTGCGAATACCTTCACGAATGACGGGGAGGGTTGGGACTCGCCATGAGCCGGAGGCACGGCCCCCAGGCCCATAGCGGCAGCTCCCGCCACCGCCACCACAAGACGCCCAAGCCTCACGACACTCCCGTTCCCCACAACACCAACAGCATGTCCAGCACCGCCTCCGCCGCCTCGGCTCCCTTGTCAGAGCTCGACCCAGGCAGTCCCGCCCGGTCCAGCGCTTCCTCCTCGGTGTCGCAGGTCAGCACGCCGAAGCCGACGGGTTTGCCCGCGTCGAGCCCGACTCGGGTAAGTCCGTCCGTCGCCCCCCGGCACACATAGTCGAAGTGGGGCGTCCCACCCCTGATCACAACCCCGAGGGCGACTGCGGCATCCACAGTCTCCCCGGTCACGGCGTCACTCTCCCCGGTCACGGCGTCGCTCTCCCCGCGACCCAAGACCCCCTGCACTCCCAGGGGCAGCTCGAACGCTCCCGGCACCCGGACCGTTCGCCACGAACTCACCCCTGCATGTCTCAGCGCCTTTTGCGCGCCGGCCACGAGTCCATCCGTGATCCTCCGATGCCAGTTCGTCGCCACGATCGCGACTACCGGCAAGTGGCCACCCTGCCAGGCCTCAGAGAACCATCCCGGCTCCCGCGCCCCGACCTGGGGCGCTCCCACTGTGCTCATGCCGCTTCTCCTCTCGCTCTTCCGACGTGCCCCCCCGGGCCGCTCCGTCCGCTCATCCCGACTCCTTTGCCTCCGATTCGAAAACGTGCCCCATCCGGGCCGCCTTTGTCGACAAGTACGCCCGATTATGCTCGCTCACCCCCACCTCCAGCGACTCCACTCCCGCGACGACAATCCCGTGCGCCTCCAGCCCCGCGACCTTCGCCGGGTTGTTCGTCAGCAGCCTCACCTTCCCGATCCCCAGGTCAGACAGGATCGCTGCCGCCGCCCCGTACTCCCGCCGATCCACCGGCCACCCCAGCGTCAAGTTCGCATCAACCGTGTCCAGCCCCTCGTCCTGCAGCGCGTAGGCGTCAAGCTTCGCGAGCAGCCCGATCCCCCGCCCCTCCTGCCCCCGCAGGTACACGACCGCCCCGCCCTCGCGCGCCACCCGCTCCGTCGCCGCCTCCAGCTGTGCCCCGCAGTCACACCGCAGCGACCCGAGAGCATCGCCCGTCAGGCACTCCGAATGAATGCGCACGATGGCGGCCCCCGCCTCTTCCCCCCACCCTGCCTCTCCTCCCACGAGCGCCACATGTCCAGCCCCCGTCCGCAGGTCTCTGTACCCCACAACCCGCAGCACCCCATGCGCCGTCGGCAGGACAGCGGAGGCCGTCCGCACCACCCGCTTTGCACGGGACCTCGTCGACCGCAGAACCGGTGCTACATCCCCCCGCGCACGCCGCCACGCACGCAAGTCGGCGATCGTCACGAGGGCCAGCCCCTCTTCTTGTGCGATCGCGGAGGCGTCGGGCAAGCGCATCATGGTGCCGTCATCGTTCACCATCTCGGCGATGCCAGCGACAGGCGCGAGACCAGCGAGACAACAGAGGTCAACCGCCGCTTCCGTGTGCCCGGCGCGGTGGAGGACTCCCCCGGGAGCGGCCCGCAGCGGAAGGACGTGACCAGGCCGAATGAAGTCCCCCGGGCCGGAAGACGGCGCGGCGAGCACCTGAAGTGTCCGGGTCCGGTCAGCCGCGGAAATCCCCGTACTGACACCGGTTGCCGCGTCAACCGTCACGGTGTAGGCGGTGCGCCGGGGATCCTGGGAGTCAGGCACCATGAGCGGGAGGTTCAGCGCATCGGCCCGCTCCCCCGGCATTGGCGCGCAGAGGTAACCCGAGGAATGCCGGATGATCCACGCCACCCACTCCACCGTTGCCAGCTCGGCAGCGATAACCGCGTCCGCCTCGTTTTCCCGGTCAGCATCGTCGGCGACGAGCACGGGCCGCCCCAGAGCCAGCTCCGAGATCGCCCGCTCGATCGGATCCGTGCGCACTGAGCTCATGCTGGGACCCCAGCCACCAGCCGCGCCACATACTTCGCCAAGATGTCGGTCTCCAGGTTCACCCGATCCCCGACTCTCAAGCCCCCCAGCGTCGTGACCTCCAGTGTTGTGGGGATGAGCCCGACCGTGAACCGCACTCCCTCGATCCCCACCACGGTCAACGAGACCCCGTCCACCGCGATTGACCCCTGCGGGGCCACGAACCGCGCCAGCTCCTCCGGCAGGTCGATCGCCATCGTCAGCCAGGCCACACCCGGCTCGATCACCGCGACGACTCCCTGCCCGTCGACATGCCCACTCACCACGTGCCCGCCCAGGCGACCGTCCGCCCGAACTGCCCGCTCGAGGTTCACCGGGTCCCCCACGCGCAGGGCACCCAAGCCGGTGCGCGCCATCGTCTCTGGCATGACGTCGGCGGAAAAACTGCCCTCACCCAGCTGCGTCACCGTGAGGCAAACCCCCGCGACCGCGACCGAGTCGCCCAGCTTCGCGTCCTCGAGCACCGCGCGCGCGCCCACGGTGATCCGCGCCGACCTCCCCTCCACGTCGAGGTCAACCACGCGCCCCATTTCCTCCACGATCCCCGTGAACAACTACCCCTCCTTCAGCCGGGCCGCGACAAACGCCGTGCTCCCGAGCGCCTTGACCTCGTGAGTCCCCCAGCGCGGCGCCTTCGCGAGCGTCGCGACCCCCACATCCTCCACCACCGAGCGCCCCGCCCCCAAAACCATCGGCTCCACATAGGCGTGAACCTCATCCACGAGCCCGGCACGCACAAACGCCGTCGCCACGCTCGCCCCACCCTCGATGAGTACGTGGCGCACCTCACGCTGCGCCAGCACCTCCAGCACCTCCCCCGGATCACGGCTGCGCACGATGACGAGTTCCCCACCTTCTCCCCGCAACCTCGCCTCAGCAGGGAGTTCGCGCAGCCCCATCACCACGCGCAGGGGTTGGTGTTCTGCAAGTCTCCCGTCCTGGAGGCGAGCCGTCAGCGCTGGATCATCAGCGAGCGCAGTCCCCGTCCCCACGAGGATCGCGTCCACATTGGCCCGGATTTCGTGGGCGTGGGCGCGCGCCTCAGGGGACGTGATCCACTGACTCGTACCATCAGCAGCGGCAATACGTCCATCGAGGGTCGTGGCGGTCTTGAGCGTGACATAGGGACGACCGCTCGAGACCGAGTGGAACCATGCCCGGTTGAGCTCGCGGCCTGCCTTTGGGTCAATGTCTGCCGCAACCTCTATTCCTGCCTCCCGGAGCGCCTCAGCCCCACCACCGCCCTGCGGGCTCGGGTCCGAGATCGCGAAGGCGACGCGGTCGATCCCCGCGTCGATGAGCGCTTGCGTGCACGGCCCCGTCCTTCCGGTGTGGGCGCAGGGCTCGAGCGTGACGATCGCCGTGCCTCCGGCGACCGACCGGCCGTTTCGCACCGCGTCCTTGAGGGCCTCGACCTCCGCATGGTGATGCCCTGCACCTCGATGCACGCCCCCACCGGCGACCAGCCCATCCTTTGTGAGCAGCAGACAGCCAACCCTCGGGTTGGGGCCCTGAGCGTTGCACTCGCTGGCCCACTGCATCGCCAGCGCGAGCATGAGGAAGATGCGCTCGTCTTTGACCCAGGCCAAGGACGTGTCGTCACTCACGTGCGCGGCCGCACTCTTCTCCCAAGGCCTGCTCCGCATGACGTCCGGAAGGCCCATGGTTGCGTCAGAAGACATGGTCGCTCCGTTGCCTCGCTCCCTCTTCCGCTAGGGCCCGCAGCGTCGCGATCTCCTCGGCGGGATCCGCCGCCCCCAGCACAGCCGAACCCGCGACAAACACCGTCGCACCCGCAGCGGCAAGGCGAGAGATGTTCTTGCGTGAGACTCCGCCATCGACCTGAATATCGATGCTCAGCCCTGAATCTTCGGTGAGTCTGCGTGCCTCGGCGACCTTGGCGTAGGAACTCGGGACCAGGGCCTGACCACCAAACCCAGGCTCCACCGTCATGAGCAGCAGCATGTCGATCGACCCGAGGAGGTCCTTCACGCTGGCGACGGGCGTGCCGGGGTTGATCGCAAGCCCCACCCGAACACCCATGTCATGGAGCACGTTGGCCAGCCGGAACGGAGCCTTCGCCGCCTCCGCATGGAAGGTGACCGAGGAAGCGCCCGTCTCAGCCCAGGTCACAGCCCACCGATCCGGATCGAAGATCATGAGGTGAACGTCCACCGGCACAGGGCTCACCTCGCAAACCCGCTTCACCGATGCCGGCCCGAAGGCAAGGTTCGGCACAAAGTGCAGGTCCATGACGTCCACGTGGAGGTCGTCAGCCCCCGTCAGCGAAGCAATGGCAGAGCCAAGGTCAAGAGGGTCCGCCGTCAGAATCGAAGGAGCGATGCGAAGGGCCATACCGCTAGCCTAAATGCCCCCCCTGACACGCGCGAGGACCATCGCCCCGTGGCGCGACTTTCCTCTCGCGACACGCCCGCGCACCAACCCAGCGCGTTTGGCGCGTCGTAGCTCACCTTGTACATAGTTGTACACTTTGGCCATGACGACAATGAGCATCAGCACCGCGAGAGCCTGCTTGCCCGCGCTCGTCGACCGCCTCCTGTGCGGCGAAGAGGTCACGATCACTCGCCATGGCGAGCCCGTGGCCGCTCTGGTCCGACCTGAAGCCATGCACACTCGGCCCGTCGCCGACCCCAGCTCTCTGGCGACGATCCTAAGTGCGCGCCTTGACCAGGCTCGTACGCAGCCCCCGCGCCGCGTCGAGTCTCGGGCAGGGTGGGCCGACGAACTCGTCGCCCAAGTCCGCGCCGACCGAGACGCCTGACGCATGATCGCCTTCGATGCTGATGTCCTTATCTATGCGACACAGGTCGGCCACCCACTCGGCGACGTGATCGCCGCGCTCTTCGACCACGACACTGACACGAGCCCGATCATCGGCTCGGGATCAACGCTTCTCATTCCCGAGACCTTAACCCGCCCCACCCGCCGAGACGAGGTAGACGAGGTTGACGCCCTGCTGTCCTTCCTCGCCCGCCTTGACCTCATCCCGCTCGACGCACAGACGGCGACGCTCGCCGCCTGCCTCGGCGCGAAGTACGGGCTCAAGGCACCCGATTCGGTCCACATCGCCTCCGCCGTCGCCGCCGGGGCCGACCGCTTCCTCACCAACAACCACAGAGACTTCCCAAAAGACATCACCGAAATCACCATCATCAACCCCGACGACCTGCACGAATAGGCCGACACCGCCTGGCAGGCCTCCCGGCCCCACTCCGCCAAGATCTCCCCGGCGAGGACAAGCGATCAGGCGGAACACAACCCGAGCCCGCCCCGCCACGTGCGGTGCCAGTGAGCAAGTCGATGCACAAGTCCATGCACAAGTCGATGCACGAGTCAGTGCATGAGTCAGTGCACAAACGCCCGTGCAAAAGTCACAAACCCAGGGGCAAAAGTCACAAACCCAGGGGCAAAAGTCACAAACCCAGGGGCAAAAGTCACAAACCCAGGCTATCGTTTGGTTGACTGTTTCTGTCGATCCTGTGACCTGCGCAAATGCTCAGCCCCGGCGCGCGTCAATGCGTGAGGACCTGGGTTTGTGACTTTTGCCAATTCTGAACCCTTGCCCGCCCACGCTGTCAGAGGGGCAAAAGTCACAAACCCAGAGGCAAAAGTCACAAATGCCCGGGCAAAAGATGCCGATGCGATCCCGCTGGTCGCGCTCACCCCTGCCACGCGTGCTGATCCATGGCGATCTTCCGTAGGGCATCGAGCCTTGTCACATTCTCTCGCATGGCAATACCTTGCCGCCCCGTCAAGGTCTTGACGCGCGGCGGCCAGGTGTCAGGCTGGAGCGTAGCGGTGCCGGAGAGCGGAGCTGGGTCGGGAGCCCGCGGGGCCACGGTGTCGGGGAGGGATGGAAGGGGGCAAGGGGATGAGCGGGGGTGAGGGGCGCCATCGTGCGCTGTCTTCTGGCGTGGAAGAGGGAGGTTCGGCTCGGCCGCGTTCGGGGCTTGACTCGGCTGGTGTGCGGCACTAGGTTCGCAGGCACCACCCCTGCCTATTCAAGAGGAGCACAGCAATGGTTCGTCTCTCCCGTGCCGACCGGTCCGTCGGCTCTGCCATCTCACCGCCGCCACGACGCCTCATAGCCAGGCCCGTTGCGGTACTGGCCTGCCTCGGCCTCGCCTTCGGTGCATCAGTGACGTTCACGTCCGGTGCTGCCTGGGCCAAGGGGATCACCATCAGCAAAGCCTCGTGGTCCAAGAGGTCTTTGAACACCACACTCTATTCGAAGAAGAAGGGGCCGGGGAAGGTCTCCAACTTCCGAGTCAACGTCTCGTCCTCGCGTCCGCTCACTTCCGTCAGAGCTGTCGCCGTATCTACGAACAAGAAGAGTGACACCAAGTTCATTTTTCTTGAGCGCAAGAGCGGGACCGCCAAGAAGGGCTTGTGGGTTGGGGAAGCCTGGTTCGGCAAGGACGACAGGGGGACCTGGCGGGTCACCGAAGTCAACGTCTTCGATGACAAGTGGGATAGCGGTGGTTCCACCGACCAGCAGGGGGGCGCCCCCAGCGCTCAATTCAAGGACAGCAAGGGGATCGGCGGCACAGTCAAAGTGACAAGCGCTCCCAATGCCAAGCCGAAGAAGGTGAGTCGCACGACGCAGGCCGCGGCTGGACAAGCGGTCACCTTGAAGGCGCAGTATGTCGTAAACAGAAAGCCGGTGACAAAGGGCAAGGTTGTCTTCACCGTCTACTACTACGCCATGGACGGGCACCGCGTAAACAAGGAGTACACGGTCAAGATCAACAAGAAGGGGATCGCGACACAGAACATCGTCATGCCGGAGTGCTGGCT
>Ga0123356_10002849_pt1 | contig 18295 bp, 14 predicted proteins | sample TergutEmb28metaG_2_FD_92546 | JGI IMG/M metagenome (GOLD analysis project Ga0123356, IMG submission 92546) | Embiratermes neotenicus P3 segment gut microbial communities from Petit-Saut dam, French Guiana - Emb289 P3 | ecosystem: Host-associated > Arthropoda: Insects > Digestive system > Gut ...
GGGCGTATAGCAACTTCTTTTGAGCGCCGGGCAAGTTCGCGAAGTTCTAAGGCCAAGAAGCGGTCCCGCCGGCCGGTTATGCTCATAGAGGAAGTTTCTGATCGCGCACCTTCCCGGTCCACGTGCCGGCATAATCGGACAGCGCCGCCGACTCGCGATGCCAGGCTGAAAACGGCCGCGAGGGCCAGCTCGAGTTTCCATGGCCAGCTTCGTCGCGCTCCTCTAACTCCCCCTATTACCACAGTCGGACAGGCGCAGCAAAATCCCGTTATTTTTGACCAGCTCATCAATCATGCGCTGCTGCTTGCAAACCCGCGCAAAGTAAGGGATAATTAAATGGTAAGGATATATTAGTTAGGTAAGGACTAAGTCGATGCTACATTCTACGGTAACAAGTAAGGGCCAGACAACGATTCCCGAAAAAATTCGCAAGGCTCTGCGAATTAAACCGGGCGACAAGCTGGAATACGAAGTAGAAGGAGATCGAGCGACAATTCGCGTGCACCCCGGTCTTCGTTCGCTTAAGGGCGCCCTCACCAGCAACAAAGGAAAGGCCATGTCATTGGCGGAAATTCGCGATGCTGCTGCGGACGCCGCACGTACCCGTGAGGGCACCCGGTGAGCAAGCGAAGGCTGGTCGATACAAACGTCGTTGTTCGCTACCTCGTGCAAGACCACGAAAAGCATTCCAGAGCAGCAAGCAAGCTATTCGACGCCTGCGATCGCGGCGATCTGATTCTTGTGGTATTGCCTGTGGTTCTGGCGGAGTGCGTGTTTGTGCTCGAGTCCTTCTACGGGCATCCGCGTAGGGACATTGCTTCTGCGCTTGGGCGTCTTATCTCCAGTCCTGGTATTGAGATCACCGAACTCACGGTTCACCTCGACGCCCTGAATCGCTATAAGGGAACGAAAGCTCATTTCGTCGATTGTCAAGTCGCCGCCACGGCCGTAGCCGAGCACTTGCCCGTCTCAGCCTTGGATCAAGACTTTCGAAAGTTTGTTGACGTGCAGGTGGAGACTGAATAACGGCTTGTGGAGCGTTGACACGCGTCTTTAGACATGTGGAGTGAAATCAAGGAACCCTCTGCCCTTTCGTTCCTTCCCGAGCGCAAGCACCGCGATGAGCAGGACGATATTCACGGTCTCGAACCCCGCAAGCGCCCACGAGTACCCGAATCGTGCGCGCAGGCCGTACTCGATGGAATTGACGGGAGCGGCAATGAGAATTCCCAGCTGATATGCCAAACCTGGAAGGAGGCCCCGAGTCTGGTCGGGCGAAAGTTCGTTTAAGTGCGCGGGAATCACGCCCCAGGCGCCTTGCACTCCGGCCTGCAAAATGAATGCCATGAGGGCCAGTATGGCCATGGGAGTTGCGAATGCCCAACCGGGAATCATCGCCAGCGTCAGCATGAGCGCGGCAATCATGCTTCGCCGCCTCCCGACCGATTCTGAAAAATGCCCGAACAGGAGCGTGCCTGCGACCGCGCCCAGGTTATAGAGAATCGCGATATAGGACACGGTTTGCGGGCGCGCGCCGCGCGCGGACTTTAAGAAATCCGGATAAAGGTCTTGCGTACCGTGAGAGAGGAACATCATGAGCGTCATGAGCAGAACCAGATAAGTGGCCATCTGCCAATGTTTTCTTACGACAGCGAGAATAGCGCCGGTGCTCGGAGCGCGATTTTGCTTCCAGGCTTCCGATTCGGGGACCTTGGAGCGGATGTAGAGCGCCAGAAGGGCCGGCGCTCCGCCGACCCAGAACATTGCCCGCCAGCCAAACGCCGGTTCGATGAAGCGCGCGGCCAACGCGGCCAGCAGGTATCCCAGGGGATACCCGCTCTGCAGAACCCCGGAAAGAAATCCGCGCCGCCGGGTGGGCGCCGCTTCCATGGCCAGCGACGCTCCCACGCCCCACTCCCCTCCCATGCCGATCCCGTAGAGCGCCCGCAGCAGCAGAAACGTTGCATAATTGGGCGCAAACCCGCACAGCAGCTCAACGACCGAGAAGAAAATTACGTTCGCCATCAGTGGCCGCCGGCGCCCGTAGCGGTCCGCCAGCAGTCCAAAGATGAGTGCCCCCACCGGCCGCATGGCCAATGTTGCGGTGATGGTCAACACCAGGTCCGACTTGCTGACCCCAAACTCGGCCGCCAAGGTGTCAACCAGGAATACGACCACGAAAAAATCAAAAGCATCCAGCATCCAGCCAAGGAAGGCCGCCGCAACCGCATGCCAGTGCCCGGATGCTGCGCGAGCACGCTCGCCAGGAACTTGCCTGTCAAAGGTTAAACGACTGTCGGGCATGGAGAAGATCGTCCGGGATCATTCTTTCGAGGCGTTTCACTCTTGTCCAATGTCTTCGTTCCAGATGTCGGGATGGTCGCGGATATAGTCGGACATCATGCGGACGCATTGCTCGGAATCGAGATCCACCACCCGGATGCCGAGCGAGCGCAGCCAGTCGATTCCTCCCTGGAAATTCCGGCTCTCGCCGACCACGACCGTCCGGAATCCAAACTGGCGAATGAGACCGCTGCAATACCAGCAGGGAGCGAGCGTCGAGACCATGATCATCGCGCGATAGCTCCTCTGCCGCCCTGCGTTGCGGAATGCATCGGTTTCACCGTGGAGGGAGGGATCATCATTCTGGATCCGGCGGTTGTGGCCGGAGCCAACGAGCTTTCCAGTCCCGTCGAAAATCGCTGCCCCGATGGGCAGCCCCCCTTCCGCCAGGCCTTTCTTTGCCTCCTCGATGGCTACGGCCAGCATTTCCGCTTCGGTCTGATGGGTGCTCATTTTTGGGGCAGGAACTCGCTTCGGGGTGGAATCGGGAACTTTAATCCCCCAATCCTACAACGCATTCGCTAATCATCCGCACTGGCCGTGATCTCCGGCGCATGGGGCACGGCAATTTCCTGATCCTTGTACTGAAGCTGATAGAGCTTGTAGTAAATGCCGCGCTTTGCCAGCAGCTGTTGATGCGTACCCATTTCCCGCAACCGCGCTTTGTGCATGACGATGATCTTGTCGGCCCGTTGTACGGTAGAGAGCCGGTGCGCAATGATAATCGAGGTGCGTCCTTCGAGCATTTTGCCGAGAGCATCCCGGACTTTGAATTCCGTCTCCGTGTCAACGCTGGAGGTGGCTTCGTCGAGGATCAGAATCTTCGGCGAATGCGCCAGCGCGCGCGCAAACGAGATCAACTGTTTTTGGCCGGTGGAGAGCGTGGCCCCGCGCTCCCGGACTTCTTCCTTATAGGTGTTCGGAAGCGCGTGAATGAAGTCGGCGAGATTTACGTCTTCGGCAGCCTGACGGACCTCGTCATCGCTGATCGAGTCCGTCCCCAGGCGGATGTTGCCCTCGATGGTGCCGGTAAACAGGAACGGATCCTGCAGGACCACGCCAAAGCGCTTGCGCAGTTCCGCGAGCGGCATGTCCTTGATGTCGACCCCGTCGATCCGGATCGCACCGCGCTCGACATCATAGAAGCGCAACAGCAGGGAAATGATCGTGGTTTTTCCTGCTCCGGTGTGGCCGACAATGGCGATGGTTTCACCGGGTTCGATCGAGAAGCTGACATCCTTCAGGACCCAATCCGGTTGGCCGGAGGCCTGAGTCTGGACGGGCGAGAGGCTGGTCGCGCCATTTCCCGATAGTGAGGAAGCTGAAAGCCCGCGGCCGCCCGGTTCGCCGTTCGGGTCCTCGGCGGAAATGGTGCGGTAGGCGAACCACACGTGGTCGAACTCGATTCGGCCCGGCCCCTCGGGGACAGTTGTCACCTGCCGTTCCTGAATCTCGGCCGGCGTGTCCAGCAGCTTGAAGACGCGCTCTGCCGCCGCCATGGCCGATTGCAGAATGTTGTATTTTTCGCTCAAATCCTGGATCGGGCGGAAGAAGCGCTGCGCATACTGCATGAAGGCGACCAGCACGCCGAGCGTAGTCACGTTGCGCACGACATGAAAGCTGACGAGCCACTTCCCCCCAGGACTCACGGCCAGGCCGCCGACCGTCCAGTTCCGGATCACATCCCGTCCGCCGAACCAGATCACCAGCGCCGTGGCGATGGAAGAAAGAATCTCGACCACCGGGTAATAGACCGCATGCGCCATGATTGCGTCTTTGTAGGCGTCCATGTGCTGGGCATTTACCTCGCGGAAGGTTCTGAATGCCTTCTTCTCGCGGTTGAAGAGCTGCAGCACCACCATGCCGCTCACGTGCTCCTGCAAATGCGCATTGATGCGCGCAATCGCGACGCGAATGCGGCGGTAGGAGTCTCGCACGCGGTCGCGAAAGATCTTGGTGGCATACGCTATCAATGGAAGCACGGAGAAGGTAATCAGCGCCAGCTTCCAGTTCACGGAAAGCATGATGGCGAGAATTCCCGCCAGGACGAAGATGTCCTCGAAAATCGAGACCACGCCGGAGGTGAACAGGTCGTTGAGCGCATCGACGTCGGTGGTCACGCGCGTGACCAGCCGTCCCACCGGGTTCTTGTCGTAGAAGCCGACGTGCATGCGCTGCAGGTGGCGGAAGATCTCGCTGCGCAAGTCGAACATCACCATCTGCCCGGCCCACTGCATAAAGTAGGTTTGCAGATATTCGAGGAGAAAGGCGAATAGGGTCAGCCCGACGTAGATGGCCGCGATCTGGGCGATGCCCGTGAGCGGCTGCGGGCTCAGCCAACTGGTCAGCCAGGCGGGCTGCTCGTGGACGGGAGCCAGGTAGCGGTCGATTGCCACCATGGTAAGGAAGGGCCCGAGCACATCGGCCCCGGCTTTGAGGATGATGGATGCAATCGCCACCCCCGCCTGCCACCGGTACGGGCGCAAATAGGCGAGCAAGCGCTTCATCAGTCGGCTGTCGTACGCTTTGCCGAGGACTTCTTCTTCCTGGTGGGACGCCATTGGCTTCTATTCTAAATTCTGGGCTTGACGAAATTTCCCTGCACCTCGCTCGCCCTACCTGGCCGAGTGCGCCTTATATGCGTAGACCACGGCCAAGAGCGGCGGCGCCAAAAATACTCCCCAGAACGGCCACAGAATTCCGAGCACGATCGGAGCCACAATCGACGCCCAGATCGGAACCTTCGCCGTTCTCCTCATGATGTAAGGCTGAAGCAGAAAGCCGTCGATGATGACGATCACCGCGTAAAGAATCAGGACCCCCAGGGGATGCTGCCAGTCTCTGGAGGTGATTGCCGCCGTTACAGCGGGACCCATCAGACCGAGGATGGGGCCGAGATGGGGAACGATCTGCAGCAGCGCCGCAAGCGCCGCCCACAGAAAAGCCAAGCGAACGCCGAGAATGTGAAGCCCGATCAGCCAGAGCACGCCTACGGCCAGCGAGTCCTGGAGCTGTGCGATCGCCCAGTTCCTGAGCGCCCGGCCGGTGATCGACAGATGATCGTCTAACTCCACCTGGAATTGGATGAGATGTCTAAGGGAAAAGCATCGGATAAGGGTTCTTCCCTGGGGATGCCGGGTGCCTGCCCCGGAGCCGGTTCACGGGAATCCCGGGGAGGCAAATGGGAGAGTGGAACTCAAGTCGTCCACCGCAGCAGGGTGGCGCCGGCCGTAAATCCCGCGCCCACGGAGGCCAGAAGTACGAGATCGCCTTTCTTCAACCGGCCCTCTTCGCGGGCGGTCTGCATGGCCAGAGGGATGGTGCCGGCCGTGGTGTTGCCGTAGCGGTCGATGTTAATGATGACCCTCTCCGGCCTTAATCCCAGGCGGTCGGCCGTGGCTTGGATGATCCGCTGGTTCGCCTGGTGGGGAATGAAACAATCGATGTCGCCGGCTTTCACGTGGTTTCGCTGAAGCAGCGTCTCGCATACCTCCGCCATTTTTCGCACGGCGAATTTGAACACCGAATGCCCATCCTGCTGCACGAAGTGCATCTTTTTATCTACCGTCTCATGCGTCGCAGGATGCAGGCTGCCGCCCGCGGGCATATACAGCGCGCAGCCGCCGGAGCCGTCGATTTCGTGCTCGAAATCGAGCAGGCCGGAATCGCCCGACGCAGGTTCGAGGATGACCGCGCCGGCGCCGTCGCCAAAAAGGATGCAGGTCGCGCGATCCGTGTAATCCAGGATGGACGACATCACATCGGAGCCGATGACCAGAACTTTTTTGTGCGTGCCGGTCTGGATAAATTGCGCGCCCGCCTGCAGGGCGTAAATAAATGCCGAACACGCCGCCGACAGATCGAATCCCCAAACCCGTTTGATCCCCAACTTGTGTTGTACCAGGCAGGCGGTGGAAGGGAACAACATGTCGGGGGTCACGGTGGCAACGACAATCGCCTCGATCTCGTTCGCATCAAGGCCGCGTTCGGCAAGCGCGTTCCTGGCGGCCTCAACCGCAAGATCGCTGGTTGCTACGCCGTCGTCCACAATATGACGCTCGCGGATTCCCGTCCGGCTCGTGATCCACTCGTCCGAGGTCTCCACGATCTTCTCGAAATCCTTGTTGGTCATGATCCGGGGAGGGACGTAGGTGCCAAGAGCGGTGATTTGAGCGCGGCTCACGCGAAGAGTGTCTCCGGCTGGAAATGTAAACGTTATTGTACCCACCCAGGCGGGAATCTCCAACGCAGGCGCACCCGAAGCGTCACGCCCCCCTTCCCCTCTCCCGGCAGGCAAAAGCTGCGGGTGCAGAAGTCGAGGCCAAAAGGCTCGAAAAGCCTTCAGCCAGGCACCGGTAACCCACTGCACACGCAAGAGCCCGTTACCGTTGCTTCCTTCCGGACCTGGCGGGGTTGGCGGGAAAACGTCGCGCGGGGCCGATGCCTGACCCTACATTCTAGCATCGGGTTTTGGGGCGGTCCGCAATTGAGACATCCGCTTCCAGACCCTTTATTTTTGTGCCTGGGTTCGAAACAATGATCTCAACCGCATGAGCCCCCGCCAAGACACCATCGTCCGGCAAGCCATCCGCCGTTACTTCGACGTGGTGCTCTATCTATTGCTGTTCACCGGATTCGGCGCTCTCGCTTCAACCGGCCGCCTCGATCTTGCTACCGTTGTAGCCGTGACCTCGGCGTTGCTTTACCGGGGATATCTCCTTGGTCGCCGTCGCCAGGTGATTCTTTCCCTGCGTTGGACCAATATCCTGACACTCGGATGCGTCGCGTTCTATGTCGTGGACCTCGTCCTGGTCTCGCGCGCATTTCTCGAAGCCACGGTACATCTGGTTTTGTCCGTCATGCTGGTGCGGCTGTTTTCGGCTCAGCGCGACCGCGACCATTATTTTCTGGCTGTGCTTTCGTTCCTGATGGTGCTTGCCTCGGCGGTGCTCACCGTCGATAGCACCTTCCTTCTGGCGCTTGCCCTCTTCATCCTGCTCGCGGTCGCCGCGCTCATCCTCATGGAGATGATGCACTCGCTCGACAAGGCGCCGGTCGTTGCCGCCGACTCCGGGCTCGAGCGCCCGTATCGCAAGCTCTCATTGGCTGTTGCAGGGATTGCGCCGGTGCTCCTCGTGTGCATCTTGATGGGGGCGACGGCGATCTTCTTTCTCCTTCCTCGAATCTCAACCAGCTTCTTGAGCAGCGCGGCGGCCTCAAACCAAATCGCGACCGGTTTCTCCGAGCGGGTCGACCTTGGCCGGATCGGCCAGATCCAGCAGTCGAAGGCCGTCGTGATGCACGTTCAAATCGAAGGAGACAGGATCGGCGGGTTCCCGCTCAAGCTGCGCGGAATCGCTTTCAACCACTTCGATGGCCACGCCTGGTCGAACAGCGATCCGAAGCGCAGGCTTGGGCGGGGGCCGGATGGAAACTTCGGGCTCGAGGCCGGGCAGACATCTCCATCCAACCCCCTGCTTCGTTACCGGGTAACGCTCGAGCCGTTGTTCAGCGAAGTTTTCTTTCTCTTGGCGCGGCCCAGAGTCCTCAATGGCAATTATCGGGCTGTAGAGGAAGATTCCGCGGGTGACGTCTTCGATATCGATCCCGAGCACCCAATTGGCCGTTACCAGGCAGAGTCGGAGATTCGCTGGGCGAAGGGATCACGACCGGCGCCCGAAACTCATTACTCTCCGCTGGCTCTCACGTATTACCTGCAGCTTCCGCCGATTGATCCGCGCATAAGGCCACTGGCGCAAAAAATTGCCGCCGGTCAGGCCGCGCCCGAGCTGCGCGCCACCGCGATTGAGAGCTACCTCGAAACCCACTATCTCTACACGCTTCGGCTGCCAAACTCGACGCCCGCTGACCCGATTGCGGATTTCCTGTTCGCACGCCGCGAGGGTTCCTGCGAATACTTCGCTTCGGCTATGGCGATCATGCTGCGCACCATCGGTATCCCTTCACGCGTGGTGAATGGGTTTTCAGGCGGCGAATTCAACGACATTACTTCGCAATACCTGATCCGGGCAAGCGAGGCCCACTCCTGGGTCGAAGCCTACATTCCCGGGGAAGGCTGGCTCGAATTCGACCCAACCCCCGCAGGCGCCGTGCAAAGTAACCCCGCGTGGCACCGTCTTGCGCTCTATGTGGACGCGCTATCTTCGTTCTGGCGCGAGTGGGTTGTGAACTACGATCTAGGACATCAGCTGCGCCTGACTCAGGATGCGACCCGGGACAGCCGTGTCGCCGCGGCCAAGGCACAGCTTTGGGGGCGGCGCGAGTATCAGCGCATCTTGAGCTGGGCTCGCCGCGAGCAGGAACAACTTGGCGGCGCGGCCGTGAAATGGGGGACGCGGATGGTGGTCGCGGCAATAATTCTGCTGTTCGTTCTCGCGGTCCCGCGTCTCGTTCTGGTTGTCGGCAAGCTCCGCGTCGCGCGGCGTCCTGGCCGGTCTCCGCAGACCGCAGCAAGCATCTGGTACGAGCGCATGCTGAAACAAACTGCGAAGCGTGGCTGGAGGAAGTCCCCGGCACAGACCCCGGAAGAGTTCGCCTCCATCATTCAAGACCCCGAGCTGCAACGTCAGATTTCCTGCTTCACACAGCGCTATGAACGTGCACGGTTTGGGAACTCGGTCGAAGATGCGGCCGAGCTTCCCCGGCTGTACGAGGAGATCAAGAGCGGATGCTAAATTTTAGGTTTTCGCGTGTCGACCTGCGCGCGTCTACGGCGTAGGCATTTCGCCCTGGCGGCGCCCCCGCGGCTCTCTATATTATTCCCGACATAGGGGGCGTCTAAAAAACCACTAACGTGTGGAAACAAATGCAGAACCGGCAACGCTCGGGCCGCTGGGGAATCTGGGTTCTGAGTGAAATCACCTTATTTCTTCACCTGGTATGCTTTCCGAACGGAGTCGGACGCAGAACCGAAAGACGTGGCAAAGTGTTATGAAGATCGGCGCTCGCTTGTCGAACACAAGTTCAAGTCACCAAGTCGAGGTCGAAACAGAAGGTCGCAAGCAGTCAATAGCGATAGCTCCGAAGAGTGTGGGACGAGGCTCCAGCATCAACGGAGGCGAATTGCTATTTGCGGCTCTTGCCACCTGTTTTTGCAACGACCTCTATCGCGAAGCATCGAAGCTTGGCATTGAGGTTCACGGCGTCGAAGTTGATGTGAGTGGCACGTTCGGGAATCCTGGTGAACCTGCACGTGATATCGTTTACCGTGTCCATGTACGCGCAGATGCCCCACAAGCCGTCATTGATGACCTGATTCGCGCAACGGACTCCTTCACCGAGATTCAGAACACGCTGCGATCTGGCTGCGCCGTTCGTCTGCTGATGCCTGATGAACTTGGTCGGGCCGGATTGAGAGTGCCAGAAACCAACATCTGATTTTGGCACATCTCAAAAACGATTTTCGCGGCATGGAAAACGTGAGATTACAGGCGCGAAATTGTGAGGGTTTTTGGCACGCGACGCGAGTCTGTAACCTCGCCGTACTTCGGCAAGCCGCAGTGAAGGCATTCCGGAGTCATCTGTTGAAAGTCGATCCCCTTCGCGTAGAACCGCTTCCTGCATCGAGGACAGCGAACCTCATAAAGCAGGATCAACATGACTACGACAATGGTCGCCCATCCGAGCGCGAGCAGATGCGCGAGTCGGGACCGCATGTCAACATGTCCAAACGCAATGAGCCCAACAAAAGGAAAAAAATAAAGAAGCAGTGCCAGGGGCCCGATTCGCTTGAGGATGCGATGTTGCTTCCACGGATCATCGTCGCTCATGTGCGTCAGTGTAGCGCAAACTTACGTTTCGCGGACGGGGCATCGCCCGCTGGCGGTGAGCACGATTCTCCGGGCTGTTCCGGTGCGGAGGCCTAGCTTTTGCGCTACGGCCCGCCAGGAAGCGCCTTGTGCTCGGAGGCGCTCGATCTCGGCAGCGTTCGCGAACACCCGCGGACGGCCAAGCTGTTTGCCTTGGTTGCGGGCGGTCATGAGTCCAGCCCTCACGCGCTCGGAGATGCGGATGCGTGCCTGTTTCGCGACGGTGGCAACGATTGCGATCACGGCGTCGCGGAAGATGCCGCAAGAGTGCGCCGGACGCTCGTGAGTCCACAGCTTGTCATTAAGAAGCGGCCGTCGACAGGCAGTCGGTCGCCGGCGAATCGGATTCTTTAAAATAGAAGATGCGCTCTCCTGCTAACGGCGAATAGAGATATAGAGATAGAGATAGAGATGAAGATTGGGGTGCTGGCACTACAGGGCGATTTCGACGCCCACCGCAAACGGCTCGAGGAGCTGGGTGCCGAGGTTGTGCTGATTAAAAAACCCGAGCAGTTCGATGAAATTGAGGGTCTGGTGATTCCCGGGGGCGAATCGGGTACGTTTTTGAAACTCCTGGGCGAACCGGGCTTTCGCAAGCTCGAAGAATTCGTCCGCTCAAAACCTGTATTCGGTACCTGTGCGGGGGCGATTCTCCTTGCCCGGGAGGTCGAAAATCCCCAACAAGTTGGTCTTGGCGCCATCGACATGGGCATTCGTCGCAATGCCTACGGCCGCCAGATCGACAGCTCGATCCGCGACGGCATCTTTCTCGGGGCGCCGATCGAGATGGTCTTCATCCGCGCACCGAGAATTGAGCGCGTCGGGCCCGGGGTTGAAGTGCTTGCTACGGAGGGGAAAGATCCGGTTGTGGTGCGCCAGGGCAAGACTCTCGCCTCCACTTTTCATCCCGAACTCTCCAACGACGACCGTGTACATAGGGCATTCCTCGACCTCGTCGAGAACGGCCGAAACCAGTGAGCGCAGGCTCACAAATACATTACTTCCGTCCCCCGGGCTAATTTCGCGGCCCGAGCCTTCTGGTTAACTTGTTCGAACCTTGAAAAAAGGGGCACAATGCCCGAGACCGGAGGTTTTATGGGCAACGCGATCCGATCTGTCCTCGCCGGTATGGTTGCTATCGCCGTGCTGAATACAGCCACCATGGCTGGCGTGAGCGCGGGCACACAACCAAGTGCCCGGCTGCAAACGAAGAGCGCTCCGGCCAAGGGCGCCGCCCAGCCAACGATGAGCCAGGCGACCCAAGCGACGAACCCTCAGCGGCACGCGACGAAGTTTCAACGGCGGCATTCTGGCAGAAGAAACGGAGCAACCAGAGCACAAAAGCGGCCAAGAGTGCGGCGACCCCGAAGAGGCAGTCGAACCAGGCTGCGGCCACGAATCGGGAAGCCGCAACCCACGGCTTGATTCCCGGTCCAGCGTTTAACGAAATCAAATTAGTCGCGCTGCTTTTTCCGTTCTGAATGGCAGGGATTGTTACGCATGCGGGCGACTTGACTTTGCCGATCCCGACTGCCGCTCGACGTAAGTTTTGCCACCACATCCGGCTGTCTTTTGAATTTAAATTAAGGCCCCAAAGCCAGGCCTCTCTCGAAGCCCAGAGCAGCAGCCTCGTTCTTTTGAGTCCTAGCCCGTCATTTTGCCCGGAGCCAATTCGATCTTCGATCTTCGATCAATGGCATCTGCGTAGCGCGGAGGATCGCTCCCGCAGTGACCAACGTCCGATGAACGCAGCCGCCGCATGCAAGACGCGCCGCGTGAAAAGGCCATGCCTTCCCGAGCGTTCAGGACATCGAAAACCTTTCGCCCCCGTGCAAGCTCGAATAGATACGCCCGACAAGCCTCGCGGTTGCCGATGCGCGACTCTAACTCTTTGATATTTCGAGAGTAGCCGTCGTCTACGGTCCGAAACTTGCCATAAATACCACATCTGATTGGGGTCACTTTCCTCAAATAAAAATGCCCATTTAGGGAATAATTGACCTTTTACTCCCGCTGTCTATCCGTCAAAGATTCGATAGCTTTCATCGCAGTTAGCTTTGCCTCTTGATCGGTAAGTCGTGCAAGAGCGTTTTTGCCGGGTTGTCTTATGGCTGGCCGCTTCGGCCATGCGAAGTCTCCGCAAAGTTATCCTCGAGATGTCAGGATTTGTCTTGACAGGTCTCAAACATCAGTTGCAGAATGTCGGCTGTTTCAACGGCGGCCAGCATTTGCCCAATAAAGGGTCCAGATGCTCCAAGCTCGAGTGGAGCGCTTGGTGGTTTCTAGGTGTTTTTCGAGATTGAACTCAATTCACCGGAGGAATCGAAATGCGCAATCGAAAGCCGACGTTGTGTCTCCTTTTCGCTATCTTTATTGCCACGAGCGCGTACGTCTGGGCCCAATCTACCAGCACCGGTACAATAGTTGGGACAATCACCGACCAATCCCAGGCAGTTGTGCCCGGCGCGCAGTTAACCCTCACTGACCCTGCGACCGGTACAACGCGAACCGCCACCACAAATAGTGCAGGCGAGTATCTTTTCGTCGACGTCAATCCAGGCAACTACAACCTGTCTATCACCAAGCAGGGCTTTGCCAACACCAAGGTCACGACGGAAGTGAAGGTCGGATTGACGGTGACGATCAACCTCGCCCTCGAAGTCGGTTCTCAAAACACGGTGGTGGAGGTCCAAGTTGCTGGAAATGAAATGCAAATGACGAACGCCACGGTGGGAAATGACCTGATGAGCGCAACCCTCGACGCGCTGCCGAGTATCGGCCGGGACGTGAGCACCTTCGTCGAGCTACAACCGGGGGTTAGCCCGGTAGGAAGCGTCGCGGGGACAGTTAACGATCAGTCGTACTTCTCGCTCGATGGCGGCAATAACAGCAATGACATGGACGGAAGCAGCGCGGTCTATACCAACTCATATGCTGGTGATCCTACCGGAGGAGTGGCTGGCCAGAATTTGGGTGGTTCGCCGACCGGGGTGATGCCGACTCCACAAGATAGCATTGAAGAATTCAAAGTAAATACTGTCGGCCAGACCGGTGACTTTAATAGTTCTTCAGGCGCTGAGGTGAAAATCGTCACCAAACGCGGCACCAATACCTGGCATGGGACCCTCTACGAATACTACCTGGACAACAATTGGTCTTCGAATTCCTGGGAGAATAATCACGCCCAGGCACTGGATCCGACAGCGGGGCATCTTCCGAGCTTTCATTACAGCCGCTTTGGAGGAGCCATCGGTGGACCAATCATCCCGAAAGACTTCCTGGGTGGCAAGACCTACCTCTTCTTGAACTATGAGGGCTTCCGCTTTCCTAATTCGCAGACAGTTTTCAGAAATGTCCCCTCGCCCAATCTAGAGCAAGGCCTGCTGACCGATCCGGGTAGTGGTGCCACGACACCCCTCAGCACCATTGACCCGCTCGGCAAGGGACTGGATCCTCTGGTTCAGCAGCTCTGGACGAAATACGAACCCAAATCGAATGCCCCCTGCCATTACGGTACGTGCGATAGCCTGCCAGGGAGTATCGCGAATATACAGGGTTTCTCTGGCAATGTGAGTTTGCCTCAGACCAGTAATTTTGGGGCAACTCGTCTCGACCACGACTTTTCCGACAAATGGCACTTCATGGGCAGTTATCGCTACTTCAACTTAAAGAACGAGACTACTGACCAGGTGGACATCGGTGGCTTTTTCAAGGGAGATACCTTAGGGGTGCCGTCTGCGCAATCGAGTGATCCGATACAGGCGTGGTATACGGTGTTAGGCCTGACCACCAACATTTCGGCAAATTTTACCAACGATTTTCGCTATAGCTACCTGCGGAACTGGTGGGCATATGACCGCGGCGGAGATATCCCCCAGCTTCCCGGCCTCGGAGGCGCTCTCGAAATTTTTGACGGAGAGTCTTCCACCCAGGGCCTTATGCCGTATAACGTTAACACGCAGAACACCCGGACGCGCTTTTGGGATGGACACGATCAGATGTTTCGCGACGACCTTTCGCTCTTGAAAGGCAACCATCTGTTTCAGTTCGGCGGCATCTATCAGCACAATTTTAACTGGCATGACCGGACCGACAACGGCGGTGGAATTAACTATGCACCGGTCTACCAGTTGGGCCTGGGGGCGGCCGGTTCGGGGCTGGCCACGGGCACCACGTTGTGTAACACCCCGAATACACAAAACATCAACAACTGCGAGGCTCTGGCCGCCGCCGCTTTGGGCATCGTTTCCATCTCACAGGTAGCGTACACACGCTCCGGTTCGAACCTTACCCTGAATGCTCCGTTAACGCCGGCCTTTGACCGAAGCACAATTCCCTATTACAACGTGTACTTTGGCGACACCTGGCACATGAAGAAGACCTTTACCTTCACCTACGGCCTCGGGTGGACGCTCGAGATGCCTCCCACCGAAGCAAATGGCAAGCAGGTGGAGCTGGTCGATTCGAGCGACGAGCCAATTAGCACGGAAGATTATCTTGCGGCCCGCCAACGTGCTGCCCTCGCGGGGCAAGTTTACAATCCCGAAGTCGGCTTCGCCCTGGTGGGCAACACCGGGAATGGTTTGAAGTATCCCTACAATCCCTTTTACGGTGAATTCAGTCCCCGTATCGCTGCCGCCTGGAATCCGCACTTCGATGCGGATTCGTGGGCCGGAAAGATCTTTGGGGCTGACAGCTCCGTATTACGCGGAGGCTATGGCCGGATTTATGGGCGGCTCAACGGCGTCGACCTGGTTCTGGTCCCCCTGCTCGGTCAAGGTCTATTGCAGCCTGTGCAATGCCTCAATAACTTGGCTACTGGATTGTGTGGCCCTGCCGGTCCGACTGGGTCGACCGCATTCCGGATCGGAGCAAATGGCTTGACCGCACCGCTGCAAACAGATCCCGCAATCCAGCCCAGCACCACCCTTCCGCAACCATCGTTTCCAGGGTATAACGGGATCGCGGCCGGCGCGGGTGAGGCATTGGATCCGAATTTCCGCCCGAACGTCGTCGATTCGTTTGATCTTACTTTCCAGCGCCAGCTTTCTAGGAAAGTAACACTAGAACTTGGATATATTGGCCGCAGGATTACTCATGAATACCAGCCTATCAACATCAACGCCGTACCTTACATGATGACGATGGGAGGGCAGCAATTTGCTCAAGCGTACAAGAATGTAGTGCTCCAGTATTGTGGCGGTGTTCAAGGGATGGGTGGCGGTGGCTGTGCCAAGAATGCGGGGGCAGTAACCCCACAGCCGTTCTTTGAAGCTGCGTTGAAGGGAACCGGTTATTGCAATCCCACAACCTCCTGCACCGCTACCGTGGTGGCCAACGAGGGCAGTAATCTTGCCAATGCACAGGTATGGTCGTTGTGGAGCGATTTGGATGCCGGAGTAGGATGCCCAGCCGGACCGGGCCTGTGCACTGATGTCAACGGTAGCAGCGGCGGCGCTTTTGCGTTCCCGCGCACCATGATGAATACGCCAATTGCGGGCTCGGCGTTTGGCAGTCAGGGGCAGCTCACCTCCGGTGTTGGCGTAAACGCCAGCATTGGTTACGGGAACTACAACGGCGGTTTTGTTTCACTGAAGATGGCCGACTGGAAGGGCTTGACCTTGCAGTCCAACTTTACCTATTCGAAGGCGCTCGGCACCGGGGCCTTCGTTCAAGCCACTAGCGAATACACGGCTAACGATCCTTTCAATCTGCGCAACATGTACGGTCCACAATTCTTCAATCGGAAATTCATCTACAACACGTTTCTCGTATACAGCCTTCCGTTCTATCAGGGACAGGAAGGCTTTATCGGGCGGGTTCTAGGCGGATGGTCGATCGCGCCCATCTTCACTGCGGGAAGCGGCGAGCCACAAGAAGTCTATACCACCACAGGGGACGGTCAGGAGTTCGGTGGTGGTGATAATATCAGCTTCTTCGGCAACGAAACCTCGGTGCCCATAGGCCCGGTTCAGGACGCCGGGCATGCTTACTACAACGCGGGTTCGCAGGGTAATGTCAGTATGTTTAAGAACCCTCAGGCTGCGTTCATGAACTACCGGAATCCAATCCTCGGTCTCGACACGAAAAACGGTGAGTTTCTCAATGGTTTGCCGTATTGGAACCTGGATCTCTCCATCCGGAAGAACGTTAGACTCGCGGAGCGGCTCTCGCTCGAGTTCCAGGGAGTATTCACTAACGTTCTGAACCACAATCAGTGGCTAGATCCAGGTGGTTCGAACTTGGGACTGTATGATTCAGCGTCAGGTTTCGGGAGTCTGCCTGGCTCGGCTCAGGAGACGAACGGCGGAAACCGCTCCGTTCAGCTGGGAGCGCGCGTTCGCTTCTAGGATCTCTGCATAAGAAATGCCGCAGCGCCAAACGGGTGCTGCGGCACTTTTTTGTCTACCGAGTAAAGCTTTTCCCACCAGAAGATCAAAAATCAAAGATCAAGATCAAGATCAAGATCAAGATCGAAGATCGCTCTTAATCGGTTAATCGGCCCCAACCGCGTCGCCCCCTTAACCACCTAAGGACACGGGCGCGGCAGCCAAATTTCCCTGGCGAAAATTTCTCTGTTCGAAAATTTCTCTTGACAGGTCATACGCGTAACTGTACGGTTACATATTATGCGTCACCGATCGGTTACGTATTCCGGCCGCGCCGGTGGGCGAGGCCAAAGCAGGCTGCACGGGCCGGCGGCCGGGGACTACGGAGGCGGACGCGACGCCGCCTTCGACGCCCTTGCCGACCCCACCCGTCGCGCGGTGCTGGACCTGCTTCGGGCAGGAACCAGGCCGGCGGGAGAGATCGCGCGCGCATTTCCGGTTTCCCGTCCGGCAATTTCGAAGCACCTCAGAATTCTGCGCCGCGCCCATTTAGTAGAAGAGCGCAAGTTGGGCCGTCACCGTTTTTATCACCTGAATCCCGAACCGTTGAAGGCTGTCGACTCCTGGCTGGAGCAGTACCGCCAATTCTGGACTGCAAGCCTCGAGAACTTGAAATCGTTTGTCGAAGCCGAGTACGAGAAAGAGCTCAGTCGGACGAATTCGTCCGAGCAACCAGGCAGTGACACTGCCGGCGGGAGAAAAATTCAGAACAGGAGAGCGGACAAATGAAGCGTACAAACATTGCCGTATTCACAATTGTGGTTCTGGCCGCCATCTCGGCTGCGGCACAAGCGGCCGGCCAGAAGTCGTTCAACGCCATGAAGTCCCTGACCGGTGAGTGGGAGGGGAAAAACCAGGTGGGAGATGCAGTCGAAGTCTCCTATCGCTTGACCGCAGGCGGGTCGGCGCTCATGAGCGAAATCCGCAGCTCCATGCGGGGAAAAACCGAAGACATGATTTCGATGATCCACATGGATGGCGAGCGGCTTCTGCTCACCCATTATTGCCACGCCGGCAATCAGCCGCGCATGCGGGCCTCGATCTCGCCTGACGGCAAGACCATAACCTTTGATTTCGTAGACGCGACAAATCTTTCCGACTCCCAGCCCGGGCATATGCAGCGCGTGATTTTCACCTTCACCGACAGCAACCATCACACCGAGGAATGGCATTTCCGGTCGCCGGGGAAGGAGCTGGTCGAGAAATTCGAGCTGGAGAAGAAGGGCTAGCGTCTCGTGACTGATGGGTTCCAGACGAAATTCCTCGCGCGAGGAACGTCTCGAACCAGATAGCGACAATCGCGACCGGCGGTTCTAAAGAAGGTGGGTGCCGGAATGGCCACAACCCGAATTGATCCCGAAAGCGACGCGGTCATCACGGTAAACGTTCATTGCGGCCCCGCCAGAGCGGTGTTCGAGGCCCTGATCGACCGGGAGCAGGCGCTCTCCGGTGGGGAACGAATTCCGAATCCACGTTGAGCCAGATGGGAGATGCATCCGTGTCCAGGCGGGAAGTGGATGTTTGTAGCAAGAGAGCGCGGGGGTGCGAACCAATACGCGGGTGAGTAACCTCCTTCACCACTGAAACCGGTGAATAGCCGATGAACAAAGGATTTCAAATTGATACCAGCGACCGATCACGATGTCACCTTCGCAGAAATCATTTTCATTCTAAAGGAGAAAGGTATGGCGAATCCGTTTTGTCATGTTGAACTCAACACTACCGACGTTAAGA
>Ga0123356_10002850_pt1 | contig 18295 bp, 19 predicted proteins | sample TergutEmb28metaG_2_FD_92546 | JGI IMG/M metagenome (GOLD analysis project Ga0123356, IMG submission 92546) | Embiratermes neotenicus P3 segment gut microbial communities from Petit-Saut dam, French Guiana - Emb289 P3 | ecosystem: Host-associated > Arthropoda: Insects > Digestive system > Gut ...
TGATTTGATTATTTGATAAATTTAACTCTTTTAACATAGTGAGCGACCTCAATGGAGATATATCACTGATTTGATTATGTTCTAAATGCAATTTTCTTACCAATGTAAAATGTTCTTCTCGTTCTACTTCTCCAAGCCAAGCAAAAAAGCGATTCGCTATTTCTTGGAGTCTATCATCAAGTGTGACTTTACGCATTTGAGCATCCCTGAGTCGCTTAAGCGGTGTGAGATCACTGATATTATTATTTCCCAGCCAAAGTTCTGTGAGACCTAGTAATGATTGTATAGGGGTTATATCGGTAATTTGGTTGTTGGCTAACCATAAATCAGAGAGTTTATCTAGTGATTGTAATGGAGTAATATCACTTATTTGATTATCGGTTAAATTCAAACCACTGAGATTTATTAACTTGGAAATTGGCGATATATCATTTATTTGATTATTTTCCAGGGATAATGCTTTAAGACCGGTAAGCTGAGCCAACGGTGTAATATCACTGATTTGATTTCCATCCAAGAGCAATCCTCTGAGGGTTGTAAGTGTTTGTAATGGTGATACATCATTTATTTGGTTGTTTTCCAGTCTTAGTGTATGCAGTCCGGTTAATGACATCAATGGTGTTAAATCACTAATTTGATTATTTTGTAAATTAAGCCTGCCAATACCTCTAGGTATTGCACCACTTCTAATCATATTCGCAAGAGTAATATCTGATACATTAGAATCTGCAAGATTCATAGTGACAGTATTCCCGCGTTCAATTACTACACTATCCTTCGGTAAAACAAAAGAAGAATGAGCTTCAAGAGTGATATCATCCCTTAATAGCCATCCACGTCTTGGGTAATGCCAACCAATTAATCTGTTATACCAAAATGTTGCTTTGGCATCAATATTATATAAATGGATTTCATCATTATCGACAAAATAAATACTAAAGGAAATATTATGGATCCTATCGTTATTTCTTTCAAAATCACCACTTATAAGGCCATGTAAACGGTATAACTTATCTTCATAATCAATTATATTTATATTAAAAATATCGTTTTTTGTAAAATCAATTGCTTCTCCTTTATAATAAAATGTTTTGTTATTTTCTATTATATCTTGTGTTAACTGTTCAACGGATAAATTCGGTGTTAACGGATTTATATGTATAAACCATCCGGGTGTTACTATTATATTGAACACAGGTACGCTAGTAATAGCGACCACTACCAGACTGACAAATAACGAAAGAATTTCATCTAATATATCTCTATTGACAATCATGGAAATAATAGTAAATAAAATATTGCTCAAAAAAAGCAAAAAGACTAAAATAATTGGAATACAAACAATTGCGGTAAGAAAAGCATTTCCAAGTGATGGTGTGTATAATACAGCAATTATGATAGCAATTGTTGTGAAAAAGTATATAGGAGATCCCCCTGAGATATAGCCTTCTCCATACTGATTGCCCCACATTTTTACTTCCATATTAACAAACCTCTTATAAATCACATAATTATGAAAACACTATAGTCTATGTATCAAAATATAATGATTTTCTGTTACTATGAGTTTTTTGATGAAGAAGGTCATTTACCCAAAAAGCATAGGGACAAAAATGATTTAGTAAAGTTTAAGGATTATAAATGGCGATAGTTTTCAATATGAGGGTTCGGGTATGAATACCTTAATAACTGAACCTTATTCATCATCCAAGTGTTCCACAATATTACGGCTACCGTGCATGATTCGCATAATTGAAACAATACCTTCAGTTTCTTCAGGCAGATAAAATACCAAATAGTTGTCTACCGGCATAATACGCCAGCCTCTTGAGTGCCACGGTTCATGTTCATATAGCCGATGGCGCAACGGCATATTATCTAATGAATCTGCTGCATCCATTATCCTGTCTGTTTGATTCTGAGCTATAACCGGTTCTAGCAAGACATCTGCAATATAATCATAAATCCCATCTAAATCTCGATACGCAGATTCTGTATATATGACTTTCCATATCATTTCTTATATTTCCTCTGCATCTTTTCGCGAACCTGACTTGATGGCATGACGCGTCCTGCTTCTAAGTCTGCAGCTCCTTTTTCAAGTTCATCATCAACCTGCTCACGCGATAAAGCTTCATATTCTAGTGGCATTTTTGCAGGCAACTTAACATCAAAAGGCAACCCGCGTCGTCTTTCAACCTGTTTTAAAAACATGCGAATAGCGGTAGAAGTATCAAGCCCCAGATTAGTGAAGATTTCATCCATTTCTTCTTTTAAATCTTTATCTACTCTCACTTGTATCAATGCTGTCTGTGGCATTTTATCAGCCTCCAATTCTACGCGACGATGTAATGACATTGTACTTCAAGTACATACCGTTGTCAAGCGGCATATATTTCCCGGTTGACCTATGATTATTTTATGATTATTTTACACTATGATGTGCTATGTGTGATTAATCCTAACTGATAAGGGAAAAGTGCAGATACTGTCTACACTTTCAGTAATATTCAGTCTCAATACTTAATTTTTATATGCAACTTATTCTCTACAACCCTAACTCATTAAACTTTTCTGTTGCTTCTTCCGGTGTTACTCCGGATTTTTCATACCAGTATTTTGCTTTTGCGTAATCTTGCTCGACACCATCTCCATCAAAGTAATGATGACCTAAAGTATATTGAGCATCATCGTTACCATTTTCTGCAGCTTTTGTAAGCCAGTATACGGCCTTTTCATCATCTTCACCTACACCCATATCTATGTGATAAGACGAATACATAGTTCCTAACTCATTTTGTGCATCAACATCATTGAAATCTTCAGCACGTTCTATTAACTTTTCTAACTCATCTCCCTCAAAAGACCAGAGATCTTTTACACAGACTTTAGTTGATACCAGTTTTTCGTTCTCCACTGACAATTTATAAACAGCATCAATCAATAGTTTTTCTTCACGTTCTTCATCTTCGTAATGAACTTCAATATAAGCATCACTCTTATCCGCCCATTCTTTTATAAGAGCATCATATGTTTCATCTCCCCATGATGATTCGTGTAAACTGCTTAAATTTCTTGAGTATGCCCACCGACCTACTCCTGAAAAAGTCACAGACTCATCCACTGCAGTAAAATCATCATCCAGATGTGTTGAATATGTCCATTCTTTCCATTCTTCTTTAACAATATTCAACTTATCAATCATAGATTGCGTCCAATCGCCTTTAAGTGTAAAAGACCACCTGCTGAACTCTCATTTGCCATTATTCTATACTCCCTTTTTGTCTTATTATTAATAAATCAAAAGCAATATCTATTCAGAATATTTTGGTATTTGTGTATCACTTTTTGATAATGATATCATACAGACTCAATTTTTGCAGCATCTATCTTACAGTCGTTTGCCACCTAAATATTTATGCAATGTTTTTTTATTTTATCCAAACATTGTTTTATCTTTGCCAACTAACTCTTCCAGCATTGTAATATATGCTTTCTTGTTAAACGCTTCACCATCAAACGGGCTTGCAATGACCACCTCGTTAAAGTATGCTTCTTTAAATTGCTTGTCTGATTTTGACTCTTTCCCAATCTTTTTAAGCGCTTCATATACTAGCGATTTCCTATATGATTTTACATCCGGAGTTGGGTCATCATCTGTGCTTGTTCCAAATCGAATAATAAATTTTTTATTAATATTCAATTCAATATAATATAGAATTTGGTTATATACTGTTGCAGGGTTTGAGGACTTTTTCGCAAGTTTCTTTTTTTCGTTTTCCAGGTTTTTTGTAGTAAATGCAATGGTTTTTGAAAAACCTTTTTTTGGTGCACTATAGTTCTCGAGGCGAACGATCCCGTTTTTGCCGGCAAACTCCCAAAAAACATCATAAGCTTCCTTGCGCCACACATCTTCCGATGAATCGGGTGCTGTAGCGATTATTGGTTCCGGTTTTTTCGGGGTAATTTTTTCTTTAGTCACCGGTCTTTCTTTTTTTGTGTTTTGCTCAGTTTTTTCGGTTTTTTTTATGCCCATACGGTCTTTAAATTTAAGCACTATTCCTTTTTTCGCTTTTTTTTCATCTTTTCTTTGCATGGCTGTCTCCTCGATAATAATTAATAGTTTAATTTATACTGTTTATATCCCATTTGTCTTTTATGACATCGACTACACCTTTTTTTGTTTGTTCTAAAATATCGATCATGCTGTCTTCATCAACTACTTTTTGCACGGTTATCATCGACTGGATTTTTTCGATGCATTTTAATTCCCAATATATTTTTTGAACATCCTTATAATAATCCGGATATTTTTTATGGATCAGTAAAATATCACCAGTCGAAATTACAGAGTTCCATATGGGTGTATCAAAAAAAACCATTCCGGCATTCATATCATCTATTTCTCTGTCATAAAGCAAATCGAGTATTGCAGCAAGCTCCTCGTTAATGTTTTCTTTTGCTCTGTCAATACTTTTGTTTTTTACCGCGCGAGTGATAATTTCATCAGCTAAAAGAGCAAATCCAAACCCGAAAAAGCTTCCGACCATAGCATAAAATATTTGCATAAAATCCATGTAATATTTATCCTCCGTTTTTCATACTTTTTATAGTATATTCATTTTAATATTCTGCTGTCAAGTTAATATCAGGTTTAAATGATAATCATTAATGGTCTTTCCAATACCGGAAGATATATTCGTATCATTAGGATAATTTATAAGTTACTGTTTATCTCCGCACCGATTATTTTTCCATTACTGTTACCATCCATTAATATTGCCATACCAGAGGTATGTACATAAAATATCTTTTATAGATTTCTTCTCCAACCTTGTATGCTGTTATGTCTATAATATTAAATCCGTAATTTAGTAAATTGTTTAATGAAATCACATTATCGGGAGATACTGTGCATATAACATAATCGGCATCTGTGCTGTTTGCCGCGAGAACCAAATTGTGCAACAGTTGCTTCTGTAGACCCCGGTTTTGATAATCGGGTAAAACAGCAATTATTTCTGCAGAAAAGAGTTTTTTATTTCGTATGTAATAATTAATTCTTCTTGTGTATATTAACTCAAAATCTTCCTGCTCTTTAATTACTGATGTACCCAGCGCAAATGCAACCATCTTTTCTTCATCAAATGCTCCATAAACAACAGTATTTTCATCTAAAAAATACATTTCCAATTCGCTTCGACAGAGTGGTATAAAAAGGTCGTTAATGAGTTCAGTTTTTGTTTTTATATCGTCAATGATAATATCTTGAATAGCACAAATCGCATCGGTATCTCTTTGGACACATCTTCTTATTTCAATCATTATCTTTTTATCCAATTTTTTGACCAGCCGTTGTTTTTGAACTGTTTATATATTACATTTTCTTCATCTAAATAACTCAATGCGAGAGACGAATGCAAGCTAAGCTGGTATGTTTGCGGTAATGCTTTTGCCTGTTTGATTGCTTCGCTTGCATCGATCACACCATCTAAATAGTTATCCACAACATTGTAGACTTTATCATTGGCTATTGGGCCGGAAACCCAATTGTAATCATGGCGTGGTTCATCACTTTTACTTTCGCGACGTCTGTTAAAGCAAATAAATTCCAACCATTCTTCTTCCGGTATTGGATTAAATCGTTTACCGTGAGTTTCATAAATACCGGTATCCACTGCGTAAGCGATAATCGTCGGAATGCCGCTACCTAACTGGATAGCTTTGTTCTTTGCCCATATATGAGCTGTTCCTTGTTTATCGGCAAGATAAAACCCTTTTCCAAAGTCCAGTCTCAGTCTGCTTTTATCTAATTCAACTTTGCCTATAATGAGAGTCGTTCCGTGATACATGGTCATTTTAAGGCACCTTCTTCACGGAGCAGGTCAGCTGTGACTTCCGCTACATATTCATAACCTTGCGTATGAAGCATGGGATATGCAGACAATGTACGTTCTGCCAAACCCGTGCGTTCCAGGAGTCTTAGGGCATCTTTTGGGTCTTGTCCGATTTCTATTGCGACCTCCAATGCTGCACGGGCAAACCAGAGAGCTTTGTCAACAATAGGTTTTGCTTCACTTGCTCCCGTATATAATTCCTCGACAGAGCAGTCTAAGATATTCGCCAGTTTGTAAGCCAGTGAAAGATGGATGTCTTGATTTTCATGCTCTATTGCATATATTGTTCTCTTGGAAACACCCACGGCTTCAGCAAGATCTTTTTGTGTAAAGCATTGTTTCATTCGTAAATTTTTAAGATTACTTTTCATATAAAGCACCACCCAAAGCGGAAGTATGTTACTCATATGGTAGCACACTTCCACTTCGATGTCAATCGTTAGTTGCGAGTTGTTAATATCGGCTCTCATTCATTGACAATTTTGGTTCGTTATCGTTACTAATTTTGGCTGCTGATAACATCACCGGTTCTTTTTGGTACAGAAAAAATGAAAGCCATTATACACCCCGGACCATACAAAGCGCCTGATATAATTAAACCGATACTTATTCTGATATCGTCCTGGTCAGATATATCTCTGTTATTAAGATAAATTCCGCCCAATGTCAAGCTGAAAGTTATTGCTAGCGCAAGCAATAATCCAATTATTCTTTTTTTCTTGTAGTTATTCTTACTTGCAAAGAATATTATAGAAAAAGGAATTAGAATTGAGAATGATATGATCCATAAAAATATAAATCCGCTAATATCACTATATATAAGTTCCGGCTCTGTGTGCAACGCAATATTGATAATTAGTATTGATGTGACCGGGAGAAGTAAAGATACAAATGGTATTATTATTTTCTTCGTTATCAATTTTTTACTAACAGTGTTTCCGCTTTCAAAGGTAATACGCTGATGATATTTTAAACCTGTTATAACAAAAACTATAATCCCGACCAAGATGATTGGTGTTACCCAAACAAATGACCAATCTGTATTTTGATCGGAGAATCTTAAGCCACATAAAACACATTTCTCCAAGTTTATTATCGGTGGATTATACACGCTTCCACTAATGACATCTCTGCGAATCCGGTGCCTTATTTCTATTGATGAATTTATATTCTCGACCAGCCCTTCATCAGAACAAATTATGCGTCTGGTTTGTTGTGTTTCAACAGGTTCCACTACTAGAAAAGGCAGTTTCACTAAAAATGTCGATTCATTTGCTTCCTCAACACTATATAAGCGTATTTCATAAATTCCGGGTTCGATCGGCAGCTTGAATGTACCGTATGCTGTATTCCCACTCCTACTTCCTCCCAAATTTATGTTATGCCAATCAGCATGTGAAGCACCATAATCATATATTGCAATCCAAGCATTTTCATCAAACATATTATCAGGAATATCAAGTAATATGAATTCAAGATGTTCACCAGTTGCATAGACAGATTTATTTAAGTTCATTGATATGGTAGAACCTGAATATCTAATATTTGCTGACACGCTAGATAGTGCTTCGTAAATACTATCGGGACCTTTTAATAAAACCGGTTCACTTCTAACATTCCATCCTGGCTGGTATCTGCGTGCAAAACTAGTTATATCTCTTAAGTAAAAGTATGATAGACTACCAGAAGCTTCACACTCGGCGACTTCATAATTATTATTCATATATTCAAATTGAAGTGAAAAATAGTATGTTCTGTAATCTGTAAGCCTGCGAAAAGGTAAATCATCATTTTGGTTTTCATAACCGGTTATGGATAATTCGGAAATTAATCCAGATGAGGCAAGGAAATTTTCATCGTTAAATACAAACTTTGTTGCCGGTTTATCTATATCATGCTTAAGTTGATTCAAAGTCACATCTTGAAATGATGAGTTATTAATAAGTCCGATCATCGATGCTTCTCTCAGTCCAAGAACTAGGAAAGCAATAACAAAACCAATAATAATAAGACCAAAGAATAAAAATTTTATTAGACTGAAAAATGAAATTTGGGAATTGAATCGCATATCTTCAAGACCACCCATAGTTAATGGTCTGCTAAACTCTAAAATAAAAGATAATTTCAATAATAAAAATCCTGTAATAAAAAGAATCGCAATTATTAGAATATAAATTAAAATATCTCCCAATATTAATATGCCTCCTGTGCAATGTATTATCATTAAACAATAATAAAACTTATCTAGAAGGAATTGCGAATTGTCATCCCACGCTCTCTGATTTTTCAATTATATAGCCTTGTTTCTTTGCTACATCGATAAAAATATTAAATAAGTCAGCTGTCCACTCTGTAGACACAGCAAATTCACCATCGGATAATTTAATGCGAAAAAATCAAAGAACTTTGTCCCTCAAAGTATTTAACGCAGCTTTAATAATTGATGATTAAACAGTCCCCCTTTTACCCGGGTTTGTTACCTCTTGGTAAACTCAATCAAATAACCATGTCGTTTCGCTATTTCAATGAAAGCGGTAATACGCTTTGCTGTCCACTGTGTTGATACCGCAACTTCACAGTCCGATAATTCTATATATTCATCATCTTTAATAAAATGTCTTTTATGTCCGGAAGATGTGTATATTTTTTTTGCTTCAGATAGGGGTACTATTACCTTAAGATCAAGTTGAGAGTCTGTAAAAGCTTCTATTAATTCATCTTTTGATATTCCCTTATGATCTTGTACATATTTTTTGATTACCTCCAGTGCTACACGATTCTTTTTAAATGTTACTCCATTAAATAAACATTTGCGATTATCTCTATTGCTTGTTTTAGTCTCATTAACTCCGGATGAATCAACATCTCTACCCGTAACAGCGGTCATTTTGATTACATCAGCTAAACAATCATACTTATTTTTGATAGACTCATTTTTTGCATAGATATGATCAAGAAAATCATCAAGTTTACTTAAAATTATATTAATGTTCTTTAGCGACCTTCTACCTTCCGAAGACCTGAGATTAAATTCAGTGTTTGAGTAATTTTCCATTTCTTCATTTATTTTTTTGTAGTCATCATCTGTATATTCGAATATATCGGTACCATCAGTATCTTTTTTCATATTAATTAATGACATAGTATTGTTTTTATCTTCAACCCGTTTTTTCCAACGATCTATATCAGATAAATAATTGTATAGGGTGGAGTTGTGATTTTGTATACATAAAACACAAAATAAAACTGCATATTCGTCATTTTCCCATATGAAATCATCTTCATCTTCATTATCTAACTTTATTTTAATTATATCAAGCAAAACAAAAGCATTTACTATTCGTTTTAAAGCACGCGGATTAGCGCCGATGGCATATGATGCAAACTTACTTGCTTCATCAATTGTTTCATTATTTATGTATTCACCCAGATACTCCTTGACCATATCATTAAGCTTGTATGTACCTACAGGCATGTGAAAGGGTAATTGTATTATTTTATCAAAGAAACTACGGCATTTATCCAATGAAATGTCCGAATCATATTTACTGCGGACACCTCGAACAACAACATCATAATCAATCGCAAGCACAAAGACACATCTTTTTACATCAAGAAACAACTTGATTATTTCCAAAAGCTCTACCGCTACATCCGGATTGAGCCTATCTAAATCGTCCACTAGAACAACTATACGATTTCTTGGGTTTGATTTATTTTCGCCGTTTTTCTGTGCCATTTTTTCAACAAATTCATCAACCAGTTTTTCAAACTCGCCGCGTAAGGACTCGATTTCGTTTATAGCATTACCGCTTTTAACAATATTATCATATTCCGATGAATCTGCACCTAGTGCTGTTAAAGCCACTTTTCCAACTACACGTACTAATCCTTTAACAACTCTTTTCGTTTTTTCGGGCAGTTCTAAATTCATCTCTTCCAGTAAAGACATAAAAAATATTGCTGCTAAGTTTTTATCACCCTGATCCATATGAGAGTATTGCCATGTGTTAATAGAAATGACTTTTACGTTTTTGTTTTTTGTAAGGTTGTATTCAATGAGACCTAAAACCGAAGACTTACCTGTTCCCCATCCTCCCTGTAGTGCAATTGACATTGGGGTATGACAGCCCGAGATAAACTCGCACAATCCTTCTGCATAAGCATTGATGTTTAGTAAATCGTATCCATCAGCACTGTCTTCATTTTTAGTGCTTAATACAATCGGTTGATCTGTTATGCCAAGAAGTTTTTCTTGCCCGTAATTACCGGCGGTGCTTTTTTCTTCTTTCATGATTCCTCCTAAATTGTTTCAATTAACTTATAGTAATCAGACAATGATTTTTGACGGTACTGATACTTATTTCAGCCATATCATATAACTCCACAACAGTAATTTTCTATAGATTATGTAGTACTCACCAGACTGTCCAATAATGGACAGTCTGGTGATTCACGACTTCCCTAAAAGTTAATTATCAATCGAAATCATCTTCGTCATCATCATCCCAATCATCATCTTCGTCATCATCGTCCCAGTCATCGAGTTCGGCTTTTATTTTCCAAATGAGTTCCTGGGTCGCGTCTGTGGAGTACTCTTCATCTGCTCTGATTGCCCAGTATTTTGCTTTCTCGAAACTTTGTTCTATGCCTTTACCTTCAAAGAAATGCCAAGCTAGCCAGTACGATGCTTCAAAGTCATCATTTTTTGCTGATTTCGTGAACCAATAAACAGCTTTACCGTCGTCTTTTTCGACACCCATATCTATCATGTATGTTGAATAATATTCGGCAAGCGATTTTTGCGCTTCGGGATCTCCTTCTTCCGCAGCAGCCTTAAATTCTTCGTATGCTGCAAGTCGATCTTCTTCATTATCTGATCTTTTGTGTATCTCCGCCAATCTGTTTTTTGCTGCAGTAATCCCTTGATCTGCTGCCTTCTGATACCATTCTTTTGCTTTATTTTCATCTGTCATCACAAACCAACGCCAGCCAAAATCATATAGGCTACCTAAATCGAATTGTGCATCGGCATGTCCTTGTTCTGCGGCTCTGGAAATCCAGTAAAACGCTTTCAGAAAATCTTCGGCATCTGTTTGCCAGCCGGCTCTGGGCGAATAGTTTTTTGTTGATTCTTCAACCTCTAAGTAACACCTGCCTAATCCATACTGAAAATCTGCGCTTTCTTTTTTTGCTGCATGACTAATAAATCGAAGTACTCTCTCTGTTGATTCGTCCATTATTTTTTCCTTTCATATTTATTAAGATATACAAGTATACTCATTATTATTCATTACTGTCAATGATTTGCGAAATATTTTCGTTAGACATGTTTTTCCTCTAATTTCAATTCTGATCAAATTCTATAATGACTATTTGATCATCATCACTCAGTTCACTTGTAGCGTCAAATACAAGCTGTGGGTCGAATGGTTGTGAAAAATCCCATGAACCAAAAATGTTCTTTGTTAATCCGTTGTATCTTTTCGGATCGGCGCAGAATTCTCTTAACGATTTTACTGTTATAATATATTTATCTGGATCTCCTCCACCCATTTTTGATGATATAATTTCGCCTTATTAAACATTATTCTATCCTCCTTTTGATAAGTCGATAATATACCCTAAACGCTCTGCTATTTCGACAAAAATGTTGAATAATTCAGATGTCCACTCTGTAGACACAGCAAATTCACCATCGGAAAGATTAATGAACTCTCCTTCTTTTGCAAAGTGTCTTCTTTTTCCTGTGCGTTCAATTATATCTCTTGCATTTGATAACGGTACTAAAATTTCAAGTTTAAGCTTTGGATCACTAAATACCTGTTTCAATTCTTTAATAGTAATATTCTGATTATCTGCGACATACTTTTGAATAACTGCAAGAACTAACCTGTTTTTCGGGTATATTGCTCCTTCAAATGAATACTTACTGAAATCCCTGTTCGATGCACTATTTAGTATTGGTACGATTTCATTGATTTTATCACGACATTCCGGTTCCAGTTCCGGATCGTCCGCCAATGCATTTAATGCAGCTGTTAGTAGATCTTTATTGCTTTTCCAGAAATTACGTAAGAGTTCCTTTTCGCGTGTGCTAACAGCCATAATGATTTCACCTCCATTATTTTCATCTTGTAAAGATGGCTGACTGAGTGCTCGAAGGTACTCTTCGATAAATACTTTTGAATTTATTGTTGTACACTCAGATAAACATTGTTCGATAACATAATCGGCTAAATACTGGTAGTTAAGTCCAATATAATGCTTACATTCACAAGAAGGGTCGGTTAACTCTTCATACTCGCTATTGGGTATAGGAGATAAATACAAGTAAATTGTTTCGCCTTCAAGGTTTTCGCCATAAGTGTAATAATCATTTGTTTGATTGGGACCTTCTTTTGCTCCAACTTTATTTTCTATAATTATGTTAATCTTTCTTTCTTTTTCCGGCTCATCGTTATTTATGAAATCAAATGATATAAATAAATCCAAGAAACGTCTTTTATCTGTAACATGCTGTCGGTCACATAAAATATTTTCAAGTGTATAATTACCGCAAACAATATTATCTTCAATATTATCGGGAAATTGCAACTCGTTGTTTGAAACTTGTAATTTGTTTTTTACAAGCACCAATAATTCTAGCAATCTCTTCAGAGCAAAATCGCCAAGTTCATGACATTCAGATGGCGTAAATAACCAAAGCAAAAAGTTATCATGATGCACTTCACTTCTAGCTATTCTAAGTATACTAAAATATGATTTTTTATTATAATACTGATCCAGTTGTTTAAACTCATCACTATTATTAAGAGTGATTATTTGTTCTAATCTCTTGCTAAGATTATCTGACACACTGAACCTCCCATATATTTATTCTATTTCATATTTACTAAAACACAAGTATACCAATTACAAAACCCTACTGTCAATGACGTGAGAATATACAAAAGATAATGGAGTCGACATGCAACTCTATTGCCGTTATCGGGTGATAGTAGTTTTTTTATTATCTTGTTATTTTGACATAAATAATATCGTTGATATATTATCAACGTTAAGGAAACAATCAACGAAGGAGCATAACTAATGGAAAATATCTATGACTATGAAACTGTTGGGGGTTGGACTGATATCATTGCAATTGCAGCCGGCTCTGACCACACTGTCAGCTTAAAGAAAGACGGCACTGTGGCTGCTGTTGGCGATAACGAATATGGACAGATTGACATAGAAAACTGGATTGGTATAACCGCTATATCAACCGGAGTTATCACAGCAGGATTAAGATCTGACGGTACTGTAGTCGCAACAGGCTGTTCAAGCAAATCGCTTTTACGTATACAAAACTGGACTGATATAATCGCTATATCAGCAGGTAGTCCTACTGCCGGTTTAAAATCAAACGGCACAGTTGTTGTTGAAGGAAGTAATATATTAAACATAAATGACATAGACGAATGGACAGACATTGTAACAGTTGCGTCATCATACTGGCACGTTATCGGTTTAAAATCAGATGGCACGATAGTCATAGCTGGTGGCTTTGACATGGGTTAGGACACTCTCCTTTCGATACCCATATCCATGTAATTTTACTCTCATATTTCCTAAGATTCTTTATATTCCATCAATTTGGCTATCCTATTTCTCCCTTTTTACATTCATGTCCGATAAAGTTACCCTCGTTGTCGTAGGCATCAATGCAATAACCGTTTTTGTCAATGTTTTTTTTGCAAGGTTCTAACATCAGCGAGATTTCACCGCTTTCAAGATTTGTTACGATTTGATGAAGTTCTATAACAGTTTCCGGATTTTTCTTTCTTATTATAGAAAGTGCTTGACGAGGATTCATTATGATATCCTTTCATTATTGCTCGTATTTTACACCTGCCCGGTATCAAACCCCAATTCATATTTTTTTTGCATCAGATACTCTTTCATATACGGATAAACAAAACACACCATACCATACCCACATGGCTTTATCACGCCTGCAGATATCAGTCTTTCACGGTAAAGTGATATATGATTCTTTTTCTTGCTTATCCTTTTTCCTATATCTGCTACTGACGAAGTATTATTATCTTCTGCCATTGCAAATATAAAATCCTTGTCACTATTTGATAATCCGGTAAAAATTAATTTATGTACATTTCTGAACAACTCTGCTTTTGCTTTTATTAATACATCTTCTAATATACTATCTGAAGAGCTTTGTTTTTCTTCCCAGAGATTATAGCCAACCAATTGAAATAAATATGGGTATCCATATGTTGCTTTTGCTGCACTTAAAATAACTTCGGCTGTCAGATGTGAGTCGTGATTCATAAATACTTTCTTAAATTCATGTTCTACGGTAATTAATTCAACATTTTCAAGCTCAACCTGCTTTGCTCTTCTGAGAAAAGAAAGAATGTCGTCATTTAAAATATTCGAAACGACCGAAGGTAACCCTGCCATAACCATACTGACGGAATATTCACGCATAACCAAATCCTGATAAGTGTTAATAAATATCCGCATGTTTTCCGTATGCTTTTGAGTTTCATCAATTAAAAAAACAACATGTTTACCCTGCTTCATGTAAACATCCATCATCTCCATTATTCGGTACGAAAATGATTCTGTGAACTCCGGTGATTTTTTATCACTTTTTAGTTCCACAGATATACCTGCATTTAGTGAAATGCCTTTTAACGCAGGTAAAGCAGATGAAACACTATTTGGCAATTGCCTGTATAATTGGGATAAAGTACTGTCGAGAATAGCTTCATTCGGAACTATGTACACGGTTATAATATCGGGATTATCTAACTTTATTCTAATATTTGACAGTAAAGCAGTTTTTCCGCTCCCTCTGACTCCTGTGACGAGAGTTGTTCTCCATGGACTGTTAATATCATCTATAGATGATATTATCGACCTGGTAATATCTTCCCTACCTATAAAACGTTCCGGTCGTTTACCGAATGAAGGATTAAAAGGGTTTTTCATAAGCTTCTTCCCTAGCCACAATAATCATATATACTTCTATATACTTCGCCCACTCTTATATACTTCTATATACTTCGGAAATGATTATATACTTCTATATACTTTTTGTCAATAATAGATATCACTAAACAAAATTTGTGGTATAATATATTTCACGGGGAAAGCAAAACATTTGAAAAATAATGGTAACTTTTTTCAAATTTTTTCAAAATTTCGCTAAAGTTTCCCTAAAATGATTCGATAAATGATATATCGAGGTAGTGATAGTTATGTCTAAAGGTGTAAAATAAGTGCACCTCGATGAAACGCTTTATATAATATTGCACACGGTGCAAGAATATGGATTTCTTGTTAAAAGGCGTTTGTATAATAAAATAGGCATTTTAGCCAAATAATAAATGGAGGGATCCGAATATGAAGACAGGGAATGTTGGAGGCACAAATCCGTATACCAATTACCAAAACACAGTAAACAAAACGAAAAAGCCGGAAGTTAACACAAATGATTTATTTAAAGCTCCGGTAGACACATTTACCCCCTCGAAGCACATCAAAGGTGCAGCCGATCCGGGTAAACTTGACCAGCTTTGGAGAGATACAGACTATGCCATGGACGCGGTAAGAAAACTCTTATCGTCTGCGCTAGGCAAAGATGATGCATCCGGTCAGGGCTTTTGGGCACTTCGATCGGGAAACATTAAACTCAGCGATGCCGACAGAGCACAAGCGCAGGAACTTATAAGCGAAGACGGTTTCTTTGGTGTTAAAAAGACAACCGAGAGACTGGTTGATTTCGCAAAAGCAATGGTTGGTGAAGGTGCAAGCGACAAACAAATCGAAAATATGCGTAAAGCAGTACAAAAGGGTTTTGACGAAGTCGCCAGAATGTTCGGCGGATTCGATAAACTGCCGCAAGTAACCAAAGACACACATGCAGCGGTCATGCAAGCCTTTGATGATTGGAAAGCAGGGAACGCAGCTTAATTATTAAGCGGTTCGCAAGTTAAAATATTCATAAAATAATTAAAAGAACCTTCAGGGGTTCTTTTTTTTGTTCTTATAGTGTATACTACTATGCAGAATTTAATCACATGAAGGAGTTTTTTATATGGCAAGTACAATTGATTTTGAAAAAATCGGTAAACTGGGTTTCGGTTATATGCGTCTGCCGAAAATCGACGGCAAAGCGGATATGCCACACGTTGACAAAATGGCCGATGCCTTTTTGGAAGGCGGCGGAACATATGTGGATGCAGCGTATGTTTATGACGGTGCAGAGGTTGCAATACGTGAATCTCTGGTCAAGCGTCATCCGCGCGAAAGTTTCCAAATCGCGACAAAACTGCCTGTTGGAATGGTCAATAAAGAAAGACCTTTGGAACACTTCATCGAAACATCACTGGAAAGGCTAGGCACCGATTATATCGACTTCTATTTGATGCACGGTATAAATTCGGGTGGTAATAAACAGGCAGAAGAGCTCGGAGTATGGGATTTCTTCGCAAAACTAAAAGCGAAAGGTATAATTCGTCATATAGGATTTTCATTCCACGGCCCGCCCGAAGATCTCGATGAAATACTTACAAAACATCCGGAAACCGAATTTGTTATGCCTCAGCTTAATTATGACGATTGGGACAAACCAAGAGCAAGAGCACGGGAAATATATGAATTCGGCAGAAAACACAATGTTCCGCTTGTGGCGATGGAACCTTTGCTTGGCGGAAAACTGGCAAGCGCCGATTCTCCGATCGCAGATATTTTCCGTAAAGTGGATCCCAATGTTTCCGTTGCATCATGGGCGATGCGGTTTTTGGCACAGCAGGAAGGCATTTTTGTTGTATTAAGCGGCATGAGTACACTCGATCAGATAAAAGACAATGTAAAAACATTCACGGATATCAAGCCGCTCAATGAAAAAGAAATGGCTACGATCGATGAAGCTATAGCAACACTCAGAAGTGTGCCTCGCGTGGAATGTACCTGGTGTGACTATTGTAAGGATTGCCCGTCCAATATTCCTATTTCAAACTTAATAAACCTGTACAACGATCATATGATACACAAGACACTCGCTAATCTGGCAGGTTCCTACGGTTGGCTCACCGGCGGCCGAGGTAAAGCTCATACCTGCACCTCCTGCGGTGCCTGCGAAGACGCATGTCCGCAAAATCTGGAGATAATCGATACTATAGCTAAGGTTTCAAAGCTGTTTGATTAAATTAAAGGGGACGCAGTCCCCTTTTTATTTTTTTTGGGTGGTGCAAGATATACATGAAACAGAATAAAATCAACAACGCCATTGATATTGAAATAGAACAACAATTGAAGGATAAAAATAAGCGGCTCATTGAAATGGTTATTGAGCGGGCAAAGCGTGACTTCCCGGAGGATATTGCTTTGATTGGGTTAACAGGGTCTTTTTGTACAGGGGATTTTCACGAAAAAAGCGACCTCGACCTGATCATTGTAAACAATACGGACAGAGGCTGGGAAATCGGGTCATGTTTTATTCTTGATGATGTGGGGTATGACATATACTGCACCCCTTGGGAAACCAGATTGGCGCAACAGGCTGTTCTTGATAACCCCGGTGTTTCCAGCCTTACCGATTTGCAAATTCTATACTGTGCCAAGCCGGAATATTTGGAAAAGTTCAACAAACTTAGACAACAAGCACTTGACACAATGGCAAAGCCTATTGGTATAGAGTGTATTAAACGCGCAAAAAAACACCTTGACCTTGCCAAGCAAGAGTTTGCAAATGCTCTGTTAGCAGAAAAAATAGGTGCAATCAGATATGCTTCCGCCGGCGTTTTATATCATTTGGTAAACTGCCTTGTAAATCTCAACAATACCTGTATAAAGCGCGGCATTAAAAGGTATTTGGAGGAACTTTTGACTTACGAATATTTGCCCGATAGCTTTGAAAAGCTGTATATGTCGGTCATTGAGGCAAAAACCATTGATGAAATGAGAGCAGCTTCACTATCCCTATTATCAAGCGTGATTCAACTTTATGACAAGATGCACAGCGAATTTTCACAAAACCTTGTTCCAACCTATGACAATCTGGAAGGAACATACGAGGAATTGTGGTGCAACTGCCGCAATAAGGTTATCACAAGTACCACCGCAAAAGATAAGTCATATGCTTTCTTTGCGGCGATGGGTGCTCAAGACTATCTTGATGAAATGGCTACCGAACACTGCGGCACAAAGAAGTTTGATTTAATGCAGAATTTTGATGCAGATAATCTCGATATATTCAAAGATGCATTTTTAAAAGCAATGGACGAATATCGGATGGAATATGACAAAGTAGGGCGTAAAGTACTGGCGTTCGATACACTCGATGACCTCTACAGTTACTATATGGGGAGCGGGTGCGAATAACA
>Ga0123356_10002851_pt1 | contig 18293 bp, 15 predicted proteins | sample TergutEmb28metaG_2_FD_92546 | JGI IMG/M metagenome (GOLD analysis project Ga0123356, IMG submission 92546) | Embiratermes neotenicus P3 segment gut microbial communities from Petit-Saut dam, French Guiana - Emb289 P3 | ecosystem: Host-associated > Arthropoda: Insects > Digestive system > Gut ...
CCAAATAGAGATTTGTGCACACAGCTATAGTTATTCTCAACTGGAACGGAAAGGCCTTTTTAAAGGCCTTTCTGTCTCCATTGCTGGATAGTATAGCTTCTACTCCGGAGGCTGAGGTCATCATTGCCGACAACGGATCTACCGACGGATCTATCGATTTTTTACAGGCGCACTATCCGCAGTTGCGCCTCATTCTTTTTGAACAAAACTTGGGTTATACGGGCGGTTATAACCAAGCGCTGGCACAAATAAAAGCCGACTATTATGTCTTGCTCAATTCCGACGTGCAGGTAGATTCAAACTGGCTGGAGCCATTGATCTCTTTTATGGAATTGAATCCGCAAGCGGGCATCTGTATGCCCAAAATCCGCTCCCTAAATCAACCTGATTATTTTGAATATGCCGGAGCGTGCGGTGGATTCATTGACCGCTGGGGATATCCTTTTTGCCGCGGCAGGATCCTTTCCCATATTGAACACGACCATGGTCAGTACGACACACCTATAGAGATCTTTTGGGCCAGCGGCACCTGCCTGATGATTCGCGCAGCGCTGTTTCATGAACTGGGCGGCTTTGACGAGCGCTTTTTTGCGCACATGGAGGAGATTGACCTCTGTTGGCGCGCCAAGTTAAGAGGTCAACAGGTATGGGTAGTCCCGCAATCGTTGGTGTTTCATGTGGGAGGCGGTACGCTCTCCAACGATTCCCCTAAAAAACTTTACCTTAATTACCGCAATAACCTTTGGATGCTCCACAAGAACTTACCCAAAGGAAAGCGGTTTGTGACATTGACATTCAGGATTTTGCTGGACTATCTCTCTGCCTTTGTTTACCTAATCAGGTGCAAGCCCACTCTCTTTTCTGCAGTGTTTAGGGCGCATCGCCATTTTTGGAAAGGGCGCGGGCAGGTCTCTCCTCAAGCCAGAGGAACCGTCGGCCATATTTGGGGGAAAAGCATTGTATGGCGCTTTTTCCTCAAGAGGAAAAAACTCACTTTTGATAAAATCACCTTTCCTTTACAATAACTCCAGCGCCTGCTCCAAACGTATGCCCCGCGATCCTTTGATCAAGACAACGGCGCCGATTAGCGGGGAGTCCGACAAGTGGGCTTTTAAGGCGTTCACGTCGGCAAAGCAACTGCAACATGGGTGTGCACGCGCTGCTGCTCCCAGTCTGGGGCCGACTAGAAATATTTGGTTGATTTTGGCGCTCTTTTGCAAATCAAACAGTCGCGCTACCAAGGCATGGTGCTCAAGTTCGGAGTCGGCGCCAAGTTCGAGCATGTCGCCAAGTATCACGACTTTATGCGCTGCGGAAAGTTGCTCGAAATTGTCCAATGCGGCTGCCATGCTGGTGGGGTTGGCGTTGTAGGCGTCTATGATCAACGTGTTTTTGGCTGTCTGCATGTGTTGGGAGCGGTTGTTGGTGGGACGGTAGTTTTGGATCGCTTCTGCTGCCAGGAGGGGATCGACTCCAAAGTGAGCGCCTACAGCTAAGGCGGCTAAAACATTGTCTGCGTTATAGGCGCCAATTAGTTGCGTTTCTATGGGGGGATAGCCGGGGACGTGGAGCCGCAGGAATGGGTTTTGCTCATCTGTGGGGAGGATGGATGCTTTTTGGTGATGCAGTCCGTAGAAATGCTTCTCCTTTGTGCCGCCTCTTTGCGCTGCCATGTTGCAGAGTGTGGGATTGTCGGCGTTGACAAAGAGCGTTTGGGCTGCCTGATACAGCTCTCCTTTGGTTTGTATCACTCCTTCTAATGAGCCAAATCCCTCTAAGTGTGCTTTTCCCACGTTGGTGATTAGTCCATAATCGGGTTGGGCAATCGCGGCTAAGACGGCGATCTCTCCAAGGTGGTTGGCGCCCATTTCTATTACAGCCATTTGGGTGGTCGAATCTATGCGCAACAGGGTGAGCGGAACGCCAATGTGGTTGTTGAGGTTCCCTTGCGTGGAACAGACTCGGTATTTTGCTGACAATACCGTTGTGATCAGCTCTTTGGTTGTTGTTTTACCGTTTGATCCGGTGAGGGCAAATATGGGAATATGCTGCATCTGCCTGTGGTGTTGCGCCAATTGCTGCAGCGCTTTTAAGGCATCAGGCACCAAAATGAATTGTGCATGATCTCCAGACGGACGGTCAACTATGGCGTAAGCCGCTCCGGACTCTATTGCTTTTTCTGCATAGTCGTTGCCGTCAAAGTTGTCTCCTTTAAGGGCAAAAAAGAGGTCGCCACGGGAAATTTTGCGGCTATCTGTGGAGATTGACGGGTGTTAAGAAATATTTGATATAGGTGTTCCATAAATTTTCTGTTCATTATTTTCCTGTTGATCCGAATCCCCCGGCGCCTCGCTCAGTTTCGTTTAACTCTTCTACCTGTTGCCACGTTACCCGCGCATGGGCTGCCACCACCATTTGGGCAATGCGCTCGCCCGGATGAAGCGTGAAAGGGGTATCCGATAAGTTGACTAAAATCACTTTGATCTCTCCGCGATAGTCTGCGTCAATGGTACCTGGGCTGTTGACCACCCCCACCCCATGTTTGGCGGCCAAGCCGCTGCGGGGACGAATTTGCGCTTCAAACCCAACAGGCAGCTCAATAAACAGGCCCGTAGGCACTAAGCTGCGCTGCAACGGTTGCAGGGTAATGGGTTGGGGAGTGTGGGCGTAGAGATCCATGCCTGCCGCGCCGGAGGTGGCGTAGTGCGGAAGCGGATAGGGTGATGTGTTTACAATGCGAACGTTCATCAGTTGTTTTGATATGATTTAACGATGCAAATCTAATGTTGCCCTTTCGATTCGCCAAATAAAAAAGAGATATCCCAATATAAGCATTGTATGCACAGACAATTTCATCACCAACGGCATGACGGGCAGGATGAGGGTAATGGCCCAAATCGCCAATCCCACGCCAATGTAAAGCCCTACCCTTCCCCATTGATAGGGTACGGGATCGTGTTTTTGCCCCAGAACAATATTAAGGCCCAAAATCACGGCATAACTAAAGAGGTGCGCCCAAGCGGCCGCTACATAACCAAAGCGAGGCATAAACAAGACGTTGACAACAAGCGTGACCAACAATCCCGAACAGGTGATATAGAGGGCCATCGACGTTTTCTCCGATAGTTTGTACCAAATCGACACGTTAAAGCTCATGCCTAACAACAAGTATCCAAATAACATGATGGGCAATACCGATATACCCGCCCTAAAGTCGCGCCCAAGAATCAACCCAATGACGTCGATGTAGAGCAATACGCCCAAAAAGACCACAACGGAGAAAGCGGTGAAATAGTTGAGTACCTTTGCATAGAGCTCCCTGCTCTGCTTCTCTTTGGCCTGAGCAAAAAAGAAGGGCTCTGCGGCAAAACGAAACATCTGGATAAAGAGCGTCATCAGCACCGCCAACTTGACACCGGCCTGAAAAATGCCCAACTCCGACTGCCACACCTTGGGGGCGGGAATCAGAAAGCGGAACAGGATGCGATCGCTAAAGTCATTTAGGATGCCCGGCAGTCCCGCAAGCATCAGCGGCAAAGAGTAACGCATCATCTTCTTCCAGAGCGCGGGATGGAACCCAAAGACGCCCTTTTTGCACAGCTGGGGAACAAAGAGAACCATCAGCAACACACAACTCAGAAAAATCGCTAAGAGTATGTAGCTAAAGTCGGGAACAGGTGATATATACCGGCCCAAAAACGAGTCTGGATGAAGCCGCAGATAGCCCGGAAGAACCAAAAACAACAGCAGGTTAAAGGTCAACTCTCCGGCGATCTTGATGGTTTTAAAAACGGCGAATTTGAACGCTTTATGCTCAAACCGCAATTTGGCAAACAGGATCGACGTAAAGTTGTCGATGGCCAGAATAGCGCCAAACCAGACAATGCAACGCTCGTATCCCGTGTAATTTAATCCTGACGCAATGGGTTTGGCAAAGAGAAAACATACGCCTAAAAACAATAGAGAGAGCGCCGTGATGGTACTTAGGGCCGAAGAAAAGACCTGCCCGGGCCGGTCGTGCTTGTTGGCAAATCTAAAACAGCCGGTCTCCAATCCCATCGACAACACCACCTGCAAGATCGCTATATAAGCCAAAAACTCTGTGGCCGTGCCGTACTCCGCCGTGGTGAGCATACGGGTATAGAGCGGAACAAACAAAAAGTTGAGCACCCTGGCCAGCACAGTACTGAGTCCATAGATGGCGGTCTCACCGGCCAATTGTTTAATGGGATTCCTGTTCATCGCGACAACGCTTTTCTTTTAAAGATCAGATAACCAATATTGAGCTGTGTGTACAACTTATTGACCTCTTTATCGTAATAGTTGGTCGACAGGCTGACAGGGCCCAGGGGCGATTGCCAAACCAGGGCGGCAGAGGCCATCCAGCTATCCACCGACAAAGCTTCTGCGTTGTACAGATTTCCCCACCCATCCTGCATCGTCTTTTGGTAGGGCAAAAAGTAGAATCCCGACAGCCGCAACGAAAAAGTCGGGGTAAAGCGCACCACCGGTATCAATCCGCACCCCAAGTAGACGTCCGCCCTGTACTGGTCAAGCATCAGCGTTTTGCTGTGCGGTGTGGGCTGAAAAGCGGGCTGCGCCATCACCGTCGAAATGTAGTCCGACATAAACGGACTGTTTCCAATGGCAATATCGACCAATATGCCCATCGAAAAATGATCTCCGATCCGGTGGTACCGCTCGTCAAAAAAGCGCGCCGTAAACATGGCGCGGTGGGTATCGTTTGCACCGGAATTGCGAAGGGGAGCGCGGGAACCGGGGAGGTAGGTCTCCCATCCCGTCACATACCTAAAGGTGATCGATTGATTGTTCCCGCGGGTTGGATATTGTTTGTAATCCAAGGTGTTTCGATTGATCGTCAGCAACGGGGAGAGGTACCTGAAAGTGGCCTTATTGGGACTATCTGCCGAACTAAAATCGGGAACAGAAAAATAGGTAAAGTAGTTCACGCCCGCATCGGCCCCTATCTTTAGGGCATAACTTCTGTGAAACGAGAGCGGCATTCCAACGTTAACGGTTGCAAAGACCTCCGATTCCTGCATATTATTGGGATATGCTTCGGAGTAAAAGAGATCCTGCGATCCGCTAAAGTAGTCAAAACGGTGACCGGTCACATTGATTTCATAAAAGAAGAGGGGACGTATTCCCAGGTCGTGGCGCCAGTAAAGGTTGGCCCCGTTGTAGAGCCTGCCGGCCCAAAGGTCAAGCGCCGTTTTGGCCATCGTGGCGCCCCAGAACCGATACTCAAGCCCCAAATAACCTTGATTGAGCGACGACGAAGAGATGTTGCCGCCAATCATCAAACGAAAAGGGGCCGCTTTAGTCGCCTTAATGTACACATCAAAGAGCGAATCGGGCCGCATAAGTGCGCGGGGATAGAAAGTTTTAAACTCTTTGGTAGCGAGCACCCTGTAGTACCCGCGCTTTAGTTGGCCAAAGTCAAACGGCTCCTGACGGTCCAGCCGGATGGTACGGTCAATAAACTCCTGTTGCGATGGCTCTACTGAGCCCTCTACCATCACATCTTTAAACCGGAACGGCAGATAGCCCTCCCTAAAGGAAGCCCGTCGGCGAGAGAGCTCCTGCGGATCGGAAACACGCGTAATCCGCTCCTTAATCTCCTCAATACGGGCGATGGTCGATTCATACCCCTTGGTCATGATCTCATCCACTTTTTGAAAATCAAGGAGGGCATACATCGTATAGTCGCCGCTGATCAAAACGCCCTTCTCCTCAGGAATGTCGTAGTTGGTCTCAAATATCACCAAGTTGCCGATCTGTTTCACCACATCGTCCTCAGAGGGCGTCTTTGCGTTCTCAATGCATTGCGCCCCAATGATTACATCGGGATTAAAGTCGCGCTCCATCACGTCCCGAGGAAAGTTGTTGTAGACGCCTCCGTCAAACATCAGCACCCCGTCAATCATGATGGGCTTAAAAACCAAAGGAAAAGTCATGGAGGCCCTGATGGCGGAACCCAAGTCGCCCGATCGGGCAATGTAGGGCTTTTTGTTGACCACATCGGCCGATACGCAACGAAAAGGCGCCATCAACCGGTCAAAATCATACCCCGCACGGGCGCCCGCCTGTCCAAAAATCTGCAACACGGCAAGATCCATTTGGTACGGAGCCACCAAGCTGACAGGTAGTTCCAATTTGAGCCCCTTTTTCTCTAACTCTTCGCCTTTACCAAAGGAGAAGCCAAACATGTCGGGAACAGGCTCTCTTCTATAGATATAGGTTGCATAACCATGCTCATCCAACCCTCGATACCAGGTGTTAAAATCATCCGACTTGATGAGGGCGACCATCTCGTCGGGCGAATAACCAATGGCATACAATCCGGCAATGATCGCCCCCATTGACGTGCCCGCCACATAGTCGATCGGAATGTTGTGCTCCTCTAACGCTTTGATCACTCCTATATGAGATAAACCTTTGGCCCCACCTCCACCTAAAACCAAGCCTACGCTTTGAGCAGAAGCCACTGTTGTAAATATCAGAAATCCAAATAGTACAAAATATTTTATATCCCTCATAATCTTTGTCATACAGCGATTGTTATTTTTGCAAAGATAATAAAAGTACTTTTTTATTTTGATTTCCAAAAAATTATTTACTTTTGGGCACTTTTTATACCTTATATATAACATATCTCGTAATCAGTAACACCTTTATATATTACATCACATGAAACGCATCCTCTATCTTTTAATTGCCTCTTTACTATTTGTTTTCTGTGGCAACCAAACACCTAAAGGTAAATCAGAAGAACCTGTTCTCAAAATCAAGACCTCAGAGGGAACCATAACTGTCAAGTTGTACAAAGAGACCCCTTTACATCGAGATAACTTTATGCAGTTGGTAGACGCCGGATACTACAACGGAATTATCTTTCATCGTGTAATTAAGGGATTTATGATACAAGCCGGAGAAACAGGCAAAACGCCAACCAAGGTACAGTCAGAAACCAACATCGACTTCACCATCCCCGCGGAGATCGTGCCCCAGTTTTTTCACAAACGAGGCACTCTTGCCGCCGCCAGGATGGGAGATCACGTTAATCCAGAAAAGGCTTCATCCCCAACCCAATTCTACATTGTACACACCGATGACGGCGCAAAACACCTTGATGGGAGCTACACCGTGTTTGGAGAAGTGATAGATGGCTTTGATGTAATCGATATTATAGCCAACAAAACCGTTATTAACACACGGCCAGCGCAAGAGGTAAAAATTATTTCCATTTTGCCTATTGACTAAAATATCTACTTGGTTTTTACAACAAAAGCTAAATTTTGGTAAGATTTGGTTTCAATAAGGTAAATTTCCGTTACCACCTGTCTTTTAATACTTCTTACATTTGCACGTTTTTATGACTAACTGTTTTGTATGACCTAAAAAATATTACTGACCAATTGGAACTCACTATGTCTCTTCTCAAATATAAATCTCACCATTCATGACTAAAAAACTGACATTATTGTTTGTGGCCATCGGAATCGCCTCTATGGGTCTGGCGCAGGGGGTAACCTGGCCCGTTGGGACGACGGTAGAAGCGCCTGCTTCGGCTTTTACCGCCCAAACTCCTCCGGCCTTTGCAATCAGAACCAACCTCGTTTATTGGGCCACCTTAACACCCAACTTCGGTGCGGAGTATGGGATTACTAACAAAATCACTTTTAGTCTTAATGGGGGGTATAACTTTTTAAACCTTAAAGGGTCTACAGAAAACAACTCGAAATTTGTACACTGGATTGCAGAGCCTGAGGTGCGTTATTGGACTTGCGAGCGTTTTAATGGTCATGCATTTGGAGTACATGGTATATATTCAAAATACAACATTGGAGGCTACAAAATCCCGCTTTTGTTTGAGAAAGATTTTCGTTATGAGGGCGTCGCTTACGGAGGTGGCGTCTCTTACAACTACCACTGGATGGCCGGTAAGAGCTTGGGAGTGGAGTTTACTTTGGGTGTCGGCTTTGTCTATCTGCAATACGAAAAGTTCCCGTGCGGCCATTGCACCGAGCCCATCAACACATTCATGAAAACTTATATAGGTCCCACCAAACTGGGCATTAACCTGATTTACGTTATTAAATGATCTAAGCCATGAGAAAGTTTTACATTATACCTTGCATTATCTTATTGGCCTGTGGTGCTCTTAACGCTCAAAAATCAGGCTCAGGCGATATAGCCGTCTCCGATTTAAGGATGGTTGTTGTAAATGGATCCGTTGAAATCAGCTTTACAGCAATGATTTCAAACAAAGCCACTAAAAGCAGTTATACTCTTTTTGCCGTACCTACCTTGACCAATAACGTTACCCGCTTACCCTTGGCTGCCATTGTGGTACAAGGCAAGCGTGCACAGGTTGCAGAAAAACGCTATGCCATGTCCAGAACCTACCCGGGTCTTGGCCAGCCAATCTATGCAAACAACGGACAACAAGTCCCCTACTTCATTTCGGTTCCTTACGAAAGCTGGATGACCAACGTAAGCCTTATTATGGACAAGTACGAGCGTGGATGCTGCGATGATGTGGTGATGCCCTCGGTTGACATCGCCAGAAATGTTGTCTTATCTGCATCTCATTCTCCTCAACCATCGGCTCCACAGCCGGTTCAAGCGCAACCCACACCCACCCCGGCTCCGGTTACGCCCACTCCCGTTCCCGTCACCCCAACCCCGACTCCGACTCCGGTTCCGGTTACACCCACCCCGGTCCCCGTTGCTCCGGCTCAGGCTACACAGGTTCCTGTTACTCCGGCTCCTGCTCAGGCTCCTCAGTTTCAGGGTTCTCATACTACTATTATCCAAGTTCCCATCCCTGCCACTCAATCCACTGTTCAGCACCAGGGCGTTCAACCCTCCGCAGCAACAACGCAGGGCGCTCAAAGGAGCGTGGTTACCCCCTCCGTCCAATCCCAACAGTATCCATATTATCTGATCGACTCACCCGACAGTTTTGACGACTCACACTTCTCCACTGCCGACAAGTTGGCGCGCCACTTCTCTTTTATCTCTCCCATCACGGAGTACGATGCAGCCAAGAGAAAGTCACGTACAGGCGTACTCTTTGACTACAACATGCCCCTCAACCTGAGCAGAGGCATCTCCCGCGCCCAGCAAAGTGACCTGGATCTGTTTATTGACGAAAACCGCGACGAAGCGCTCTCCATCTACTTTAAACAAGGCAGCGACGTAGTAGATAGATTATATGCCGACAACGGCTACGCACTGGTCGACATGATCTCAAGCATACGCGCCATTCAATCCTCAAACGATTGCCGGATTGTACGCGTCATCATCGCCGGATTTGCCTCTCCCGAAGGCCCATTCCTCTTTAACGACCGATTGGCCTGGGAAAGAGCGGTAGCCGTTAAAGAGATCATGCTCAACAACACCAACCTCTCCAACCGCATCGTTAGCATCTACAACGGCTCCGTAGACTGGCGCGGACTCTACCGTCTGGTCGCCGAATCTGACATGTACCACAAATACCAAATCCTCAACATTATTGACCTTGCCCCCATTGTAGGAGACCACCGCTACGCCGGCCGTCTTGACGAACTCAAACGACTCAACGGAGGAGAACCTTATAAATACATGTTAAACAACATCTTCCCACTTCTCCGCAACGCCGCCTACATCAAAATCTACTACGAAAACACCAACAACACATACATAGCCCCATAAAACACAGAAACCACAAATAAACCACACCCAGAAACAAAACAACCTTAATAAATTTATCAACTAGAAAAAAACAAAACAATTAACTAAAGTTTAACTAAAATTTTTTTAAACATGAAAATCAAACTTTTATTTGCTGCATTTGCAGCTGCAGCCGTGCTGGTTTCCTGTATGGGAGAAGAGCAATCTATCTCTACCACAGAAGGCACGATCAAAAACCCGACCGTTGCTACGTTCTCCTTAAAGCTTAGCAACCCTGACACCAAATTATTCAATGATTTTAACCCTGATGCAAAAAATCAGGTAGCTACTGAAGTGAACATTAACCCGGCTGACTTGCGCCTGATTATTATTGACGATGATACAAATATTATCGAAATCAATGAATTATTTGGAACCGGTACTACAGGCACAACACTGTCTAAAACAGTTCAGGTTGCCGCCGGCCCCAAAAAGATCTTTGTGATTGCCAACGCAGGCACATCATCATTTGGCACTGCAATAGGAGCAATCGCTGTTGGCGCCAACAAATCAGCTCTTGATGGTGTTGTATTTGACGCGGGAACGCCCCAGTTCCCTTGGACAAACAAGACGACATTTGGTCGTGACTTTAAGCTTGAACCACTTTATTTAAACAGTTCTTCAAGCTCCGGTCTCCCTGCAAGCAACACCGACCAGTTTACTTATCAACTGAAAGCCGGCGTTAGCGCTGCAACCTCATCCGGAAACCCCGGAACCCCTGTTGCGATACAAAATGGCAACACCTTTACCCAGGACAATAACAATTTTGATATTAAATTGGTCTTTATGGCTGCAAAAGGTCGTTTGGGATATACCGCAGGCGCCTTAACCAACGGCACCATAGCTACGGTCACCGATGTGAAGTACTCCATCCACAACCTGGCCCGCTTTACCAATCCTATTCAAAAGGTTGTGGGTACGCTCCCCCAATCATACTACTTTGGCAAAACCTTTGATCTTCCCTTTGTTACAGGCGGCCCCCATGTTGATCCCGGCTACGGTTATCACTTTGATTCCGGAATGAATACAAATCAAAACGCTACTCTAGTTTCAGGAACCGGACCTTACACTTTTATTGCCAGTACGCCTTATATCTATGCTGCTGAAAACAACAATGTTTCTATGACCTGGGGACAAGCGACTCACTTTGCCATTAACGCTCACTACAGACCTAATAGGATTGTTACGTCAGTTGATTTTGAGCCGGTTAATACGCCTAAGCTTAACATGAACCAAACCGGTACTTATCCGGGAACCGGGTATGTTTACCTTCGTAAAGATATCTCCGGCCCACACGGATCAATTGAATCTGGAACCTGTTTCTCAACATTGGTGCTTTTACAACAAGCTGCCTGGCTTTGCTACTACGCAGAGAACATTACAACTGGTGGCTGGACTGCTTCTGGACCTCAAGTTACCCAGGCTAATGCTCTCATTGATCCAACGCCTCCCGCTGTTGTTCCTGCCCAACTACCCGTAGCCAACCCCAATTATGGTTACTACATATTCGCCTTACCTAACCCGTCTAATGCCTCAGGTGGTAACTGGTACCGTTTGGCTATAGGCGAACCTGCAAACAGCAACACTTACTTTAAGTATGGCGTTTTCCGTGGAAAAGCATACGAGGCTATTGTTACAGCATTTAACGGCCCCGGTGTACCTTATGAGTGGATGCTTAATCAAGATCCAGGCGAACCTGTTGATGCCGAAACCAACGTAACCGTCGTTATCTCTATTCTTGAGTGGGTAGTTATTCAGATACCTCAACCACTGCCGTAATCTCTATTTGTAGATGAACTAAATCAAAAAAGAGGGGGTGCCCTCACCCCCTCTTTTGATTTCTTAAAACAAAATTTACTCTTACGGCGTAAGAGCACGCTACAAAATGCTCTATACCATTGGTCATCCGGGTTTAACATATTAAACATGAAATCAAAATATTATAAAATAACTCTTTTCACTTTGGCAGTATGTATGCTGTTTTTTCCAAAGTGCACCAAAGAGGACCTAACCGACTGCGGCGTTATCGTTCGCTTTAAATACGACAAGCACGTTCAGGGCATTAGTTTCAGTGATGAAATCAAAAGCATTGATCTTTACGTGTTTGACGAGAACGGAGCCTATATAGAAACAAGGTCGTCATTACCATCCGACGCAACGGTCAACGGCTTTTTGCCCGAAACCTACCAAGTCGTTATGCGCGACCGTAAACCCGGAACTTACACATTTATTGCATGGGGAAATGTAAAACGTGAGTTTTTTGACATGTCTACCCTTAACGTTGGCGCCTCTACTTTTAACACCGCCACCCTCAACTACATCAGAGATGAACGTAACGAGCGCGGTCCAACCCTCTCTCTCTTTCACGGCTCACAAATGTCCGTCAACTTAGAAAGCCATACCATTGGGAGCAAAATCATCACCATTGATTTGATGAAATATGCAAAACATGTTGTGGTTACCATTGCTGGATTTCCTGAGGGATTTGATTTAGACAATTTTAACTGTTACATTGTTTCGAGCAACGGGAATTACCGCTTTAACGGAAGTTTTGGGAACCCTAACCCACCCATTACCTACAATCCGACAATCACTGTCATGCAAAATGGTTCTGTTGTTGAGTTTGACTTTTACATTCTCCGCGAAGACAACGACAATCTTACTAACTCCAAGTTAGTCATAAGCTACACCGGTCAGGACGGCACAGAAATCATTCTACGTCAAGAGTCATTGGTTAGCATGCTCAGGTTGCTTCCCAAATCCGGTCCCAACGCTCGAAATACTGGAGACCTTGATATTGACCATGAATTCTTTATTGATGTGGAGATTGAAATTGAAGACGATGGCACAAATGCTACGGCTTCTATCTTTATCGAGTACTGGGATCAAACACCTCAAATACCAAAGCCTTTAGGTTAGGATGAATACTTAAAAAGAACAACCATGTATTTGAAAAAATATTTATCATATATCTTACTGGGATCACTTCTGTTCTTTCTTCCCGGTTGCTCTTTTGAGCACTCGTCCGGAGATTCCGAAGAGGTTCTGTTAGACGTACCCTTTACCCGCGCAGGTTACTCTGCCTACGAAGATAAAATCATCACAGCCCGTATGATTGTAGTGCGCTCAGCAGGGCAATCCAATGGTGGTCAGGTTGTGGTCAACACCATTACCCCTCTCGAAGAGGACATCCTAAATCAAAAATGGGTAAAATTTAAAGAGCTTGTTCCTGTTGGATTTATCGACATCTATATATTTACTAATGAACTGGCCTCATGGGGACTTGGCGCTTATGCTGTTGGTACTCCCGGGCCCACATTGGGTGCACTCCAAGCCAAAATACTTGACCTCAACAACTATCCGGTCGTAAGCGGCACTCCGGACTATCCTCCCGTAGATGCTACTCACGCAATACCCATGTTCCTCTACCATCAAAATGTAAAACTTGCCATTGATGGGTCGTTGACAAAAGAAGGCATACCTCTTACCTCTTTTAAGGCGGAACGTATCTGGTCCAAAGTAGAGCTGCAAATCAACTGTCCTTACAGCGAATTGCCGGATTCAACTCCCATATCGTTGGACAGCGTCTACATTAGGCGTATGCCTCAAAAATCGTGGCTCCTTCCCCAGACTTATAGCTCATCACATGGTTTTTTTGATGGTACATACTACGCATCACCTGCCGATGCCGAATTGGCTTGGAATACTGATTCAGACTTAAATCCCGGATTTTATCATGAGTATGTCTTTTACATTCCCGAATACATTGTAACAGATTATACGCTACCCACCTATCTTGTTATTACGGCCCATAGGGACTCAAATCCCCTTCACAGGTTTCACTACACCATTGTACTGGGAAATGGCCTGGCAACAAAAACCCTTGCACAAATGCGTGAAACCACTGATCCGGCTGACCTGAGGATATCAAGAAACACCCATTATCTTATTCAGATAACAAAAATTACAGCATTTGGTGAAGACGATGTTATTCCCATTCACCTCAATCCCTCTGTAACCAACTGGACATTTCAAGATATTATTCTAGAGTAGCCATTTCACTTTACCACCACTCCCCCCTTGGCGCTATCCACCGTAATGGTGTATTTTTGGTTCCCTTTTACAATCCAGCGAACAACTACTTTTCCATTTCCCGGAATATTGGCCACAGCTAATTTCTGGGGATTTACTTTTTGTTCCACTCCCTGACTGTAAAAAGGATCTGACATCACCATGCCCACAATCACCTGAGGACCACTTATAGAAACCCAATCCGGACGCTCTATCCTGTTTTGCATGTCAAAAGTGGAGTGGGTGGGAATGAGCCGGCTGTTGTAAACCTCAGCCGTAATTTGACGGTATCCGCCCTCAATCGCCACATCTGTAACATTACCAATGCTCAATTGAGGCGTACAGTAGGCGTGGTGGAGCACAAACATGGCATTCCTGTGGGCGTCTGCCTCAAGCAGAAAACCGGGGTGAAGGCGTTGGGTACTGTTTTTCTTGAGTCCCCCGATCTCTATTTTGCCGTAAACGGGATGGTCAAACTCTGTCCATGGAACGTAGGCATCTCCAAGCAGCATCGTTTTGTTAAACTCCTCCATTGTTGTTGCGCGGTCTCCCTGATACCTGCCGTGATACATCCAGTCGGGATGCCATAACTCGTTGCAAAAAGAGAAGATGCCGCGACAAAAAGCAAACCAGTCAAGCGAACCTCCATAAATAGTATAAAGGTCTTTATAGACCACCATATATCTGTATGAGGGAATCATCTCCTCTCCTTTCTTTCCAATGGCGTCGTACACCGCCCTGTCGGAACGGCTCACTCTGTCTGCGTCCAATTCTGATCCGGGAGGGCTTAAGATCATGCCGCCATTGTTATGAAAAGTCTGAACGCCGGCAATATTTGGGTGTGACAGAAAAAACTTACTGAGCGCCTGAGATTCGGGAAGGGAAAAGGGATACTTTAACGCCCCGCCCTGTAGAAAATTGGGTTGCCAGTTAAAGCCAAAGTCGCGGTTGGGATCATACCCGCCCGGGCCGTCCTCTCCTGCCCGGCCATCTCCGTCCATATCCAACGCCTCTATTCCCAAGAGGTCGTATTGACCCTGTACGCCCACAGGCGCTAAAATGAGGCGATTGGGATAATTTGGGTCTGCAGTATGCGTCCCGTTGGGATTCTTACGGCGCATCTGCGTAATAAATCCGTCCCCATTGAGGTCTTGGGGGCCGTCCTCGTCCGCAATGCCGTCTCGGTCGTTGTCTAAGGGCAGAATACCGGAACGGAGCGCTCCCGCCTCCTGAGTAAACACGGCCCGTCCATCGGGATTGATGGTAGGTGAAATATAAAACGTCTTTTGTTCAAGTAATTCTCGAATAAAAGCATTATCGTTGAAACTCTCAATAAGGTACCACGCCAGATAGAGCGCCATCTCTGTGCCCTGAATCTCGTTTCCGTGCAGATTGGCGTCAACCCACATCGCCGGTTTGCGGTCGGGATTACCCTTTGAAAAGTCAGACACGGTGAGCACCCATATATCGCGGTTCCCCACCGACTTTCCAATACTTTGGAGTTTAACCAGATCGGGATATGCCTTTACCATCTCTTTGCAGAGCGATTCGATTCCCGCAATGGTGTGGTAGTGGTTCCAGCTCACTTTTACCTTGGGATTGGCGGGAGATCCTGCAGCTTTAAAAAATTGACTTGTATAGGTTTGTCCCTGAAGCAAAGCGGTTGCCGACATGCTGATTAAAAGCAGCCATATATATTGTATAAATTTTTTCATCGGTTTGTCAGATTAAAGTGTGATTTGTGTGGTAGCATAACCTGCGGTGGGCGTTCCTGTTTCGACCTTTACCGTACCGCGACCCCGGATGACCCAGGTCAATTCTGTTGTTTCTCCTCCCTGTAAAACAGGCTTGGTGGTTTTAAGGTTGCCTTGAATAAGAGTCTGTCCCTGACTCAAATTGAGTTGGGTTGTGATGAACTTCAGGTAATAGGATCTCTCACCTATTTGATTGATGGTAGGCATCAGGCCGTCATTTTTAATCGTCAAGGTCACGCGTGAAATGCTCCCGTCTAATGTCTCCTTTTTAAACGACAAAATAGAGATGCGTGGCGCAACCTTTGTCAGTTCGTTTACAAACGAGGTGTGCTGCTCTACCAATTTGCCTGTCATTTGATACGGAGGGTTGTACATCACGTACGGCTTGACGCCGCCCACCTCCACCTTTAGATCGGGAAAGTCGGGATGGTTGCTAATGGGAGTCCACGGCACAAACACATCTGTAACACCGTTTGAAGAAGCCCAATCTAAGAAAGTCAGCTCAAGATTGCCCTCCGTAGCTCTGTTTGAAGAGATTGGCCACCAGCCCGGAGTGGTAAAGGAGTATCGGCCGTAGTGCTGGTATCCCCATGTGTAAAACTCGCCTCCTTCGGCAGGAAAGGCGGTGGTGTTGGCAATATCGGGAACCGATTGATTATATAGTGAACTTACATAGCTGTAAATGTTTGAATCATCTGTGTTTTCCGGTCCAAACCCGGCATGGCGGGTGGAGAACGCCTTAGTGGCCTTTGACAGGTTGTTGTGTAGTGAAAAGCTAAGGATGGTATGTACATTAAAGGCGTCATACAAAAAATCGGCTACCGCCCTGCTCTCCACCTCCGAAACAGCCCAATCCCCTCCCTGGGGCTGAAAGTTCTTGTACATAAAGGTAAAATTCTTATTAAAATTGACCCCGCCCTCTCCGTCTTCGTTAAAGAGTCCGTCCTTGTCGTTATCAATCCCTTCGGAGAGCAACAAGTATTTACCCCGTTCACCTTTGGCAGGATTGGCCGGAACCAACACCCGTGGATCCACTGAAGATTCGATGTGGGCGCCCTTGGGCGACTCTACCCTCATTTGGGTGATCATTTTGTCGTTATTGAGGTCCTCAAAAGGATCCTCCCCTGCCTGACCGTCTCTGTCGCTATCTGTTAGCCTGGCGTTTACCGTCCGTTCATACCTAAGTGGAGCAAAGTATTGCTCGGTAGCGTCCGGGTTGACGTTGGGAAAGATGTAGTAGGTGTTTTGGGCCAGAACGGCGTCTATATCCGTTTGGGCCAACAGGCGCTCGGCTATACCCATCGCCAACTCTACCCCTAAAAGATGGCGGCCGTCTACACCGCCCAAGATGGCCATGGCGGGCTGTCTGTCCGTTTGGCCTTTTCCAAGGGTGAGCAACCAGATGTCATGGCCTCCTGCTGTTTTGCCAAGGCTTTTGATTTGTACTTTGTCGGGATATCGATCCTTTAAGGCGTGTGCGCGTCGGGTGATTTGCGCGTGGTTGTTGTAGTCCTGAGCGTATGCCGCCACAGCAAAGCCCACAACAAATGTGAGTAACAAGATTTTTTTCATCTTTGGTCGTTTTAGATGTACGTACAAAGATAAAAAAAACCAAACAGAATGATGTTGCTACGGATTCATCAAATCGGTATTCCGATAGTCGAGTACCTCGTAAATAAACTCCAGAGCCACTTTGGCAGGGCCATCCGGCTGCAATTCAAGCGCTTTTTTGTAGGCGTTGATGGCGTCGCCCCACAACTCCTTTTGACGATACTCCTGCCCCAAATGAATCCAATCGTCGTGTGTCATAACCACTCCCGATTATACCAATCCGGCAAAACCCATAAATGCCAACGACAAGATCCCAGCCGTTACCAAGGCAATGGGAACGCCTTTAAATGCTTTGGGTACATCGGACATGTCTAACTGCTCGCGCAGACCTGCAAAAATCACCAAAGCCAAACCAAAACCGATGGCGTTGGCAACAGCAAAAGCGATGGATTCGGGAAGATTGAGCATATGCGCAGCTCCACCAAAAGAAAATTCCTTGGTAACCACTAAGATCGCTACTCCCACAATGGCACAGTTGGTGGCCATCAACGGAAGAAAGATGCCCAGCGCCCTAAAGAGCGACGGACTGATCTTTTTAAGGATAATCTCTACCAATTGAACTAAGGCGGCAATGATCAGAATAAAACTCACCGTTTGCATAAACTCTATGTGCAACGGAGCCAGCACATAGTAATATAATAACCATGTGATTAACGTAGCCATAGTCATCACAAAGGTGACGGCTCCTGCCATCCCTAAAGCGGTTTCTACTTTATTGGAGGCCCCAAAAAAGGGACACACGCCCAAAAATTGAGCCAGTAAAACGTTGTTTACAAAAACGGCCGATATAATGATGATAATATATTCCATGCGTTACACTTTTTTCTCGGTTAACTTCTTAAAAATCACAATCAGGTATCCCAAAGCAATAAAGGCGCCCGGAGCCAGGACAAAGACCAACATTCCGTCTCCGGAGCTAAACTTATATCCAAATACCGACATATTGCCCAATATCTCCCGTACTGCGCCCAATGCTGTCAGGGCTAAGGTAAAGCCCAAACCAATCCCCAAACCGTCCAAAATCGAATTAAACACCGAATTTTTGGAAGCGAATGCCTCTGCCCGCGCCAACAAAATACAGTTGACCGCAATCAGGGGGATAAAGATCCCCAGCGTCGC
>Ga0123356_10002852_pt1 | contig 18293 bp, 18 predicted proteins | sample TergutEmb28metaG_2_FD_92546 | JGI IMG/M metagenome (GOLD analysis project Ga0123356, IMG submission 92546) | Embiratermes neotenicus P3 segment gut microbial communities from Petit-Saut dam, French Guiana - Emb289 P3 | ecosystem: Host-associated > Arthropoda: Insects > Digestive system > Gut ...
AATAGCCACATTGTTCTTTTGTTTATTGCGTGGACCATACATTAGACCTTCTTGAACCGATAGTCTTGATGTATGGTTCACAATTTATCGTTTATGGGTTCAAACTACTTTCGGAACTACTGATGCTCCATCACACTTTTTTAGTTTCCTCCACTCAACCATTACAGCCAGCAACCCGCAATAACCAAGGGGTTACAAAATTGTTTTTTATACTCAAAACAAATTAATACGTTAAGATCACAATCTGAAAAAGAGGTTACCCAATGTCTGAGACAAAAAACAAAGAGCAAGAGTCTGGTGCATCAAAGGAGGTCAAGTTACCATGTGGATGCACCTATCAGGAGAAGAGTTGGCTTCTTATGCGTGTTAGTGAGTGTGAATATCATCATCGCAGAAGAACCTCAAAGCGCCCCTATAGACCCAAAGCTGAATGTGTTAGGCCGTAAAAAAAGTGTGGATAACATGATGCGGGTTAGGCTTTGTAGATTTTGGGATCTAGTAGAGCGAAATTGTTTCCACCGCTATGATAGAGTAGTCGGGCTTTTTTGAGGTCATATCCGCCTTCGTTGAAGACGCCCACATCTGCGTAGGCTTCGACTATTTTGCCTATAAAAAGGGTGTGATCACCTGTTGTGAATTGTCCATCAACTTCGCATTCGAGGTGGGCTATGCATTCTCGGATTGCGGGGGCTTTAATTTTTTTGCTCGGCATTGGGGTGAGGTTGGTTTTTTTGAATTTATCAAAACTTCGGCCTGTTAGGGATCCACAGGCATATACTGCTTGGAGGGTTTCTAGGGTGGGTATGTTTACGGTGAATTCGCCTGATGCTTCTATTAGGGTATGGGAGTGGCGGGTGGGTGCGATGCTGATGGCTATAAGGGGCGGGTTTGCTGAGGCGGGCATGGCCCAGGCAAGTGTGATTATGTTGGGTTTGTTTGTGTTGGCGGTGCAGGAGACAAGAACTGTGTGCATGGGGTGGAGTAGTCGGGTGGATAGGGAGGGGATTATTTGAGTTTTTGCAGACATATAGATCATCTTGTGGGTATGTTATTGGTGTTGGGGTGAGTTATTTCTTTTTTGTATTTGGGGTTGTTTGTTGTTTAGCGTGGATGGGCTTGTTTTACGCTAAAAAATGTTTTAAAAACCTAAACACATATAAGGCAGACCTCTACAGTAGAGGTAGGTTTGCCGGTCAAAGGACACGGGTTCCACCTGATCCCATACCGAACTCAGAAGTTAAACCGTGTTCCGTTCCCAACTGTAGTGTGGTCTTAGGCCACGTGAACTTGGGAAAGCTGGCAACCTTTCTATTAACTTTTGCTTCAAATTTAGCATAGCTTTATAACCAAGTGAGAATATTTTTTGGAGAAGTGGTGTAATATAAAGTGAGCTTGATTCCAGGAAGCGACTCTTCGATAACTCAAGTGCTTAGCTTAGTAATGTATGTGTTTTTTATAGGATTCATTTTTTATGGTCAGAGACTTCAAATGTACATAATGATCAGAGAAGTTGAGAATTCACTCCATAAGCTCCGAATCATAAAAGATGAAGGCAGAAAAATAGCGGTAGAAACCATAAATGAAATCGGCAAACCATCCACTGACCCCTCAGCACGAATTGACCGTTGCTTGGACTATTTCACCATAGGCCCCCAAAGCATGGATCCCCAAGGTGTAGTCTACAAACTTGACCACATCTTAGACGTGCGAGACGATCGCCTAAAAGAAGAAGTCAGACTCTTAGCACCCAACGTAATAAACGACGAAATACAAATCAACAACCTCGAAAACACACTTGAAGCCGCCATGGCACTAAACTACATCTACAAAGTTGTCCGACACTACTACATCCAAGGCAAAAAAACCATGAGCCTCTATGTAATCATGCAACTCCAAATGATCCTACCCATGGTAATGAAAGAAGCTGAAGCATACGCAAGCGCACTCAAAGCATTCTCATACGGCCAACCCATCGGAGACACCGTTGGACCCCTTGTTGTCTCCAAACTCATGCACGGCTATGAAATCCGCAAAGTACCCAAAGACTGTGTGGTCGCATCTGTTCCCTTTGAAGGCCGCACCGCACTATTACTCAAAGCGGAAGGCCCCGGAGGAAACGTGGGTAAACCAGGCGATGCCATCGAAACAGTCATCGAAGAACAACAAGGCAAACTTGCCTGCCTCATCATGATTGATGCAGGACTCAAACTAGAAGGCGAAATGGTCGGCGAAATCTCTGAGGGCATCGGTTCAGCCATAGGCGGACCGGGCGTAGATGCATACAAAATAGAAGAAAAAATAACCAAATATAAAATCCGCAACTATGCAATAATCATCAAAGAAGACATCGGCGATGCAGTATCACCTATGCGCAAAGAAATCAACGATGCCGCCGACAAAGTCATCGAACGCCTAAAAGACATGGTAAAAGAACGCACAAAAGAAGGCGACACAGTCCTAATCGTCGGTGTCGGCAACTCCATCGGAGTAGGACAATAGAGGGAAACAAAATGACCAGCCAAACCCAAACCAAACCCACAAGCAACAAAATCTCAGGCTATCTAACACTCATAATCCTCATCGTTATGGCCCTTGCAATAGTAGCACTACTCCTAGCGTTTCAAACCCTCCTCATTGGCGGCCAAGAAAACCAATTAGCCGCCATCGTACTAGCAGGCCTAGGCTTAATTGCCCTAGCCACCGCAGGACTTCTATTTTACCAGTCAAGAAAACAAGCCGCAGAAGCAAAAATCGAAATTCCAAAAGTCATGACAACCATTGAGTGCCAAAACAAGGGTTGCAACAACAAAACTATCCGCGAATTCCAACGTGGCGACTATGTCTTCAAAGACCTTGATGTAACCTGCCCCAAATGTGGCGGCAGACAAATGATAACAGCCGCTTACAGAGAAATCAAAGAGAAAGAAAAAACCTACGCCGTATAAACGGCTAGGTTAAAACTTCACATCCACCCTCTTTTATCAACATTGTATGCTCAGCTTGAGCGACAGGTTTTCGGCTTGCCTCAATAAATACTGGGTAGGCCATAATCGATTTTGAAGACAGCAATTCTTTAAATGCCGCTGGATAAGTTTCTTTGGGAAAAACATCAACTAGCCAGCGTTCTGTGAAGGGCAAAGTGTGAAAGTTACTCTCGATATACTTGGCTAGTTTTTTGGCAGAATCTGTTTTTAGAGATTTAGCTTTAAGAAAACGATAAATCGTATGTTGGGGATAATCATCCACTCTAGCGATGGCATCAGGCAAAGTTACAAAGGGTTCAACCGCATAAACCTCACCTGCGTTAACCTTGTTGGGATTGTAACCAGATACGCTGGGAATAGATGTGCCAGCATGGATAAGATATCTACCTACGCTATGACCGGTTAGATTACTTATGGGTTTGAACCCTCGGTTTTTGATGATGGTTTCAGCTAAATTGCCGATTTTGCTCAGCACCATGCCACCATGGATATTATCGGTGATGGTTTTAAGCGCAAGTTCTGCGGCGGCAACCATACTTCGTCCCTCAGCACTAAATGCTACTGTGAAGGCAGTGTCAGTTACATAGCCATCAATCTGCACACCAATATCTACTTTGACAGTTGAACCCTCGGGGATAGTGGCTGTTTCTCCGGGGGGAGCAGTGTAGTGTGCTGCAACTTCATCTATACTTACGTTGACTGGAAAAGCAGGTTTACCACCTTTATTGCGGATGAGCGCTTCAGTTTTTTCACAGACATCAATTATGGGCATATTTTCTTTGATGCGGCCTCTCATTTCTTCGCGTGTTTCCCGCAGGATACGTCCGGAGAGGCGGAATTTTTCAAGTTCTTCTTTATCGTAGGGCATAGCGATTCACTGCACATAAAGGGGGATGCGGTTGACACTTAAATGCCTAGTTACAACAACTCAGCATTCTTCCTTTAATTCCTCTTGCTTCTAAAATAACAACCGACACCTCAGCAACTTCTGTTTCCACCCACCCATTTTAACTAACAACCAACTACCCTGCATCAAACACTATAGCACATCACCATTTCAGGTAACGCAAAAAGTCTAAGCTCCAACAATCAGTACTGCTATGCAGCGCATAAAAGAGTTGATCGGCAAACTAACAAACAGGTATTGCGAATTAGTTTGTGGTTCAGACTTGCCCAAACATCACAGTTTTTGGTGTTGTCAAATATAAAGATTCATCACAGTCAACATCAAATCACCAATTAATTTCAAATTTTTATGAATTTAAACAAATAAATACTAACATTAAATGCACAGTTACTGTTATTTAGCTGTCTTTGGATGTCTTGTTTGGTGGCTCAGTTGGAGTTCAAGGGAAGAGATATAATCTCAATCGAAGATTTCAGTCAACAAGAAATCAATCACATCCTTGATGTTAGCAGATCAATGGAGCCTCTGGCAAAGGTCGGTTCAGATATTCTTAGAGGCAAAATTTTAGCGACACTATTTTTTGAGCCCAGTACGCGCACAAGGTTGAGTTTTGAGACCGCTATGCTCAAACTTGGTGGCGGTTACATCGGTTTTGCAGAGCCTGAACTTTCATCTACACAGAAAGGCGAAAACCTTGTCGACACGATACGTACTGTTGAGAATTATGTTGATGTGATTGTGCTCAGACATCGCTTGGAGGGTTCAGCTAAATTAGCCGCAGAGTTTAGCAGGGTTCCCATCATCAATGCAGGCACAGGTGCAGAAGAACATCCCACACAGGCACTCATCGATCTCTATACCATACGTAAAGAAAAAGGACGAATTGAGGGTTTAAAAGTTGCAATTGTTGGCGATCTTCGCTATGGTCGAACGGTGCACTCATTGGCCTATGCACTAGCACTCTACAACGTTGAACTCTACTTGATTGCTCCAGAAACGTTGCGCATGCGTAGAGATATGTTAGCAACAATCAAAAATAAAATTCCCGTCATCGAAGAGACAGATATAGAAAAGATAATCTCTCAAATCGATGTTCTCTATGTGACTCGTATTCAAAAAGAACGTTTTCCCGACGCTACGGAATATGCCAAAGTCAAAGGCGCATATCGTATAGATCTAAAGACGCTTTGCAATGCTAAGGAGGATCTTATAATACTCCATCCACTGCCCAGGGTAGATGAAATTGCGCCTGAAGTTGATGCGACCCCCCAAGCACGCTATTTTCAGCAAGTTTGGAATGGTATCGTTGTTCGAATGGGGTTGCTGTCGCTGGTTTTGGGCTCAAGCTAATAATAACTCAAGTTGATATGAAGCGATCAAATGTTGTTATGGTACTTGTAGAGTTGCAAACAGGACATTTGTGGAGAGTTCGGTAGTAAGTTTTTTTACAGTTCGCACAGAAACTAATGGTGCGGTTGTAGGTGAAAAGGTCACTGGTTTGATTGTTAATTATATGTTTGGTAAGATCAAGAAGGTCGGAGGCTTGGAATTCTGCGTCTTCTAATTCATATAGATCAAGACTTCCGCCGCTGCTTAAACCGCGAAGCAACTGTGTTGATGCTATGGTGTCTATGGAAGCCGTTAGGGGCTGAGCTTTTATGGGGATACGATTGAGGGTGGAGTAGTAGGGGGTGTCTCTTGTTCCAGAGTAGGTTATTTTTGCAACTCCGAAACGCTCAACGTCTAGTTGTGCTAGACGTTCTGCGGCTTTATGGTCGCCTAGCATTGCGGGGTGGAGACGTTTGCCGTATTTTTTGGTTAGTTTTTGTTTAAATGTTAGAATGGTGTCTATGATTTCTTGGGCAAAGTTTTGTTTTTTGTGTGTGTCTGCGGTTTTTTCGGTAATGATCTCGATTGCTTCCCAGAAGCCGATGAGGTTAATGATGCGTGTGCAGTTTTCTATTCGGAAATAGTTGTCGCCTTCGGCTTTTTGTAGTAAAAAGGGTAGATTGTTTTTGCCGAATTGTTTTAGGGCGTTGCTTTTGATTATCAAAGCGCGGGCGGCTAATTCGAAGCGTTCGCGTAAGAGGTCCATAAATATTTGGGGGTCTTTTTTGGATTCTAGTGCGATTCGGGGTAAGTTAATGGTGACTAGGCCCAAGCATCCGGTGCGCAGGGTGTCGGTTTCCCAGTCGCCGGTTAGATCGGGGGTGAATTTTATACCTGAGGAGGAAAAGGTGGCGTTTTGATTTTCTTTTTTTGAGGTGTTGGCAAAATATATTAGCCCGTTTTTGGCGGCTAATTTGTGGGCTTTTTCGAGGATGGGTAGATTTTCGTTGCTAAAGGTGTGCGTGTTTAGTTTTATGATGAGTTGAGGATTTAGAAGGGGGGTTTGGGTGCTTTCTTCTATAAATATGTCAAGTAGCTGGGAAGCAATTAGGCGGCTTTCAGTTTGGTAGTCGGCGTATTTGCCGGCTGGGTTGTTGGGTCCGATGGCGTCTTTGTCCATCAGGGGGCAGGGGGATAATTCTATGCCTAGGGTGGCATTGGTGTGTTGGTTGAGGTTTAGGATGAATAGGCGGAGGTTTTCTTTTAGTTTGGTTTCTTTGATGCCGCGGGTGTAGGGGGCAAGGGTGAGGTTGAAGTGGGTGTAGGTTTGGGTGGAGTTGGTTTCTTTTTGGGTGTGTAGCATTACATTTAGGGCGGTGTTTAGTGCGGATTTGAGGTCGTTTGGGGGTTGGGTGGTGGCTTGTTTTGGGTCGTCGGGTTTGATGCCGTGGAGGTAGAAGTAGCGGAGTTCGTGGATGACTTCACTTGGTTTGAGCATCCAGGTGCCTAATTCGTCGATGTGGATATCTCCTGAGAGGTGGGCATCGGCGATGTCGCGGGGGAAGATATTTAGTAGGGCGTATTCGCCCAGTACGGTTTGTCCGGCTTTGTTTATGGCGGCTGCGCAGTCTGAGGCGACGTCGCGGGATTCGATGAGTAGAGTGACTTCGTGAACAGGCATACCGACGCGGGTGAGTTTGTGGCGGTAGTCTTCGTAGCCTTTTTCGACAAGAATTGCGTTGACGACTTCACGGATAAGTGAGGCGGTGAGGTATTTGGTTTTGGATTTGATGAGGCGTTTTTCTGCTTCTTTGGCTGCTTTTTGGGCTATCTCGGGGGGGGCTTTGGCTTCTTTTATAAGTGAGTTAGCGATTTTGTTGGCGTCAAATTCTTCGACGGTTAGATGGGAGGTGCGAACTATCATGCCGCGGGGTTTTAGGGCTTTTTTTTCCACTCGGTCAGCGACATCGAGGACCATTTTGCCTAGATCAGTTAGGTAATATTTTTTGGCTTCCACATCGGCTTCTACTAAACCGGCTTTTAGGAGGAATTTGAGGTGGTAGGCAAATCGGCCTGCGTCTCGGCTGGGATTCATTTTGAGTTGATTCATAAGTTCGCTATAGGAGAGAGCGTTGCTATCGAAGAGCAAATTAAGGATCTGTAACCTAAGCGGTGACGAAACCGCTTTGAGCACCTTAACGCCCCGCATACGATTGGGTTGCTGATTAACCATACCTTCCCTCTCCTTTGATGGTTCCCTATATCCGCTGAAACGTTTAAACCTAACGAACAAGAAACAACAGCTAACATGTCATGGTTAACTTGTTAGATTCACTGGCTACACCTGTGCTTTGAGGTGTGAGGTTTGTTATATAGCACCATACAATAACAGGAGCATTTTCGGTAACACACCATTTAAGTGGCTATTTTCACAATCCACGCTTAATTTGCGTGCTATCGCGCTATGAAAAATAGCAATGACACGGTAACTTGCTACGCATTTTCTAACAACACCCCATTTAACCGGACTTATTCCCCAAATCAACGCTTAATTGGTGTTTTATCACTATGAAAACTATCAATACCTCTGTAACTTGCTATCAGGTTTTGGGGTGTGAGTTATTAGCAGCTGTTTTGTGTGGGATTTGTGGTTTGTTGGGTTTGGTTAACATTATTGTTGTTTTTGTTGTGTGGGGAGGGTTGTTGTTGGCTGATACAGTGGATGGTTCCAAAACCATAGACTAAGTCAGTGCAGTTTATGCCTATGACTTTGCGTGTGGGGAAGAGTTCTTGGAGTATTTGGAGGGCTTTTTTGTCGTTTGGGTGGTTGAAGATGGGGACTAGGATTTTTGTGTTGCCGATGTAGAAGTTGGTGTAGCTTGCGGGTAGGCGGTAGTTTTCGTCGCTTATAACGCGTGGTAGGGGTAGTTTGATTATTTGGAGTTTTTTACCGTCTTGATCGAGTGCTTGACAGAGAATTTCATAGTTTTCCTGCAGTGCCTCATAGTCTTCGTCGTTTGGGTCATCGGTGTAGGCGCAAACAATTGTTGTGGGGTTAACAAAGCGGGCTAAATCGTCAATATGGCCATCGGTGTCATCGCCTAAGATGCCTCTTTTTAGCCAGATGAAGTGGTGGACGCCTAGGTATTCTGAGAGGGTGGTTTCGATTTGTTGTTTGTTGAGGGTTGGATTGCGGTTGCTGTTTAGCAGGCATTGCTCGGTTGTGAGTAGGGTGCCCTTGCCGTTGACATCTATTGAGCCGCCCTCTAATACGATACCGGGTTTGAAGCATGTGAGGCCTAGTTTTTTGTTAATTACCTCGGGGATTTGTTTGTCTCGCAGAAGCGTTTCGTATTTTTCGCCCCAGCTGTTAAAGTCCCAGTGTACCATTGCAAGTTCGTGTTGGGAGTTTTGGATAAATATTGGACCATAATCACGAAACCAAACATCAGCATAATCAGAAACATAGATATGCACTAAATCCATGTTTATGCCGGCTTGGCTAAAGATTTTTGTGACTTTAGTTTTAGTGGGCTCATCGATAACAAAGAGGTTGACTTCTTCACTTTGATGAATTTCTTTAACTATCTCAATGTAGGTCTGCTCAACCCGCTCAACACGATCAGGAAATGTTGTGGGATCATAGGGCCAAGCTAACCAAATTGCATCATGTTGAGCCCACTCAGCGGGCATTCTAAATCCCTGTGTCCCACAGATTTTAGCGCCACCGCGCCCTGTGCAGGTTTCCACCCGCTCAACAAGTGCCTGATAGGTATCGGGCCGGCGGTTTTGTAGAAAACCCCAGCCGTCTTGGATCTTTTTGTTTTTGGATAGATCAAGTTGGATAACGATAACTTCTTCTTTGTTGGTTGCCGCTTCGCAGAGAATTGTTCCAAATGCGTCGCAGACAAAACTGCCCCCCCAAAACGCAAGTTCCCCCTCCTCGCCAACACGGTTCACAGCTGCTATGTGGACACCGTTTGTTATAGCATGGGCGCGTTGGACAGTGCGCCACGCATCATGCCAATCGCCATCCTCTGAGGTGTGGCCTTTTATGTAGCCAATAGCGGTGGGATAGAAGATAATTTCTGCACCAGCCAACGCGTTAATGCGTGCGGCTTCGGGGAACCATTGATCATAACAGATAAGCACACCAATTTTTCCAAACACTGTATCAAAGACTTTGTAGGATTGTTTGCTTGGGGTAAAGTAATTTTTTTCATAGAAATAGGGGTCATGGGGTATGTGGATTTTGCGATAAGTGCCCAAAATTTTGCCATCAACATCAATTACAACCGCAGTGTTGTAAAATTTTGAATCCCCCCCTCGCTCAAACAGAGGAACAATAATTACCACACCGTGCTTTTTTGCTAATTTACTAAAAACCTCTGTGGAAGGACCCGGGATAAGCTCAGCGATAGACTCAACAGGCATAGATTCTTCTTGGGGAAAATATCTTGTATGATAGAGTTCTTGGAGACATACAATTTGAGCCCCCCTATGCACCGCTTCCGCAATGTTTTGCATTGTTTTAAACATATTATCCGCTATATCCGCAGATACCGAGGTCTGAATCAGCCCTACCGTAACTAGTTTACTGTCTTTATCTGAGCGGCTCATGTTGGTGTCTCTATCCTTCTGCAAATATTCACGAGGCTATTCTATTAACGTTTTGAAACCAAAAGAACCTAAGCACAAAAACACACGTCAAAACAGAACCCCTAAAACCACTAGACGATTTACAAATAGACACGTCTCGCAAATAAAGCAGTTATTTTAGTTGTTATTAAGAATAAATACACAGTAAAAAAGTGTTATTTAAAAATACAAAATGGTTCTTCTTCGAGGTAATTATTTTTGGTTGAAAATGCTCTGGCTCGACACCCGCCACACATTATACTGTAGAAACATTTGCCGCATTTTCCCCTTAGAAGACAGGGGTTTCTTAGCTCAATAAAGAGGGGGGATTGTTGGTAGATCTCCTGGAAGGATTGCTGTCTAATTGAACCAGCAGGTATTGGAAGAAAACCGCAACCAAAAACCTCGCCAGTATGGGAGATAAAGCAAAAGCCGTTGCCAGCCATACATCCCCTGCCACCTCTCAGGGGTTTTTCTTTGGTTTGTTGGGCAACTATTCGGGTGTATTGGGGTGCGCAGGTCACCTTAACTGGAATGGGGGATGCAACACTGAGTTTGTAGATGATTTGGAGGGTTTCTTCGTATTGATTGGGCGTTATCTCCATGTCGATTTTTCCTCGACCGGTGGGCACAAGCATAAAAACATCCCATTCCACCGCGCCTTGTTCTATGGCTGTTTTATGGATGGCTGCGATGGTTTTGTAGTTATGCTGGGTTATTGTTGTGTTTATTCTAAAGGGGACACCGTTGGCATTTGCTAGTGCAATGTTTTTTAGGGCTAAGTCAAATGCACCGGGTACGTTTCTAAAGCTGTCGTGTGTGTGGGCGGTTGCGCCATCGATGCTAAGAGAGATCATTTGTATATTGGCCTGCTTTATTTTCTCAAAGGTCTTCTGGGACATGTTACTGCCGCTTGGAGACATAGCTACTCGGAATCCAATGTTTGATGCATAAGCGGCAATTTTAAAAATATCGTTTCGTTGCAGGGGATCGCCGCCGCTTATTATAAAAACGGGTTTGCAGATGGCGGCAATTTGGTCAACCATGTGGAGGGCTTCTTGGGTGGTGAGTTGGTTTGGGTCGGGTTGTTTTTGGGCTGTTGCGCGGCAGTGTGAACAGGCATAGTTACATGCGCGGGTTGATTCCCAAGCTACGACTTTGGGTGCGATATTAACGGAGGGGGGTGTTGGCATTTTTGGTTGCCTACTTGGCGGTTGTTTCTTGATTTGTGAGATAACATGCGGGATCGGGTGCCCAAATATCGCCATGTACCGCCTCAGCTCTTATGCGTAGGTTGCCATTGCAGATGTTGAGAAATTGGCATTGGGCACATTTTCCTTTTAGATGGGGGGTACGGTTTCTGAGGGCTGTGAGCAGGGGGTCTTGGTTGTTGGTCCAAAGGGTACTGAATTTTTGTTCTTTAATGTTTCCTATGTTGTGATGTTGCCAGAATTGGTCAGGATGTACGTATCCATTTTGGTCTACACATGCTATGCCTTTGCCGCTGCTGTTGCCGCCGTTTATTTTTAAGAGATTTAGTACTTCTTGGGCTTGTTGGGGGTTTTTTTTGTTGAGTTTTAAGTAGAGGTAGGCGGCGTCGGCGTGGTTGTCTACGGTTAGGATTTCGGTATTTTGTGCTTTTTGGTGGATTGTTTCGACTTTTGAGAAAAGATAATCCATAAAGGTTCGTGTTTGCTCAGGGGTTAGGTCATCGTTTAGAATTGAGGTTCCTCTGCCGACATAGGCTAGGTGGTAGAAGCAGGCGCGGGGGATGTTTTCGGTTTCTATTAAATCAAAAATTTTGTCGATGTCTTGGACGTTATATTTGGTTATGGTGAAGCGTAATCCGGGTTTTAGACCTGCTTTGAGGCAGTTTTGTATACCGGTTATGGCTTGTTTGAATGCTGTGGGGTTGCCTCGGAATTTGTTGTTTGTTTCTTCTGCGCCGTCTAGGCTGACGCCGATGTAGGAAAAGTTGGAGGTTTTGAGTTTTTGGGCTGTGTTGGGTGTGATTAGGGTGCCGTTTGTTGATAGAACAGTTCTTATGCCCAGCTTTGAAGCGTAGGTGGCGATTTCAAAGAGGTCGGGGCGTAGAAGGGGTTCGCCTCCAGAGAATAGCAACACGGGGACTTTAAAGTTGGCTAGGTCTTCTACAAAGGTTTTGGCTTGCTGGGTGGTGAGTTCGTTTGGGTAGAGTTTATCTTCAGATTTTGAGTAGCAGTGCACGCAGTTTAGGTTGCATCGTCTTGTTGTGTTCCATACAACTATGGGTTTTTGGTGTGTTTTTGGACCGTATCGTATGGGGTCCATAGATCCGGGGATGTTGCACCAAAGTTTAGTAATGTTTAACATTGGGGTTCTCCTTTGGGGTTGGTGTGTTTGAGGTCTTTTGTGCTGTAGAGTAGTTTGTACTCTAAATCCCACTTGGATGATAATTTTTTGACCATATTCTCGATGGTTGAGCGGGTTTTGGCGTGCAGTACTGTGTAGAGGTTGTAGGTCCAGTTGGGGTTGGTTGTTGTGCGTTCATAGCAGTGGGAAATTTCTTTGATTTCTGAGAGCGCTTGGCCGATTTTTTCAATGTTTTGGGGGGGTACTTTCCAGGCTACTAGGGCATTGGCAGATAAGCCTATGCTGTTGGGTTTTATAGTGGCCCCAAATCGTCTTATGACTTTGTCTGTTTTTAGTTTGTTTAGTCGGTTTATGACTTCTTCAACGGGGATGTTTAATTCGGCGGCTATATCGTTGAAGGGGGAGGGGGTTAGAGGTATTCCTTTTTTGAGGCCTACCAATAGTTTAGTGTCAATTTCATCCATAGGGTTCACTTAGTTGGGGTTAGTTGGAAGAGGACGTTTATTTTGAAGAGGCGGTGTGTGGGGAGGTTTAGTAGGTCTTTGGGGGGTATGTTTAGTTTTTGGCGGATTTGTTCGATGGTTTGATTTAGTTCTTTGTCGTTTTGTGCTGTGAGGGTGAACCATATGTTGTATTCGTTGTCGCGTTGGTAGTTGTGTGAGATGTTGGGATGTTGGTTTATGATTTGGGCGGCTTCGTTAATTTTTGGGGTGTCTATGCGCAGGGCCACTAGTGTGCTTGCTTTTAGGCCGATTTTGGCTGAGTCAAAAATTGGTCCGATTCTTAGTATCACGCCTGTTTCTTTGAGGCGGGTTATGCGTGTGGTGATTTCTTGTTGGGGGATGTTTAGGCGGTTGCTTATTGCGTTCCATGGTTGGGTGACTATGGGGAAGTCGTCTTGGAGTATTTGGAGGATTTGTTTGTCGGTTTTGTCGAGGGTTATTTTTGGTGGTTGTGTTTGGGGGTTGTTTATTTTTTGGTTTTGCAGTATGGTGTCACCTAACGGGTTGTGGGTTGATCGATTTTCTCGATTAACTACCATTAGCAATTACTTAGCGTATATACATTACTGAAAGGGCAGAATTTTGCTTTGCGGCTGCTGATTCCGCAACATTTTTTTATAGATTTAATGAGACAAAAGGATCAAATTTTAGGAACTGGGTTGTAATAGAGACACGTGCATCTTTAACGCCCCTAACAGCTTTTGTGCGTTTAACTAATTCATTGAGGTGCTCTATGTCGCGCGCTATAACTACAGAAACTACATCATATTCACCGGTACTTTGGAATAAATACATTGTTTCAGTAAATGTAACCAAGCTTTTACATGCCTCTTCAAGGTGTGTGGGATCGATTTTTAATAAAATAGCACCGCTAACTCTTTGACCCACCTTATTTGGGTCAAGTAGTATGGTAAATTTGGCAATTACACCCTCATTTACCAGACGTTTAACTCTAAAACGGATTGTTGCTTCTGCAACATCAAGCTCACGGCTTAATTCGGCAAAAGAAAGCCGGCTGTTAGCTTGCAGTAACCGAAGTAAGCGCACATCCAAATCATCTAAACCCAGAGAGCCCATCGAAGTATCCCAGAGATATCTATGGCAAAAACCCTTATGAATGTAAGTTTTCGACTTTCTACTTTAACTGCTTTAGAGGTTAGTTTTGTGTCAACCAAACAACCCACAGCAACCACATCTTCGTAAAAAACAACGGCAACAACACAACACAGCACATATTTTAGCTATTTAAGCAACATGCTTCAAAGAACCAAACGATTCCATCCGCCTAAGGCCCATTTTTTGTTGAGGAACCTACCTATTTATTAACATTAACCGTTGACATAGTGGTAGTTTATTTGGGGCACAGAGAATGAAAGCATTCATCGTACAGTTTCCCTTCGGCGTAGCAGCCTTTGATGACAAAAACCAGCTGATTGAAAAAGCATTGTTTCCAAAGAAAGCACAAGCAGCCGCCAAAAGTCTTCTTCGCACCGAACAGGGTAAACTCTCAGACCAAACCACTTCACTCATTACACTTCTAAAAAACGTTAATTATGACAGCTTTGTTTTTTCAAACGCCAACCTTGCAGAGGAAGCTAAACGTCGTCTCAAAGTTACCGTCGAAGTGGCTAAACCAACTGAGACAGCAGTCCTCAGTGGCCGTATGGCAGATATCGCCATAGAAGCAGGGTTTGTTACAAACCAACAAGAACTCGACAGCTGGAACCGCGATGTTAGCTTAGAACTCAGCAAACTTCGCATCAAAGGCGCCACAGGCAAACGCGACCTCATTGTTGCACAAGGCATACAAACTCTAGATAGCCTTGATCAAACAGTTAACCTCTTTATGGGCAGACTCCGGGAATGGTATGGCATCTACTTCCCCGAACTTGACCGTCTAGTTGAGAAACATGAAACCTACGCACGCCTTGTCATGAACTTAGGTAACAGAGATAACTATACAATCGAAAATCTAGAATCCGAAGGCATTCCCAAAGAACGCACACAACTCATCAACAAAGCCGCTGATGCATCCATGGGCGCTGACATCTCAGACACAGACGTAGAACAGGCGCAGGCTTTAGCTAAAGACGTTTTAGCCTTCTATACCCTGCGCAAAAACATGGATGAATATGTCGATAGAACCATGGAGGAGATGGCACCAAACGTCCGCGCCGTTGCAGGAGCACTTTTGGGCGCCCGAATGATATCTATCGCAGGCAGCCTTCAAAACCTCGCCATGCGACCTGCAAGCACCATTCAAGTACTGGGTGCAGAAAAAGCACTCTTTAGAAGCCTCAAAACCGGAGCCCGACCACCCAAACATGGCTTAATTTTCCAGCACACCCTACTCCATGATGCCAAACGATGGCAACGTGGAAAAATCGCCCGAGTCATTGCAGGCAAACTTGCCATAGCAGCCCGAGCAGATGCATTTGGTGAGGGCCACTACATTGGCGATACACTAAAAGAAGACATCAACAAACGAGTGGATGAGATCAGAGAAAAATACAAAGAACCCCCACCGCCAAAAGAACCCAAACCTAAAGAAAAAAGAGAAGGCTTTGAACGCCGAGGCGGATTTAGCTATCGTGAAGGCGGTGATCGCAGAGAGGGCGAGCAACGTTTCCAACGCCGCGAAGGGGAACGGCAACCATACCATAAAAAGCCTCATCGGGACGGCCCACCCAAAGGCGGCAAACACAGACGCAAGCAGTGGAGAGACAAACGTGGGAGTCAGAGTTAAACCAAACGACAAGTTTCCCGACATCTATCAAGTCCTTCTCGAAGATGGCGCTAAACGGCTGGGTACAAAAAACCTTACACCCGGTTTAGACGTTTACGGTGAGCGACTCATCAAATTCAGAGGGTCAGAATATCGGGTTTGGGATGCGTTTCGAAGTAAGCTCGCGGGTGCCATCATAAAAGGGTTACAAACAGTACCGGTTGAGTGTGGTTCAAAGGTTCTCTATTTGGGGGCCGCTTCGGGGACAACGCCTAGTCATATAAGCGATATTGTTGGTGCGGCGGGACATGTTTATTGTGTAGAGTTTGCTCAGCGCAGTCTACGTGATTTAGTTAATAATGTTGCGGCCTATCGTCCAAACATCTCGCCCATGCTAGAGGATGCTCGTATGCCAGAGCGTTACGTTATGTTTATCAGTGGAAAAGTTGATGTTATCTACTGTGATGTTGCTCAACCTGAGCAGGCAAAACTTTTAGCCGATAATGCAGATTATTTTCTCAAACCTCAGGGTTGGGTTATGCTGGCCTGCAAGTCGCAGAGCATCGATGTTACCATGTCACCTCAAGAGGTCTATAAACAAGAAGCGCGTATTTTGTATAAGCGCGGCTATGATGTCAAAGAAATCATTGAGTTAGAACCTTACGATAAAGCCCATGCAATGATTGTCGCACAAAATAAAAATGAGTGATATTTTGAGATGGGGTTAATTAGGTATTGGAGGATTTGCAACGTCTGTGGGTGTGACAGGTGGACGCAGTTGTTTAAATGCTGAGAAAGCTTTAATTAAATTACTTTACACTCAGATGGCTAAGACTGGTCACTTGGGTATTCAAGCGGAATAGTCAAGTGTTTAGGACGAAATGTTGCGGGATTCCCCAAGCCTGGTATGGGGCAGGCCTGCTAAGTCTGTGGTCGAAAGGCCACGTGGGTTCGAATCCCACATCCCGCGCCATTTTACATTTAAGAGGGGTTAATAATTTCGGTTTAGCCTGAGCTATAAAAAGTAATGGCTTGCTTACCTGAAGAGTTTATATTTTAATATTTTTTATCACGTATGTGTTTAGGTGCTATGGGAAACGTAAACACCCTGTGTAACATTATCGCCCCATTGCCCATAAATCCCAGTGCAGGCTAAACACATACCTTTATCACAACCAACACAGTAACAAGAAAATTTGCAGTTGATTTAACTTTAATGTCATAATCATGTTTTTTAAAAAATATAAGTCCAATAGGATGTCGTAATGCTTAAACCCTAAGCAGACATTTCAGTGAGAGACGATGAATCAGCGCATAATCGCTAATTTGGGCTTTCTGCTCCAAACTGCCGGTCTATTAACCATCATCCCAATTATAACAGGGTTTATCTTCAATGAGACAACACAACTTATCCCCCTTTTCCTAACGGCCCTAACATTTTTAGGCACAGGATTTTTCTTAAATGCCCTCTGTGAACGCAAAGACTTAACCGTAAAATCCGCCAGCGCACTCCTGTTTTTGGCATTTATCGTTCTGCCCCTCATTGGAATCATACCCTATCTCTATTTGGACCCCTTTACTAGCTCAAATGCATTGGAACGTTTCACAAACAGCTGTTTTGAGAGTGTCTCAGGCTTTACAACCACAGGCTTTAGTTTCATATCAAACCCTGATGTTTTACCAAAGTCCATACTTATCTATCGAAGCTTAACTGAGATTATGGGGGGTGTGGGTGTGGTTTTTTTGATTTTAGCGTTTTTCCAGTCTAGGCGCGCATTACCAAAGTTGGGAGGAGTTTTGGGAATTGAGAACCTTAGCAAGAATCTGAAGCGTATGTTTTTTATGGTGTTGGCGATCTATGGCATCTATATTTTGGTTTTCACAGGGATTTTCTATCTTTTGGGTTACACCGACATTGTAGCTACAGGCACCTTTGTTATAGATACCCTCACAGGCGGTTTTTCACCCAATACACTGACGATACAACCATATCTCTCAGCAGCACCTCAAATCTTGATTCTTTTGTTGATGTTTTTGGGGGCAGTTAACTTTTCTTTCAACTATCAGCTTTTGGCAGGTAAATTTAAGAAAATGTTTTCGCCTGAAATTATTTTATTTCTAGGCATCATGATATCAGGTAGCATCGTTTTGTTTTTTGTTGCAGATATAGGGCTTTTTGACTCTTTATTCCATGCTGTGAGCGTGGCATCCACGCAGGGCATATATTATCTAAACTTTTCAACTCTTAGCGTCAATGCTTTATCGCTGCTCATAATTTTAATGGCGATTGGGGGTTGCGCGTTTTCTATGGCGGGCGGTATAAAAATTTCTCGCCTGTTAAAGTTGGGAACCTCAGTTGGGCAGTTGGTTGCGATGCCGTTTGCTAAGTCGTCTAAACAAAAGAAAACCATCAAAGGCGAACTCACAGAAGCATTTCCAGCAGCTACAGCAATTTTATGTTTTATTGTAGTTCTGTTTGTTTTTACGCTATTATTCTCCACAATTGGAGTTTCTTTTGAGCAAGCACTTTTTGAGGTGGGATCGGCGCTTTCAACCACTGGAGTAACTATGGGTGCAGTGTCAGGAGCAATGCCGTTTGGGTACAAATGGCTAATTATGATGGCAATGATTATTGGTAAAGTAGAAATCGTAACAGTCCTTGCTGTATTAGTACCATTTTTTATCAAAAAGGGCAAAAATAACACCCTTTTACTCAAACGTCACAGAATATAAAATAAACTTTTACCAACACAGTCAGTTAATGAAAATCCAACACCACCATTCACACACCACAATCAAAAAAGGCACGTATTTAGTTCACACGATTTTATTGAAACACATACGGATAATTCTAC
>Ga0123356_10002854_pt1 | contig 18281 bp, 16 predicted proteins | sample TergutEmb28metaG_2_FD_92546 | JGI IMG/M metagenome (GOLD analysis project Ga0123356, IMG submission 92546) | Embiratermes neotenicus P3 segment gut microbial communities from Petit-Saut dam, French Guiana - Emb289 P3 | ecosystem: Host-associated > Arthropoda: Insects > Digestive system > Gut ...
AAAAAGAGAAATCAGCAAAGTATGATATTTAGAAACGAGGGGAATATCCGTGGATAGTACTCGAAAGAAAATAATGATGGTTGATGATGATAAAGCAATCCTGGCGATGGGAAGGGTCATGCTGAAGGATAAATATGAAGTTTTTCCTCTACCATCGGCAGCAAAACTTTTTGATATACTTGAGAAAGTAACTCCTGATATTATCTTACTGGATATAAAGATGCCGGAAATCGACGGAATAGAGGCACTTAAGCGCCTAAAGGCAGACAGTCGTTACTCAAAAATTCCTGTTATTTTCGTAACATCGATCGACGATGATAGAAGTGTGTTTGAGCACTTAAAGCACGGTGCATATTCCTCGGTAGGAAAACCGTTTTCAGCACCGGAACTGCATTCCAGAATTGAAAACTGTCTAAATGACTTTTTTCCGAGTGAAACAGTAATTAAAGAAGAAGATAAAAAAACAATGGTTGTATTCGACGATACACCGGTAGAGTCAAAACTAATTCAATTGGTCATGCGCGAAGAGTTCAATATACGCAAACTGTCTGACCCCGGTAAACTAAAAGATCTTCTTCAGGAAATAACCCCGGATGTTTTTTTATTAGACAACAAAAAACCGGCACAAATCGGAGCAAAACTTGTTCCGGTAATTCGAGAAAACCCGAAGTTCAAAGATACGCCAATACTTTTTTTGCAACACGAGAAAACATCGGAGTGCCAAGCAGAAGCAATGCGCCTCGGAGTCTGTGATTTCATTATCAAACCAATAAAAGTAGAACCCCTTCGCAAGACGATCGCGAAATATGTAATAAAGAAATAAGCCTGTAAACACAGGCTCTTTTCTTTGTTTCATAATCTTCTTTGTCCCTTTAGCTGTAGCTTTGCTACACCTCTAAGGGCCTCTTCTTCCTGCTCGACTGTCATAGGCTTCGGCTTTCTTACTGCAGCGACACTTTGCTGAATCGCAGACAGAACCTCATTTTTACAACCTGCGCACATTCTACCTGTATGAATTGGTCTCTTGCATGACTCACATTTCAAATAACCGTTGGCTTCTCCGTTTTCATCACCAACAATGAGTCGTTCCTCTTTTAGTAAATACAAAATTGACTTTCTTGAGACACCGGTTGCTTCTGAGACTTCCTCAATTCCTGCGCCGTCATGCTCATAAAGATACTCTCTGATTAAAATGAAGTCTTCATCGAGCTTTTTAAGACAGTCTCCGCACATATTGCTTCCGTGACTATGAAAAGGCATCCTGCATCCATCACATTGCTTTACTTTCATTTATCAAATGCTCCTATGTTGGTTAAAACATCATATCATATGCATAAAACATTCGCAATAAAGAAACACTGTTGATCATGTCTCCAGGTGTTCAAGTTGCTCGCTTAATTGAGCTATAGTTACACTACTTGCTTGCAACTCTCTTTTAAGCTGCTCCATCAATAAAATATTGCTGATGCGTTTGAGAAGTAAAGGTCCCGAAAAAGGCTTGGTTATATAATCTGTCGCACCAAGATCCAAACCTTTTATTGCACTGGCTTCATCATCTTTTGCGGTAAGAAACACAACAGGTATATCTTTGTATCGGGGGTTTTCTCTTAGTACAGTTAATGCCTCAAAGCCGCACATCTCCGGCATATTTACATCCAGCAAAACTAAGTCCGGTATGAGCTTCTCAATGATTTTAAAAAGCTTAGCAGCTGAAGGCGCCGGATAAACCTCATAAAAAGGTTTCAAAAGAACTCTCACAACAGATAGGTACGATGCATTGTCGTCTACGATAATTATTTTTTTGCGTGCCTTTTTCAAGTTACTACCTCCGGTTAACTTTGCTCTGAGAGTTTTTTGCTTATCTCATCGAAGTTCATCTGCTCGGTGTTTTCACGAAGCCAAACAACAAGTTCTCCATCAAAATTGTAATCATGGGCTTCCAGTTCCTCAAGAGCTGCGTCAACACCGTTCATATCATAGTTCTCACAAGCTACACGCAGCCTGTCTAGTGTGATTTTGTCCGGTCTTTCCAGTTTCTGCTTTTGATTATCAGTGTCTATTTCTTCAAGCATTGAGTTTATATCAGAAATGAGTTCATACGCCTTTTCCACAAGAGACGCATTGTTTGCAACAACATAATCATAGTCTCCGGCAATAGCTGCTTTTTCCAAATCTTCCGCCATAGAGGCGGTTTCTTCAGCGCAAATTCCTCCGCTCGAACCTCTTATCCCATGTACGATCGTAACATAATCCGCAAAGTTATCCTTTGTGATCTTCATCGATGATTCAAGAAGTGGCGGTGTATTCTTTGAATATGAACGAAGAACTTCAACATATGCGTTTTTGTCATTATAGAAACGAATCAGCCCTTTTTCGATATTTAAACCTGAAATACCTCTTTCTAATGCCTGCCAGTTTTTATTGTCATCATAAACAGGAAGTCTATAGTCAACTGTTCGTTGATAAAGCTCCTCTTGATCTTTATCTCGTACCCATTCTCGAATAACAGCATCCAAATGTGCAATCTCTATCGGCTTGGAAATGAATGCCTGAAACCCTTTCTGTAAAAACATTTCCTCGTTACCAACGATGGCATTTGCAGTAAGAGCGATGATTGGGATGTTTTTAGCATACTCGGTGCCGATCTCTCTAATAAGTCGTGTTGCTTCTATACCGTCCATAACAGGCATCATATGATCCATAAAGATTGCATTGTAACGGACTCTTTTATCGAGGACAGCTTCAATGGCATCCTGACCACTTGTTACACAATCTATCTGCATATTATAGGGTTTCATAAGCCCTTGTGCAACATCAAGATTTGTTACAACATCATCTACAATCAACACTCGTGCATAATGCAAGTTTAAACGTGCCATGTATCCGTATTGACGACGTTTTTGTTCGGAATAATTCAACTGCTTTAATCTTTCGATTGCATCCGCATCGAGCACATCATCGGTTACATGCTTTTGCATGAGTCGTACGGTAAAAATACTGCCTTTACCATACTCACTTTCAACTTTTATACTGCCGTCCATTAGCTCGACCAGTCTTTTTGCAATAGACAGCCCTAACCCGGTTCCTACGATCTTTCGATTAGCCGACATATCCATCTGAACATAATCACTGAACAGGTTTGCTATCTCCTCCTGCCGTATGCCGATACCTGAGTCCTGGATAATAAAAGTCAGCCAAATTGCTTCATCTTCTCGTGTACAGTTTACGGTTAACTCTACTTTTCCTGCCATAGTGTACTTAAATGCATTTGATAAAAAGTTGTTGAGTATCTGTTTGATCCGAAGCTCATCACCAAAAAGATGAGTCGGAAGATTCTCACATATATTCATCACGAACTCTATGACCTTTTCACCCCTGTGAAGTATACTTTGGGTAACGGCATCATTTATCATACTGGGTGTATCATATTTAATGGGAATGAGTTCAAATTTCCCTGCTTCTATCTTTGAGATATCGAGAATATCATTTACCGTACTGAGCAAAGTCGCACCGGCATTATTTATTTGTGACAACCTGTAACGACTTTCTTCATTCAAACTGTCATCTGTATCAAGTACCAAATCCGACAGACCTATTACTGCATTTAGAGGTGTACGAATCTCATGGCTCATATTTGCAAGGAAACTGCTTTTAGCCTCACTTGCTTGTTGCGCCTTAAGTGTAGCTTCACGGAGCTCATTTTCGCCTCTTCGTTTTGAATATGCTCCTGCAAGGATCGAGCCAGCCATAGTGACCAAACGAAATTCACCCTCAGCCCAATTTGCTTCTTCAAACATCGTGAAGAACACTAAATATCCGGCTCTGCTGCCTGCGATCGTCAATGGAATGTAGCAAAAACTCTTTTCATCAAGTGATGTCCCCGGATGTGAAATAAACACTTGCGTTGCAGATTTTTCATAGTAACAACCTGTTCTGTCCGCTTCATCAAGGATCGGCTTCATCGTCTCATACTCAAGCGAGCGCTCATGAACCTTTGGCGTTTCTGCATTGATAACATTCTCGTGTGTACATAATAATGAACCATCAGGTTGAAACTCTAATATAATTGCTCTATCGGTCTTTGTGAAATCGCGTAGTTCATAAAGAGCGTTACTTATCAGACCTTCAAAAACATATGACTGCGTAAATGGAACGGAAAACTTCGATATAAATTCCTGTGTTCGTAGTTCTGCTTCTTTTGCAGCAAATAAAACATCTTCACTTCTTTTTCTTGCATAAGCACCTGCGATGATTGACCCTGCCATAGTAGCCAGGCGAAACTCACCCTCAGCCCAGTTCGCCTGTTCAAACATAGTGAAGAATACAAGATATCCGGCTCTGTTGCCTCCAATAGTTAATGGTATATAACAGAAACTCTTTTCGCCCAAATCGGCGTCCGGATATCTATGGAAAAAACGGGGAGCGGCTTTTTCATAATAACAACCTGTTCTGTCTGCTTTGTCGAAGATAGGTTTCATTGTTTTGTACGCTAGTGAGCGCCCGTGAACTTTTGGTGTCTCTTTATTGATAACATCTTCATGGGTGCATATCAATGAACCATTCGTTTGAAACTCTAAAATGATCGCTCTATCTGTATTTGTAAAATCGCGCAATTCGTATAACGCATCGTTTATCAACTCGTCAAAATCATAGGACTGAGTAAAAGGTACCGAGAACTCTGATATGAACTTCTGAGTGCGCAGTTCCTCTTCATTTGCAGCGAGTAGAAAATCTTCACTTCTTTTTCGTGAGTAAGCACTAGCAATAATCGAACCTGCCATTGTTGCCAATTGGAACTCGCCCTCCGCCCAGTTGGCTTCTTCAAACATCGTAAAGAATACAAGATATCCGGCTCTGATGCCGCCGATAGTAAGAGGTATATAGCAAAAACTCTTTTCGCCCAAATCAGCGGAAGGATACCTTTGAAAATAACGAAATGCCGATTTCTCGTAGAAACAACTTGTCCTGTCTGCTTTGTCGAGAATAGACTTCATCTTTTTAAACTCCAGCGAACGTCCTATTACTCTTGGAGTTTCTTCATTGATAGTATCTTCGTAGGTACACAGTAAAGACCCGTCCGGTTGGTGTTCCAAAATGATTGCCCTGTCTGTTTTTGTGAAATCACGCAAATCAAACAATGCATTACTGATCAAATCATCAAAATCATAAGGTCGTGTAAACGGCATGGAAAACTCGGAAATGAACTCCTGCGTTCTTAGCTCGGACTCATTTGCAGCTAAAAGAATATCCTCACTCTTTTTTCTTGAGTATGTACCTGCAATGATCGAACCGGCCATAGTAGCCAGGCGGAACTCGCCTTCAGCCCAATTTGCCCGCTCAAACATCGTAAAGAACACAAGGTATCCTGCCCTGTTGCCGCCGATAGTGAGAGGTATATAGCAAAAACTCTTTTCGCCAAGATTTGCAGATGGATGCCGCTTAAAATAACGAGAAGCTTCTTTTTCGTAGAAACATCCTGTATTATCTGCCTCGTCAAGGATCGGTTTCATCATATCATATGACAATGAGCGATCTAAAACCTTTGGTGTTTCATTGTTAATAACGTTTTCATGTGTGCAAAGCAACGAACCGTCCTCTTGGAACTCAATGATTATGGCTCTGTCGGTTTCCGTAAAATCACGCAGCTCATATAACGCGTTATCTATAAGCTCATCAAAAACATAAGGTTGTGTAAACGGCACAGAGAATCTGGAGATGAACTCCTGTGTACGAAGCTCCTCCGCTGCACTTGCAGTTATTTTTTTATCTACCATATTTACCCCCGGATTAGCAATTGGTTTATCTTATGCAATCTATCTTAAAATCATAAAATCACTTATCTCTCAATATTAATGCATTATCTTGCATTATACCACGAAAAAGCAAAAAATAAAACTGGAAAAGCCCCAGAAAACCACGACCTTCTGAGACTTTTTTTGGTACCGCTGGCCGGACTTGAACCGGCACAGAGTTGCCTCCGAGGGATTTTAAGTCCCTTGTGTCTACCTATTCCACCACAGCGGCATATGAAAGCTGAGTTATTATACCAAGATTTTATTGAGAATGGAATCATTTTTTTAGTGATTACAACTTAAAGAAAAAAAGCTTGACAAACAGATTAAATTAGATTAGTCTATCACAAATAAAACCGATGAACGGGAGTGAGTAATCAACGTCCAAACCGGTTTAGAGAGTTGCGGATGGTGGAATCGCAGCACGGTAGCGTTGGTGAATGGACCCGGGAGGGCAAGCAGAAAGGCTTAACAGGCGATGAGTTATGCTGAGTATGTAAGACGGAGGTGACTCTTCGTTATAAAAAGTCGGCACATGTTTGTGTGCAGCGAGTGGGCGCGATTTGCGTCAAGCCGGGTGGTACCGCAGGAGTTTAAAGCTCTTGTCCCTGCAATTACTTGTAGAGACAGGAGTATTTTTTATTAGCTCTCCTGTCACAGCAGCCTGATAACAGGCAATAAAGAAAGGGGAACAGAAAAATGGCAAAGCAACAAGTACCGTACAAAATCTACCTTACCGAAGAAGAGATACCGAGAGCGTGGTATAACATTCGCGCCGACATGAAAACAGATCATCGCCCGATCCTACATCCCGGAACACTGCAACCAATGACAGCAGAAGATTTGGCACCGGTGTTCTGTGATGAACTTGTTAAGCAGGAGCTTAATGACAAAGACAGATATATAGAGATACCGGAACCAATCCGCGATTTCTATAAAATGTACAGACCATCACCGCTTGTCCGTGCGTATTGTCTCGAAGAAGCACTCAAAACACCGGCAAAAATCTACTATAAATACGAGGGTGGAAATACATCCGGGAGCCATAAACTAAACTCGGCAATAGCACAAGCTTATTATGCAAAAGCACAAGGACTTAAAGGAGTAACGACCGAAACAGGAGCAGGGCAGTGGGGAACAGCTCTTTCCATGGCATGCGGATATTTTGGTCTTGATCTGAAAGTGTTTATGGTAAAGATTTCTGCAATGCAAAAACCGTACCGTAAAGCAGTTATGGAGACCTTCGGAGCTTCGGTTACACCATCTCCGTCGGATACAACAAACATTGGACGTAAAATGCTTGAATCAGACCCGGAGTCGGGAGGAAGTCTAGGAACTGCAATATCTGAAGCAGTTGAACTGGCAGTATCAAGCGAAGGATATAAATATGTCCTGGGCAGTGTTTTAAATCAGGTGCTTCTGCATCAATCGATAATCGGACAGGAAGCAAAAACAGCCTTTGAAAAAATCGGAGATTACCCTGACCTTGTCATCGGATGTGCAGGCGGCGGATCAAACCTCGGAGGGCTGATGTCAGCATTTATGGCGGACAAACTCGCAGGTAAAAAAGCACCGTATTTTATTGCTGTCGAACCCGCATCATGTCCATCAATGACACGTGGGAAATTTGCTTATGACTTCTGTGATACAGGCATGGTAACACCGTTGGCAAAAATGTATACCTTGGGTGCTACATATATTCCGTCATCAAACCATGCAGGCGGCTTGAGATATCATGGCATGGCTCCGATCTTGTCGCAGCTCTATTATGACGGTTTTATCGATGAAGCAAGAGCTATCGGACAAACAGACGTATTTGAAGCCGCAACGACTTTTGCAAGACATGAAGGCACACTTCCGGCACCGGAATCAGCCCATGCAATCAAAGCAGCAATCGATGAAGCGATCAAATGCAAAGAAACCGGAGAAGAAAAAACAATCCTCTTTGGATTGTCAGGAACAGGATACTTCGATTTAGGGGCATATATGCAGTATAACGAAGGCAAAATGACTGATCATATACCAACAGATGAAGAACTGGAAAAAGGATTCTCTGCGATACCAAAAGTTGATGTATAGTAGGTATAAAGTCAAAAACATGCAAGTGGTCATCGACCACTTGCATAGTTTTACAAAAGCTTAGGTGCGATTTAAACTAGAAGTCAATGCCGAGGCTTGACATCAGCTTGCCTAATGAGGGCATGTCGGGAAGCAAGAGTACGTTTGCGCTTGTTTTCTTGCCTTCTATCTCCAAATCGTTTTTCATGAGAAGCAGAGAATCGCCGATGTCAGCAAAATAGATTGAAGGTACACTCATAATTGAGCCAAGCATGTCAAGAGTTGCTTCAGGTGGAGATATATCAATTACCATATCTGTCATTTCAGCAATCGCAGTAACAAAAGAAGCAGACATAATATTCGAGCACTCGTTGATTACCGAGTAACCCATCTCATCTATTTCGTCATGACTTTTAATTTCTGTATACATCAGCATGTTGACTAAATCACATACAACATCAACAGGAAGTAAAAACATGATCATGCCGTTTATTCCTTCCGAAAGGAAAAGAAGGGTTCCGACCATTATGGTTTCCGGACCGCCCAGAGCTTCGATTGCTTCATTAAAACCTAAAATCTCAATATTTGGTATTTCAATGTTAACGCTGTGCCCGATCATGCGCGAAAGTGAAGAAGCTGCATTTCCAGAACCGATATTTGCGATCTCCCTTAGTACATCGATGTGAATTTCATTGATATTATCTAATGTAGCCATTTATTACCTCCGCAGTATTATTTTGTCTGAATTGCATTGTAACACACGTTATTATTTCTTTCAAGATAAAACACTTAAAAACTTCACGTTGCGAGACGTTTACTGCTCTGGTATTATCTAGAGTATACGGCAGACAAATACTGAATGAAAGCAAAAGTTGATATGGAAAACAACGAAGTCAAGTACTCAACAGTTTCAATTCGTGACATACTTGCCAATAATGGAATAAGACTCACAAAGTCAATGGGGCAAAACTTTTTGATCGATACCAATATACCAAAGAAGCTTGTAAGATTGTCAGGTATTGATGAATATTGCGGCATTCTCGAAGTTGGTCCCGGTGTTGGTGCATTGACACAAGAACTTTGTAAAACTGCAGGTCATGTTACAGCAGTTGAACTGGACAAGCGTCTGATACCGGTTTTAAGTGACATTTTCAAAGAGCAAACAAAAGTCAGTATCATTCAAGGAGATATACTAAAGCAGGATATCAGGGAAATGGTGGATAAGTATATGCCATCACTTGATTATCATGTATGTGCGAACCTGCCATATAATATCACTACACCTGCAATTACAGCATTCATAAAGTCAAACATATTTAGATCGATTACTGTAATGGTACAAAAAGAAGTTGCATTACGTATTTGCGCAAAACCGGGAAGTAAGGAATACGGAGCATTTACGGTCTATGCAAACTATCATACAAAACCGGAAATTTTGTTTGACGTACCGCCGGAGTGCTTTTTGCCCCGACCAAAAGTAACGTCTTCCGTTGTTAAGATGATCATTAGAGAAAAACGGTTATTAAACGCAAAAGACGAAAAGCTATACTTTAAAGTTGTGAGGGCAGCATTTGGACAACGAAGAAAAACCCTAATAAACGCGTTATTTGCTGTGTTTAATGACACACATAGTAAAGAAAAGATAACAGAGATAGTTACTGAATGCGGCTTCGATGTACATATACGAGGTGAGAAACTGAGTACTGATGAGTTTATGGAACTGTGTGTATTTTTCAGATAACAGGTTTGTAACTATTTGTAAATACTTATTGACAAATCAAGAAAAGTGTAGTAGATTACCTGTAATTGACCATAAAACTCGAATATATGTCAACCCGAGCGAAAGGATGATATTTTAGTGGCTATAGTAAATGAAATAAAGTGTGCAAGATGTGACCGGAAATATTCTGGAGTGCGTAGCCGTTGTCCGTATTGCGGAGCACGACGTATAGGTCGCGGAAAGTATTCGGAAGATTCAGATAACGCAAGAGGCAAGATGCTGATAAGTGTTCTTATAATGGCTGTATTTACTGTTGGAGCAGGAGTGCTTTTATTTACTACACCGGCCGATGCCGATGGTTTAGACGCACCAAACGGAGATGCTGCAATCGGGTCGCCGGAAGACGAAATAGATTCTGTACCGGGTGTTTTTCCCGAACCGGAACCGGAACCCGAGCCGGAACCGGAGCCTGAACAACCTGTAGCTCCTTTGGAAGTAACATCAATAAGGATCACATACGGAGGAATGCCGGTACCAAATAACGACTTTTCGCAACCAAGAGGTCAACCTATAGAGCTTGCGGCCAGTTGGGATCCGCCTATACCTATAGAGGATATTACTATTGAATGGGAATCGGAAGACCCAGAGATATTTGAAGCTGTGCCTGTAGACGTCGGGGGCAGAGGTGTTAGGGTAACGGGTATAACAGCCGGACGTTCTTCAAACCTGATACTTAGAATAGGCGGGTTGGAAACAACTTGTATAGTAAGGATCACTTAGGTTTATTTAACATAATCTTATATAACGCATTTCTTGAGCAGCCGGTATCATCGGCTGCTTTTTTTACGGCATCACGCGAAGACATGCCTTTTGTAACCAGCGCTGTAGCTATCTCTATGGCTTCTTCGAGTTTATCTTCAGGATCGGCTGTGTTTGATATGCCCTCAATAACGAGAACGAACTCACCTTTAGGCGGTTTGTGATCAAAATGATCGATAGCTTCAGATAATGTTAACCGGAGTGTCTCTTCGTAGATTTTAGTCATCTCTCTTGAAATTGAAACATGTCTATCGCCAAAAGTCTTATATAAGTCTCTTAATGAACGCTTCAGTCTGTGAGGTGCTTCATATAAAACCATTGTACGTTTTTCATTTTTAAGCTCATTCAAATGCTCTGTGCGCTTCTTCTTGTCAACTGACAAAAATCCTTCAAAAGTAAAGCGTTCTGTAGCAAGACCCGAGACAGCAAGCGCAGATACAACAGCACTAGGCCCGGGAATGATGTTTATTTTTATACCCAGGTCAGCACACGAGCGCACAAGTGCTTCACCGGGGTCGCTTACACCGGGTACTCCGGCATCTGTCACAAGTGCACAATTTTTCCCGTCAATTATACGTGCAAGTATCTTTTCACCACTCGTGCGAATATTATGCTGAAAATAACTTACAAGCTCTTTTTTTATTTTATAATGCTCAAGTAGCTTTCGAGTGACACGAGTATCTTCTGCGGCAATAAAATCAACATCTTCCAAGGTTTTCAGAGCACGTGCGGATATATCTGAGAGATTGCCGATCGGTGTCGCAACAAGATATAATGTACCTGATTTAACATCCGTCACTAATTGTTCACCTGCCTTAATAAAAAACTGCCGCACAGAAAAGCGGCAGTTTCTTTAGATTTTCGGGTTGTTATGCAGATATAGCATCTACAGGGCAGCAACTTACACAAGCGCCACAGTCAACACATGTGTCATTTATTTCATACTGAGAACCGCCTTCTGATATTGCATCTACCGGGCATTCAGATACGCAAGCACCGCATGACACACATTCACTACTGATTTTATGAGACATGGTATTACCTCCAAATATGATTTTAGTCAAGAGATATTTTATCACGTAAATAAAAAAAAGCAATAGAAATATCGAAAAAACCGGAACTAATGATGGAATAATCTCATACCTGTAAAGGCAAGGACCATACCGTACTTATCGCATGTTTCTATAACATTATCATCTCTTATAGAGCCGCCCGGTTCTGCTATATACATAACACCGGAGCGCTTTGCCCGCTCTACATTATCACCAAACGGGAAAAAAGCATCACTTCCGAGTGCGACTCCGGATGCTTTTGAAATCCATTTTTTACGTTCTTCACCTGTGAGTTCGAGGGGTTGCTTTGTAAACAGAGCTTGCCAGGCTCCGTCGCGTAGAACATCATCGCTGTCATCAGAAATAAACAACTCAATGGTATTGTCCCGAACAGGTCTTGCGATGTCTTCTCTAAACGGCAAATCCAAGACAGAAGGGTGTTGTCTTAAGAACCAGTTATCAGATTTATTGCCGGCAAGTCTGGTACAGTGTATTCGGCTTTGCTGACCGGCACCAATTCCTATTGCTTGTCCATTATATGCATAACATACAGAGTTTGATTGTGTGTATTTAAGTGTGATCAGTGCGATCAAAAGGTCTCGTTTAGCACTTTCCGGGAGTTCTTTATTTTTTGATACTATATTACTGAGAAAATCAGTGTTGATAATCAACTCATTACGTCCCTGTTCAAATGTAATGCCGTAAACATCCTTAAACTCTGCACTTCGCGGTTTATACTCCGGATCGATCCTAATGACCGAGTATCCGCCTTTGCGTTTTTCCTTAAGAATATCAAGAGCACCCTTTGAATAACCGGGTGCGATAATGCCATCAGACACCTCAATGGCAAGTATTGCTGCGGTTTCTTCGTCACAGACATCAGATAAAGCTACAAAGTCGCCATATGAGCATACCCTGTCAGCGCCGCGTGCTCTGGCGTAAGCACAAGCGAGAGGAGAAAGAGCCATATCTCCTGTAAAGAATACTTTTTCTTCAACTTTGCTAAGTGGCAGTCCGATAGCTGCGCCTGCAGGTGATACATGCTTAAAAGATGTAGCAGCGGGTAGTCCCGTTGCATCATGCAGTTCACGAACAAGCTGATATCCGTTTAATGCATCAAGGAAGTTTATGAACCCGGGTTTGCCGTTTAATACTTCGACAGGCAGATCCCCGTTATCCATAAAAATACGTGACGGTTTTTGATTTGGATTGCATCCGTATTTTAACTCTATCTCTTTCATAGCGGCTCTCCTTATGTATGAGTGTTTATTATTATATCATTGACTTCGCATGACGACAGATTGCGTTCCCGTGCGTAAAGCGACACTTTATTAGAATCATTGAGTGCATTCCAAACTTCCAATGCGAAAGCCTCAAGTCCGCATGAATCAGTAATGGCAACCGGTATAGGCTCACCTTTGAAAGAGGGAAGCGGGTCACCGTCTGTTTCATAAGTTGATATAAAATGTCCAAGCCCGGGTATTGCTTTTGAGTACTCAAAAAAGTTTCGTTGACAACTGTTTGGATCTCCTGAAACTGTTTTAAGAATAGAGAGTTTGTAACCCCCGCCCGACTCAACAAGTCCCGAAATTCGAGGTGTATAGTTTGGTGCATCAGGTTCATATTCTCGTGTATTTAATGCATTGTGAAAACTGAATCCTCTATCAAGGTGATCGAGTATCGTATCTGTTTGATCACCATTTGTGACAATAGTGACTGCTCCGGTTTGACGTACCGGATGATAAATTATCAGGCTCGGGTCTGTCATCTTACCCGGATCAAAAGCAGCAGTCCGTATTCCATCATCAGTCCTCTCAAAAACACGATTACGACTGTTCTCACTGCGTCCCATGATAAAATAAATAATGACCGATCGTTCACTATCCTCACTGCGACCGATTAGAATACCGCGTCCGGGATAAGGATTGCCGCTTAGCAACTCTTCGATGTTTATCATCAAATCAATCTCCTCCACAAACGAATATATAACAGTATACATCACTCACTCTACAGTTGTAAATAGACTAGGAATGGGATATAATTATCATAGATTTTACTACTCTTGGAAAGGTACATAGAAATGCCTGACGTATTCTTATGCGAGATCATTGATAGCAGACTACTGACAGATGCTGTGTTCTCAACGACAGTGGCTAGTCGGGAGCTGGCAAACGAGTCTGTTGCAGGACAGTTTCTTCATATCAAATGCGGTGAAGAGCGGATTTTACGTCGTCCGATCAGTATTTGCAGTATAAGAGATGATAAGATAAATTTTGTTTTTGAAGCTAAAGGGGAAGGAACAAAGTGGCTCTCAAATTGCAAACCGGGTGATAAACTCAATATTCTCGGTCCGTTAGGTAAGGGTTTTAGTATACCAAATGGTAAACTTATTGTTGTTGGCGGAGGTGTTGGAACACCACCAATGCTTTTTGCCGCAGAAACAAAAAAAAGCGATGTTACCGCTATTCTCGGATTTCGCAGCATCGATAGAGTGATTCTTGTTGATGAGTTTGATGCGGTATGTGATGATGTATATATTACGACGGACGATGGCAGCGCCGGTATTCATGGCTCTGTCACAAAACCTCTTGAGGAATTGCTAAAGTCCGGTGAGTATGATTCCGTTATATCGTGCGGTCAGTTATTGATGCAAAAGGCAGTTGCAGAAATATGCAACCGGTTTGGTATTAAATGTCAGGTTTCACTTGAAGAACGAATGGGATGCGGTATTGGCGCATGCCTGGTCTGTGCGTGCGCAACATTAGAAGAAAACGAGATAAAGATGAGCCGTGCGTGTGTAGACGGACCGGTATTTAGTGCAAATGAGGTTGTTTGGGAAGACTGATCAATAGTTGAGAATGGTAAATTATAGTTATGAGTGAGACAAAGCAAAACTTAAATGTTGAGTTCATCGGAGTAAACTTTAAAAACCCGGTTGTTACTGCTTCGGGGACATTTGGATTTGGTAGAGAGTATGGAGACTATTATGATCTATCAAATCTTGGAGGCATATGCGTTAAAGGTTTGACAGCTAAACCCAGGCTTGGGAACAAGCCACCGCGTATAGCTGAGACACCGATGGGGATGCTAAACAGTGTTGGTCTCCAGAATCCCGGTATAGACGCTTTTATCAGCGATGAACTTCCTTTTTTACGTAGCTTTGATACTGTCGTAATAGCGAATATCTCAGGCAACACGATCGATGAATATGTAGAAATGACAGAGAAACTATCTGACGCAAAAGTCGACATTATCGAAGTTAACGTATCATGCCCGAATGTCAAAGCAGGAGGCATGGCATTTGGAACATCAGCAAACAGCGTAACAGCCGTCACTGAAGCCGTTATGAAAAAAGCAAAAACACCGGTAATGATAAAACTCTCACCAAACGTAACTGACATTGTTGAGATTGCGAAAGCAGCGCAATCGGCAGGAGCTGATGCAATATCGCTAATCAACACTTTGCTTGGAATGAGGATAGATACTCTTACCAGAAAACCTGTTTTAAACAACAATGTAGGCGGACTGTCAGGACCGGCAGTTTTTCCGGTTGCGGTCAGGATGGTATGGCAGGTAGCAACAGCAGTAAAAATACCGATCTTAGGCATGGGTGGTATAATGACCGGCAATGATGCAGTAGAAATGATGCTGGCAGGTGCAAAAATAATAGGAGTGGGTACGGTATGTTTTGATGATCCGTACGCACCGTTAAGAGTGATAAATGAAATCAAAGAATATATGATAAATAATGGAATAAAAACTACAAGAGAATTGACAGGGAAGGTAGTACCGAATTGACCAAAATTTTTCTAATTAGACATGCTGAAGCTGAGGGGAACATATATCGCCGGGCTCACGGTCACTACAATGGACTCGTTTCAGACAGAGGGTATAAGCAAATCGAGTTGTTGAGAGCTCGTTTTGAGGATGAATTGATTGACGCCGTCTACTCCAGCGATCTTTCAAGAGCAAGTACTACGGCAATGGCTCTTAGTGAACCTCGTCAGTTGCCTATTCAAACCACAGATATGCTCAGGGAAGTTGGAATGGGAGAGTGGGAAGATAACTCCTGGGGGGATATAGACTATATAAGCCGTGATATGTACAGTAAGTTCAGTCATGACCCAACCCAGTGGCATGTAGACGGTAGTGAATCATATGAAAATGTAAAGGCACGAATGTCTTACTTTATCACTGAAACATCAAAGAATCACGACGGTGAGACTATTGCGGTTTTTTCACATGGTTTTGCGATACGGGCTTTTTTGTGCTTGCTTGAAGGAATTCCTTCACATGAGACGGATGAGATGCCTTATAGCGACAATACAGCCGTTTCACTTATTAAGTATGAAAACGGCGAGTTAACACCGGAGTATATAAATGATAACTCGCATCTTAATAAAGAGCACAGTACTCTTGCACATCAAACATGGTGGCGGGCGGAGAAGAAATGGGCTACGGAAAATCTGAGATTTATGCCGCTAAACGAGGTCTGTAGCGAGGATTTGCTACGTATCTTTCAAGCAAAGGCAGGAGCAAGAGCACATGTCGATATGCAATATGCTGCATTTCTTGTAGATGAACCGGTCGGGATCCTCGGTATAGACACAAAAAGAGATGGTAAGCTAAAAAGAGGATGGATCAGCTATATACATGTTATCCCTGCAAAAAGAAATAAAAGTTTTGGCACTCAGCTTCTGGGTCTTGCAGTATCGGACTTCCGAAAGCTTGGGAGAGAAAAACTCCGCATAGAACTACCATCCGGGAGTTTGGGAACTAACTTTATGAGTATATGCGGGTTTGATGTTCTTGATGTAACAGACACAATGTGCCTAATGGAAAAAGATATAAAAAACTGGTAACTGTATATGAATGTTTACGACTTTTTGCCTGTAACACGAGAGGAGATGTTAGATCGGGATTGGTATTACTACGATTTTCTGCTAATAACCGGGGATGCATATGTAGATCACCCGAGTTTTGGTGTTGCAGTCATAGGACGGGTACTTGAATCCGTCGGTTTCAGAGTCGCAGTGCTGTCGCAGCCTGATTTCAGAGATACGTCGGAAATCACTGCAATGGGACGCCCGCGGTACGCGGCAATGATCACCGCAGGTAATCTTGACTCAATGGTTGCACATTATACAGCGTCAAAAAAACAGCGAAGAGATGATTACTACTCACCGGGGAAAAAAGCGGGAAGACGTCCCGACAGGGCTGTAATTGTGTACTCTAAGCTGGTGCGTGAGGCGTTTCCGGACTTACCGATAATAATCGGAGGTCTTGAAGCGTCATTGCGACGTTTTGCACATTATGATTATTGGGACGATAAAGTCCGGCGATCGATACTGAATGAAAGTAACGCTGATTTACTAATTTATGGTATGGGCGAAGCAGCAGTAGTTGATGTGGCTAAACGCTTTGCGGATAAAGTGTGTATTAGCGATATGACCGATATCAAGGGTACAGGGTATATAGCTGATAATGTATCAAATTGTGCGTTTACGTCAGTTAAGTGTGCATCTTTTGAAGAGGTTTCAAAAGACAAAAAGAAGTATGCTATGGCAGCACTTCTGCAATACGAAGAACATGATCCTGTCAATGGCCGGGCAGTTATACAAAAGTGTGATGGACAGTTTGTCGTAATAAATCCACCGGCAAGTATTCTTAGCGAAAGAGAACTGGATAAAGTATACTCACTACCTTTTACACGCGAAGTCCATCCGATGTATGAAAGAGACGGCGGTGTACCTGCAATCGATGAAGTGCGATTTTCGGTCATACACAACAGAGGTTGTTTTGGTGCCTGTAATTTTTGTGCACTTGCGTATCATCAGGGAAGGATAGTAACTTCACGCAGTCATGAGTCGATTATTGATGAAGTTAAGAGTTTTATCAGTCACCCTGATTTTAAAGGGTATATCCATGATGTAGGCGGACCGACTGCAAATTTCAGAAATCCATCATGTAAGAAGCAATTGTCAAACGGCTTGTGTGCGGGGAAAAAATGTCTTGTGCCTCCGTGTGAGCATCTTGAAATTGATCATAAGGATTATATGCAGCTTCTTCGAAAGCTTGCTTCTATACAAGGTGTAAAAAAAGTGTTCATTCGCTCGGGCATAAGATTTGATTATATGATGTTGGATAATAATGGTGAGTTTTTTGCCGAGCTTGTGAAAAACCACATTTCCGGGCAACTAAAAGTCGCCCCTGAGCATTGTTCGGACAAAGTGCTGTATTACATGGGAAAGCCGGAAAACAGGATATTTGAGATATTTTCAGAAAAGTATAAAAGACTTAATTTACGATATGGAAAGGACCAGTATCTTGTTCCATATCTGATTTCGTCACATCCGGGCAGCACAATTGCAGACTCGATCAAGCTTGCAGAGTATCTGAACAAGCAAAGGAGACAGCCTGAGCAAGTGCAGATTTTTTATCCGACACCCGGCACAATTTCAACATGTATGTATTATACCGGTTTGGATCCATATACAATGAAGCCGATGCACATACCACGTTCCGAAAAGGAAAAGAAAAAACAACGTGCTTTGTTGCAATGGAAAAGACCTGAAAATCGTGAAATCGTGCGTCGTACATTACGCGAAGCCGGCAGAGAAGACCTTATAGGTTATGGAAAGCACTGTTTAGTCAGACCAAAGCAAATAAGATGATTAATTAAGTACAAAACTGCATAATTACATCTTGACTAAGCACATGAGATAGTGATACAATTACACGAGTTTACGTAAAGAAACAGGGAGGAATCAAAAGTATGGCAAGTATTTCGATAAAAAACATCACAAAAGTCTATCCCGGAGACGTACTTGCAGTCGACGA